>Ga0079224_100008920_pt1 | contig 13626 bp, 13 predicted proteins | sample Stecom2015_FD_80414 | JGI IMG/M metagenome (GOLD analysis project Ga0079224, IMG submission 80414) | Agricultural soil microbial communities from Utah to study Nitrogen management - Steer compost 2015 | ecosystem: Environmental > Terrestrial > Soil > Agricultural land | place: USA: Utah... | reverse complement strand
TGGAACGCGTGCGACTTCACTCGAGCGCCTGCCCACCTGTCCCGAGCGCAGGTCCTCAAGGCTGCGAGGGCGACGATGTCGCTCGACCACGTCTATGTCGTCCTCCGACCTGCGGGGGAGGGGAGGTGGAGGTTCGGGCTCGGGGTGAAACATCCCAGTAGGCGCTCCTACGACTCCAAGGTCGAGGCGGAGCGCGCGGGTGTCTTTGCTTGGCGGAGGGTCTACACGAAGCGGCTCGCGGAGATTCGCGCTGCCCGCGGCGGAGACCTTTCCTGGGGTGCGCCCGTTCTTGAACTCGAGGTGCCGAAGGTGGTCGAGGCTGCGGCCGATGAGGGGGCGCGGTTCGATGCTGCGCGAGCCCCGCATCCGGAGGCGCTATCGGGGCCCGTGACAATGGCCACGAACGCTGCTGAGCGGCGCGCTTTGCGAGCGGCACGGGAGGAAGGGAAGGTGTCCAGGGTTTCTGCGCTCACAGAACTCCTGCGTCGTGACCGCGAGTTCGGAGGCGTCCTTCCTGACCGGGAGCGTCTGGAGCAGGTCCTTCAGAGCTTTCTGGCTGCGAAGAGGGATGCCTGACAAGGCCAGCTGGTCCCACACATGAGCGTGCGTGGGGCGGACGGGCAGGCACGAGGAGGCAGAGGGGGCCACGGGTCGGGTATAGAGGCGTCCTCAGCGGGAAGGCCATCCCGCCTCTGATGCCATCCGGCGTCCATCGCGGCGGTCTCGTTCAGGCCGCATGTCCGGGCGCCGGAGAGCAGGAGCCTCTTCGACCGTGACGCCTCAACGCGCTCCGCGCTCCTTTCTGCGCCTGGTCTGGGCCACCCTGGTGGTGACCCTGATCGTCATCGCCTGGGGGGCGCTGGTACGTGCCACCCGCAGCGGCGCCGGCTGTGGCACCGACTGGCCTCACTGCAACGGTCAGGCGATTCCCATCGACGCTTCGGCGAAGACCCTCATCGAGTACACCCACCGGATCACCAGCGGCATGGTGATGCTTCTGGCCCTGGCCGTGTCGTGGACGGCGCGGAAGCTGCGCGGTCCGACCCGAACCTGGGCTCATGTGGCGTTGGGCTTCATGTTGCTCGAGGCGGCGCTCGGGGCGGCGTTGGTGAAGTTCGGGCTGGTGGTCGACAACGACTCCCTCGCCCGGGCCATCGTGATGAGTCTGCACCTGGTCAACACGCTCCTGTTGATCGGCGCCCAGGCGATGTGCCTGTGGTTTGCCGGAGGGGGCGCTCCGCTCTCGCTGAAGGGGCGGGGACCGGAGAAGTGGCTGTGGTTCGGCGCCATCGCCGCGTTTCTCCTGCTGGGCGTGACCGGAGCTCTGACCGCGCTCGGAGACACCCTCTTTCCCGTGGACACCATCCGGGATGGCATCGCGCAGCACCGCGAGGCCGAGCACCCGCTGCTGCGGCTGAGGGTGTGGCATCCGCTGCTCGCCCTGACCATCGGCGGTGGGCTCTTCGGGTGGGCCGCGTGGCTCAAGCGCCGGCGGCCGTCTCCCGAGGTGGGCCGCTGGGCCACGGCCGTGCAACTCATCTACGTGGCGCAGATCATGGTCGGCGTCATCAACCTGGTGTTGTTGGCGCCGGTGGCGATGCAGCTCTTCCACCTGCTGATGGCGGACCTGAGCTGGATCTCCATCATCTTCCTCGGGGCGGCCTCACTCGGTGGCGCTCCGGCCGAGGCGGTGGAGGAGGCCACCTCCGGAGAGGTCCGGGCAGCCTGAGCTGGAGCCGCCGTGAGCTGCCGCTTGCGCAGGCGACGCGCGCGGGCGCGCCGCGCGCGTTCCTGACGCTCAGCCGCCGCAATCTTCCGGAAGTGATGCGCCAAGCGGCCCGGTGGGCCAGGTGGTCAGGCCCAGCCCTCAGCGCTCGACCTTGACGATCAGGCGCCGCAGGTCCTCGAGCATGGGGCCCAGACGCGCCTGCCCAAGCTCCTCGTCGAGCTGGCGGCGCCAGGACGGGAGTGCTTCGCGGGCCGTGCGCCGCGCCTCGGGCACCTCGGTGAGCAGGTCCAAGGCGTGGAGCGCTGCGTGGCGCACCTCGAGATCCGGATCCGCGGTCAGCGGGAGGAGCGCGGCCACTGCATCCACGTTGCGCGCGCTTCCGAGTTCCACGGCAGCCCGCTCCCGGAGCCCCGGCTCCGGTGCGGAAAGCCGGGCGCGCCAACCCGCGACATCCTGTACTTCGGACCCCGCGGCCAGGGTGGCGCGGTGACGCATGAGAATCGCGCGACGCTCCTGGGCGAGTGCCGCGGGATCCGGGCAGCCCGGCAGCTCAGGCGAGGCAGCGCAGGCCGTCCGCGTGTGCTTCTCCTCGGAGGCGAGCATGGCCTCCAGGACCGGCAGTTCTCCGGTCCCGCCCAGCAGCGCGAGCGCCCGTGCGCTCTGCTCCCGAACGCTCCAGGAGCGGCTGGTGGCAGTCTGGCGCAGGGCGGGGAGCGCGTCGGTCCCGCCGATGCGGATGAGCGCGAGGATGAGCTGCTCCTGGACATGGGGCTCGGCCGAAGACAGCTGCGCCGCAATGGCCGGCGCGGCACTGCGACTGCCCATCCGCCCCAGGGCCTGCGCACTCACCGTGCGCACGATCTGCTGCAGCTCGGCGTTGGAGCTCTCATAGGTGAGTCGATCGAGGAGCAGGGGCTCGGCCTCCTGCGCCTGGAGGTCACCGAGGAGCTGGGCGGTGCGCGCATAGACGCCCGCCTCCGCGATACCGGCCTGCCGGGCCCAAGCAGTCAGCTCGACGTCCTCACCGCGGAAGAGGGGGAGCAGCGCTTCGGTCGCGCCCGGACCGTAGCGGTAGAGGGCGAAGGCGCTGACCGGATAGAAGTGGGCGCCGGCACGTTCGTGGAACATCATCCGGATGAGGACCGGCAGGCTGCTCGAGGCGCCGATCTCTCCCAGTGCCTCCACTGCCTTGTGGCTGAGGAAGGGGTCGACGTCGAGGTTCTCGGCGAGGTCCTCGAGCGCAATGGCGGAGCTTGGGACCCTGAGCGCGGCGAGGGCCTCGATGGCGGCGATGCGCACGTAAGGATCGCGGGTCGAGAGGAGGCGCAGCGCGATCGGGACCCCCGCGGGATCCCCCAGCGTGCCGACCGCCTTGGCGATCTGCCGGTTGAGGAGCTTGCCGTCCGCGTTGGGATCGTCGGCCCGGATGGCCGCGTTGAGGGGCTCGAGGCTGGAGGGATCGCCGATCTCCGCGATGAGGCGCACCATTGCGGTCCGCACCCGATCGTGACGCTCCTCCTTCAGCCAGCGGTGGAGCGTTGCCAGGAAGGCGGGATCTGCGTGCCCGCTCTCGCGGAGCTGCTCGACCAGGCGGACCCGGGCACTCGCTCCGCCCGCGCGATTGAGGGCCCGCTCCCAGTGCTCAGGGGTTGAGGGGTCCTGCTTGCAGCCCGGGACAGCGAGCAACAGGGCGCCGCAGAGAAGGAGCGGGAGGGCAGGGCGCATGAGGCGACTCCGTTCGTGCGGAGCGACCTGCGTGCTCCGGGAAGGCCGATGCATCCGAGGTGCAGTGGGGGCCTGCACCTGCTGAAAGCGGTCAACGCGGTCCCACCGATACAGGACCTCCTTCAGCGCGTAGTTCGCGCAGGTTGCGTGGGTCAAACCCGAGCGGTGACGATCCGCTCAACGCTCCCCATTGGGCCCCTGCGTGCGATAACTGGCCGACATGAGCGACCCTTTGCGCATCGTCTTCATGGGCACCCCCACCTTCGCGGTCGCGAGCCTGCGGGCCTGCCTCGAGGTCGGTGAGGTGGTGGCGGTGGTGACCCAGCCGGACAAGCCCCGGGGACGGGGACAGTTGGTCTCCTTCTCTCCGGTGAAGGAAGCGGCGTTGGAACGCGGGCTCCCGGTGCTGCAGCCGACCAGACTGCGCACGCCCCCCTTCGCGGAGGTCCTCGCCGAGCTGCAGCCGGACGTGGCGGTGGTGACGGCCTACGGGAAGATCCTTCCCCAGGAGGTGCTCGATGTCCCCCGTCACGGGTGCGTGAACGTGCACGCGAGCCTCCTTCCCCGTTTCCGGGGGGCGGCCCCCATCCAGTGGGCGCTGGCGGCAGGAGACGCGGAGACCGGGGTGTGCCTGATGCGCATGGACGCGGGCATGGACACCGGCGATGTCATCGCGGCCCGTCGTCACCCCATCGGTCCCGACGACACCGCGGCCACCCTGCACGACACGCTGGCGACCCTGGGGGGGGAGCTGCTGATCGAGGCGCTGCCGGCCTACGTCGCCGGGACGCTCCGCCCGGTCCCTCAACCGGAAGAGGGCGTGGTCATGGCCCCGCTCATCCGGAAGGAGGACGGCTGGCTCGACTTCCGGCGGCCGGCCGAGGAGCTGGAGCGGCGGGCACGGGCCTTCACCCCCTGGCCCGGCACCTTCACCCGCTTGGACGGCAAGCTGCTGAAGGTCCACGAGATGCGGGTGGGAAGCGGTCGGGGCGATCCGGGGACGGTGCTCTCGCTGCAGGACGGTCTGGAGGTGGCCTGTGCGGAGGGCTCCCTGCACCTGCTGAAGCTTCAGCCCGAGGGTCGGAAGGTGATGGACGCTGCGGGCTTCCTGGCCGGTCGCAAGCTCGCCGTGGGGACACGCTTTCCGCTGGACCCACCCGCTGCGGAATGAAGTGGGGGCTGTGGAGGATTGGACCCGCTCGCATGTCCCGGTCCCCCCACCGTCTCCTGCCGCTGCTCCTGCTGCTGCTTTCTCCGCTGGGCCTCCTGGCTCCCGAGGCGCACGCGGAGCGTCCCGACTGGTTCGAACTCACCTCCCCGGGCTTCCGGGTGCTCTCCGAGGCCCCCGTGGAGGTCGCGCGGGAGACCCTGCGGACCCTGGAGGCGCTGCGCCCCGGGGTGCTGGGGGCGTTGGGCGCCCAGCGCGATCCGGGGGCGGTGGACGTCATCCTCTTCACCGACCGTGACACCTACCGGGACTTCGCCGGGGTGGGGTCGGTGGCCAAGACCAGTTGGCGTACCGCCCGTCCCCTGATCCTGCTGCGCATGCAGCGCACCGGCGCGCCTCCCCGGATCGCGGTGCTCGCGCACGAGCTCACCCACGCCCTCAGCCACGCCACGTTGGGACGACAGCCCCGCTGGATCGCCGAGGGCATGGCGGAGCTGCTCGAGGACATGGTGCCCACCGCCTCCGGGGGGAGGCTGATTCAGATCCCCGGCCCCACCGCCTCGCCCCGCTGGACTCCGGAGACCGCCGAAGCCCTGCTGACGCTGGACGCGCTCTGGGCCTGGGATCGCCGGCCGCCCGCGCGCCCGGAACTGCCGCGCTACTACACCGCCTCGTGGGCCTGGACGGCCTACCTGCGCGATCTCCACCCCGGGCGCTGGCAGGCATTTCTGACCGCGTTGGGCCAGGGGGAGCGCGCGCGGGCCGCCTTCGATCGCGCCTTCGCCGGGATCTCCGCGGAGTCGCTCTGGGCTGGGGTGCGCGCCTGGGTGGGACAGGGCGTGGCGTCTTCCACGCAGGTGGTGCAGGTGACGCCCCGGGCGGCCTCGCTGGTCGAGCTGCCCCTCTCCCGGTCGGAGTCCGGCGTGATCCGCGCCTGGGTCCGGCTGCTGGGCTTTGATGGTCGCGCATTGGGCGAGCGCCGGAAGCTCGCGGCCGCCGAGTTGGACGCGGCACTCGCGCTGACCCCGGGCCTGCCGGCCGCCGTCCACCTGAAGTCTCTTCTCGGAGAGCGCTGGGATTCGGACGTCACCTCCCTGGCCGAGCTGCGCTGAGGCGGCCCACGGGATCGGCGGCATTGCCCTCGAGCAGGCGGACCTCTACGGTCGCGCGCGCCATGCCCAATCGCCTGCTGGTCGTCCACGGCCCCAACGTCCCCCTGCGTCTCGAGAAAGAGGCCGGTCTCAGCCTCGCGGCCCTGCATCGCGCGCTGAACGCGGTGGCCAAGGGCGCCGGGGTGACCCTGCGCTTCGTCCACGTGCACGGGGACGAAGGACTCCTCGCTGAGCTCTGGACCCAGCGGCGGTCCCTGCAGGGGGTGTTGTGGGCTCCCGGGAGCCAGGGGACCCCGGCCACCATCGATGAGGCGTTGCAGTTGCTCGCCGTCCCGGTCGAGACGCTGGCGGGAGGAACGCTCGACCGCGCGGTCTACGAGCGCGCACTGGAAGCACTCATCGGGAAGATGGGAACGTCGCGCGCCACCTCGAGCAAGCGAGCGGTTGCCGCTGCAACGAAGTCCCCGGGGGCCACGAAATCCATCGGTCGCCAGCGCGTCTCGGCGGCCGCGCCGGCGAAGAAGGACTCGGGAAGCGGCGGGGTGAAGAAGACCCTCGGGCGGCGGCGCGACGCTGCCGCGAAGCCGGAGGCGGCGGGACCACCGCGGACGCTTGGGCGCGTGGCGGGGAGCCGGACCCGGGGAGAGGTGGAGGCTTCGCATCCCACGCAGTCTCCGCGCGCGGGGCAGGGCGGCGTGCCCACCCGGGCGCAGACGCGGGAGCGCATCGCGCAGCGGCTTTCGGGCGCGATGACCGCGGCGGCACTCGCGGCCTGGGCACAGGATGGATGGACGAAGGCAGAGGCCCAGCAGGCCCCTGACACCAGGCTCTCGGCCGTGCTGCTCTCGTTGATGGCGGCCCAACGTCTCTCCGAAGACCGACTCATCTCTCTCATGACGGAGCTGGATTCGTGAGCGCCCGGACCCTCGCCATCGAAGTGCTCGCCCGTGTGGCGGCGACCGACGCGTACCTCAACGTGGTGCTCGACACCGCGCTCTCGGAGGCACCTCCCACGGATGCCCGGGACGCGGGCCTGGCCACCGAGCTGGTCTACGGAACCACCCGCCGCCAGCTCACCCTGGACCACGCGATCGCCCCCTTCTCCACCCGCAAGCTGGAGACGCTGGAGGACAAGGTGCTCGCGGCGCTGCGCATCGGCGCTTACCAGCTCTTCTATCTGCGCACCCCGGTCCACGCCGCGGTGGGGGACACGGTCCAGGCGCTCAAGGACGTGGGGCTCACCCGCGCCTCGGGCTTCGTGAACGCCATCCTGCGCAAGCTCTCGAAGCTGGAGGCCATTCCTCTCCCGCATCCTGAGGACGCGGTCGCGCACCTCTCCATCCGCGAGAGCCATCCGGCGTGGCTGGTGCGCCGCTGGTTGGCAGCGTACGGGCGCGAGCAGACCGAGGCCATCCTGGTGGCCAACAACTCGCCCGCGCCTTTGACCCTGCGCGTGAACCGCAGCCGCATCGAACGCGCGGAGATGCTCACCCGCTTCGGGGATGCCGGATTGCAGGCGCACCCCACCCGGCACTCCTCGGTGGGCATCGTCATTCCGCAGCCCGGCCGGGTGCAGGATCTGGACGGCTACGACGAAGGGCTGTGGCAGGTGCAGGACGAGGCTGCGCAGCTGGTCGGCCTCTACGCCGCCTTCCCGCGTGAGGCCCGGATCTACGACGCCTGCGCCGCCCCGGGCGGGAAGGCCTGTCACCTCGCCGAGCGCAATGAGGTGGTGGCCGCCGACCTGCACGCCAACAAGCTGCGCAAGATCAAGGCGGAGGCGCTGCGGCTGGGCGTGGATGCGCGGATCACCCTGCTCGCGCACGACGCGACCCAGCCACTCCCGGCGTCCGCGGGGCGCTTCGACGCAGCCCTGGTGGATGCACCGTGCTCGGGATTGGGGACGCTGCGACGCCACCCTGAGCTGCGCTACCGGCGGCAGGAAGAGGACATCGCCCGGCTGGCGGCGCTGCAGGAGCGGATCTTCAACCGGGCCGCCGAGGCCATTCCCCCGGGGGGGCTGCTCGTGTGGAGTGTGTGCACCACCGAGCCGGAAGAGGGGATCCAGCAGGTGAAGGCCTTCCTGAAATCGCACCCGGGATGGTCCGCCGAGCCGCCCGCGCCCACCGCAGGGCTCTCGTTTCCGAGCACGGAGAGCTGGCTGCGGACGCTCCCCGGGCCGGAGGGGTTCGACGGCTTCTTCGCCGCACGCCTGCGTCGTCTCTATTGAGCATGCGACGCAGCGCCCGGGTGCTCAGGCGCTGATCGCCCGGGCCGCCCGCGGGCCTTCCGGTCCGCGGTCGTCGGCTCCGCTCGAGACACGCCTGCATCCGGCAGATCCGAGCGCAGGTTGCTTATGCCCCGCCGAAGGCGCTCAGCGTCAAGGCCCCGGGGGCGGGTGACTCGGACCCTACCGCCGGGCCCCCGGTCCGCGGCGGAGGCCTCAGCGCGCCGCAGGCTTCTCCTCCCTGTCCTTCGCCTCCTCGTCGTGCGCGGAGAGGAACGCATCCACCACCGCTTGGCTGGCGCGGTCCAGGTACTTGCCCTTGCGGATGAGCAGTCCGATCGGGCGGGTCATCGACGCGTCGAGCGGCCGGCAGACCAGGGTGCCCTGGGAGACCTCGTGCGAGACGGTGGCGACCGGAAGAATCGCCACGCCCAGCCCCATCTCCACGGCGCGTTTGATGGTCTCGACGTTGTCCATCTCCATGATGGGCTGCAGCTCGACCTTGCGGGCGCGCAGGGCCTTGTCGAGGGCCTTGCGGGTGGGAGCTTCGCGATCGAAGGCGATGAACGGCTGGTCCGAAAGCGACGAGAGGCCCACCCGGGGCTTGGTCGCCAGCGGGCTGTCGGGAGGCACCACGATGCCGAGGCGGTCTTCACGCCAGGGATGGATGTCCACTCCCGCGCGGGGTTGGGGATAGGCCACGAGCCCGATCTCCGCCGCTCCCATGATGACGTCGTCGTAGACCTGATCGCTGCGGCGGTAGATGAGCCGCATGTTCACCTTGGGGTGGGTCTTGAGCAGCAGCCGCTGGATGGTCTGCAGCTCGTGGAGCCCCACGGTGTAGATGGTCGAGACCGTGGTGGTGCCCTGGATCTCCTGGGCCTGCTCGCGGATCTCCTGCTCCACCTCGGCGAAGCGGCTGAGGATCTCCTTGCAACCCCGGTAGAGGCGCTCCCCCGAAGGGGTGGGCGTCACCTGGCGCGCGCTCCGGCTCAGCAGCCGCTGCTCGTAGCGGGTCTCCAGCGAGCGGATCTGCTGGCTCACCGCGGACTGGGTGACGTGATTGAGCTGGGCGGCCCGGCTGAAGCTGCCGGTCTCGACCACATCACAGAACATCTTGAGCGACTGGATCTGCATGCCGAACTCCTCCCCACGACGGCGCCGCAACCCGTATTAGCAGAATGAATGCTCAGCGGACAGGCCCCGTGCCAGGGGGACTCTGCTCTCGCTCGCCCCTCAGGAGCCACATCCCCAGGGACAGCAGGGTGAGGGCGCCGCCCATGCCCAGTTGACGCATCCCGATGTCGCGGGAGAGGTCCCGTTCCAGGACGCACGCTGGCGCGCCATCCGGGCAGGATGGGGCCGCACGCCAACGCAGCCCGCCAATCCCCATCAGGATGATTCCGCCGATCGCACAGCCGAGCCCGAGGCCGAACAGCCCGGCGCGCAGCAGGCGACGAAGGGAGATTTGAGAAGAAGCGTCTCGCGGCATGGTGGGGCGGGCAGCGTAAGCTGGCGGCATGCGGATTCTCTATGGGGTGGTGGGGGAAGGAATGGGGCACGCGACGCGCTCGCGCGTGGTGCTCGAACGCCTGGTGAAGGAGCACGAGGTCCACGTGGTGGTCTCGGGGCGGGCGCGGGACTACCTGGCGGAGCGCTTCGCCAACGTCCATCGCATCTGGGGGCTCACCATCGCCTACGAGGGCAACTCGGTGCGCAACTGGCAGACCCTGCTGCGCAACGTGAAGGGGGCGCTCACCGGCCTGCCGGAGAACGTCCGCCGCTACTTCGAGCTCGTCGACTCGTTCGCGCCCGACGTGGTGATCAGCGACTTCGAGAGCTTCAGCTACCTCTTCGGTCGCAACCACCGGCTGCCGGTGATCAGCGTGGACAACATGCAGATCATCAACCGCTGCCGGCACTCACCCGAACTCATCGCGGGGTATGAGGACGCCTATGAACTGTCCCGTTCCATCGTGAAGGGGAAGGTGCCGGGCTCGTTCCACTACCTGATCTCGACGTTCTTCGAGCCCGAGGTCCGCAAGCAGCGCACCACCCTGGTCCCGCCCATCCTGCGGCCGGAGATCCTGGAAGCCCGGAGCGAGCCGGGGGAACACCTGCTGGTCTACCAGACCGCCACCAGCAACACCGCGCTGCCCAAGCTGCTCTCCAAGACGGGGCTCCCCTGCCGCATCTACGGCATGCGCCGCGACCTCACCGAGGCGGTGACCGAAGGGAACCTCACGTGGTGTCCCTTCAGCGAGGCCGGGTTCATCGAGGATCTGCGGACGGCACGGGCGGTCATCGCGGGCGGCGGCTTTTCGCTGATGAGCGAGAGCGTCTACCTCCACAAGCCGTTTCTCTCGGTGCCCATCGGCGGCCAGTTCGAGCAGGTGCTCAATGCGCTCTACCTGCAGCAGCTCGGCTACGGGATGCACGCCCCGGTCCTCACCGAGGAGGCGTTGGGCGCGTTCCTGGAGCGGCTGCCGGACTTCGAGCAGGCGCTGAAGGGGTACCAGCAGCAGGGCAACGACCTGTTCTTCCAGGCTCTGGACGTCCAACTCGAGCGGGCGAAGAGCTGGAAGGGCACCTGGGCCGAGGTCACCCGCTCCTGAAGGGTCGGCATGCGGCCCGATGTGACGCGGGGACCGGGACAGGTCTCCGGATGGGGCCGATCACCAGGCAGGAGGCGCGGGGGGCCTGACGGCATCGCCGTCGTTTTCCGGACCGCGACTCGTCAGGGCGCAGCACATCACCTAAGAAGGAGGCTCCTTCGAACCGGAGCCCGCGTGACCTTCAGAATCGCCCTGTGCCTGCTGACCCTGCTTGCCTCCGCGTGCATCGTGACGCCCCCTGGCCCCCATCCCCGGGGCGCCCCCGGACATCGCCACGTGGAGCGCGACCACCACCACGCTCAACAGCGGGCGCGCCGGGAGCGGGAGCGCCGGGTCCGGGAAGAGCAGCGACTGCGCCGGCAGCGGCAGGCCGCCCGGCAGCTCGAGGAGCGGCGCCGACGGGACCGGGATCGCCAGCGCCAGCAGCAGGCGCAGCGCCGCCGCGACCTGCAACACCAGCAGCGGATGCAGCGTCAGCGTCAGCAGCAGGATCACGCTCGACGTCAGCAGCAGCAGCGTCAACAGCAGCAGCGCCAGCAGCAGCGCTCCCAGTCCCGGTACTGAGCCGGCTTTGGGCGAAGGAGCGCCGCGTGGGGGCGCTGACGCTCCAGGAAGCCAGCCGTGGTGTTGGGCCTTGCCTTTCAGCGGGGGCTGCCGGCAGCCCGGGCTTCCGGCGGTTCTGCGGGTGACGGCGCCTCCAGCCCCCGGGCCTCAGGGGGCGCCTGCGGAGGGCAGTGGGCGAGGAACCACACGCCGTAGGCCATCACCAGCGCGCTCACCAGCATCACCGGCCATGGCGCTCCCTTGAGCGCCATGAGGCTCAGGCTCAGGGCCATCGAGACGTAGGCGGTGAACTTCACCGACCGGGGAACCACCCGGTGCTGCCGCCAGCGCTGCAGCGGAGGTCCGAAGCGCCGGTGGGTGTAGAGCCAGTGCTCCAGACGCGGCGAGCTCCGCGAGAAGCTCCAGAGCGCGAGGAGCAGGAGGGGCGTGGTCGGCAGCAGCGGCAATACCATCCCCAGCGCCCCCAGGCCCACGAACAGCAGACCCAGGCCTGCCCAGACGTAGCGGAGGGTGGAAGCCCGCGTGCGCATGCCTCAAGCCATAACCCGAAGGCGATCACCGCTGCACGTCGAATGGGGATGGCCCGGATGCCTGTCCAAGATGCCTTCCAGTGCGTGTCCTTCTCGCGGGAACGGCGAAGTCCCCAGGCTGCAGATGCGAAGGACCCCGAACGTCCGGCTCCTCGTTCTGCGAGGTCTGAAGGCCACTGGAGACGCTCGGGACGTCCTCTTTTTCATTCGCAGGGGGCGGGTGTTCCGGGAGGACCGGGACGATCCCCACCTCTTCGCCGTGGGAGGAGCGGAACGCCGCTGAGGCAATTCAGCCGGTCCTCCGGCGGCGGCGGGCGAGCCCCCACAGCCCCGCGAAGGCCATTGCACTGAAGACCGGAACACCATCCGACCCGTTGCAGCTGCAACCGGTGGGCAGGTCATCCGTGGGAGGGTCGGGCAGGGCGCTGGCCACGTAGAGGTGGCTGGTGATGGTTCGGACCGTGTCATCCACCAGGACCTCCAGGCGGTAGCGGTGCTCGAGCGCCGGATCCGACGGGGGCTCGACCGTGCGCGCGAGCTCGAAAGGATCCGCGTCGATGCGCAGGGGGGCCTCGGGCCTGCCGTTGCGGACCCAGCGGACCTGGTGTCCCCCACCGCCGGTGATGATCGCCGAGAGGCGCGCGGGGCCGTGAACGGTGTCGCCGAGGCGGGCCGGCTCCGCTGCCCCTTCGATGTGGGCCACCAGATCGATCATCGGATCGTCGGGACCCTCGAGCTTCACCACCGTGCGGCCCCGGCGTACGCCTTCGAGAATCGCTTCGTGGCTCAGCGCTTCGGCCCAGACCAGGGTGGTGGGGGAGCCGATGGGGCTCTGGTGCCAATCGTGATTCACGCCTCCCTTGTGATCATCGCTCCCCCCGATGCCGGCAACACGCCGCCCTTCGTCGAGGAGCGCGTCCCAGAACGCGATGGCCCGCTCCTGGAACAGGAACCCTCCCCGGCTGTAGGCGCCGGTTCCCAACTCCACGGCCGCCACCTCCGCGCCCTCCAGCGACCAGGTCCAGCTGCAGCCGATGCACATGTCCGCCAGGTCCAGGGCGGGGTGGTTGATGGAGAGCAGGGCCCCCTGGGCGGCGAAGGCCTCCGCGACCTCGCGCATGGTGCCTCCCCCCCGGGTGAAGCGGTGATCGACGTGCGTGTGGGCGCCGATCCCGTTCGCGTGACCGCCATAGGTGGTGAACTCGACTCCCGGCAGCAGGAGGAGCCCCGGGTGGCGGACCTGCAGCTCCGGCAGCAGCCCCACGTGGCTCACGGTGTTGTGATCGCTCACCTCCACGAAGTCGAGCCCCCGCGACGCCGCAAAGGTGGCGATGGCGTCCAGCGTCGGGTGCGCGTCTCCGCTCTCGCGTGAGTGGACGTGGAAGTCACCGGCGTACCAGCGCGCCCCGGTCTCCAGCGGCGGCACCGGCACGTACGGGCGCCGCGGCGGGGAAGGGGGGAGCTGCTGGGTGTCCGAGAAGGTGATCTCCACCCGGTAGCGGGCCGGGTGCTCCACGATCCGGGCGCGACCCACGACGACCTGCCAGGTCCCGGCGCGGATGGGACCGGGGAGGTAGGAGCGCGAGGCGGCGACCTCGCTGAGCACGATGGGTTCGGTGTTGCCGCCTCCCCATCCCCGGAAGCCCGCGGGATCGTAGAGGCCCCAATCCAGGATGTTGGCGTTCGAGAGATCCGAGTGCCGCACCGTGAGCTCGGCGACCCCCTCCGGAACCTCGAAGGGCAGCTCGAAGAACGCGTCCTCTCCTGCCGGGGGCACCTCCCCCTCGAGGATCAACGATTGGCCTCCGGCGGGCAGGGCGAGCGTCAGCAGGGTGAAGAGCAGAGGGCGCATCCGGAACTCCTGGAGCGGACTCTACCCCAGCCGGGCGGGCGGCCCCTTCAGAGCCCACTTCCCCAAGGCGCGCCGCCGATGTGCAACGTCAAGGACCCGGGAGG
>Ga0079224_100008919_pt1 | contig 13627 bp, 11 predicted proteins | sample Stecom2015_FD_80414 | JGI IMG/M metagenome (GOLD analysis project Ga0079224, IMG submission 80414) | Agricultural soil microbial communities from Utah to study Nitrogen management - Steer compost 2015 | ecosystem: Environmental > Terrestrial > Soil > Agricultural land | place: USA: Utah... | reverse complement strand
TAGTTCTTGCCGTACCGCTCGCCCGGCGAGTACCGCTCCTCCTCGGTGTTGTCCCCGCCTTCCACGAAGATCGCGTCCGCCGGGCAGGCCCAGGCGCACAGCTCGCACCCGACGCACTTCTCCAAGCCGTCCGGATGCCGGTTGAGCTGGTGCCGACCGTGGTACCGGGGAGCCGGGATCTTCTTGACCTCCGGGTACTCCTCGGTGACGACCTTCTTGAACATGGTCGAGAAGGTGACGCCGAATCCCTTGATCGGATCAAACAGTCCCATGGGGCGCCTCCTCGTCTTGCGCACCCTGGCGCGGGATTTCCACGTCTTGCCGCGCCGCGGCGGTGCGGGCGGGGGTGCGGCGTGGCGGTGGTTCCGGTACTTGCAGGTCCAGCGGCGGAACCGGGTATCCGCTGCCGGACAGCGGGGCGCCTTCCTCCTTCTTCTCCGATCCCCCGCGCTCCGGGATGAGGAAGGTGGCCAGCAGCAGCACGCCGATCAGCACCGCGACGCCGATCAGCAGCTGGGTGGTGGTGACGGCTTCGCTGGTCCGCAGCGCGCGGATCACCGTCACCACGAGGATCCACAGCAGACTGAGCGGGACCAGCACCTTCCAGCCCAGGTTCATGAACTGGTCGTAGCGCAACCGGGGCAGCGAACCGCGCAGCCAGACGAAGAAGAACAGGAACGCCAGCGTCTTGCCGAAGAACCACAGCACCGGCCACCAACCGGTGTTGAGCACCCCGTCGCCGATCAGCGACAGCGGCCACGGCGCGTGCCAGCCACCGAGGAACAACGTCGTGGCCAACGCGGAAACGTTGACCATGTTGATGTACTCCGCGAGGAAGAACAGCGCGAACTTCAGCGACGAGTACTCGGTGTGGAAACCGCCGACCAGCTCGGATTCCGCTTCCGGCAGGTCGAAGGGGGCCCGGTTGGTCTCGCCGACCATGGAGACCAGGTAGACCAGGAAGCTCAACGGCAGCAGGAAGACGAACCAGCCGTTCTCCTGGGCGTCCACGATGCCCGCGGTCGAGAGCGTGCCCGCGTACATGATGACCGCGACGAAGGAGAGCCCCATCGCGATCTCGTAGGAGATGACCTGCGCCGCCGAGCGCAGGGACCCCAGCAGCGGGTACGGCGACCCGGAGGACCAGCCGGCGAGCACGATGCCGTAGACCCCGATCGAAGCGCAGGCCAGCACCACCAGCAGCCCCACCGGGAGCTCGACCAGCTGCAGCGCGGTGCGCTCCCCGAAGATGGTGACCTCCGGGCCCACCGGGATGACCGAGAACGAGACCATCGCCGGCGCGGCCGCGATGACCGGGGCCAGGAAGTACACCCACTTGTCGGCCAGCACCGGGCGGATGTCCTCTTTGAAGGCCAGCTTCAACCCGTCGGCCAGCGACTGGAGCAACCCGAACGGCCCGGCCCGGTTCGGCCCCGGCCGGTGCTGCATGCGGCCGAGCACCCGTCGTTCCGCCCAGATGCTGAACAGGGTCATCAGCACCAGGAAGGCGAAAATGCCGACGACCTTGAGCAGGATCAGCCACAGCGGGTCGTCCGCGAGCAGTTCCGCGGTTGTGGTCATGCTTTCCCTCCTGCGTGGCCGTTGCCCGACACGGCGGACAGCGGGGTCACCGCAGCGATGTCAACCACGGCGCCGTGGCCGACACCGAGCCGGCGGTGCACTTCGGAAGTGCCGGAGTTGCTGGGCACCCACACCACCCCGTGCGGCATCTCGGTGAACTCCACCGGCAGCTGGACGACGCCGCGCGCGGTGCGGATCTCGATCTCCTGCCCGGGCACCAGGCCGATCTGCTCGGCGGTGCGCGGCGCCAGCACCGCGACTGCGGGCCGGGCGGTGCCCGCCAGGTTCGGTTCGTCGGCCAGCAGCGCCCCGTTGTCCAGCAGCTGCCGCCAGGTCGCCAGCAGCGCCTGGCCGGGCCCCGGGGTGAGCACCGGGCTGGCCTCCACGTCGGGCCCGGGGACCGGGCCGCTGTCCCGGGTGCCGATGCGGCTCAGCTCCGCGGCCGCCACCTCCGGGGTCTGGGTGAACAGGTCCACGTCCATTTCGATGGCCAGCGAGTCCAGCACGCGGCAGTCGGGGACCTTCCCGGTTCCGTCGATGGTGGTGCGGAATTCCCGACGCCGGCCTTCCCAGTTCAGGTAGCTGCCGGACTTCTCCGTGCTGGCCGCCACCGGGAGCACCACGTCCGCGTGCTCGGTGACCTCGCTGTGCCGCAGCTCCAGGCTGACGACGAAGTCGACCCGCTGCAGGGCCTGCTCGGCCAGCTCCGGGTCCGGCAGGTCCTCGATCCCGACCCCGCCGATCAACAGCCCGGACAACTTCCCCTGCGCGGCCGCGGCGATGATGCCGCTGACGTCCCGCCCCGGGGTGCTGGGCAGCGCTCCTGGCACGCCCCAGTGCCGCTCGACCTCGGCCCGCGCCACCGGATCGGTGACCAGTCGACCGCCGGGCAGCAGGCTGGGCAGTGCGCCTGCTTCGATCGCTCCGCGTTCCCCTGCCCGCCGCGGGATCCACGCCGGACGGGCACCGGTGCGCTGCGCGGTCCGCAGCACTTCCGACAGCAGACCGGGCACTTCCGCGGCCCGCTCCCCGACGAGCAGCACGGCCCCCGGCTGCCGCAGGGCCTCGACCACGTCGGCCGGCAGGTCCCGCAGCGCCAGCGGTTCCGAACCGGGCGGGCAGGGCAGGAAGGCACCGGTCGACTTGCCGTTGGCGGCGACGGTCTTGGCCACGCCCGGGGAATTCCACGGTCCCAAGTGGAAGACCTTGGTGCCGTGCTTGCGGGCGGCCTTGCGCAACCGGAGGAAGACGATCGGCGACTCCTCCTCCGGCTCGAAGGCCACACACAGCACCGCGGGAGCGGATTCGAGATCCCGGTAGGTGACCCCGGTGTCCGGTCCGGAAGCGGCCACCACCGCTTCCAGGTACCGCAGCTCCTCCGGGGAGTGCGCCCGGGCCCGGTAGTCGATGTCGTTGGTGCGCAGGGCGAGCCGGGCGAACTTGGCGTACGCGTAGGCGTCCTCCACGGTCAGCCGCCCACCGGGCAGCACCCCGACGCCGCCCGCGTCACGGGCCGCCAGCAATCCGTTCGCCGCGGCCTGCAGCGCCTCGGTCCAGGAGGCCGGCTGCAGCTCACCGTCCCGCCGCACCAGCGGCCGCTGGATGCGGTCCGCCGCGGTGACGTAGCGGAACGCGAACCTGCCCTTGTCGCAGATCCACTCCTCGTTCACCTCCGGGGCGTCCCCGGCCAGCCGCCGCATCACCTTGCCGCGCCGCCAGTCGTTGCGGATCTCGCAGCCGGAAGCGCAGTGCTCGCACTGCCCCGGTGTGGAAACCAGGTCGAACGGCCTGGACCGGAACCGGTACTGGGCGCTGGTGAGCGCGCCCACCGGGCAGATCTGGATGGTGTTGCCGGAGAAGTAGGACTGGAACGGCTGCTGCTCGCTGACCCCGATCTGCTGGAGCGCGCCCCGTTCCAGCAGATCGATGAACGGATCACCAGCGATCTGCTGGGAGAAGCGGGTGCACCGCTGGCAGAGCACGCACCGCTCCCGGTCCAGCAGGATCTGGCTGGAGATCGGGATCGGTTTGGGGAAGGTGCGCTTGGTCTCGTGGAACCGGGAGTCCGCGCGACCGTGCTTGAGCGCCTGGTTCTGCAGCGGGCACTCCCCGCCCTTGTCGCAGATCGGGCAGTCCAGCGGGTGGTTGATCAGCAGCAGTTCCATGACGCCCTGCTGCGCCTTGTCCGCCACCGGCGAGGTCCGCTGCGTCTTGACCACCATGCCGTCGGCGACCGTCATGGTGCAGGACGCCTGCGGTTTCGGCATCGGCCGGCCGTTCATCTCCACTTCCACCAGGCACTGCCGGCACGCCCCGGCCGGGTCAAGCAGCGGGTGGTCGCAGAACCGCGGAATGACGATGCCGATCCGCTCCGCGGTGCGGATCAGCAGCTCGCCCTTGGGGGCGTCCACTTCGATGCCGTCGATGGTCAACCGCACGTACCCCTCCGGGGCCGGGCGGTTTCGGGATTCGGGTGCCACCGTCATCGGGCCGCTCCTACCAATGCGGGGTCGCTGGCCTGTTGCTGCTTGCACAGGGCGAGGAATTCCTCGCGGAAGTACTTGATGCCGCTGGTGATCGGGCTGACCGCGCCGTCACCGAGCGCGCAGAACGAACGGCCCAGGATGTTGTCGCAGACGTCCAGCAGGGTGTCGATGTCCTCCTGGGTGCCGCGACCTTCGACCATCCGCTCCAGGATTTGCGCGAGCCAGTAGGTGCCCTCCCGGCAGGGGGTGCACTTGCCGCAGGACTCGTGCTCGTAGAACTTGGTCCACTTCATCACCGCCCACGGGACCGAGACGGTCTCGTTGAACACCATGACCGCGGTGGTGCCGAGCATCGAGCCGGCTTCCGAGGCGCCTTCGAAGTCCAGCGGCACGTCGAGGTGCTCAGCGGTGAACAGCGGGGTGGAGGACCCGCCCGGGGTCCAGAACTTGAGCGGGATGCCGTCCTTCATCCCGCCGGCCAGCTCCAGCAGCTCCCGCAGCGTGGTGCCCATCGGCGCCTCGTACTGGCCGGGGCGCTCCACGTGCCCGGAGATCGAGAAGATCTTCGGGCCCGGGGACTTCTCCCGCCCCATGCTGCGGAACCAGTCCACCCCGCCGTTGACGATGTAGGGCACCGTGGCGATCGTTTCGACGTTGTTCACCGTGGTCGGGCAGGCGTAGAGCCCGGCCGCGGCGGGGAACGGCGGTTTCAGCCGGGGCTGGCCGCGCTTGCCCTCCAGGGAGTCCAGCAGCGCGGTCTCCTCGCCGCAGATGTAGGCGCCGGCGCCGGCGTGCACCACGACGTCCAGGTCGAACCCGGAGCCGAGCACGTCCTTGCCGAGGTACCCCGCCCGGTACGCCTCGGCGACCGCGTGGTTGAGCCGGCGGATGCAGTGCAGGGCCTCCCCGCGCACGTAGATCATGCAGTGGTTGGCGCGGATCGCGTAGCTGGCGATGATGCAACCCTCGATGAGCGAGTGCGGGTCGGCCATCATCAGGGGAACGTCCTTGCAGGTTCCCGGCTCGCCCTCGTCGGCGTTGATGACCAGGTAGTGCGGTTTGGTGGGCTCCTTGGGCATGAAGCTCCACTTCACGCCGGTGGGGAAGCCGGCGCCCCCGCGCCCCCGCAACCCGGCTGCCTTGACCAGTTCGACCAGTTGGTCCGGGTGCGCCCGCAAGGCCTTCCGCAGCGCGGTGTAACCGCCCTGCCGCTCGTAGGCGTCCAGGGTCCAGGACTGCGGGGAGAGCCACCGGCTGGTCAGCACCGGGGTCAGCGGACTGGGTTTGGCTTCGGTCATGTCAGCCACACCTCACTTCTTCTCCGGCAGCGGAGGCAGCTGGGCGTCGTCGGGCATCGGCGGAGCGGCCCAGCCGTTCTCCTCGGCCAGTTGCGCGCCGCGGAGCGTTTCGGGCGCCGCGGACGGGCCGGCGGCCTGGGTTTCGAGGTCGTCGAAGAAACCGGCCAACTGCCGCTCCGCGCCGCGGAAGTCGGTCAGCGGAGCGCCGCGGGTCGGCTCGGGTTTCTCCCCCCGCTGCAGCGCCTTCACCAGTTCCAGCGCTGACTCGGGCGTCTGCTTGTCGAAGTACTCGTAGTTCACCTGCAGCACCGGCGCGAAGTCGCAGGCGGCCAGGCACTCGGCGTGCTCCAGCGTCACCGATCCGGGTTCCCCGGGGGTGCCCGCGGTTTCGTTGTGCCCGACCCCGAGGTGCTGGCTGAGCCGCCGGTAGATCTCGTCCCCGCCGAGCGCGGCGCACATGGTGTTGGTGCACACGCTGACCAGGTGCTGGCCGCACGGCTTGCGCTTGTACATCGTGTAGAACGTGGCCACCGCAGAAACTTCCGCTGTGGACAGTCCTAGTTGCTCGGCGCAGAACCGGATTCCCGCTTGGCTGACGAATCCTTCCACCGACTGCACCAGGTGCAGCAGCGGCAGCAACGCCGACCTCGACTCCGGGTAGCGCTCGATGATCCGCTTGGCGTCGGCGCGCACCTCCGCGCCGAAGACCGAGGTGTCGCCCGCTTCCTGCGGGTGGACGGCGTCTTCTCGAGGGCTGCTGGCAAATGGTTCGGTCATCGGTCCACCCCGCCCATCACCGGGTCGATAGAGGCCACAGCTGCGATCACGTCGGCGACCAGGCCGCCTTCGGTCAGTGCCGGGAGAGCTTGCAGGTTGACGAAGCTGGGTTCGCGGACGTGCACCCGCATCGGTCGGGTGCCGCCGTCGGAGACCAGGTGGTACCCGAGTTCTCCGCGGGGCGATTCGACCGGCACGTAGACCTGCCCCGGCGGCACGTCGAACCCTTCGGTGACCAGCTTGAAGTGGTGGATCAGCGACTCCATCGACTGGCCCATGATCTTGCGGACGTGCTCCAGCGAGTTGCCCATGCCGTCCGGCCCGATCGTGAGCTGCGCCGGCCAGGCGATCTTCGGGTCGTCCACCATCACCGGGCCGGGCTCCATCTTGTCCAGGCACTGCCGGATGATCCGGAGGGATTGGTGGATCTCCTCCAGCCGCAGCAGGTAGCGGGCGTAGCAGTCGGCGTCGTTGCTGGTGGGGACTTCGAAGTCGAACTCCTCGTACCCGCAGTAGGGCTGCACCTTGCGCAGGTCCCACGCCAACCCCGCCGACCGCAGCATCGGTCCGGTGACGCCGAGCTGCAGGCAGCCGTCCAGCGGCAGGTAGCCGACGTTCTGCAGGCGCTGCTTCCAGATCGGCTGACCGGTGAACAGCTTGTCGTAGTCCGGCAGCCGGGTGTCCATGACCTTGATGAACTGCAGGACCTTCTCCCGGTACCCCTCGGGAAGGTCCTGCGCCACCCCACCGGGGCGGATGAAGGCGTGGTTCATCCGCAGACCGGTGAGGAACTCCAGCAGGTGCAGGCCCTCCTCCCGGTCCCGGAACCCGTAGGTCATGCCGGTGGTGGAGCCGAGCTCCATGGCCCCGGTGGCCAGGAAGACCAGGTGGGAGGAGATCCGGTTGAGCTCCATGAGCATCACCCGGAAGGTCTGGGCGCGCTTCGGGGCTTCGATGCCGAGCAGCTTCTCCACCGCCAGGCAATAACCGGCCTCGTTGAACAGCGGCGCCAAATAATCCATCCGAGTGACGAAGGTGACGCCCTGGGTCCAGGTCCGGTATTCGCAGTTCTTCTCGATGCCGGTGTGCAGGTAGCCGATCACCGGGCGGGCTTGGACGACCGTCTCGCCCTCGATCTCCAGCACCAGCCGGAGCACCCCGTGGGTGGACGGGTGCTGCGGGCCGAGGTTGATGACGACCCGCTCCTCACCGGCGGATTCGCCGATGAACTCGTCCCAGTCACCACCGGTGACGGTGTAGACGCGGCCCTCGGTGGTCTCCCGGGATTCCGCGTAGGGATCGGGTCCGGTGGCGGCTCCGGACAGTGGTTCGGTAGTCATTTCCAGCACCTCTCTGCGGTGTGCTGTCGTTTTCCGCTTCCGGGGGTTCGAAGGTGGGGATCGCGGAGCCGGCCGCGGTCATGTGTACGCCCTGCGCTGGTCCGGCGGCGGAACTTCGGCCCCCTTGTACTCCACCGGCACCCCGCCGAGCGGGTAGTCCTTGCGCTGCGGGTGCCCGTCCCAGTCGTCCGGCATGAGGATCCGGGTCAACGCCGGGTGGCCCTCGTAGACGATCCCGAACATGTCCCAGGCTTCGCGCTCCTGGAAGTCCGCTGTCGGGTACACCTCGACCACCGACGGCACCTTCGGCGGCTCGTCCCCCTCGCCCGGCCAGTCGATCGCCACTTCCAACCGGATCCGCCGGCGGTAGGTCATCGAGGTCAGGTGGTAGACCGAGTGCAGCCGCTGCGGAACCTCCGGGCCGTAGTCCACTCCGGACACCGAGCTGCACAGCTCGAAGCGCAGCGCCGGGTCGTCCCGCAGCGTCCGGCAGACCTCCACCAGGTGCTCACCGCGGATGTAGAAGGTGATTTCCCCGCGGTCGATGGTGATCTGCTGGACCGTGTCGTCGGGCAGTCCTTTCTCCTGCAACGCGGCCAGCAAGTTGTCGGCCACCTCGTCGAACCAGCCGCCGAACGGGCGTTGCGCGGCCGGCGGCACGTAGGCCGGCAGTCGCAGGCCGCCGTACCCCGAGGCGTCCCCGCTGCCGCTGACCCCGAACATGCCCTTGCGCGGCCGGCCGGCCACCGGGCCGCGGAAGCCTGCTTCGCCGCCAGCGGGTTCCAAACCGCCGCCCGGGCGTTCCGAGCTGGAGCCCGCACCGCCCGGTTGCGGAGCGCTCTGCTCGCGGTTCTTCTCGTCCTGCGCCAACCGACTCACCTACCCGCGCTGATTTCCTTGCGCCCGGACGGTTCCTTGAGCGCGCCGAACTTCGGATCGCCGCCCATTTCCTTGCGCTGCGCGTCCTGCTGCCGTTTCGCCCGCCGCCGCTGCATCGCGTTCTTCGGCGCGTACTTCTCCGAGGACGGGATCATCGGGGTGCGCTCGCCCCGCTCCAGCTGCAACGCCGCCCGCTTGGCGTTGATCGGCTCGTCCATCACCTTGGCGTGCAGCTTGAGAATCGCGTCCAGCAGCATCTCCGGCCGGGGAGGGCAGCCCGGCAAGTACATGTCCACCGGAACCACGTGGTCCACGCCTTGGACCACCGCGTAGTTGTTGAACATGCCGCCGCTGGAGGCGCACACCCCCATCGCCAGCACCCAGCGCGGCTCCGGCATCTGGTCGTAGATCTGTCGCAGGACGGGGGCCATCTTGTTCGTCACCCGTCCGGCTACAATCATCAAGTCGGCCTGGCGTGGAGTGGCGGAGAAGCGCTCCATCCCGAACCGCGAGATGTCGTACCGGGAACCGCCGACCGTCATCATCTCGATGGCGCAGCAGGCGAGCCCGAACGTCGCCGGCCACATCGACGTCTTGCGGGTCCAGTTGACGAGCTTCTCCACATTGGCCAACAGGATGCCGTTCGGCAGCTTTGCTTCGAGCCCCATCTCGGCACTCCTTCCGCATCATTGCGGTGTTTCGGGGGTCAAGAGTTTCTGCTTGCTGCACCCGGCCCGCCGGGTTCTGCGCGGCCGGATCACGGAACCGATGAGTTCACCCAGCGCACCACCTAGTTCCAGTCCAGCCCGCCGCGCCGCCACACGTAGATGTAGGCGAACCCGACAGTGGCGATGAACAACACGATCTCGACCGCACCGAACAGGCCGAGGACGTCCGCTGAGACCGCGAACGGGTAGAGGAAGACCATTTCGATGTCGAACAGGATGAACAACATCGCGGTCAGGTAGTAGGCGACCGGCATCCGGCCGCCACCGGCGACCGGCTGCGGAGAAGGCTCAATACCGCACTCGTAGGGATCCAGCTTGGCCTTGTTGTAGCGACGAGGGCCGACCAGCGGGGCGATGATCACGGAGAAGACCGCGAACCCCAGGCCCAGCGCGAACATCAGCACCAGCGGTACGTAGGGACCGAGCACCGTGCTGCCCTCCTTCGGCGTCACCAGCAGTTGCGCCGGTCACATCCGCAACTGCTGGTGAGCACTCTATGCGGTCGTGAGAATCGTCTCCGTAGTGAGGCGAACCTAACTTTATGATTTCCCACACACTACGTGAGACATCTGACCAGATGAGGGTTGCTACGCGCTAGGGGTAATACGAGTAGTGGCGCTGATCACACGATCCATCGTGTCCCCGCCGCTGGAGTCATAAAGATTTGCCAGCAGTTTCAACACGAAACGCATCAACGTGGTGCGGGGCAGACCGTGCTTGGTGGCCAGGCCCATGACAGTCGGATTGCCTATCAACTTGGTGAAGATGTTGCCCATGCGGAAGTAACCGCCGAAGGCCTCCCGCAGCGCCAGCGGGTACCGGCTGAGCGCCTTCTCCCGGGAGACCCCCTCCGGGCGGGCCAACGCGTGCACCGCGCACTCGGCGGCGAGCCGGGCGGACTGCATCGCGTAGGCGATCCCCTCGCCGTTGAACGGGTTGACCATCCCGCCGGCGTCCCCCACCAGCAGCAGGCCGTCCCGGTAGTGCGGCGTCCGGTTGAACCCCATCGGCAGCGCCGCGCCACCGATCCGACCGACCGCGTTCTCCTCGCGGAAGCCCCACTCCTCCGGCGTGCCGCCCAGCCAGGAGAGCAGCAGCTTGCGGTAGTTCGTCTGGCCGTAGGCCTTCGAGGTGGACAGGATGCCCAGGCCGACGTTCACCGTGCCGTCCCCCATCCCGAACAGCCAGCCGTAGCCGGGCAGCAGCTTGGGGTCGTCGGGGTCGGAGCGGTCCCACAGCTCCAGGTGGGATTCCAGGTAGTCGTCCTTGCTGCGCGGGCTGTGGTAGTAGCGGCGGACCGCCACGCCCATCGGCCGGTCGTCCCGCTTCTGGATGCCCACCGACAGCGCCAACCGGGCGGACACCCCGTCGCACCCCAGCACCAGCGGCGCCCGGTAGACGACCGGCTCGCGCTCCGGACCGGTGGTGGCCTCCACCCCGATCACCCGACCGGTGCGGTCGTCGGTCAACGCCCCGGTGACGGTGGTCTGCTCGACTAACTTGGCGCCCGCCTGCTGCGCGGTCCGGGCCAGCAGGTCGTCGAAGTCGTTCCGCGGGCGGACCACGCCGTACGGCGGGAACCCCGCCAGGTCCGGCCAGTCCAGCTCGATGGTGACCCCACCACCGACCACCCGCAGTCCCCGGTTGTGCAACCAACCGGCCTCTTCACGGGTGTCGATCCCCAGGTCGATGAGCTGCTTGACCCCGCGCGGGGTGATCCCGTCACCGCAGACCTTCTCCCGCGGGAAGACGCTCTTCTCCAGCAGCAGCACGTCCAGACCGGAACGGGCCAGGTAGGTCGCCGCCGTCGAGCCGGCCGGCCCAGCTCCGACCACGATGACATCGGCGTCCTCGTGCGGCCCACGGCGTCTGGTGGCACTGGTCATGGCACTCCTCGGGTCCGTTCACCGGCACAGCGGCCTTGTGAAAGAGTTCACTATCTCCCCGAGAGTCTAAGCGGGGCGGAACGCCCGATCGACTCCGCGGAGAGCCCCGATCACCCGAGGGACGCAGGCCTGACCTGCGAAAACCGCCGAGGAGCACGCTGCGATCGCCCAAATGGGTTACCCAACGCCACACATGATTAGCGCCACCAGGCGCCGAACCAGTGGGTCAGCTGGGCTTGACCGCCCGGTGCACCGCGACGATCCCGCTGGTCAAATTGCGCCAGGCGACGCTCGACCAACCGGACTCGGCGATGAGCTCGGCGAGACCCCGCTGGTCCGGCCACGCCCGGATCGACTCGGCGAGGTACACGTACGCGTCCGGGTTCGACGACACCGCCCGGGCGATGGACGGCAGCGCGCGCATCAAGTAGTTCAAGTACACCGAGCGGAACGGCTGCCAGGTCGGCGTGGAGAACTCGCAGACCACCAACCGACCCCCCGGCCGGACCACGCGCAGCATCTCCCGCAACCCCTGCCCCGGATCGGCCAGGTTGCGCAGCCCGAACAGGATGGTCACCGCGTCGAAGGCGCCGTCCCGGAACGGCAGTCGCAGCGCATCGGCCGCCACCAGCGGCACCCCGCGCTTGCGCCCCACCGAGAGCATCCCCAGCGAGAAGTCGGCGGCAACGCACCAGGCACCGGTGCGGGCGAACTCCACGGTCGACACCCCGCTTCCCGCGGCCAGGTCCAGCACCCGCTCACCGGGCTTGGGGTCCAGCGCACGCCGGGTCGCCACCCGCCACCGCCGGTCCTGCCCGAAGGACAGCACCGTGTTGGTCAGGTCGTACCTGCGCGCCACCCCGTCGAACATCGCGGCGACTTCGCGGGGATCCTTGTCCAAACCGGCCCGAGACACACCAGCAGCCTACGCGGTCGCCGGACACCCCGCAGCGCGTGCTCGGGATCGTGGCGTCCGCATCACACCCGGCAGACGGCGACCCGACGATTGGTCCAACTTCCACCGCATAGCGGGCGAACCGGAGGGCGACCGACCGAGTTCCCCAGTCTTGGGCCACTCATGGCTGAAAAGACATCTCGGAGTTCCCAACTCGTAACCCTCCGCGCGGACGCTGGTACGGCATGACCCGCCTGCCTTCCCAGGTCACCCGGCTCGATTCGGCCTTGATATCGCGCGCGTACGAGGTCGCCGACCGGCTCGCCGGTGAAGCCTCGGACGTGCTCACCGCCACCGCGGGTCGCGGCGCCCGCCCAGCCCCCACCGAATCGCCGTTCGACTGGGTCACCGACATCGGCCGCACCCTGGAGCGCCACACCCGTCGCGTGCTCAGCACCGAATTCCCGGAGGTGCCGGTCTACGGGGAGGAATTCGACTCCGGCACCTGGCACGAGGGCCGACCGGGCACCGGGCTGCGCTGGTCGGTGGACCCGGTCAACGGCACCGCCAACCACGTGGCCGGGATCCCGCTGTGCACCTACAGCCTGGCGCTGCTGGACGAGCACGGCCCGGTGGTCGGGGTCGTCGCGGACCCGTTCCGCCAACAGGTCTACGGCGCGGCCCGGGGACGCGGCATGCGGGTCAACGACACGCCGGTCCGCCTGGCCGAAGCACCGGAGACCAGGGCCGGCATCGTCTGCACCGAACTGACCAAGAGCGGCCCGTGGCCGGGCATGGACCAATTCATCAGCAACGCCGCCCGAGCGCACGTGGGGGTCCGGCTGCTGGGCTCCCCGGGCCTGGCCATCGCGCAGGTCGCCCTCGGGCACGCCGTCGCCGCGGTGCTGGACTCCTACCAGGAGTGGGACGTCGCCGGGGCGCTGGCGCTGGCCGCCGAATCCGGTGCCGTGGTGCTCAACCGGTCCGGTGAACCGGAACCGCTGCCGTCCGACGGGCTGCTGGTGGCCGCTCCCGGCGCGGCCGAATCCGTGCACGAGTGGTGGCGGTCGGCGTCCGGCCCGCAAGCCCCGACCTCGATCCCCGAACCACCGATCGGATCGGCGCAGAGCACGGACATCGGCGGCAGCAGCGGGAACTGAGCGCGCAGCGCGGCAACCGCCCGCCTGGCCCGCTCGAAATCAGCGGTGCGCACCAGCTCGTCCACCACCCCCGAGACCTCCTGGCTCCGGCGGACGAACCGGGTCACCCCGGTGCTGAGCTGCCCCGCCACCCTGGTCAACGCCACTTCCCGACCAACGGGGTCCTCCTCCAGTCCCCGACCGAGCTCGGCGAACACCCGAACCTCGGGCAGTTCGGCGTCCATCCGCCGCACCACCGCGCGCAGCCCCTTCCGGGCCGGTTCCGACGACAGGGTTTCGACCACCCGGTCGGCGTCGGAAACCGCTCGCTCGCACCGGTGCACGAAGCCCGGCCAGTCGCAGCGGACCGGCGGACCACTTCCCCGAGCACGCGGAACCGACTCCGCTGGCGGCTGCCGTCCACTGCGCAACCGGCTGATCGCCACCACGACCGCTGCCCCGCACACACCGGCGGGCAATGCACATACCAGCGCTGTCCAGCTTCCGTCCATCGGGTGCCTTCCTGGAGCCGGCTCGCGTCGAAGCCGGCCGCGTGTGCCGTGGGCGGCGTGGATCCCCCGCGCCGAACCACACGCACTACTGTGCGGCAGCCGACAT
>Ga0079224_100008918_pt1 | contig 13627 bp, 6 predicted proteins | sample Stecom2015_FD_80414 | JGI IMG/M metagenome (GOLD analysis project Ga0079224, IMG submission 80414) | Agricultural soil microbial communities from Utah to study Nitrogen management - Steer compost 2015 | ecosystem: Environmental > Terrestrial > Soil > Agricultural land | place: USA: Utah... | reverse complement strand
GACGGGATTTCCGGGCGGTGCCCGGAGCCGCGTCCTGTGCGGCGGACCGCGGCCGGTCCGGCTCGTCGTACGACGCGTCCGCCTCGTCCGGCGGCGACGCGTCCGGTGCAAGCTCGGGCGGCTCGTCGGCCGTCGGCGCCCAGCAGTCCTCCGGCGCCTTGTCGGCGCGCAGCGCGAGGAAGACGGGCTGACGGAGCCGGCCGTTCGTGCCCCGCGACTTGAAGCGCACCTCGACGACGGCGCTCGCCTCGAGCCAGCGCGCGTCCCGCGACTCATCGTCGGCCCCCGCGGGAGGCGGGCCGGGCCGGGCTGCGGCGAGCGCGCCGCCGATGCGCTCGAAGTCGCGGGCCGAGAATCCGCTGCCGACGCGCCCCGCATAGCGCCAGCCGTCCGCGGTGCGCTGCGCGAGGAGCAGCGCGCCGAACGGCTGGCGTCCGGATTTCGGCGGCAGGCAGCCGACGACCGCGAACTCGTCGCTGGTCCGTGCGCTGATCTTGATCCAATCGGACGAGCGCCGGCCGACGTACGCCGAATCCGCGCGCTTGCCGACGATGCCTTCGACGCCGAGCTTGCCGACCTCCGCGAACATCCGCTCGCCGTCGGCGGCGATGTGCTCGGAGAAGCGGATCGCGCCGACGGTCGGCAGGATCGTCGCGAGCAGCCGCTTGCGCTCGAGCAGCGGCAAGGCTCGGACGTCGTGACCGGCGGCGAGCGGCAGATCGAACGCGTACAGCGTCGCCGGAAGCTTCACGGCCGCTCGGGCGATGTCGGCCCGGCGCGTAAGGAGCCCGCGCTGCTGCAGCGCGGCAAAGCTTGGCAGCCCGTCCGGGCCGTGCACGACGACCTCGCCGTCGATCAGCAGGTGGGTGTAGGGCAAAGCGGCGACGGCCTCGGCGACGTCCGGAAAGACGTCCGTCAGGTCGCGGCCGCTGCGGGACAAGAGACGCACCTGACCCGCGTCCTTGCCGGCGAGGAGCCGGTAGCCGTCGTACTTGATCTCGAAGATCCAGTCGCGGTCGGAGAACGCGTTGCCCGGCGTCGCGAGCATCGGACGCACGTCGGCAAGGCGGACCTTCGCGGGTTTCGCGCCGGCCCGGCGGCACGCGTCCGCGAGCGTTTCCGTGTCGTTCTTCGCGGCCGCGACGTGCTCGACGGTGCGGCCGGACAGCACGGAGTCCTCGGGGAGGCGCGCCGCGTCGCCCTGCCGCACGTGCGCGTCGCGCTCCTTGATCAGCAGCCAGTCCTTCGGGCCGCGCTTGGTTTTAACGAGGGTCCAACGCCCGCGCAGCTTGTAGCCGTAAAGGTCGAACAGCAGCTTGCCGGACTCGAGGCCCGCGTCGAAGTCGTTCGCCGGCTCGAAGCGGCCGCGGTCCCAGACGATCACCGCACCGGCGCCGTAGTTGCCTTCCGGGATCACGCCCTCGAAGTCGACGTAGTCGACCGGATGATCCTCGACCCGCACGGCGAGCCGCTTGTCGGCCGGGTCGAGCGACGGACCCTTCGGCACGGCCCACGACAACAGGACGCCGGCGTGCTCGAGACGGAAGTCATAGTGCCGCGCACGGGCCGCGTGGAGCTGCACGACGAAGCGGGAGGCGGGGGGCTTCGTCGCCCCGAACGGCTCCGGAGTTGAGCCGGGCTTTCGCTTCTCCCGATAAGTCGCTAATCCAGTTTCATTTTTTGTTGCGACCATCCCGATGAGCATATATGATCCGCCAATGGCCGCGCGAGCCCTTGGATCAGCGACGATCGCCTTCGGGTTGGTTTCCATCCCGGTCAAGCTCTATTCGGCGGCCGAGACGTCGGTCGCGATCCGCTTCAATCAGATCGATCGGCGCGACGGATCGCGCGTGAAGCAGCAGCTCATCTCGTCCCGAACCGGCGAGGTCGTCCCGAAGGAGGAGATCGTCAAGGGATACGAGTTCGCAAAGGACCAGTACGTCCTCTTCACACAGGAGGAGCTGAAGGCGCTCGAAGCGGCGAGCACGCATTCGATCGACATCGACGAGTTCCTGCCGGACGACAGCGTCGACCGCATCTACTTCGACAAGGCCTACTACCTCGGTCCGGACAAGGGCGGCGCCCGAGCCTATCGGCTGCTGTCGCATGCGTTGACCGAGACGAAGCGCATCGCGATCGGGCGCTACGCGGCGCGCGGCCGCATGCACGTCGTGTCGATCAGGCCGATGGGCGAGGGACTGCTGCTCGAGCAGCTTCACTATCCGGACGAGATCCGCTCGTTCAGCGAGGTGCCGCTCGAGGCCGCCGAGCTGCGCGAGGCCGAGCTCGAGCTTGCGAAGGCGCTGATCGCGCAGGGCTCGGGCGAGAAGTTCGAGCCGTCACGCTATCGCGACGAGGTTCGCGAGCGCATGCTCGAGCTCATCAACCGCAAGATCGAGGGCGAGGACATCGCGAGCGCCGCGGCGGCTCCGGAGGCCGAGCACAAGATCATCGACTTGATGGAAGCGCTGAAGGCGAGCCTGCGTGCGCCCGAGCGCGAGTCGGCGAAGACGACGGCCAAGACCGCGAAGACGCCGAAAAAGAAGCGGGGCGGACGCCAGGCGGCGAGCGCCTGATCACTCCCAAAGAATCAGCCCAACAGAATCAGCGGGATAAAATTGGTGCCTGACACCAATTTTTAGACAGCGCTTTTCCTCTGCAGCATTTGCTCGGCGAGCTTCGGGCCGGTCGCCTCGTCCTCGTGCTTGAAGAACACGAAGGCCCGTTCGAAGCCGGCGCACGCCTCGCGCCAGCGCTCGAGTGACGCGGGCGTATAGCCCGGCGCGCGCAGCCTCAGGTACGTGAAGCTCGCGGTGCGCGGCAGCTCGCCCGGCTCCGCGTCCTCGTCGTCGACCGTGACCCACGCGGCGCCGCGCGACGAGAGCACGTCGATAACGGTCGGCTCCCGCCACGATGCGTGCCGGAACTCGAACGCGGCCGGAACGTCCTCGGGCACGAGGTCTAGAAAGCGCTCGAGCCGCTCGACGTCGACCCGGAACTGCGGCGGCAGCTGCACGAGCACGGCGCCGAGCCGCTCGCCGAGCGCATCCACGGCGCCGAAGAAGCGCGCCGCTTCGTCCTCGCAATCCTTCAGCCGCTTGACGTGCGTGATCCGGCGGCTCGTCTTGACGGCAAAGCGAAAGTTCTCCGGAACCTGATCCCGCCAGCGCTCGAGCAGCGAGCGGTCGGGGAGGCGATAGAACGTATTGTTGATCTCCACGGCAGGCAGACGCGATGCGTAATACGAGAGCATCTCGTCCGCCTTCAGCTTCTCGGGATAGAACGGCCCCTTCCACTCCTTGAACGAGAACCCGCTCGTGCCGCAATAAAGCTGCATCGCATCGTCACGCCGCGAGGCATCGATCCGCGATGCCCCGCGGCCCGAGCGTCACTTCGCGGGCCCGATCCGCAGCACCGCGCCCTCGTCCTCGTCGGTCACGACGTACAGCAGGCCGTCCGGACCCTGTGCGACGTCGCGGATGCGCTGGCGCAGCTCGACGAGCAGGCTCTCGCGGCGCAGCTCCTCGAAGTCCTGATTCAGCAGGACGCGATCGAGCCGCCCGGTGCCCGGGATCTCGCCGTAGCGCAGCCCGCCGACGAAAAGATCCCCTTTCCATGCGGCGAGCGCGTCGCCCGTGTAGAACGTGAGGCCGGATACCGCGATCGCAGGCGTCCAATAGACGACAGGCGGCTCATAGCCCGCGTGCGTCGGGCCTTCGTCGCGGGCCTGCCACGGGCCTGGATACGTGCGGCCGAGGCTTACGAGCGGCCAGCCGTAGTTCAGGCCGGCACGGATCAAATTAACCTCGTCGCCGCCGTTAGGACCGTTCTCGCTCTGCCAGATCTCGCCCGTCGTCGGGTGGACGGTCAGCCCCAGCGAGTTGCGGTGGCCGAGCGTGTAGATCTCGGGCAGGTAGCCCTCCTTGCCGACGAACGGGTTGTCGTCCGGCACGCTGCCGTCGTCCGTGAGGCGCAGTACCTTTCCGCCGTGATTCGTCGGATCCTGGGCGTCGCCGCCGCTCGTCGCGACGTAGAGCATGCCGTCGTGGCCGAACACGAACGGCGTGGGACCGCCGGCGCCGGCCGATGCGACGAATATGTCCTCGAAGTCGTTCAGCGCGCGCCCGTCCCAGACTCCGCGGCCCACCGCCACCGTGCGGCGGTCGTCGGGCATCGGCTTCGTGTAGCTCAGGTAAATCCAGTTGTTCGTCTCGAACTCCGGATGCAGCGCGATGTTCATATAGCCGTGAATCGCACCCGGCAGGCCGGACGTCCCGGCATGGAAGGACTCGGGCCCGCCCGCGACGGGCTCGTCCTGCAGCTTGCCGTCTCGGATCACACGCAGCCGCCCGACTCGCTCCGTGACGAGCATCGTGCCGTCCGGCAGGAACTCGATCGAGTACGGGAACTCGAGCGCCTTCGTGACGACCTCGACTCGGATATCCATGCCTTCGCCCGTCGGAAACTCGAACGGGCCTTCCGGCAGCGGCTTGTTCGCGAGGCCTTCGGGCGCCAGCGGGATTCCGCCGCGGAACGGCACGTCCTGCTGCGCGAGCGCAGTACCGGCCAGAACGACGGCGATGATCGGCGACAGCGCAAGGCGACGGAGCCGCGGAGCCGTTCCGCGGTACAGAATTTGTTTTGATTTCATGGGGTCGATCCTCCTCGGTCGCCCGAGTATAGAGCGCCCGCCCGCGACGTAGAACCTTTGCAAGGCCGTGGCATGCAAATTGCTGCGGGTCCTGCGGGGGGTCAAGGAGGAGTCATGTCGCAAGGGAACGGAGCGGTCGGGCGGTTTCGCACGCCCTCGATGTCGTCGCAGCTGTCGGAGGTCGAGCGCCGTGCGTATCGCGCAAGTCGCCCCGCTTTATGAGTGTGTACCACCGAGATTATATGGAGGCACCGAACGAGTCGTTGCTTATCTGACCGACGAGCTGGTTCGCCATGGCCACGACGTCACGCTTTTCGCGAGCGGCGATTCGAAGACGCTCGCAAGGCACGTCGCGATAGGACGCTCCGCCACACGTCTGGACCCGGACTGCCGTGATCCGCTCGCGCGGCACATCGTGCTGCTGGAGCGCGTGTTCTCGAGAGTCGCGGAATTCGACATCGTGCACTTTCACATCGACTACCTGCATTTCCCGCTCTCCCGTCGCTACGGGGAGCCGAATCTCACCACGCTGCACGGACGCCTCGATATTCCGGACTTGAGGTATCTCTACGACGAGTACGCGGAGATGCCCGTCGCATCCATCTCCGAGTCGCAGCGCAAGCCGCTCCCGGACCTGAACTGGCAGGGCACCGTCTACCACGGTCTGCCGACCGATCTCTATCCGTATCAGGCGCGGCCCGAAGGGTATCTCGCGTTCTGCGGCCGGATCTCGTCGGAAAAGCGGCCGGACCGTGCGATCCGCATTGCCGAGCGCGCGGGCGTCAAGCTGCTGATGGCCGCAAAGGTCGACGCAGCCGATCGCGAGTACTTCGAGGACGTCATTCGGCCGATGCTCGCGAGCCCCTGGGTCGAGTACATCGGGGAAATCGGCGAAGCCGAAAAGGGCGAGTTTCTCGGTAACGCCCGAGCGTTGCTGTTTCCGATCGATTGGCCCGAGCCGTTCGGGCTCGTGATGATCGAGGCGATGGCGTGCGGAACTCCGACTATCGCATACGACCGCGGATCGGTTCGCGAGGTGCTGACGGACGGCGTTAGCGGATACATCGTGAGCGACGAGGACGAGGCGGTTCGGGCAGTGGAGCGGGCGCGGTCCTTCGACCGGCTGCGTTGCCGGCGCATCTTCGAGCGACGCTTCTCGGCGCAGCGTATGATGAGCGATTATCTAGCCCTCTACGATCGGGTAATCGAGGCGGCCACGATCGGAAGAGTGAGAGATGAGCGCGTCGCGTGAGCTCGTCTACGTAGACGACGAGTACTACATCCACGCCACGTCATCCCGCGTGGACGACCGCAAGCGCGTCCTGAAGCAGGGCGACGCATTCGCGGTCTTCGACCGGCTCGGCGACATTCATCCGTACGGCGTCGGCGGTCATGGGCTCTACTACTCGGATACCCGCTTTCTGTCGCGGCTCGAGCTGACGATCGCGGGCCGCCGGCCGCTGCTGCTGAACTCCGGCGTCACGCACGACACGGCGATCTTCGCCGTGGATCTCTCCAACGTCGATCTGCACGACGGCGAGCGCCTCGTCACGCCGAGCGGGGAGATTCACGTCTTTCGCGGCACGCTGCTCTGGGAGCGGCAGTGCTTTCAGCAGATTCGCGTGACGAACTTCGGCGAAGACGAGGTGCGGCTGCCACTCGAGATCGAGTTCGGCGCAGACTACGCGGACATCTTCGAGGTCCGCGGTCTCGAGCGCACGCGCCGGGGGCGCTCGCTGCCGCCCGAGGTCGGCGAGGACGACGTCGTGCTCGCCTACGAAGGGCTCGATGGCGTGACCCGCCGCACACGCGTGCACTCGTCGCTGCGCCCGTCGACGATCTCTGCCGACAAGATGTGCTTCGATCTCACGCTCAACCCCGGTGCCGAGGCGACCCTCGTGCTCACGATCTCGTGCGAGATCGATAGAGCACCGCGCGAGCGGCGTGCGTCCTTCGAGGAGGCCGAGCGCAGGAACCGCAAAGCGCTCGCCGAGCTAGCGAGAGACGAGTGCCGCATTCATACCGCGAACGAGCAGTTCAACGATTGGCTCGATCGCTCGCTTGCGGACCTGCGCATGCTCTCTACGAAGACGGAGGCGGGGCTCTATCCTTACGCCGGCGTGCCCTGGTACAGCACGATTTTCGGCCGCGACGGGCTGATCACCGGCTTGCAGACGCTGTGGGTCAACCCGAGCATCGCACGAGGCGTTCTCGACGTGCTCGCCGAAAGCCAGGCGGATGCCGTCGATCCCGTGCGCGACGCCGAGCCGGGCAAGATCGTGCACGAGGTGCGGCGCGGCGAGATGGCGGCGCTCAAGGAGGTGCCGTTCGGCCTCTATTACGGCACGATCGACGCGACGCCGCTTTTCGTGATGCTCGCGGCCCGCTATTTCGATCAGACCCGCGACGTCGAGCATCTGAGGACTATTTGGCCGCACGTCGAGCGCGCGCTTGCATGGATCGACGAGTACGGCGACCCGGACGGCGACGGATTCGTCGAGTATTGTCGAAAGACGGCGCGGGGACTCGCGAACCAGGGCTGGAAGGACTCGTTCGACAGTGTCTCGCACGCGGACGGCACGCTTGCCCAGGGCGCGATCGCGCTCTGCGAGGTGCAAGGCTACGTCTACGACGCGAAGCGGCGTGCCGCGAAGCTCGCGAAGGCGCTCGGCAAGGCCGCGCTCGCCGGCAAGCTGGTCACCGAGGCCGAGACGCTGCGCGAGCGCTTCAACGATCGCTTCTGGTCCGACGACCTCGGCACGTACGCCATTGCGCTCGACGGCGAGAAGCGCCCTTGCAAGATCCGCTCGTCCAATGCCGGGCATCTGCTCTTCACGGGACTCGCGACTCCGGCCCGCGCGCGCCACACGGCTGCGATGCTGATGTCGAAGGACAGCTTCACCGGCTGGGGTATACGGACGCTGTCGCGCCGCGAAGCGCGCTTCAACCCGATGTCGTATCACAACGGCTCCGTATGGCCGCACGATACCGCGATCATTGGAGCGGGTTTCGCGCGCTACGGGTTTCGCCGGCAGGCTGTGCGGTTGTTGCACGCGCTGTTCGACGCAACGCTTGCGCTCGACGAGCGGCGCCTGCCGGAGCTTTTCTGCGGCTTTCGGCGGCGCGAGGGGCAGGGGCCGACGCGCTATCCCGTCGCGTGCCTCCCGCAGGCCTGGGCGAGCGGCGCAGTATTCATGCTGCTGCAGGCGTGCCTCGGCATCTCGTTCCATCACGAGAAGCCGCAGATCCGCTTCTCGCAGCCGATGCTGCCGAAGTTCCTGCCGTGGATTCGGCTCGAGAATCTGCGCGTCGGCGAAGGCCGGGTCGATTTGATGCTGCGGCGGCACGTCAAGGACGTCAGCATCAACGTGCTGCGCAGCGAAGGGGACATCGGCGTCGCGGTATACCTCGAGCCGTGAGCCACAGAGGCACTGTTCCCGCTGGAACCGCCCGGACGACGCGGCCGGACCTCGATGCGAGGCCCGGCCGTCCGATGCGCGCGGCTTGCTACCGCGGCCGCGCCCTATCGGCCTGCGCCTACCGGCCTACCGGCTCGCCGTCGTCGTTCCAGATCTCGATCGGCGCAATGTCGAGCGCCTCGACCTGAGGACGGATCTGCCTGAGATCGCCGACGACGATCCACACGAGGCTATCCGGGTGCACGATGTCCTCGGCCGCCGACTGCAGGTCCTCGAGCGTCAGCGCCTCGTAGCGCTCCGTCAGCGTCGCCGCGAAATCGAGCGGCCGACCGTAACGCGCCGACGTGATCAGGCTGCCGAGCACCGCCGCCGACGTCTCGAAGCGCCCGGGCAGCTCGCGGGTCAGCCCTGCGATCACGCGCTCCATCTCGTCTTGCGAGACCGGCGTCGTCGTCTTGATCGATTCGAGCTCGCGAATCAGCTCCGCGATCGAATCGCCGGTCCGGTCGATCTGCACCGGCGCGTAGACGAGGAACGGCCGATCGCCGGTTGCCGACTGGAACGTCGTTCGCGCACCGTACGCCCAGCCCTTCGACTCGCGCAGGTTCATGTTCACGCGCGCCGTGAACGTCCCGCCGAGCACGCCGTTCATCGCTTCGATCGCAAGATCGCGGTCCGTGCCGAGCCCCGGGGCGACGTGACCCGCGAGAATGAACGCCTGCGGCGAGTTCGGCTTGTCGATCAGGATCATTCGCGGCGAGTCGGGCCGCTCGACCTTCGCGACGTTCTTTTGCGGCCGCGGTGTGGCGGGCGCCTGCCAGCCGCGGAAGGTCCGCTCGAGGATCGGCGTGATTTCCTCGAGCGTCGTATCGCCGGCGATGAAAATCATCGCGTTGTCCGGCCGCAGCCACGTCTCCTTGAACTCAAGCAGATCCTCCTGCGTGATCGACGAGATGGCGTCGACCGTGCCGGAGCCGGTGAACGGCACACCGTACGCATGGCCGTCGCCGTACAGGATCGGCGGCAGCAGCCGCAGCGCGAGCGACTGAGGCTCGGACTTCTCCTGCGCGATGCTGGCGATCCAGCGCGCGCGCAGCCGCTCGAGCTCCTCCTCGGCGAAGATCGGGTTCAGGATCAGGTCGGCCCACAGCGCGATCGACGGCTCGAGCTGCGTCTTCAGCGCCGACAGGCTTACCGCCGATGCATCGAGGTTTGAGCCGGACGAGATCTGCGCGCCGAGCCGAGCGGCCTCGTCGGAGATCTCGAGGGCGGTTCGCGTGCGCGTGCCGGTATCGAGCATCGACATCGCGAAGGATGCGACGCCGAGCTTGCCGCCCGCGTCCGCGGCGTAACCTGCGTCGAACTGCATCGACATCTCGACGATCGGCAGCTCGTGCCGCTCCGCGAGCACGACCTCGATGCCGTTGCTCAACGTCCCCGTGTGAATCTCAGGGAACGTCAGCGACGGCATGTCGGTCGGAATCGGCGGCAGGCCGCCCGCACGGTCGACACCCTCGGAAGACGTCGAGTAGCGGCCCGCGGGCACGACGTCGACCTGATGCCAGCCGTCGCCGAGCCAGCGGCGCGCGGCGTTCTGCACGTCCGCCGGAGTCGCCCCGTTGATCCATTCGAGATACGTCTGCACGAACAGCGGATCCCCGGCGTAGAGCTCGCCCTCCGCGAGCGTCACTGCCTTGCCGTTGAATCCGCCGACCCGCTCGAGGCCGCGGACGATGCTCGCGTTGACGCTTGCGACGACCCGCTCGAGCTCGTCGGCCGCCGGCCCGTTCTGGATGAAGTCCGCGACGATGCGATCGATGGCCTCGCTGCCGGTCGCGGCCGGCTCGCCGGGGTTCAGCACGACGGAAAGGTCGAACACGCTCGCGAGCTCGAACGGCGTGACTCCGACGTTGACCTGCGTGGCCACCTGCTGCTCGTAGACGAGATCCACGTACAGGCGCGAGTTGCGCCCCTGGCCGAGAACGGCGGCGGCGAGATCGAGGAGGGCGCGGTCGCGCGTCGTGCGCGGCGGCACGACCCACGCTCGATTCACGAGCACGGCCGGCACCTCGTCGTATTGAATCTCGTGCGTGTTCGACAGGCGCGTCGGCACCCACGTCTCGTACGCGTCGACCTCGGGGCCGGCCGGGATATCGCCGAAATACCTCTCGACCTTCTCGCGCGCGGTGGCGACATCGATATCGCCCGCGAGCACGAGCACCGCGTTGTTCGGCCCGTAGTAATCACGGAACCACTGCTGCACGTCCTCGAGGGACGCTGCGTCGAGATCCTCCATCGAGCCGATCGTCGGATGACGATACGGATGGCCCGGGGGGAAGAGCCCCTCGTAGAGCGCGTAGTTGACGCGTCCGTAAGGCTCGTTGTCACCCTGGCGCTTCTCGTTCTGCACGACGCCGCGCTGGTTGTCGAGCTTCTCCTGCGTGACTGCGCCGAGCAGGTGTCCCATGCGATCCGACTCCATCCACAGCGCGAGGTCGACCGCTGGCGTCGGCACGGTCTGGAAGTAGTTCGTGCGGTCGAGCCACGTGGTGCCGTTCATGTCCGTCGCGCCGACCTGCTGCATCGGCAGGAACCACTCGCCGTCGTAGTTCTCGGTGCCGTTGAACATCAGGTGCTCGAACAGGTGCGCGAAGCCGGTCTTGCCTTCCGGCTCGTTCTTCGAGCCGACGTGGTACCAGATGCTGACGGCGACGACCGGGGCCTTCCGGTCCTCGTGCACGATCACGCGCAAGCCGTTATCCAGCGTGAAGCGCTCGTAGGCGAGGTTCAGCTCCGGAGGGCCGGACGAGGTCGAGCGGGCGCCGCGGGAGTTCGATTGGGCATCGGACGGCGGGGCGAATGCGAGCCCGCCGGCGAGCAGCACCGACGCGGCGGCGGCGGCGAACGAAAAACGGAAGGCTTGGCTCATATCGGGGTCTCCGTGGCGCGTCGCGTGGACGCTCCGAATCATAACCGGAATCGAACCGGCGCTGCCCGGGACTCTCGTGCCGAAAGCGGGAAGGGCGCCGCGCGGTGCGGGCGCGAGGCGTTTTGAGCGGCGCGGGCGCGGTGAGTTCCGCCTCCGCGGCGAAGACCTTCATTCGGGTGCGTCGCAGAGGGGCGCGTCTTCAACGATGGCTTTCAGGGGGACGCGGCCGCAGCCGCGTCAACCGGTCTGAACGGAGAGCTCGCCCTCGTGCGGCTTGCCGCGCGCTAGCCGGGCGCGCAGGCGTTCCATGCCGTTCGACACGCTGAGGTAGACGACCGGGATCAGCAGCAGCGTGACCAGTGTCGATGCGGCGAGGCCGCCGATCACGACGCGGGCGAGGGCCGCCTGCAGCTCCGCTCCGGTCCCGACACCGATCGCGAGCGGCAGCAGGCCGAGCACCGTCGTCGACGTCGTCATCATGATCGGACGCAAGCGCAGGCGCCCCGCCTCGATCACCGCTTCGCGGACGCTCAGGTTCTGCTCACGCCGGAGCAGATTGATGTAGTCGACGAGCACGATCGCGTTGTTCACGACGATGCCGACGAGCATCACGAGCCCCATGAAGCTCTGCAGGTTCAGCGTCGTGCCCGTGAGCAGCATCGTCGGCACGACGCCGATGATCGCGACCGGGACGCTGCACATCACGATCAGCGGATCGATGAAGCGCTCGAATTGCGCCGCCATGACCATGTAGATCAGCGCGACCGCCATCAGGATCGCGAGCAGGAAATCACGCTGCGCGCGCTGCTGCTCCTCGTACTCGCCGCCGAAGTAGATGCTGAAGTCGGGCGGAAGCCGAACCTCGCGCAGCGCCTCGCGGACCCGCTCGACCGCCTCCCCGAGCGGAAGCCCCGCCTCGAGCCCGGCATAGATGTAGCTGATCCGCTGGCCGTCGAGACGGTTGATGTTCGACGGGCCGCGTCCCATCTCCTGATTGACGAGCGCAGAGATCGGCAGAATGCCCTCGGACGTTCGGACCGAGATGTTGTCGATGTCCACGACGCTCAGCCGGTCCTCGGGACGCAGCCGCACGTTGATGTCGATCTCCTCGCCGCCGATGCGATAGACGCCGGCGCGCCGACCTCCGATGCTGGTCTGGATCGCGGCGGCAACATCCTGGGCGCTGAGCCCGAGCTCCGCCATGCGGGCGCGATCGAACTGGATGTTCTGCTGGGGCCGGCGCTCGCGGTTGCTCGCGTCGACCTCGACGACCCCGGGGACCGTCTCGAGGCGGTTCATGATCGTCTGGACGAGCTCCTCCGCGACGGCAAGATCGTGGCCGCGCAGCTGCAGCTCGAGCGACGAGCCGCCCTGATCGCCGCCTCCGCTGCGGAACAGGAACCGCAGCACGCGCAGCCCCGTCTCGGCCGAAACCTGGATATCCGCGCCGGGAATCGTGCCTTGGACGTGATTGCGAATCCGGTCGGCCAGCTCCATCGCCGTCATGCTGCGCTCGGAGGGCTGCTTCAGCGACAGCTCGATCGACGCGAAGTTGTTGCGGGTATCGTTCGTGATATAGACGACGTCGCCGGGAGGCACGACCTCGCGCACGGCCTCGTCGAGCACCTTCACGTACTCGTACATGACCGCGATGTTCGTGCCGTCGTCCATCCGCATCCTGACCTGAACCTGATCGCCGTCGGTCTGCGGCGCGAGCTCGAACGAAAGGAGGGGAACGGCGGCGGCGGCGGCGAGCACGAGCAGGGCGGCGATGCCGACGACGACGGCCCGATGATCGAGCGCGCGGTCGACGAGCCGCGCGTAGGCGCGCTCGAACGCCGCGAACCGGCCCGGACGGTTAAAGTGATCGGCGTCGGGCTGCACCGTGAGGAAACGGCTCGCGAACATCGGCACGAGCGTCATCGCGATCAGCAGCGAGCAGAACAGCGCGAACACGACGACCAGCGCGAGCTCCTGAAACAGCGTGCCGGTGGTCGTGCGCATGAACGCGACCGGCAGGAAGATCACGCACGTCGTCAACGTCGACGCGATGATCGCGCCCGTGACCTGCTTCGCGCCGATCAGCGCGGCCTCCCTCCGGCGGGCGCCCCGCTGGCGTTGCCGGACGATGTTCTCGAGCACGACGATCGAGTTGTCGACGATCATGCCGACGCCGAGCGCGATGCCGCCGAAGCTCATCTGATTGAGCGTAAGCCCGCCGAAGTAGACGAGGCCGAATGTCGCGATGATCGAGATCGGGATCGCGACGGCGATCGTCAGCGTCGCGGACGCGTTGCGCAGGAACGCGAACAGGATGATCACGGACAAGACGCCGCCCCAGATCGCGGAGTTGCGCACGCTATCGATCGAGCTCTGGATGAACGTGCTCTGGTCGGAAATGACCTGGAGCTCGAGGTCGTCGCGGAATGAGTTGATCCGCGCAAGCTCGGCGCGGACGGCCTCGGCCACGGCGACCGTGTTCGCGCCGGTCTGCTTCCTGATGCCGATGCGGATCGTCGGTATCCCGCCGAGCTCGACGTAGCGGCCGATGTCACGGAACGCGAGCTCGACGTTCGCGACGTCTTTGACGCGGATCGGCGTGCCGTCGACGATGGAGACCACGGTGTT
>Ga0079224_100008917_pt1 | contig 13627 bp, 13 predicted proteins | sample Stecom2015_FD_80414 | JGI IMG/M metagenome (GOLD analysis project Ga0079224, IMG submission 80414) | Agricultural soil microbial communities from Utah to study Nitrogen management - Steer compost 2015 | ecosystem: Environmental > Terrestrial > Soil > Agricultural land | place: USA: Utah... | reverse complement strand
CGCCGCCGAACTCACCGCCACCGAACTCACCGCCACCGAACTCACCGACGCCCCCGCGACCGGCTCGGGCCGGACCACGCCCGGCGGTGTCACCGGAGCACCAGCCGACCGGGCAGCGACCGTGTCGGCCGGAGCCGCCGCGGCGTCCGGGGCCGGGAGGACGTCGCCCGGCCGGCCCGCACCCACCGCCGCAGCCGATGACGCCTCACCCGAGAGTGCGGGCAAGGCAGCGGGTGGCGCCGCCACCGCGACGAGCGGCACGGGCGTCGCCACACCGGGCGCGAGCGTCCGCCCGATCACCCCGCGCCGGGGCGCGGAGCCGATCGACCTGGTGGCCGCGGCGGGCATCACGCCCGTTCACCGCGCGGTGGTGGCGGTCGCCGCTCTCCTCGGCGCGGCGGCCCTGTTCGCCCTGGCCCGCCGACGCCGGTGCGGGCGGGCTAGACGCCCTTGACCGAGGCCCGGTCCATGAAGCCGAACAGGTAGCCGGCGACCCGCCGCATCTGGATCTCCTCCGCGCCCTCGGTGATCCGGTAGCGGCGGTGGTGGCGGTAGATGTGCTCGAAGGGCTTGTAGCGGGAGTAGCCGAGGCCGCCGTGCACCTGCATGGCGCGGTCGGCGGCCTCACAGCACAGCCGATTGGCCCAGTAGTTGCACATCGAGACCTGTTCGGAGACGGCGAAATTGCCGTAGGTGTCCATCGACCAGGCGGTCTTGTGGATCAGCGCGCGCAGCATCTCGCACTGGGTGTGCAGTTCGACGAGCTGGAACTGGATGGCCTGATTGGCGGCCAGCGGTTTGCCGAAGGGCTTGCGTTCCTTGGCGTAGGCCACGGCCTGGTCGACGCAGTACTGGGCGGCGCCGAGACTGGAGGCGGCCTGGCGGATGCGGTTCTCGTTGAAGAAGTGCTGCACCACGGCCAGGCCTCGGCCCTCCTCGCCGAAGATCGCCGAGTGCGGCACCCGCACGCCGTTCAGCGAGACGCGGGCGTGATCGGTGGGCATGTTGAACGTCCACAGGTACTCCTCGACCGTGAAGCCGGGAGCGTCGGTGGGGACCAGGAAGGCGGTGATGCCGCGCCCGTCGCCCGCCTTGCCGGAGGTGCGGGCGAAGATGAGGTCGGCGTCGGCGATGTGCACGCCGGTGTTCCAGGTCTTCACGCCGTTGATGACCCACTCGTCGCCCTCGCGCACGGCGGTGGTCTCCATGTGGGTGGCGTCGGAGCCGTGTTCGGGTTCGGTGATGCCGAAGGCGAAGAACTTGGTGCCCTCGGCCAGGCCGTCTACCCAGGTGGCCTTCTGCTCGTCGCTGCCGTATTCGAGCATCAGCAGCAGGCCGACGTTGTTGGCGACGATGGCGTGCTCGTTCTGCAGGTCGCAGTGCAGGCCGAGGCCACGGCGGGCCAGGTGCTCGCGGATGACGGCCATGCCGAGGTTGGTGCCGTCGCGTCCGCCGTATTCCTTGGGGAAGGCGTAGCGGTAGTGACCGGCGGCGTCGGCGCGGCGACGGGCCTCGGCCAGCAGCGCCTCCCACTCCTCGGTGGGCAGGCCGCCGCGCTCCCAGTCGGTGCGGGCGTCCTCGCGGCGGTGGTCGAAGAACTTGACGTTGTCGCCGGTCTGCTCGAGCGGCACGATCTCGGCCTCGATGAAGGCGTCGAGTTCCTCCAGGTAGGCGGCCAGCTCCTCGGGGAGTTCGAAATCCATGGTTTCTCCTAAGCTTTCGTGCCGGGGCTGATCGAACTCGGGCGGATCTGCATGAGCAGGTCCCATTCGATCTCCGACACGCGGCGGCCGCTGGCGGCCATGACGATGTCGCGGACGGTGCCGTCCAGGTGCGCGGCGGCCTGACCGGCCAGCCCGACCCCCCAGGACAGGGTGCCCATCACCTTCCACCACCGGAACCGGTCGACGTCGAAGACACCACCGGCCTCCTCGTAGCCGCGCACGAAGGTGTCGCGATCGGCGAAACCGCCGAATTCCTTGTCGTCGTTGCGGAATCGCCACATGCGCAGCGCGGGCCAGGCCACATCGCGCATGGGGTCGCCGTTTCGCTGCGCGCCCTCCCAGTCCAGCACCGCGGCCAGGCCGTCGGGGGCGACGATGATGTTGCCGTTGCGCAGGTCGGTGTGCAGCAGGGCGGTGCGCGGCGGTGGGGCGGGCAGGCGGCGCTCCAGCCAGCGCAGTGCCATCGCGAACACCGGACGATCGGAAAGCAGTGTGCGCACGCCCTTCTCGGCTTCGGCGAGCGCGTCGGCGGCCGGGTCGGGACCGGCGGCGGGCAGAGCCTCGGGGGCGGACGCGGGGTCGATGGCGTGCAGCGCGCCCATGGCCGCGCCCCACTGGCGGGCGACGGTCTCGGCGTTGCCCGTGGCGTCGATCAGGCGAAGCACCCTGCGCGGCACCGTTTCCCCGTCGATGCGCTCGGAGACGAGGAACGGCTCGCCGATCCGGGCGGCATCCGCGCACACCGCGACCAGGGCGGGGACCGGGACGCCGTGCGCGCGGGCGAGTTCGCGCACCGCGGCCTCGGCGTCGACGGTCATGATCTCGACGGCGGGCGGGACGATGGTGGCGACCAGCGGTCGCGAGCCCTGCCCCTCGATCTCGGCGGTGAAGGCGACATTGCGCCGCCGCGCGCCGGCGGAGAGGAATTCCAGCCCGGTGACCCGCACCGGGCTGCCGTAGGTTTCGGCCAGGACCGCCGCGAGCCCGGCGGACGGATCGGCGCTCACTCGCCCTCCCAGGAGTCGTAGCCGGGCTTGGCGATCGCCAGATCGGCGCGCACCACCTCGGTCAGTGCCTGCCAGAGCGCTTCCTCGTCGCCTTCGGGCACGGCGGCCAGCAGGTCGGCCTCACGGCGCGCCGCCTCGGGTCCGAGCTGCACCTCGCGGCCGAGGATGCGCGCAAGGTTCGCCCCGACCCGCGCACGATGCTGCAATCCGGGCGGCAGCGCGGGCAAAAGCGTGTCCTCCAGCAGTTCGGCCAGCGATTCCAGCAGCTCGGCTGCCGTCGGTCGGTTCTGCACAGGCGACTCCCTCGTCGGACTGCCGGAAAATGGGACCCCATCAATTTGGCCGATCCCCCATGCCCCGTCAATAGCCCCGCCCGGCCCGAGTGCGACCGGGCCGGGCGGGCTACTCGCCGCGCACGCGCTCGATGCCCGCGTAGGCGCGCGGGGCGTAGCGCAGGCGTTCGGGCAGCAGCGGCCAGGTGTGGCGGACCACGTTGCAGAAGACGGTGAACGCGGCCCGGTCGAGGCGGGTCCAGCGGCGCATGCCGAGGATGTCGCGGGCCCGCTCGGGCATCAGGCCGTTGGCCAGCCACAGATTGAAGGCCATGACCGGGCGCCAGATGACCGTCCACACCGGTTCCGGGATGCCGGGGAAGGCGGGAATGCGGTGCCGGTCGAGGCTCAGGGCGAAGTCGGTGGTGGCGTTGCGCTCGAGCACCTCGTCGATGGTGCGGTCCCAGTACTGCTTGAACTCCGCGTAGTCGCGGACCAGCACCCGGTCGGACAGCCCGTACATGCGCCACCAGGTGATGCCCTCGGCGATCAGCTGTTCCTTCTCCTCATCGGTCAGCGGGGTGCCGAAGTACTCGTTGACGGCGATGTTCAACTCGATGAAGGTGGCATGGGTCCACCAGTAGACCTCGGGGTTGAGCGCGTGGTAGCGCTCGCCGCGCGAGTCGGTGCCCTTGAGCGGCTTGTGGTAATCGCGCACCCGGCCCGCCTGCGCCTCGTTGTCGGCGTCGTAGATCATGCCCTGGATCTGCGGCAGCGAGCGGACCAGCCGATCCCACGGGTCGGTGAAGAAGTCGGAGTGGTCCTGGAGCGCGGCGCCGACCGCGGGGTGCATGTTCTGCAAAATGCCGGTCCGGCCGAGAAACAGCATGTTGCGGTAGTCGCCTGCGTACTTCCACACCAGGGAGCCGGGACCGATGGGGGCGCCCACCGGTTCCGATCCGTCGGCTGTGGCCGTGGCGAGAGCCGAACCGTTCGTCGCACCCACGTCTTGGACCTCCTCGTCACCCGGATGATGCAATGCAACAAAAGATAGTCGATTGTCGCACCTCCTCGCCAGGCGAGCCGTCTCCACCCGCCGGATCGGCCCGTGACCGTCCGGTGCCCCGGTAAGGTTCACGCGCGTGGCGCCACCGACATCCCCGGAGCAGAACCCGCCGGACCCCGGCGACTACGCGCAGTTGCTCGGCGCCGAGACCGACCGCGACGCCACCACCGCCCGCATCCTCGACGCGGCCCTGAGCCTGTTCGCCGATTTCGGCATCAGCCGGGTCAGCGCCGACGACATCGCACGCAAGGCGGGCGTCAACCGCGCCACCCTCTACCGCCGCGTCGGAGCCAAGGATGTGGTCGTGCGCGGCGCGCTGCTGCGCGAGACCGCTCGCGTGCTCGAGCAGATCCGCGCCGGACTGCGCCACCTCGACCCCGGCGACCCGGCGGCCGCGGCCGAGCGGGTCACCCTCGGCTTCGCCACCACCGTCACCCTGCTGCGCACCAACCCGATCCTGGTACGGCTGCTGGCCGTCGACCGCGAGCAGACCCTGGCCGCGATCACCGTCGGGGCGGGCGACATCCTCGCCCTCGCCACCGCCTTCGTCGCCGAGGAACTGTTCGCCACGCCCGGCACGCTGGGCGACCCGCGGACCGTCGCGGGCATGATCGTGCGGCTCGTGCACTCCCTGGTGCTCACCCCCGACGCCCCGCCGCACCTGCGCGACGAATCCGAACTCCGCGACTTCGCCGCGGGCTTCCTCGTCCCGTTCCTGCTGCCGCGCCAGGGCAGGTAGACGAGTACGGGCAGACAGGTGCCACGGCGCTCTTCGCGCCGAGCGCAACCGGGCAGCGACGGGCGATCGCGGTGTCCTCCCGGCATCCGCTCGAACCCCGCTCGCGACCCTGACCAGGCGAGTACGGTGGGAATCGAGGACAACGAGATAGCCGCGCATCGACACAGCCAGGCGCGTGCTCCGCGCTCGCGGACCGGCCGCCGTTTCGTCTGAATCCGAACCGTTCTTGGAGGACGGATGTCCCACCCCGCCCCCGCACCCCTGCCCACCGGGACCATCCCCGCGGGCTCGCCGCCCAACACCAAGGTCTGCGTGACCGAGGGCAGACGACCGTCGATGTCACTGTTCCTCGTCCCCGAGCCGTTGATGCCGGGCGGGGTGATCCTGCACGCGCTGGAACAGGACGACGTGCGCACCGGTGGCGAGGCCCCGCCCGATCCCCGGCTGATCGACCCCGACCGCGAACTGATCGACGCGGCCCAGGAGACCGCCACCCCGCCGTATCGCACCGTCTTCAGCACCTACGACCCGCGCCCGTGTGATCCCGACCTGATCCGCGCCGTCCTGCGCGACCATCTCATCTCCGACCCCGCGCCCTCGGGCCTCGACATCGGCGACCGCGCCGAGGTGCTGCGCCTGGCCACCCTGCCCGAGCACCGCATCGGCATGCGGCGCGTCGAGGATTTCCAGGTGTGGTCGGTCCGGCAGGCCATGCTCGCGGTCTACCGGCACTTCCGCATCGACCAGCGGGCGCCGCTGGTCTATCACGGCTTCGCCGATCCCGGCGAGGGCTGGTTCGCGTTGCGCGCCGCCGACGCCTGAGCACGCGCCTGAGCGAGCGCGCCAGGCGGCGGCGCGTCAGTCCGGCGCCGCCTCCCGCGCGATCGCGTACACGAAATCGTCCAGGTCCCCGGGATTGCGGGAGGTGATGAGCGTCCACCCGCCCTCTTCGGACCGGACAGCCGGCTCGTCCACCCAGCTCGCGCCCGCGTTGCGCAGGTCGGTGCGCAGCGAGGGATAGGAGGTCACGGTCTTGCCCGCCACCACGTCGGCCTCGGCGAGCAGCCAGGGCCCGTGGCAGATGGCGGCGACCGGCTTGCCCCGGCCGACGAAATCCTTGGCCAGACCGACAGCGCGCTCCTCTAGCCGCAGCTTGTCGGCGTTCACGGTGCCGCCGGGCAGCACGAGCACGTCGAAGTCGTCGGCGCGCACCTCGTCGAGGGCGAGGTCGGGTTCGACCCCGTCGGCGGGCTCGAGATCGTGCCGGAAGGTCTTCACCTGCTCGGCCTTCGGCGCGGCGTGGGTGACCGCGGCCCCGCGCTCGCGCAGCCGGTCACGCGGCACCACCAGCTCGTCGTGTTCCACACCGGTGTTCGCGGTCAGTACCAGCACCCGCACTCCGTCCAGTTCGGCCATCGGTCCGCTCCTCTCCATTCAGGCATCTGCTCGTTCACCGAGGGCATGCCGCGCATGCCCGGCCCCAAACACCCGGCGGGTGGACCGAGGGACGCCGAGACGACGCAGACAGCTGGTCCGCGCTGTTGCGCGGGTGAGCGCATGTCGTGGCGACCTGCGCCAGGAACTCCTGCGCACCACCAGCCCGAGGGTGCGCAGCACCTGGGTCTGTCCCCGATTCACGCCGCCACCACCTCGCGGCACAGCTCGGTCAGCGTCGCACGACTGTCGGGACGACGGGCCATCGGCCGAACCGGTGTGGTCAGGCCGCGGGGAGCTCCACGGCGGCCCCGCAGATGCCGCAGACCTCGAGGTGCTTGCGGCCCCACCGCGCCACCGGGATGAAGAAGACGGTGACCTGGGAGAACTCCCGGACACGCAGCCACTGCGTGGTGTTGTGGCAGCGCGGGCAGGTCCGGGTTGCGCCGGGACCGAGGTCCTCGCGCTTGCGGCCGAATCCGAAGAGGAAGAACATCGGCTCCAGGGTAGCGGTCAGCGCTCCCCGCGGGCCTTGGCGCGGCGCTTGCCCTCGTGCATGGCCTGCACACGGGCGACCGGGATGGTGTGGCCCTCCTCGATCAGGTCGGCCGGAAGCGCCTGCGGCGCGGGCATGTCCGCCGCCCACGGGTCGCGGCCGTCGAGCAGGCCGGGCGCCGTCCTGATGGTGAAGTCGGCGGGGGCGACCTCGGGCAGTTCGTCCCAGCTCACCGGGAAGGAGACCGGCACACCGGGGCGCACCCGGGGACTGTAGACGCACACCACGGTGGCCCCGCCGGAACGGGTGGAGTCGAGGAACACCTTGCCCTCGCGGTCCTCGCGGATGAAGGCGGTGGTGGCCAGGCCGGGGTCGAGGCGTTCGGCGCGGGCGGCCACGGCACGGGTGGCGGCGGCGGTGTCCTCGAGCGGGATGCCGGGTTCGATCGGGACGAAGACGTGCACGCCCTTGGAACCGCTGGTCTTCACCACCCCGGACAGACCCTCGGCGGCCAGCGCCTCCCGGATGAGCTGGGCGGCGAGCACGGCGTGCCGGAAGGTCTGGCCGGGCGAGGGGTCGAGATCGAGCACCAGGTGTGTCTGACCGGCCTCGGTGTCGGTGGTGAGCAGAGTGGGGTGGTACTCGACGGCGCGCTGATTGCCCATCCACATCAGCGTCGGCAGGTCCTGGCACAGCGGGTAGGTGATCTGCTTGTGCACGCTCGCCGCCCAGGTGGTCACCCTCGGCACGAAGTCGGGCGCGTACTTCGGCAGGTTCTTCTGCATGAACGGCTTCTGCCCCGCCCGTACCCGCACCACCGACAGCGGCCGGTCCCGCAACTGCCCGATGAACTGCTCGGCCACCGCCTCCAGGTAGTCGAGCAGATCGCGTTTGGTGGCCTCGGCCCCGTCGAACAGCGGCTGGTCGGCATTGGTGATCGGGACGCCCGCGCGCTCCTCGCTGCTCATCGCCCCACCCTGCTCCCCCGCGCGCGGCGGGTCAACCGGCACGCCGACGGGAACGGCGCGGGACCGGTCGCGGCGGGTCGGCACAGGCACGCCGGCGGACGTGGCGCGAAATCCTGATCCGGGACAGACTGGGAGCCGTGAGTGTGATGTCGGCGAACATCCGCGGGGGCGGGGCGTGACGGCGCTGGCGCGCGGGGAGAACCGGCCCGCGCCGGGAGATCGCATGCGGGTCACCGTCGTCGGCGGGGCCCCGCTGGATGTGTCCGCGCTGCTGGTCGATTCGTCCGGCCGGGTGCGCGCGGACGGTGATTTCGTGTTCTTCAACCAGCCCGCCGGGCACGGGGTCGTCCTCCGCCACGGCCGGGGCGGGCCGGACGTGATCGACGTGCAGACCTCGGCGCTGCCGCCGGAGATCGAGGCCGTGGTGATCGCCGCGAGCCTCGACGGGCGGGGTGGGGCCACCACCCTCGCCGAGGCGGGCGGACTCACCGTCACCGTCGAATCCGGCTCGGCCACACTCACTTTCCCCGTGGCCGGGCTCACCACCGAGACCGCCCTCATCTGTCTGGAGATCTACCGCCGTGCGGGCACGTGGCGGGTGCGCGCCGTCGGTCAGGGCTACGACACCGGCCTGGCCGGTATCGCCACCGCGTTCGGGGTGAATGTCGACGACGAGCCTGCGCCCCCGCCCGCGCCTGCCCCATCCGCGCCTGCCCAATCCGCGCCTGCCCCATCCGCGCCTGCCCCACCGCAGCCACCGGCCCCGCATGCGGGCGGGCCGTCCCGGCCGAATACCGCACCGGCCGGACATCTTTCGCCGCCCGGCTCACCGCAGGGATCTCCGCCCGGCCATGGCGGGCCGCCTCCGCCACCGGACCGGCACGCGTCCGGTCACCGGCCCGCGCCGGGCCATTCGCCCTCCGCCGCGGCTCCCGGCGCCCCGTGGCCGCCGCCCGCGCCGGGACACCCGCCACCTCCGGCAGGCCCCGGCCACCAGCGGCCGCCGGGCGGCCCCGGCAATCCGGCCACCTTCGGCTACCCACCCCCGCCTGGCCCCACGGCCCCACCGGGTCCCACGCCCGTGCCGGGCCCCACAACCCCACCGGGCGGCCCGGCCCACCCGCCCCCGGGACAGCCGCACCCCGGCGGCCCGGTGCCCCCGGGTGGGCACACCCCGCCCGGGGGCACCGGGCGACCGGTGTCCGGCCACCCGCACGGCGCCGGGGGCCCGCACGGCGCCCCCGCGCACCCCCCGATCGCCCCACAGCAAGGAGCACTGCCGATGCAGAGCGATCTGTTCGACGCCCGTCACGCCGAGGTCAACGGCCTGGGCATCCAGAAGCAGGGCGGCAAGATGGTCAAGGTCGGGGTCGACGGCGAGGTCATGGCCAGGGCCGGGTCGATGGTGGCCTACCAGGGCGAACTGCATTTCCAGGCCCAGGGTTCCGGTGGTATCGGGCGCGCGATCCAGGCTCGGCTGACCGGGGAGGGCGTGCCGTTGATGAAGGTGTCGGGGCGCGGCGACCTGTTCCTGGCCAACGCCGCGGCGGATGTGCACCTGATCGACCTGGACGGCTCGGACGGGCTCACCGTCAACGGCGCGAACGTGCTCGCCTTCGACAGCACGCTGCGCTACGACATCAAGCGGGTGCAGGGCGCGGCCGGGTACGCCAGTAATGCCGGCCTGTTCAACTGCGTGTTCACCGGGCGCGGGCGCATCGCCATCACCACCGAGGGCGGGCCGGTGGTGCTGAATGTGGACCAGCCGACCTATGCCGACCCGCAGGCCGCGGTGGCCTGGTCGTCGAGCTTGCAGACCGGCATCAAACGCAACGACTCGTTCGGTCTGGGCACCCTGCTCGGCCGCACCACCGGCGAGGGCCTGACGCTGGCGTTCAGCGGACGCGGCTTCGTGATCGTGCAGCCCTCGGAACTGCCGCCCGGCGGGTTCGTCGCGGGCACCGGCGGCGGCCGGCAGGCCGGTGAGGGCAGCGGCTTCCTCGGCGGCATCCTCGGCTGAAAGCCCGGGAGCGGAACGCCTAGCGGGACAGTGCCCGTTCGAAGGCGGGCCACGCCTTGTGCAGGTCCTCCTGCCAGTACCCCCAGGCGTGGGTGCCGGTGGGCCGCAGGTCGACGGTGGCCGGAATCCGCAGCTCCGCCAGTCGATCCCGCAACTGGAGCGTGCACATGTGGGTGATCGCCTCCAGCGGCGCGCCGAACAGCAGCCGGTAGCCGAGCTCAGCGATGTCACCGCCCACGGCTGCCGGGGTGTCGAGCGAGCCGGGGACGCCGTTACCGGTCGAGATGTAGATCTCGGTGCCGCGCAGGCGTTCCGCGTGCAGGTAGGGGTCGTTGGCCTGCCAGGTGGGGTCGGTGGGCGGACCCCACATGTTGATCGGGTTGCCGTGGTGAGCGGCCACGACCGCGTTCACCATCACCTGCCCCTGCGGATCGCTGGTGCGCACGCAGCCGCTGAACGAGCCGATCGCCCGGTACAGTCCCGGCGCGTTGAGCGCCAGCTGGAAGACCGAGGTGCCGGACATGGACACCCCGGCCACGGCGTTGGCCCCGGAGCCGTTGAAGCGCTCGTCGATCAGCGGCGGCAGCTCCTCGGTGAGGAAGGTGGCCCAGCGCTGAGTGCCGAGCACCGGGTCCTCGGCCTGCCAGTCGGTGAAGTAGCTGCCTGCGCCGCCGAGCGGGATGACCACATTGACCTGCTCATCGGCGAAGAAGTCGCGGAAGTCGGTGCTGTCGTGCCAGCTGCCGTCGAGGTGCCCGGACGCGCCGTTGAGCAGATACAGGGTGGGCGCGGGCCGCGACGGGTCGGCGGCGGGCAGCACGAGCACCTCGGTGGTGCCCGCCATCGCGGGCGAGAACACCTCGACGGTCAGGACCCGGTCGGCGCCGGATCTGATGCCTTCGATGGCGGGGGCGGGCGCGTCGGCCCGCAGGGGTGAGATCGCGGCGAGCGACAACACGGTCGCGGTCGCGGCGGCGAGAACGAACCGGAGCTTCGGAAGCCGTCGGCTCGCGATTCCCGATCCGGCCATGGAATCCCTCCGACAGTCGATGGACGGTGGATGGTCCGGCGTCGTCCGGCAATCGACGCCAGGCAACGAGTGAACGGCAACACCCCCGGTTCGCGATACCCGAAACGGCAAAGATTGTGCCGGTTACCAGGGCTGCGGCCGCGAACCTGGGAGCGGCCCCCACGACACGCCGAACCCCGGCGCGTCCGCTGAGCGGACATGCCGGGGTCTCGACGAGGGGCGCTTCAGGGCGCCGGTCAGCGCGCGGCCACCTGCGCCTGCCACATCCAGTGCAGCTGCTCGAGCCGCGCGGCGATCGCGATCAGCAGGTCCTGGGTGACCGGGTCGGCCTTCTCGGTGGCCTCGATCCGGTCGCGCAATCTGCTGATGACCGCGGCCAGGTTGGCCACGATCGACTCGATGACCGCGGTGTCCTCGAGCCAGCCGTCGCCGATGCCGGGCGCGGCGGTGTCGCGGGCCACGGTGGCGGCGCGGCCGTCCGGGGTCACGCCGACGGCGGTGGCGCGTTCGGCGGCCGAGTCGGTGAAGTCGCGGGCGGCGGTGACGAGTTCATCCAGCGCCAGGTGCACAGACCGGAAGTTCGGGCCGAGGACGTTCCAATGCGCCTGCTTGGCGATCAGCGAGAGGTCGATCATGTCGACCACGGTCGCCCGCAGGGCTTCGCCCGCGATGCGCTGCTGTTCGGAGTCGAGAGTGCTGGTGATGGGCTGGGACATCGCACATGCCTTTCCGATCGTCGGATGTGTCACGTCGGGCTTACCCGGCACCGCCGCGCTCAACCAGGCAGCGGTCCGGCCGGGAAGCGAGCTCGGCCACATGTCGGTGGCGGGAGCTCCCGCGGTCACTCGGGTCAGGGCCGCTTCAGCACGTCCGTGACGACGGTACCGTGGCGATATGGCAATCCCCCGCAGGCAGGCGCTGCGTCTGGCCGCCGCCGGGTCGGTCGCCGTGGTGGTGGGGACGTCGGCGGCGAGCAGTGGCCGGTTCAGGACGCCGCGCTGGTCGGCGGACCCGTTCACCCTCGGTGTGGCATCGGGCGATCCCGCGCCGGACGGCGTGGTGCTGTGGACCAGGCTGGCCCCCGACCCGCTCGCCCCGGACGGGCACGGCGGGATGATGAACGCGCCGGTCACGGTGGACTACGAGGTGGCCACCGACGAGCGGTTCCGCACGGTGGTGCGCCGCGGCAGCGCCGTGGCGACCAGGGAGCTGGCGCATTCGGTGCACCCGGAGGTCCACGGCCTGGAGCCGGATCGCTGGTACTTCTACCGTTTCCGCGCGGGCTCGGTGATCTCCCCGGTCGGCCGCACCCGCACCGCCCCCGCGGCGGGCGCGGCCGTCGACCGGCTGCGGTTCGCCTTCGCCTCCTGTCAGGCCTGGAGTGCGGGCCACTTCACCGCCTACGAGCACATGGCCGCCGAGGACCTCGACCTGGTGGTGCACCTGGGCGACTACATCTACGAGAAGAGCTGGCGGCACGCGCGGGTCGACCAGCCGCAGATCCTCACCGGCGAGGCGACCGACCTGGCCGGGTACCGCCTGCGCTACGCCCTGAACAAGGCCGAGGCCCCGCTGCGCGCGGCGCACGCCGCTTTCCCCTGGATCGTCACCTTCGACGACCACGAGGTGGACAACAACTGGGCCGCCGACCACCCCGGTCTCGGCATCGACATCCACCGGCTGCCGCCGTTGTTCCGCCGCCGCAAGGCCGCCGCCTTCCAGGCCATGTACGAGCACCAACCGCTGCGCCTGGCCCAGATGCCGCGGGGCGCGTCGATGCACCTGCACCGGTGCTTCGGCTGGGGCGGGCTGGCCGAGCTGACCATGCTCGACACCCGCCAGTACCGTTCGGCGCAGGTGTGCGACGAGGACGTCACCACCGACTGCCCGGAGGCCGCCGACCCGCGCCGCACCATTCTCGGTGTCGCGCAACGGGACTGGCTGCTCGACGGGCTGACGAGTTCGACGGCCCGTTGGCAGATCCTCGGCAATCAGGTCGGCATGGGCGAGACCGACATCGACCCTGGTCCGGGCCTGAAGTTCTCCACCGACTCCTGGGACGGCTACACCGCCGACCGCGACCTGGTGCTCGGTGCGGCGGCTCGCAACGGGGTGGACAACCTGGTGGTCATCACCGGCGACCGCCACCAGAACATGGCCTCGAACCTGCGCGCGGACTACGCCGACCCGGGCTCACCGGTGGTCGCCGCCGAGTTCACCGGCACCTCGATCACCACCGGCGGCAACGGCCGCGACCTGACCGACATCGGCCGGGTGTTGCTGTCGGCCAATCCCGACCTGCGATTCTTCAACTCCCAGCGCGGCTACGTGCGAGTGGATCTGGACCGGTGGCTGTGGCGCAACGACTTCCGGGTGCTGCCCTACATCGATCGCCCCGGCGCGCCGATCCACACCCGCGCCACCTATGTGGTCGAGCACGGGACGCCGGGGGTGGTCGCGGATGCCGAGCAGGCCGCGCCGACGGCCGGACGGGCGGCGGTCCCCGGCGGGCGCTGAATCATCGCGCCTGCACCGGCCGCGGCCGCCGTTCCGACGCCCGCTCGTCCTCAGTTCTGGGTGGGCCCGTGCGCGGCGTCGTACCAGCGGTGCGGCACCGTCCAGTCCCACCGCGCCTCGCGTTCGGCCGCCTCGATGCGTTCCTCGTCCTCGACGCGTCGCAACCACTCCTCGTAACAGGGCATCAGGCCGCCGACCCCCGCGCCGTAGAGGAGGAATCCGCGCATGAAGTATCGCCAGATCGAGCGAGCCGTGATGTGCTTGGACATCGTGACCTCCTGAGCGACGGACACCGATCCCGGCCCGGCCGGCCGCACCGGGGCCGCCTCGGGTGGGGCCGAGGCTTCGGTGGGG
>Ga0079224_100008916_pt1 | contig 13630 bp, 10 predicted proteins | sample Stecom2015_FD_80414 | JGI IMG/M metagenome (GOLD analysis project Ga0079224, IMG submission 80414) | Agricultural soil microbial communities from Utah to study Nitrogen management - Steer compost 2015 | ecosystem: Environmental > Terrestrial > Soil > Agricultural land | place: USA: Utah... | reverse complement strand
ATTTTGGAAAATCAATTTTCAGGATTGCTTTTAAAAATAAATGACAATGAAGTTTGGACACGTTTAATCGGCAATTTTAATGCGTACAACATTCTCGCCATTTACGCGACAGCTGAACTTCTTGGTTTGGAAAGAGTGGAAAATCTCCGATTGATCAGTGAATTAGAAAGTGTCATCGGAAGGTTTCAATATCTGATTTCTGACGAAAAAATCACTGCCATTGTGGATTATGCACATACACCAGATGCTTTGCAAAATGTGTTGGAAACCATCAATAGCATACGTACAAAAAATGAAGAATTGATTACTGTGGTTGGTTGTGGCGGTGATCGAGATAAAACCAAGCGACCCAAAATGGGACATATCGCATCTGCATTGAGCACAAAAGTAATTTTTACCAGCGACAATCCACGAAGTGAAGTACCAGAAACCATTATTGAAGACATCGAAAAAGGAGTAGAGCCGCAAAATTTCAAAAAAACAATTTCTATAGTCGATAGAAAACAGGCCATTAAAACCGCATGCCAAATGGCGCAACCCAGTGATATCATATTAATTGCAGGGAAAGGGCACGAAACCTATCAAGAAATCAAAGGAGTCCGTTCGGATTTTGATGATTATAAGATTGTACAGGAATTTTTAAAGCAAATGAATAAATAGAGACTAGAAAATAGAATAAAGAGAAGAGAAAAGAGATAAAAGAGTCAGTCAAGACATTAAAGAAGTTAAAACGTTAAGATAAACAACAAACCATAAACAACTAACAATTAATGCTCTATTACCTATTTGAATATTTAGAAAAACATTTCCAGATTCCTGGAGCCTCACTTTTTGGCTTCATCACCTTCAGGGCGGCGATGGCAATCATTCTCTCCTTGCTTATTTCTACAATATTCGGTAAACGTATTATACGTTTTTTACAAAAGCAACAAGTGGGCGAGACCATTCGCGATTTGGGGTTGGAGGGTCAGGTTGAAAAAGCAGGCACGCCCACCATGGGTGGAATCATTATCATTCTGGCAACCCTAATTCCCGTCTTATTATTGGCCAAACTTGAAAACATTTATATTATTCTTTTGATTGTGACCACTTTATGGATGGGAACAATCGGATTTATTGATGATTACATTAAGAAATTCAAAAAAGACAAGGAAGGGTTAAAAGGAAAATTTAAAGTGCTTGGTCAAGTTGGGCTTGGGATTATTGTCGGTGCGACTTTATATTTTCATCCTATGGTTACCGTAAGGGAAGAATTACCAAAAGAGCAACGACAGGAAGTTGTCATTTCCGAGGGTTCGGTTGAAAGACAATTTAGTTATGAAGAAAAATCCACAAAAACCACCATCCCTTTTGTGAAGGAAAATGAATTTGATTATGCCGAACTTATTACCTGGATACATCCGGATTTTAAAAAATATGCGTGGATAGTGTTCATTTTAGTGAGCATTTTCATTATTACCGCAGTTTCCAACGGTGCCAATTTAACGGATGGCATAGATGGTTTGGCTGCGGGAACTTCTGCGATTATTGTACTGACATTGGGAATTTTTGCCTGGGTATCGGGTAATATTATCTTTTCCGAGTACCTCAATATTATGTACATCCCTAGAGTTGAGGAAATCACCATTTACATCACCGCATTTGTGGGCGCGCTCATCGGTTTTCTTTGGTACAACACGTATCCCGCACAAGTATTTATGGGTGATACTGGAAGTTTGACCATCGGCGGAATTATTGCTGTTATTGCCATTGCAGTCCGGAAGGAATGGTTGATTCCAGTGTTGTGTGGCATTTTTTTAGCTGAAAATTTATCCGTGGTCATGCAAGTGAGTTGGTTCAAATACACCAAAAAGAAATATGGTGAAGGAAGACGGATTTTCAAAATGTCACCATTGCATCATCACTATCAGAAATCTGGCTATCACGAAAGTAAAATAGTGACCCGCTTTTGGATTGTGGGGATTTTATTGGCGATAGTTTCAATAGTAACGCTGAAAATTAGATAGAGTGCAACCTACAAGGTTTTCAAAACCAGATAGGTTTAATATAGATAAAAAAATCGTGAATTCGTGGCAAAAAATAGGCTTGTAGTTCTTGGAGGTGGCGAAAGCGGAATCGGAACAGCATTGCTGGGAAAAGCAAAAGGATATGAAGTATTTGTTTCTGATAATGGGACAATCAATGAAAAATATAGAGACGTTCTTACACATAATGAGATTGAATTTGAAGACGGACAGCATACGGAGTCAAAAATTCTGAATGCCAAGATTGTGATGAAAAGTCCAGGTATTCCGGATAAAGTGCCAATTGTTATGAAAATTCGCGAGAATGATATTCAAGTGGTTTCAGAGATTGAATTTGCATCAAACCATACAGATGCCACCATTGTGGGAATCACCGGCAGCAATGGGAAAACCACCACGGCAAGTTTAACCTATCATATTCTGAGGCAAGAATTGGAGGTTGGTTTGTCGGGAAACATTGGGAAGAGTTTTGCGCAACAGATTTTGGAACACGATTATCCATTTTATGTTCTGGAAATCAGCAGTTTTCAGTTGGACGATATTGTGGCATTCAAACCGCATGTTGCCGTTTTGCTCAACATCACCCCGGACCATTTGGATCGATATGATTATAAGTTTGAAAATTATATCAATTCAAAATTCAGGATTGCCATGAATCAAACCAAAGAGGATTATCTGATTTACGATGCCGATGATGACGTGATAAATGATTGGCTCAAATCGAATAAAATTCAATCCACATTAGTGCCATTTTCATTGACAAAAACCATTGAAAACGGAGCGTATTTAGATAAAGAATCTGTAAAAATAACAATAGATAACAACCAAATAATTATGCCAACAGCCAATTTAGCTTTAGAAGGAAAACACAATATCAAGAACCAAATGGCCGCCTCTACCGTTGCCCATTTACTGAAAATCCGAAAACAGACCATCCGTGAAAGTCTTGAGAATTTTCAAGGTGTGGAACATCGTTTAGAGCACGTTTTAAAAATAAACAAAGTGCAGTATATCAATGATTCCAAGGCCACCAATGTAAATGCTACCTATTATGCCTTGGAAAGTATGGACACGCCTACGGTTTGGATTGTTGGTGGTGTTGATAAAGGAAATGAATACCAAGAACTATTCCCGTTCGTGAATGAAAAGGTAAAGGCCATCATCTGTTTGGGAGTGGATAATGAGAAGTTGATGAACACTTTTGGGAATATGGTGGATACCATTATCGAAACGCAATTTATGAGTGAAGCCGTAAAAATTGCCTATAAATTGGCAGAATCTGGGGATACTGTCTTGCTGTCGCCAGCTTGTGCAAGTTTCGATTTGTTTGAAAATTATGAAGATAGAGGGCGCCAATTTAAAGATGCCGTAAGGAACCTATAATAAAAATGTCCTTCCCTAGGGGAAGGGTCCGAAGGACAGATGAGCGTATGAATACTGTATTAAAAAGCTTAAAGGGAGATAAACTGATATGGGCAATCGTGACATTGCTGGCCATATTCTCGTTTCTTCCAGTCTATAGCGCCGCAAGTAATTTGGCATATACTTCAGCGTCTGGGGGGACCTTTGCTTTTTTTGTAAAACATTTTATGCACCTTTTGTTGGGCTTTTTGATTATATATGGGGTGCATCGAATACCTTATCGCTATTTCAGGGGTTTGTCTATGGTCATGATTCCCATTGTATTGGTTCTTTTGATAGTCACGATGTTGCAGGGAACAACCATTGAAGGTGCCAACGCAAGTCGTTGGATCCAGATACCAATTGTAGGAATGTCATTCCAGACATCAACTCTGGCTGCTGTTGTATTGATGGTGTACGTAGCACGCTATCTATCCAAAATCCAAATACGGGAAATCACATTCAAAGAAACCTTTTTACCCCTCTGGTTGCCTGTATTTCTCGTGCTGATTCTGATTTTACCTGCCAATTTTTCCACCACAGCCATCATGTTTGCCATGGTTATGATTCTGACGTTCATTGGTGGTTATCCAATTAAATATTTGGCCGTGATTGTCGGAACCGGTTTGGTGGCTTTGACGATGTTCATATTGGTTGCAAATGCATTTCCGGAATTAATGGAAAATAGAATTCAAACTTGGGAAAGTCGGGTCGTTAATTTTATGGACGGAGGAGAAGATTCCGAGGCCGATTATCAAATTGAAAAAGCAAAAATAGCCATTGCATCCGGAGGTATTCAGGGAGTAGGACCGGGAAAAAGTATTCAGAAAAATTTCTTGCCACAATCATCTTCCGATTTCATTTTCGCCATTATCGTTGAAGAATACGGTCTGATAGGCGGATTGTTTTTATTGGTAATGTATTGTTGGTTATTATTTAGAATTGTTATCATATCACAAAAGGCAGACACTGTTTTTGGAAAACTTGTGGTTCTTGGAGTCGGACTGCCAATTGTGTTTCAGGCGTTCATCAATATGGCTGTAGCTGTGGAATTGTTTCCGGTAACAGGGCAAACCTTGCCATTGATAAGTAGTGGCGGAACGTCGATTTGGATGACCTGTTTGGCTGTTGGAATTATATTAAGTGTAAGTGTAAAGCGAGAAGAAATAAAGGGGCACAAGGATATTGAGGAAGAAAATCCACTCGAAATTTTGAGCGAAGCTATATAAACTCCTGCAAGGTTTTTAAAACTTGATAGGTGTGTACAAACTATAAGTGAATTTGTGGCAATAGAAAAAAGAACATATAAAATCATTTTATCAGGAGGAGGCACCGGTGGCCATATCTATCCGGCCATTGCCATTGCTAATGAGCTGAAATCCCGTTTCCCTGATGCAGAATTTCTTTTTGTGGGAGCATTGGACAGAATGGAAATGGAAAAAGTGCCACAGGCGGGTTACAAAATTGAAGGTCTTTGGATTTCAGGAGTTCAACGAAAATTGACTGCAAAAAATCTAATGTTTCCATTTAAACTAATGTCCAGTTTGATAAAAGCAAGAAGCATTGTCAGAAGATTCAAACCAGATGTGGCTATCGGAACTGGAGGATTCGCCAGTGGCCCCTTGCTGAATATGGCGGCTGCGAAAGGTATTCCGAGTTTGATTCAGGAGCAAAATTCCTATCCTGGGATTACCAATAAGATTTTGGCCAAAAAAGTCAATAAAATCTGTGTGGCTTATGATGGTCTGGAACGCTTTTTTCCAAAAGAAAAATTGATAAAAACAGGCAATCCGATTCGACAGGATTTGTTGGCCATTGATAATAAAACAGACGAAGGAAAAGTTTTGTTCAAATTAAATTCAGCAAAGAAAACCCTGTTGGTGTTGGGAGGGAGCCTTGGAGCCAAACGCATCAATGAATTGATCGAAAAAGAATTGGAATTTTTTCAAACGCAGAATGTTCAGGTCATTTGGCAATGTGGAAAATTATATTATGAGCAGTACAAAAAGTGCAATGCTTTCGAAGACGTTCAGGTCCATGCGTTTTTAAACACTATGGATTTTGCCTATGCCGCATCAGACTTCATTATATCAAGAGCAGGTGCCAGCTCAGTCTCCGAATTGTGTGTGGTGGGAAAACCGGTCATTTTTATTCCTTCCCCAAATGTTGCAGAAGATCATCAGACGAAAAACGCCATGGCGATTGTTAAGAAAGATGCGGCGCTATTGATACAGGAATCTGATCTGGATGTGGATTTTGAGAATCGGTTTTCACAGTTGGTCGCATCACCGGAAAGGCAAGAGGGACTGGCAAAAAGTATCAAAAAATTGGCATTGACAAATGCCACAAAGGATATTGTAGACGAAGTTGAAAAGTTATTACAAAGAAAATAGATAGGGAGAATAGAAGAAGGAGAAGAAGCAGAACGACGAAACATGAGCAAAGAACCACGAGTTGAGACAGAAAAGAAAAATATTCATGTATTCGTGGCTAAAAATATGAAACCATAATCTAAACATCATATACATTTGAACCTAAACCAAATAAATAACGTCTATTTCATCGGTATCGGAGGCATCGGAATGAGCGCTCTTGCTCGGTATTTTGTTGATAGTGACAAAAAAGTGGCGGGTTATGACAAAACGAAGACAGACATTACCGAAAGTCTGGAGAATTTGGGTGTCAAAGTTCATTTTGAAGATTCCGTCACCAATATTGATGGGCCATTTTTAAATTCAGATACAACTTTGGTCGTTTACACACCTGCGGTTCCAAAGGATCATAAAGAGCTGGTTTATTTTCAAAACAATAATTTTCAAGTGCGGAAGCGTTCTGCTGTTTTGGGCGAAATTACCAAGGAAAGTTTCTGTTTCGCTATTGCTGGAACCCATGGAAAAACGACCACGAGCAGTATTTTGGCACACTTACTTTATGAATGCAACGTGGAAGTTGCTGCCTTTTTAGGTGGAATCACTGAAAATTATAATTCCAATTTCTTGTCAAAAGGAACAAAAGTTACCGTGGTAGAAGCCGATGAATTCGATCGTTCCTTTTTAACGCTTTCGCCAGATATGGCCTGTATTACCTCAATGGATGCCGACCATTTGGATATTTATGGCGAAGCAGATGAACTCAAAAAATCGTTTGTGGATTTTTCCAACAAGTTAAAACTAAGCGGAAAGCTGTTTGTCAAAAATGGATTGCCCATCAAAGGAATTACGTATGGAATAGAAGACGATTCTGATTATTCGGTTCAAAATATAAAAATAGTTAATGGCACATATCAGTTTGATGTAAACACACCAACACAAACACTGGAAAATTTCAAATTTAACCTACCTGGTAGACACAATCTGTCGAATGCTCTAATTGCCTTGGCGATGTCTGTAGAATATGGCATCCCTCACCAACAGCTCGCCAAAGCTTTGGCATCCTACAAGGGTGTGAAACGTCGATTTACCTATCAAATCAAGACTGAAGATTTGGTATTTATCGATGACTATGCGCATCATCCGGAAGAAATAAACGCGGTGCATCACGCGGTTCGGGAAATGTATCCCGGTAAAAGGGTGTTGGCCATTTTTCAACCACATCTGTTCAGCCGAACGAGAGATTTTGCTGAGGATTTTGCAAGGAGTTTATCAAAATTTGATGAAATAATCCTGCTTGATATATATCCGGCGAGAGAAGTGCCGATGGAAGGCATCACATCAGAATGGTTAATGGGAAAAATCAACAATCCGAATAAGAAATTAGTTCAGAAACCAGACTTGATTTCAGAAATAAAGCAAGCCAATGCCGATGTTATTTTGACCATTGGTGCGGGCGATATAGGAGAAGAAGTGAAACATATTAAACACGCTTTGACAAAGTGAAAAAATATTACGGCATCATAAAAATTATCCTGTTGCTACTTGTGGTTGGCTTCTTGTTTGCGTTCTCCACCATCAGAAATAATGCGAGGAAAGTCAGTGAGCCGCGCATCGTTTTCAATGGCGAGGAAAATCTGTTTGTCACCCACGAGACTGTTAGTAAATTGTTAATAGTAAATCAACAGAGCATTACGAATAAGCCTAAAGAAATTATAGATTTGAACGTCTTGGAATCTGCCCTAAATTCCAATCCGATGATTAAGGAGGCACAAGTGTTTATCAATGTTGATGGACAATTGACCGCCGAAATCATCCAAAAAAAACCAATAGCAAGAGTGAGTACAAATGCGTCCTACTATGTCGATGACAATGGGTCGTATATGCCGTTATCAACAAATTACTCCGCAAGGGTACCTTTAGTAACTGGTATGGTTGATAAGAATAATTTGTACAATGTGGCAGAGGTGGCAAGAATGATTCAAGAGGATGAATTCTTGAAAAGGAATGTGGTAGAGATTCATCAAAAGGACAATGGAAGTATTGATTTAAGGTTTCGAAAGGATGATTTCACCATTCAGTTAGGGTCTTTAAAGAATTTGGATAAAAAAATCAACAATCTTAAAGCGTTTTACAAAAAAGCGATGAGAGATGGTACACTTAATACGTATAGTGTAGTGAATTTACGTTTTGATAAACAAGTAATCTGCACCAAAAAGTAAGCGATGGAAAACAATAGAATTTCTGTAGGATTGGATATCGGAACCACAAAAATTGTGGCGATGATCGGTCGTAAAAACGAATATGGCAAGGCCGAAATTTTGGGTATTGGGAAGGCCAAAAGCTTGGGTGTCCATAGAGGTGTGGTTAACAATATCACACAAACAATACAATCCATACAGCAAGCGGTGCAAGAAGCCGAAGCCGAAAGCGGATTGAAAATTGAAGAAGTAACCGTTGGGATTGCAGGTCAACATATTAGAAGTTTACAACACAGCGATTATATCACAAGACCTAATTCCGAATTGGTGATTGATGAAGCAGATATAGACCGACTGATTAACCAAGTCCACAAATTGGTGATGTTGCCTGGTGAAGAGATTATTCATGTTTTGCCACAAGAGTACAAAGTGGATGGACAAGCAGAAATAAAAGAGCCCATTGGGATGTATGGCGGACGCTTGGAAGCCAATTTCCATGTAGTGGTTGGACAAGTGTCATCCATTCGCAATGTTGGTCGGTGCATCAAAAGCGCAGGTTTGGAACTCGAAAACATCACTTTGGAACCTCTGGCCTCGGCAAATGCGGTTCTTAGTCAAGAGGAAAAAGAAGCGGGTGTGGCATTGATTGATATTGGTGGCGGAACAACGGATTTGGCAGTGTTTAAGGATGGCATTATTCGGCATACCGCAGTGATTCCTTTTGGAGGAAATGTCATTACAGAAGATATTAAAGAAGGTTGTTCCATCATTGAGAAACAGGCTGAATTATTAAAGATAAAATTCGGCTCCGCTTGGCCAGGGGAAAACAAGGAGAACGAGATCGTTTCCATCCCAGGGCTGAGAGGTCGCGAACCCAAGGAAATTACATTAAAAAACCTTTCGAAAATCATTCATGCGCGCGTCACGGAAATTGTGGAGCAAGTATATGTAGAGATTAAAAATTACGGTCACGAAGAACAAAAAAAGAAATTGATAGCAGGAATTGTGCTTACCGGTGGAGGTGCCCAATTGAAACATTTGAAACAATTGGTGGAATATATCACCGGAATGGACACTAGAATCGGATATCCCAACGAACACCTGGCAGGAGAAAGTGATGAAGATGTTGCAAGTCCTTTATTTGCAACGGCGGTAGGATTGGTGATGGACGGTTTGAAGCGTCAAGAACGCAAACGTATCGAAAAGGCAGCTGAGGAAGAGTTTCAGGCGGAAGTAGAGGCTCAAAAGCAAATGTCTCAAAAGGAAGAGGAAATTATTGAACCTCCAAAAAAAGAACGTCGTTCGTTTTTAGATAAATTAACAGAGCGCGTCAAAGATTTTTTAGATAACGCAGAATAAAAATATTAATTGGAAATCCAGAAAACCCTAAACATATGAGCAACAAAAATGAATTTGGAAACATCGCATTCGATTTGCCAAAAAACCAATCCAACGTCATCAAGGTGATAGGAGTTGGAGGTGGTGGAAGCAATGCCATTAATCACATGTTTCAGCAAGGAATTAAAGGAGTTGATTTTGTCATCTGTAATACAGATGCCCAAGCACTGCACAACAGTGGCGTCCCAAACAAAATCCAACTTGGTGTGAACTTAACCGAAGGTCTCGGAGCAGGCGCTAATCCTGATGTAGGAGAGCAGGCTGCTGTAGAAAGTTTGGAGGACATCCGTAGAATGTTGGATACCAATACAAAAATGGTATTCATCACTGCCGGAATGGGTGGTGGTACGGGTACTGGTGCTGCGCCTATTATTGCAAAAATGGCCAAGGAATTGGATATTTTGACCGTGGGCATTGTGACAATGCCATTCCTTTTTGAAGGGAAATTGCGTAACGAACAAGCTCAAAAAGGAATCGAAACACTACGCTCACATGTCGATTCTTTGGTGGTTATCAATAATAATAAACTCCGTGAGGTTTATGGAAATCTCGGTTTTAAAGCAGGTTTCTCCAAAGCCGATGAAGTATTGTCAACCGCTTCCCGAGGAATTGCGGAAGTGATAACACATCATTATACCCAAAATATTGATTTACGTGATGCCAAGACGGTTTTGAGCAACAGTGGTACAGCAATTATGGGTTCTGCGACCTCATCTGGAAAAACAAGAGCACAAGAAGCCATTATGAAAGCCCTGGATTCGCCATTGTTGAATGATAATAAAATTACTGGAGCCAAGAACGTGTTGTTGCTTATCGTTTCTGGTGCACAAGAGATTACCATTGATGAAATTGGGGAAATAAATGACCACATCCAGAATGAAGCAGGCCATGGTGCCAACATCATCATGGGTGTCGGCGAGGATGAGTCGTTGCAAGAGTCCATCTCTGTGACAATTATCGCTACTGGATTCGATATCGAGCAACAAGATGAAATTTCAAATACGGAAATAAAAAAAGTCGTTCATGCTTTGGAAGATGACCAAAACAATGACGTAAAGGTCAAAGAACGCGAACCCGCAATCATCACACCCGATATTGTTCTTGAGAAAAAAGTGGAAGAACCCAAAATAGTGAAACATACACTCTTTGAGGATGAAGAAAACAATGGGGACATACAGAGTGGGAATAACATGGATTTGATTCCAACATCAGAATTTATAAGAAATTTAAGTGTGACCTATGAAGAAGTTTTGGACATGGTGGATGAAGACGATTTTGTAATTACACCGATACAAAAAGTGGAAGAAGTTAAACCAATCATTTTTGAGGAAGAAGAACAGATTACCTTAACTTTTGATTTGCCATTACCCGGCAATCAAAAGGATATCAAAGAAGATGACAACCGCATTCTTTTCTCTTTGGATGAAGAAGTAAAGAATTTAAATGTGAATGACCATATCGAAATCATTCCGGTGACCGAAGCCAACGAAGAAGGTGAAAAGCGTTATGCCTTGGATGACTTTACATCCTATGAGTCCTCCATGAACAGAACAAAAACAAAAACCATTGAGATTACCGATGACGAGGTGGTTTTTGAGAAAAAAATGATGATTTCCAAAGATGCAGATTGTAGAGAGAAGGAAGAAATCGACCCGTTGAATAGTCCTATTTCGGATTTGTTAAAAGAACGTGCAGATGAACGACGACGCAAGATGAAGGATTTCAATCATAAATTCAATAATGCAAAAATTGATGAATTTGAACGCGTTCCGGCTTATAAACGGCAAGGTGTGAATCTTGATGACTCTCAACATTCATCAGATACGAATACTTCAAGAACGTCCGTTGGTACCGACGACAATGATGATATTCAATTGAGGAGCAACAATTCTTTCTTACATGATAACGTAGATTAATAGCGAAATTCGTTGCACTTCATTTAAACCCGCAAGGCCCAATCGCTTTTCGGGTTTTTTTTATTTTATTGAATGCAGAAATCATTTTCTTGGGGAATATTTGATATTGAAATCAAACCGACAGCTAAAGACTGCCAACTTTTTATTATCTTCGCACCATTAAATTTTGAAACATTATGAGTTTACAAGAGGACATCATGGCGGCTATGAAAGTTGCAATGAAAGACAAAGACCAAATGGCCCTATCAGCACTGCGCGCCGTAAAATCTGAAATCTTGTTGGCACAGACAGAGACAGGTTCTAAAGAAGAACTTGCAAAAGATCAAGAAATAAAGATACTTTCTAAACTTGTAAAACAACGTAAAGATAGTGCCAGCATCTTTACGGAACAAAATAGACCAGATTTGGCAGAACCAGAATTGGCACAGGCAGAAATCATCAGCCAATTTTTACCGGCACAATTGAGTGCGGCTGAAATAGAAAAAGTGGTTGTGGAAACCATTCAAAAAACTGGTGCTGAAGGCATGAAGGATATGGGAAAGGTCATGGGAATCGTCAATCAGCGATTGGCAGGTAAAGCCGATGGCAAAACCATTTCAACAATAGTAAAAACAAAACTATCATAAAACAAAGGCCACGTAGCTCAGCTGAATACCTGCCTGCCGGCAGGGAGCACTGAAAGAGATAAAAAAGTATTATGTTTATATTTTGAAAAGTGAATTGGATGGCAGATTGTACAAAGGTTATACAGAAGATTTACTTCAAAGATTGAAAGAGCACAATTCTGGGAAATCAAAATCAACAAAAGGATATAAACCATGGAAAATAGTTTATTTCGAAGAATTTATTACACAACATGAAGCTTTATCGCGAGAAAAATATTTTAAAACGGGAAGCGGTAGAGAGTATTTAAAAATGAAATTGGCCACGTAGCTCAGCTGAATAGAGCACTGGATTTCGGCTCCAGCGGTCGGGGGTTTGAATCCCTCCGTGGTCACGAATAAATAGTTTAATAAGAAAAAACGCCAAGTTCACTTGAGCGTTTTTTCGTTTAAACGATTTTCAAAGCGGAGCTTTGAGGGACATCCAATCCCATTCAAGAAAAAACGCCAAGTTCACTTGAGTTTTTTCATTTAAACTATTTTCAATCCAGAAGTTTGGGGAATACGCCTCCATTATCTAAATTCATTTTATCTTATCTAATTGAAAAAATTGCAATAAAAATTAAGGCTTTCTTTTTCTTTTGTATATATTTAATATTCGCAAGTTGTAAATCCCTCACAATTATGGCATTCATTTAAACGTTATTTTAAGATGACAAAAATCTTATTGGTTGAACAGTTTTCAAAGGGAGGAATGATGGTGCTCTTTTTTTTTATTGCCATCTTGGTTGGGTTGATGATCAGTTTTGCACTTAAATTATTTGAAATGAGCTATGTATTGCGATATAAAAAACCATTTTTTGTATATACCCCTTTTTTTTTGAAAAAGCTCACCTCCTCCCAAAAGAAAATTTTAGAGACCCAATTTCACTTTTATAAAAAACTATCGTCAAAACATCAACAATATTTTGGTCATCGCGTGGCATCTTTCATGAAGGATAAAAAATTTATAGGAAGAGAAGGGCTAGTGGTTACGGAAGAAATGAGGGTGCTGATTTCTGCCACAGCGGTGATGCTCACATTCGGTTTTCGTGATTACTATATCGGGTTAATTGGTAACATTTTTATATATCCAGATGAATTTTACTCCACTACCAATGAAAGCTATCACAAAGGAGAATTCAACCCACGACTGGAAACATTGGTGCTGTCCTGGAAAGATTTCAAGAAAGGCTTTGACACTGATAAGGACAAAATCAATTTGGGCATTCATGAATTTGCGCATGCCATCCATCTCAACAGTATTAAGGAACGGGATATAAGTTCTACGATTTTTTCAGATTCGTTCAAGGAGCTGACTGAACTATTGACCCAAGAAGAAGGTTTGCGCAAGTCTTTGATTGAATCCAGTTATTTTAGGGAGTATGCATATACCAATCAATATGAATTTGTAGCGGTCATCATTGAAACTTTTATTGAATCGCCTTCCGAATTTCGGTCCCAATTTCCACAGGTTTACAACAAGACCAAACAAATGCTCAATTTTAACTTTGCGGGTTATTGACCCCACTTAGCTTTCATTTGAATGAACATGACTCAAGAGCTTTTTTTGGAATGCCATAAACGTATTGAGCCTTTTATACATCGCACACCTGTGCTGTCTTCTCATTTGATTGATGAAATTGTGGGAACAACATTGTTGTTTAAATGTGAAAATTT
>Ga0079224_100008915_pt1 | contig 13630 bp, 13 predicted proteins | sample Stecom2015_FD_80414 | JGI IMG/M metagenome (GOLD analysis project Ga0079224, IMG submission 80414) | Agricultural soil microbial communities from Utah to study Nitrogen management - Steer compost 2015 | ecosystem: Environmental > Terrestrial > Soil > Agricultural land | place: USA: Utah... | reverse complement strand
GATTGTAGAGTTTCTGCCACCATCGCGAGAGAACATGAGGTTTCGTCCTTAGAACAGGTCATTCTATCGCACGGTCTTCTAACATTCTGACTGTCCCCTACCCCCTGGTCATTATCCCCTTGCCTTCTTCACTCGCCGCATCAACCTCTGGCGACGCCGTCGCTGCCGCGGCGTGAGGGGATTGCGCTTGCCTTTGAAAGGATTCTCGTCCGAGCGGAACTCCACCCGGACGGGCGTGCCTTCCAGGCGAAAGTTCTTGCGGAATACGTTCGCCAAATAGCGTCGATAAGCATCGGGCACGTGCTCGACCTGATTGCCGTGAACGACGATGATCGGCGGATTACGCCCGCCCTGATGGGCGTAGCGCAGCTTGATGCGCCGGCCGCGCACGAGCGGCGGCTGATGCTGTTGAATCGCGGTTTCGAGCACCCGCGTCAGCTCCGGCGTCGGCATCTCGCGCATCGCGGCGTCGTACGCGTGGCCGACCGCGCGAATGAGCTCCCCGACACCCGTGCCGTGCAGAGCGGAAATGAAATGGATCGGCGCGAACTCGAGGAACGGCAGTCGCAAGTCGAGTCCGGTGCGGATTTCGTCCCGCTTATCCGCGGGAATGTTGTCCCACTTGTTGACTGCGATGATGAGCGCGCGGCCGCGCTCCGCGACCATCCCGAACAGGCTCGCATCCTGCTCCGCGACCGTATCGTGCGCGTCGATCACGCCGATCACGACGTGCGCCGAATCGACCGCTTGCAGCGCCTTGATGACGCTGAACTTCTCGATTGCCTCTTCGACGCGCGCGCGTCGTCGCACACCTGCGGTATCGATCAACGTGTACTTGCGTCCCTCGCGCTCGAACGGCACGAATACGGCATCGCGTGTCGTACCCGGTACATCGGAGGCGATTACGCGATCTTCGCCGAGCAGACGATTGATCAGCGTGGACTTGCCGACGTTGGGCCGTCCGATCACCGCGACGCGAATGTCGTCCGCGGGAGCGGCCTCATCGACGGGCGGCGCCTCGAATCCTTCGAGCACGCGTTCCATCAGCGCGCGAACGCCGTCTCCGTGAGCGGACGAAATCGCCTGCGGCTCGCCGAGTCCGAGTTGATAGAACTCCGCGCCTGCCGTTGCGGCGTCGAGACCTTCTGCCTTGTTCGCGACGAGAATGACTTGCTTACCGAGCTTGCGCAGCGTTTGCGCGACGTGGGAATCGGAGGGCGTCAATCCTTCGCGCACGTCGACTAGAAAGAGCACGCGATCGGCTTCTTCGATCGCGCGCAGCGTCTGGCGCGCCATGAGCGCTTCTATGCCTTCCGCGCCCGCAACGAGACCGCCCGTATCCACGACGAGATAGGGCACCGGACCGATCTTGCCGAAGCCGTACTTCCGGTCGCGCGTCAGCCCCGGCATGTCCGCGACGAGCGCAACGCGCGTGCCGGTCAAGACGTTGAACAATGTCGACTTCCCGACGTTCGGCCGGCCGACGAGTGCAATGACGGGCAACATGGCGAACGGAGCGAAGCTTGCGAGGTAGTGGCCCTCGCAGCTATCGCACCCTATCGGCCTCGCTTGCTTCAGCGACGGCAGGCGGCGCAGGTCGGCTCTTGAACGCGACGAGCCTACCGGCATCGGTTTGCACGAACACGCCCGCATCCGTGCTGACCGGTGCGTTCGTAACTCGATCGCCGTCGGTCTTGTGACGCGCGACGAACTCGCCCGTCGACTTGTCGAGCCAATGCACGTATCCCTCCAGGTCCGCCACCACGATCGCATCGCCGTCGATCGCGGGCGTCGTCAGACTGCGCCGCTTGAGCGCATCTTGCTCCCATTGCACGGCGCCGTCGGAGCGGCGCATCGCGATGACGGTGCCGTCCGCGCTCGAGAGGTACAGGTTGCGCTCGTCCATCGCGAAGCCGCGGTAGCTCGATGCGTCGCGCGCCCACCAGATTTGTCCGGAGTCGAGAGCCAGCATCGCCATCCTGCCTTGAAAGCCGACGACGAATACGTCGTTGCCCGACACGCGCGCCGGGGCGTCGATGTCCGCGAGCCGCTCGAGCTCGGTGCGACCGCTCGGTGCGTTCACGACCGTATCCCACAGCACTTCGCCGGTACGAGGCTCGACGGCGAGCACGCGCCCATTATCGAAACCGGCGATGATGCGATCGCCCGCGAGCACCGGCGGCGCAGTTCCGCGCAGCGTGAGCCGCGGCACGGACTCGTCGAGCGACCAGCGCGTCGCGCCGTCGATCGCCGATAGCGCTTCCAAGCGACCGTTCACCGTGCGTATGACGACGATGTCTCCGACGATGAGCGGCCGGGCGAGAATCTCGCTTGCGATGGAACGACGCCACGACTCGGTGCCGTTCTCGGCCGAAAGCGCGACAACGTCGCCATCGCTCGAGCCGACGACGACGAGACCGCGAGCGACATCAGGACCGGCCGAAAGCGGCAGCTTCGTCTTGGTGAGCCACAAACGCCGTCCGTTCTTGGTCGAGAGCGCGAGGACGTCGCCGTTGTGCGAAGCCGTGTAGAGCACGTCGTCGACGGCGACAGGCTGCAACGCGAGTCGCAGATGTTTCGCTTTACCGCCGAGAGCGACGCTCCAGAGGCGGTCGACCTTACGAGTCGCTTGTATGTCGACGAGCTCGGCCGGCTGTTCGACGTCTTTGTCGCCACATCCCGCAGTCACCGCGAGCGCAGCGATACACGCCGACGCGATCACCGCACGGGCAGCACGCCGGGCCGCCTTCGTGCACGCCATCTTCATCATGGTTGACCTTCCGCCGCGGACGCAGCCTCGGAGGTTTGCGCGTCGTCGATCGGCGCAGCATCGACGGGCGCTTGCCCTTCGTCGGACGCCGCATCGCTCGTCTGTTGGAGCTTCATCTCGAGCAGCGTGCGATCCGTCGTCGTATCCGCATTCGCCGCGAGTGCCGCCGCATACTCCGCGCGGGCACCCTCGAGCTCGCCTTTCGCGTACAACGCATCGCCGCGCACTTCGCGCACCCGCGCTGCGAATGCGCCGGCCTTCTCGGGCTTGAGCAGGTCGACCGCTTCTTCGTGCTTGCCTTGTTGGATGAGCACGCGCGCGAGACGCAGTCGCGCAACGTGCGCGAGCTCGTCGTCCTTCGAGTCGCGCACCACGGCGCGAAGCTGCTCTGCCGCCTCGTCGAATTCCTCCGCTTCGACGCTCGACTTGGCCTCCAAGAGCCGCGCCTGGAGGGTGTAGGGCGATCGCTTGTGCTCGCTCACGAGCCGCTCGAACGCGGCTTGCGCCGCCTCGGTGTTGCTCCCGGCAGCCTGATACTCTGCGAAAACCGCCGCGGCTTCCTCTGCCCGTTGCGTCGTGTAGCTCTGCCAGTACCGCCACCCGCCGAGCAGCGCGAGACCGAGCACGATGCCGCCCAGGATCCAGCTCCAGTTTTCGCGCCACCAGTTCTTGAGCGCCTCTTCCTGCTCGCGATCGGAAAGATAATCGTCAACCATAGGAGAAGTGATGTAGCTGAGATGAGTGAAATGTGTGGTACGGCGCAAACGCGATCAGCGCTCCGCCAATCTCTTCTTCAATTCGGCCGCAGCATCTTGCCATGCGACTTCGATCTGCGGCGCTTCGACGCGCAACGACTTCAGGCCGACGACCCGCTTGTCCGCTTCCGAATCGCCGAGCACGAGCGCGAACAAGGCGCCGCTATTGTCCGCTCGTTTCATCTGCGACTTGAAGCTGCCTCCGCCGCAATGCGTTTCGATCGCCACGCCCGGTAAGGCGTCGCGTAGCTTCTCCGCGAGCGTCAGCCCGACCGCTTCGGCCGACGCGCCGGAGATCACGAAATAAACGTCGGGCGACTCGACCGGCAACTCGCCCTGCTGGACTTTCAGGAGCTCGACGAGGCGTTCTTGCCCGAGCGCCCAACCCACGGCCGGCGTGCTCTTGCCGCCGAGTTGCGCGACCAAACCGTCGTAGCGCCCTCCGGAACAGACAGCGCCCTGCGAGCCAAGTTCGTTCGTCACCCACTCGAAAACCGTGTGAGTGTAATAGTCGAGGCCGCGCACGAGCCTGGGATTGACGATGTACCGAATCCCGACCGCATCCAAGTGCCGACAAAGCCCCTCGAAATGCTGGCGCGAAGGCTCATCGAGATACTCGGTGAGAACCGGGGCGCCGGCAATGATGTCCTGAAGCTCGGGATTCTTGCTGTCGAGAATGCGCAGCGGGTTGCCTTCCAATCGCCTCAGGCTGTCCGCATCCAAACGCGCCTTGTGCGCGGTGAAATACTTCACGAGCTGTTCTCGATAGCCGCGGCGCGATTCGGGCGTCCCGAGCGAGTTCAAATTGAGCTCGAGCCGCTCGACGCCAAATTGTCGCAACAGTCGCGCGCTCAACATGATGAGCTCGGCGTCGATGTCCGGTCCGGCGTAGCCGAAGGCTTCGACGTCGAGCTGATGAAACTGGCGAAAACGTCCTCGCTGCGGCTTCTCGTGGCGAAACATCGGACCCGCGCACCAGACGCGCTGCTTCTGATTGTGCAAGAGGCCGTTCGTGATCATCGCGCGCACGATGCCGGCAGTCGCCTCCGGACGCAGCGTCAACGAGTCGCCACTCGGATCCTCGAACGTGAACATCTCCTTTTGCACGATGTCCGTGAGCTCGCCGATCGAGCGTTTGAAAAGCGCCGTGTGCTCGACGACGGGCACGCGGATCTCGCGATACGCATACGCAGCGAACAACTCGCGCGCAATGCCCTCGAGCTTGTGCCAAGCGCCAATCTCGCTCGGCAGCACGTCGTTCATGCCGCGAGGCGGTTGAATCTGTTGTGTAGCGGAAGTGTTCAACGAAATCTCGTCTATCTAAGTTTTCGCGATGTCTCTCTATCGCAAATTGCCGTCCGAATCGATCGTGAAGCGCGTGAACTCGCGTCCTTCACGCCGCGGAATCGGGACCGGCTCTCCGTTCACGTGCAAGCTCACCGCGGATACCGCGCCGAGGCTCACTTGGATGGGCGGCACGCCAACGAGCGTCCGCGCGCGCTGCGGCGTTCCCATCCCGTACAGCAGCCGCGCGCCGGTCGCATCATAGACTTCCGTCCACGACTCGCCGCTGTATTCCAATCGCACTCGGATCGGCGCCGCCGCCGTCAGCGATTCGCCCGCAGCGTTGGACTCAGAGCCGGTCGAAGTCTCTTCGGGCGGCGCGGCGACCGACGCCGTAGTCGCCTCCGGAACGCTCGGCGCCGATGGCGTGTCCTCCGGGACCGACTCCGCATCGAAGCTCGGTTGTTCGACGGGCGGCGGTGTTCGTGATTCTCGAGGAGTCGACGGCGACGTCGACGGTACGGCGGCCACTTGCGGCGTCGGCTCGAGCCGCGGGTAGAAGAGCTCGAACGCGAAATATCCTGCAAGCCCAAGCGCCGCAATCGAGACCGCGGTCCAGGCAGGGCCTTTCAGCGAACGGCGCGGCGGCCGGATCGGCGCGGCAACGGCGGCGGGAATCGGCTCGGGCTCGTGCGGTCGATCCTGCAGCGCCTCATAGCGCTCGAGGATATCGCTCACCGGCACGCCGAGGCGCGTTGCATATTTGCGCAGATGCCCTCGCGCGTACACCGGTGCGCCGAGCGCAAGGAAGCGGTTGTCCTCGATGGCTTCGATGATCCAAGGGTCGAGGTGCAGATCCTCCGCAGCCTGCTGCACGGTGAGCGCGGCGCGCTCCCGTTCACGCTTCAGGAGCGCACCGGGCGTCGCATCCGCATCGTTCGATGCGAGTTCTACGCTCGGCGCGTCGTTCATCCGGGGTTCCGTTCCGATTCCACGAGCTGCTTCGTCTGATTCGCGTGCGGATACTCGGCCTTCAAGCGGTTTGCGTAGTGTTGCGCGACGGCGCTGTTGCCGAGCCCGCGCTCGATGCGCACACCGAGCCACAGGGATTCCGGCGTCGTCCGACCCACTTCCATGTAGCGCTCCAAGAAGCCCCGCGCAGACAAGTAGTTCTTCTGGTCGTACTCGACCTCGGCAAGCTGAAAGAGCGCCTCGCCGAAGCGCGGCCGAATCTTCAGCGCTTCTCGGAAGTGCTTCTCCGCGCTCGCGGCGTCGCCCCTGCTGCGGGCACACGTGCCGGCATTGAAGTAGGCGACCTCGCGCGTCTTGTAGAGGAGGTCGCTGGCAGCTTGCAGCGCGAGCTTCTCGCCGCGCTCGAAGCGATTCTGCTGACAGAGGAATACCGCGTAATTGTTCTTGTACTCGGCATTCTCCGGATCGAGCGACACGGCGCGCTGATAGTGCGAGTCCGCTTTGCCGGGATCGCGCAAGCGCGTATAAAGCATCCCCGCCACGGAATGCGCCGCCGCGTTGCGCGAATTCTGCTCGAGCGCGCGGTCGAGCTTCTCTTTCGCCTGAGCGAGATTGCCTCTGCGCAAGTAGTCGACCGCAAGATTGAGGTTGATCTCGGAAGCCCGCTTGGGATCTACGGTCGCCTTATCAGAGTTGCCAGCGCATCCTGCAAACCCGATCGTGATTGCCACCAGGCAAATAATTGTCGTTCGTTTCACGATTGCACCGCCACTGAGATGAGCTTGGACCCGAGCCGCACCGTCGTTCGATCGTTGACGCGCCCGACGAGCTGACCGCAGGCAGCGTCGATATCGTCGCCGCGCGTGCGACGCGTCGTTGCGATCACGCCATTCGCATTCAGAATGTCCCGGAAGCGCTCGATCGCCGCTGCGCTCGAGCGGCGATAGGGCGTCCGCGGGAACGGATTGAACGGAATCAGGTTGAGCTTCGCCGGTTTCCCCCTCAGAAGCCGCACGAGTTCGTACGCGTGCTCGGGCTCGTCGTTGACGCCGTCCAGCATGACGTACTCGAACGTGATGCTGCGCGCATTCTGTTTATCGACGTAATGCCAGCACGCATCGAGGAGCTCTGCAATCGGATGTTTGCGGTTGATCGGCACGAGCTTGTCGCGCAGCGCGTCGTTCGGCGCATGTAACGACACGGCGAGCGCGCAGTTCGTCTCCTCGGCAAGACGGCGCATCTGCGGCACCAGCCCGGATGTGCTCACCGTGACGCGGCGGCGCGAAATGTCGAAACCGAGATCGTCCATGAGGATCTCGGCTGCCGGCACGACGTTACGGTAGTTCGCGAGCGGCTCGCCCATCCCCATGAACACGACGTTCGTGATCACCCGGTCTCCCCCCGGCTGGAACCCGAGCTCGCGATTCGCCAACCAGACTTGGCCCACGATCTCCGCCGTGCTGAGGTTGCGATTGAATCCCTGCTGCGCCGTCGAGCAGAACGTGCAGTCCATCGCGCAGCCCACCTGGCTCGAGATGCACAGCGTGCCGCGGTCCGGCTCCGGGATGAAGACCATCTCGATGGCTTGGTCGAGCGCTTGGAACGCGGGCCGGCCGGGAACTGAAGACTGAAGATCGGGCTCGCGATCATCGTACGCCGAGCGGCGTCCGCCGCCGCTCACCGCATCCATTGCCAAGAGCCACTTGCGGGTGCCGTCGGCGGAGACTTGCGTCATCGTGATCTCGGGCACGCGTACTTCCGCCACCGTCTTGAGCTTGGCGCGGAACGTCTTGGCGAGATCGGTCATCTCGTCGAAGTCACTGACGTTACGCTTGTACAGCCACTTGAGCAGTTGGCGCGCGCGAAAAGGCTTTTCGCCCATGCCCTCGACGAACGCCTCCAGCTCGGCGCGCGTCAGGCCGAGCAGGTTCGTTTTGGCTGTCATGGCATGCATGGGCTGGGGCTCTGGGCTTGAGCGTGGGGCGCGGGTCGGAACAGTAGGAACCCTATCTCCCTTCTACCGTCATCCCGACCCCGTCTCCTGTCTTTAGCGCGTGCGGGGGCACAGATCCGCGGCCGCGAAGAAATAGGCGATCTCGGTCTTCGCGTTCTCGATGCTGTCGGAGCCGTGTACGACATTCTCTTCGATGCTGGTCGCGAAATCCGCCCGAATCGTGCCCTTGTCCGCCTTCTTCGGATCGGTCGCACCCATGAGTTCGCGGTTCTTCGCTACCGCATTCTCGCCTTCGAGCACTTGCACCATCACGGGGCCCGAGATCATGTACTGGACGAGGTCCTTGAAGAAGGGGCGCTCGCGATGGACGGCATAGAACCCTTCGGCCTGGGTCTGGCTCAGGTGCATCATGCGCGCGGCGATGATGCGCAAGCCGGCCTGCTCGAAGCGTCGGTAGACTTCACCGATCAGATTCTTTTGGACGCCGTCCGGTTTGACAATGGAAAGAGTGCGTTCTAGCGCCATAGACTTACGTCGACCTCGATGTGGAAAGTGAGCGGTTGAGGCTGGCGAAGGCGTCTACGAGGACGCCGGCAGCGCCACGTAAGGCCGCGTAGTCGACGCCAGCCGGTATCAATTCACGTGCGCAATCAAAGGGTTGGAATTCTCCGCGCGCCCGGCCCTCCGGCACGGCCGCAACAGCCTTCCGCCGCTGCCCCCTTTGCGCGCGCGCAGTCTACCCGCGCCACCTTTGAGCGGCAAGAAAACTAGCGGAGACGAGGGGTTACGAGAGAGGCTGGGGCCAGAAAAGAGCGGGCGCGCCCACAGTTCTCTACTCGACGTTAGAGCGAGCTCGGGCGGAAATTCCTACCAGTGCGTGTTCTTACTCTGGCTCCAGCCCCCAGCCTAAACAGTAAAGCTCTCTCCGCACCCGCATTCCCCCTTCACGTTGGGGTTGCGGAAGCGAAAGGCCTCGTTCAGGCCCTGTTTGACGAAATCGATCTCGGTGCCTTCGAGAAATCCCGCGCTCTCGCGGTCGATGACGACTTTGACCCCTTGGTCCTCGAAAACCAGATCGTTCGAGCCGATCTCATCGGCATAGTTCACGACATAGGCGAAACCGGAGCACCCGGTCTTCTTCACGCCAAGCCGGAGGCCGATACCGTGACCTCGACGGCCGAGGAAGGTTCGGACTCGGTCGGCAGCAGCGGGAGTGAGCGAAATCGACATGAGAGGTTCACTGGCTCCTTTCCAAGTTGAACGGCATTTACCGAGGATTGCGGCGGAAAGCCGCATAGTCAAGTGCGCGGATCATGCCGTTCGTGCACGGCTGGACGCTCGTTCGCGCCAGGCCCGCTCGAGCCCGCGCACGGCGTCCTCGATCGCCAGCAGACGACCCCACTTCTCCGGCGGCACGTCGAGCGCCGTCGCAGCTTCGCGCCAGCGCCACTGCGCAAGCTCATCCAGCGTCGCACCGACGAGGCGCTCCGTGAGCCACGAGGCGGCTGCAATCGAGTGCGGGCAGCCGTAGACGAGGTGCCTGAGGGCGGCGATGCGCTCGGCCTCGATCCGCGCGCTGAGCACGATCTCGATACCTTGGTCTACTCTGCCCGATCGCGCGACGAGCACATCGAAGGCGGGTTCGAATCGCCCGACATTGCGCGGAGCGGCGAAATGGCGCTCTACGAGCGCCGAATATTCTCTCCGCTCGGTCACTTCGCCGGACTCGTCGCGGGAGCGATCGCGCGCAGACGCTCGACCTCTCGCGTCACCGCCGCGATGGCGGCGTCGATCTCCGCTTCGGTCGTGAAGCGCCCCAAACTGAAGCGAAGCGAGCTCTGCGCGAGTTGATCGCTGCGGCCGAGCGCACGTAAGACGTACGAGGGCGCATCCGACGCGGAGGCGCACGCCGAGCCCGACGATACCGCCAGGTCCGTGAGCGCGAACTTGAGGCTTTCGCCCTCCACACCGTGGAAGCTCACGTTGAGCACGCCGCACACGCGTTGAGTCCGATGTCCGTTCAGCTCCACACGGCCGAGCTTCGAGATGCCCGTCCACAGGCGCTCTCTCAGCGCGCAAATGCGTGCGACGTCCGCCTCGCGCTCGCGCTCGGCGATCTCGCACGCAAGGCCCATGCCCACGATCTGATGCGTGGGAAGGGTTCCCGAACGCAGTCCAAGCTCCTGCCCGCCGCCGAAAATGAGCGGCCGCAAACCGACCGGCGGATTGCGGCGCACGTACAGCGCGCCGACGCCCTTCGGCCCGTAGCTCTTGTGCGCCGTGAGCGAAAGCAAGTCGACGCACATCGCCTGCACATCGATCCCCACTTTGCCCATGCTCTGCGCTGCATCGACGTGAAACAAGATGCCGCGCTCGCGACAGATGCGGCCGATAGCGCCGACATCCTGGATGATGCCGATCTCATTGTTCACGTGCATGAGCGAGACGAGCTGCGTGTCGTCCCGCAGCGCCTCGCTCACCTGCTCCGGCGCGACGATCCCATCCGCGCCGGGCTTGAGATACGTCACGAAGAATCCTTCGCTCTCGAGCTGCTTGAGCGCATCGAGCACGGCCTTGTGCTCGGTTTTCGAAGAAACGATGTGCTTACCGCGATCGGCGTGAAAACGCGCGACGCCGAGCAAAGCGAGATTGTTCGATTCGGTCGCGCCGGAGGTCCAGACGATGCACTCGGGCCGACCGTTCACGGCCGCGGCCACTTGCGCGCGCGCTTGCTCGACGCGCGCGCGCGCACGCCGCCCATACTCGTGGCCCATGGAAGACGGATTGCCTTGCAGCTCAGGCTCGCGCAGGCACTCGATCATCGCCTCCGCGACGCGCGGGTCGATCGGCGTCGTGGCCGCGTAATCGAGATAGATCGGCAGCGGCGCGTTCATCGTGCGACGGACTTGCCCGCGGGGCGCCTGCGCGCCTGCACGGCGGTGAGAATGCCACGCAGGATGTTCATCTCGTTCTGATCCAGTTGAGCGCGATTGAACAAACGACGGATGCGCGCCATGAGATGTCCTCCTCCGGTGCGATCGTGAAAGCCGATCTGATCGAGCACTTCCTCGATGTGCGCATAGAGCCGCGTCATTTCCTCGGCGGTAGCAAGCGGCACCTCGCGCGGCAAAGGCGCGGGAGCACCCGGACGCGTCGCGAGCCAGATCTCGTAGGCGACGACCTGCACCGCCATTGCGATATTGAGCGAACTGTAGTCCGCGCTCGTCGGTATCGTCACCAGCATGTGACAACGCGCGAGCTCTTGGTTCGTGAGCCCGTAGCGCTCGGATCCGAAAACGACCGCGACATGGCCGGCACGAGCATCGCGCGCGATCATCGCCGCGCATTCTCGCGGCTCGACGATGTCCCAGGGCAAATGGCGCTGCCGCGAGCTCGTGCCGACGACGAGCCCGCAGTCGGCAATCGCGTCCTCAAGCCTCTCGAAGACGCGCGCGTTCTGCAAGATGTCGTCGGCACCCGAGGCGCGGGCCGTCGCCTCCTCGTGCGGGAAGACTTTCGGGCGCACCAAGCGCAGCTCGTGCAGGCCCATGTTCTTCATCGCGCGGGCACTCGCCCCGATGTTACCGGGATGCTTCGTGTCGACGAGGACGATGCGAGTGGACATGGTATGGGCGCGCTCTGCGCGCGTGTGAATGCGTAAAGTGTCAAGTGTAATGTCAGAGCGAGCGCACGCCTCGCCCCTCACCTTTCGGCGTTACACCTTACACGTGCGACCGCACACTTACTGGTATTCTAGCGCCCTCGCGCCGCTTTGCGGCCCGCTCTTTAACCACCGCCGCACGATTTTCCGAGGATCGCTCCGCATGCAACCGCTATTGAACATCGCAATTCGCGCCGCCCGCCGCGCCGGAGAGATCATCATCCGCGGAATGAATCGAATCCATCGGCTGGACGTGCGTACGAAGGGCCAGAACGATTTCGTGACCGAGATCGATCTGCAGGCCGAGCGAGAGATCATCGAGACCGTTCGCAAGAGCTACCCGGACCACGCGTTCCTCGCCGAGGAAAGCGGGCAGACGGGGGATGCCGAGTTCGTGTGGATCATCGACCCGCTCGACGGCACGACGAACTTCATGCATGGGTTTCCGCAGTTCGCGGTGTCGATCGGCGTGCAACGCCGCGGACGCATGGAACATGGCGTTGTGTACGATCCGCTGCGGCAAGAGCTGTTCACGACCTCGCGCGGCGAAGGCGCGCAACTCGACGGCAAGCGCATTCGCGTCAGCGGGCATGCCGGTCTCGAAGGTGCGTTGGTCGGCACGGGCTTTCCTTACCGAACCAACCTGCATTGGCTCGACAATTACATGGACATGTTCAAAGCCGTCACGATGCAGACCTCGGGAATACGCCGCGCCGGCTCCGCCGCGCTCGACCTCGCCTATGTCGCAGCCGGGCGCTTGGACGCATTCTGGGAGTTGGGCCTCGCCCCCTGGGATACTGCCGCGGGCGTTCTCTTGATCACCGAAGCAGGCGGGATGGTCGGCACGCTCACCGGCCGCGAGTATCGGCATCAAGGACACATCGTCGCGGGTACGCCCAAAGCGTATGCAGCGCTACTCGAGACGCTGCGCCCGTTCGTGCCCGAGGAACTTCGTGACTCGTGACTCGCGATCAGCGAGTCGCAAAGAAACCGAGCGCCACGTGCTGCTCTGACGACCCGCGAATCACAAATCACGAGTCACGAAACGGCCGGTGCTTCTCGATTTTCGAGAAGCCGTTCTGTACAGTCCCCGCACAATAAGCAATCCGTCTGCGCACGCCAGCAGACTGCGGGAGGATCGATCGCGTGGATCTATTCAGAACGAAAGCTGTCGCCCCTGCTCCTCACGTCGATGCGGGGGAACCTGTCGAAGGCGATCTGAAAGGCGAAGCGACATTGCGGCGCGTGCTCACGGCACGCCACTTGGTTCTGCTCGGTATCGGCGCCATCATCGGCGCCGGCATCTTCGTGATGACCGGTCAAGCGGCCGCCAACCACGCGGGGCCGGCGGTCGTCATCAGCTTCCTGCTCGCAGGAACGGCGTGCGCATTCGCCGGGCTCTGCTATGCGGAGTTCGCCGCGATGATTCCGGTTTCCGGAAGCGCATACAGCTATACCTATGCGACGCTCGGCGAAGCCGTCGCCTGGTTCGTCGGCTGGAGCCTCGTGCTCGAGTACTTGTTCGCCGCCTCGGCCGTCGCCGTCGGCTGGTCCGCCTACACGATCAGCCTCTTGGAATCGATCGCGCAGATGTTCGGCGCCGAATGGGAGTTCCCAGCGGCGTTCGCTTCCGCACCCGTGACGTATGCGAACGGGACCTTCCAGGCGACGGGCTCGCTCTTCAATTTGCCGGCCGTGCTCATCGTCTGCGCGGTGGGCACGCTCTGCTACGTGGGCATACGGCAGTCCGCGACCGCAAACGCGATCATCGTCGCGGTCAAAGTCAGCGTGATCCTCGCGCTGATCGGATTCGCCTCACAGTACGTCGACGTCGCGAACTGGGAGCCCTTCATTCCCGAGCACGAGGGCGGCGATCGATTCGGATGGCCGGGCGTGCTGCGCGCCGCATCGATCGTGTTCTTCGCCTACATCGGCTTCGATGCCATCTCCACCGCGGCACAGGAAGCAAAGAACCCGCAACGCGACATGCCGATCGGCATTTTGGCTTCGCTCGTGATCTGCACGATTCTGTACGTCGTCGTCGCCGCCGTGCTCACCGGCATCATGCCGTACGACATGTTGAACACCGCGAAGCCGGTCGCGACCGCGCTCGAGCCCTACCCGACGCTCGCTTGGCTGAAATTCGCCGTAGAGATCGGCGCCGTCGCCGGGCTCACTTCGGTCATCCTCGTGATGATGATGGGACAACCGCGAATTTTCTTTGCGATGTCACG
>Ga0079224_100008914_pt1 | contig 13631 bp, 12 predicted proteins | sample Stecom2015_FD_80414 | JGI IMG/M metagenome (GOLD analysis project Ga0079224, IMG submission 80414) | Agricultural soil microbial communities from Utah to study Nitrogen management - Steer compost 2015 | ecosystem: Environmental > Terrestrial > Soil > Agricultural land | place: USA: Utah... | reverse complement strand
GTCGACCTCGCCGAGGAACTCGCCACGATCGACATCATGAGTGGTGGCCGCCTCGTCGTCGGTGCGGGTCTCGGTTATCGCGACGTCGAGTTCGACGCGTTCGGAGTCCCGCGGGAGGAGCGCCTACGCCGATTTCTCGACAATCTCGATGTCGTGCGGCGCCTGTGGTCCGAGGACGAGGTGACGTTCTCCAACTCCGCGGTGAAGCTCGACCGGGTGCGGCCTGCGTTGCGTCCCGCGCAACGGCCGCATCCGCCGATCTGGCTGGCCGGGCACACCGACGCGGCGCTGCGGCGCACGGCCCGCATGGGGGCGCCGTGGATCGCCGCGGCTGCCCACGTCGACAAGGACTACCTTTCGGGCCAGGTCCGGTTCTTCCGCAAGGCGGCGGCCGAGCACGGCCGCGAGAACGCGGAGATCAACGTGCTGCAGGAGGTGTACGTCGGCGACACCGAGGCGTCGGCCGTGGCCGACGTTCGGGATGCGCTCGCGCTGAAGTACGCGGCCTATCGCGAGTGGGGTCAGGACTCGATCCTGCCCGAGTCGCAGAGCTTCGACAGGGAGTTCGAGCAGTTGCGCCAGGGCCGCTTCATCCTCGGTGACGCCGACAGCTGCCGGCGTCAACTACAGGAGCTGATCGCCGACGCCGGACCCGCTCACGTTCTGCTCCGACCGCAATGGCCGGGCATGCCGCAGGAGCGCGTGCTGGCGAGCCTGCGCCGCCTCGGCGAGGTCATCGCCGACCTGCGCGCGGAAGGAGACCGCCGATGACGGGCGTGACCAGACGTCAGGTGCTCACGGCCGCACTCGCCGGCACGGCCGTTGCGGGCCTGTCCGCGTGTACGGGCACCGCCGGCGCTGCCAGGCAGAACTACCGCATGACGACCTACATCCCGCCCTCCTACGACGACCTGTACCCGGGCATCGAGATGTTCGTCGACACTGCCACACGCGGCGAGCTCTCGTTCACGATGTACGACTCGGGCACCTTGCTGTCGGCCGAGCAGTTGCTGCCCGGCCTGCTGATGGACGTCACCGACGTGGCGTTCCAGACGAGTTCGTACGTGACGTCGACGTACCCGATCCTCGGCGCGATGCAGCTTCCGTTCCACACCGACGACTTCGAGAAGGGCCGGCGTGCGATGGACACGTCGGGGGAGCTGTTCGCGCTGATGAACGAGTGGCTTGCCGCCCAGAACGTGCGGATGCTCGGCGGAATGCCGACCGACTTCGAGTACGTGTGGACGGTCGACGCGCCGATCCGCAAGCCCGAGGACGTCGCGGGAATGCGCATCCGGGTCGCGGGCGAGATCGAGGGCGCCACCGTCAAGGCGCTCGGCGGTGCACCGGTGTTCATGGGTTCGTCGGAGGTCTACGAGGCACTGGAGCGGGGCACGATCGACGGAATGATCAGCTATGTCGGCACGGTCGTCTCCCGTGATCTGCAGCAGATCGTCAAGTACGGCACGGTCGCCAAGTTCGGCCAGTACACGGTGGACGCATTCTGCCGCAAAGACTGGTACGACGGCCTGCCGGCCGCTGCGCGGCAGGCACTCGACGACGCAGGCCACCGTATGTACGGCGACGGCACGGCCGCCATGGTCGAGGTGCATCAGCAGGACTATCTGCCGGCGGTCACCGGTGCGGGCGTCGAGCTCGTCGAGCCGTCGAAGGCCGAGCTGGCCGCGTTCCGGCGGGCGGTCGAGCCGGTCCACGGGCACTGGCGCTCGATGCTCGGCGACGACCGCCTGGCGTCCCGGGCCACGCAGCTGATCGGGAGGGCGTGAACCGATGACATTCATCGACATCCTGCGCACGGTGCTGCGGCGTGTGTCGCTGGCGCTCGCCGCCGTCGCGGTCGTGGTGATCGCGGGCATGATGCTCACGATCACCTACGACGTCGTGATGCGTTTCGCGTTCGCCGCACCGACCGACTGGGCGTATCCGATCAACGCGATCGGTGTACTCGGCAGCACCATGCTGGCCTTGCCGTATCTGTACGTGCGCCGTCAGCACATCGCCATGGACCTCGTGCACCGCTCGATGCCGCGTACCGCGCGCCGCACGGCCGACCTGGTGACCGCGGCAGCGACCGTCCTGTTCGGACTTCTGCTCGCGGTGTCGGCGTGGCGCGCGTTCGTCGTGTCGATCGAGGGCGGTATGACCGGGTCGGGGACGTTCAACATCCCGTACTGGGTCGCCCACGCCACTCTGGTGATCACCGGGGTGATGCTCGCACTCGTCGCCCTGGTGTTCCCGCCGACGGTGCCGTCCGACGACGAGAAGCCCGCTGCCGCACCGCCCGCTGCCGGCGACGTGACCTCGGAAGGGCGGTGACGCGCGATGCTGTCGGAAACCGTCGTCGTGATCCTGGCCGTGGTGCTGCTGGTCGCGCTCATCGTGATCCGTGCGTCGATCTTCGTGGCCCTCGGTTTGTCGGGCGTCGTGGGACTGTTCGCCCTCGGCGGGTTCGCCGAGCTCGAACTGCTTCCGCTCGCGCTGGTGACACAGCTGCAGAATTACACGTTGGTCGCTGCGCCCCTGTACATCCTGCTCGGCGAGGTCCTCGCCGTCAGCGGGGTCGGGCGGGATCTGTTCGGCACCGCCTACCGCTGGTTCAACCGAGTTCCTGGCGGACTTGGCGTCTCCGCGATCGGCTCGTCGACGATGTTCGGCGCGATGTCGGGGGTGAGCATCTCGTCGGTCGCCGTCATCGGCCGGATGGCCGTGCCCGAGATGCTCGATCGAGGGTACAAGCCCGCCTTCGCCTCGGGTTCGGTCGCCGCGTCGGGTGCGCTGGCGATGTTGATCCCGCCGAGTCTGATGTTCCTGCTGTACTCGTCGATCACGGGGGAGAACGTCGCGGCGCTGTTCGCCGGCGGGATCGCGCCGGGCCTGCTGCTGGCGGCGCTCATGGCCTGCTACGTGGTGGTACGTGCCAGGCTCGCGCCGCACAACGCACCCAATCACGGGGAACGCTTCTCCTGGGGTGAGCGGCTGCGTTCGTTGCGGCGCATCCTGCCGGCGCTGCTGCTGATCGCCCTCGTGCTCGGGTCGATCTACACCGGCCTCGCGACGCCCACGGAGGCGGCGGCGGTCGGCGCGCTGCTGTCGTTCGTCATCGTCGGTGTGTTCTACCGCAACCTCACGTGGTCGTCCTGCCGCCGGATCCTCATCTCCACGGTCCAGGTGTCGGCGACGATCCTCGCGATCGTGGGTGCGGCGTTCGTGTTCACGCAGATGCTGGTGCTCGCAGACGTACCGGCGACCGTGTCGGAGTTCGTTGTGGGACTGGATGTCTCGCCGTACGTGGTGATCGCCGGGATCATGCTCGTGCTCGTCGTGCTGGGGTGTCTCGTCGACGCGGCGTCGCTGCTCCTGGTCGTGACGCCGATCCTGGTGCCGGCCATCGAGGAGCTCGGGTTCGACCCGCTGTGGTTCGGTGTGCTGCTCGTGGTCAACCTGGAGATGGCCGTGATCACGCCGCCCGTCGGGCTGAACCTCTACACGATGAAGTCCGTGGTGCCGCAGCTCGATCTGAAGGACATCTTCCGAGGCGTCCTGCCGTACCTGCTGATCGTGACCCTCGTGCTCATCGCCCTCATCGTGTTCCCCGGACTTGCGACCTTCCTGCCGGAGGTGCTCGGATGATCACCGAACTCGCCGACTGGGCCGCCGCATATCGGCCCACCGACGCCGACGACCGCGTCGCCAGCACCGCCCTGGTGGACACGATCGCGGTGACGTTGGCCGCCGAGGCAGACCCGATCGTCGACGTCACGGCGGGCATGCCGGAACCGCTGCGATGGGGCGCGATCGGGCACGTGCTCGACTTCGACGACGTCCACCTGCCCTCGACGTCGCACGTCAGCGTGGTGTGTGTCAACGCGGTGCTCGCGGCAGGCGGCGGGGCGCGGGAGTACCTCGCCGCGGCCGGTGTGATGGCGAGGCTCGGTGCCGCCCTCGGATGGGATCACTACACCGCGGGCTGGCACGCGACGTGCACCGCGGGCGCGCCGGCGGCGGCCGTCGGCGCGGGCCTGGCGCTGGGCCTCGACGCCGAGGGACTGTCGCGTGCCATGGCGCTCGCGGTGCCGGGCGCCGGTGGTGTCCGGCGGGCGTTCGGGACGTCGGGTAAGTCGTTGCAGGTGGGCTTCGCGGTGGAGGCCGGGGTGCGGGCCGCGCGCCTCGTCGCCGCAGGTGCGACGGCCGATCCGGCCGCGCTGGAGCAGTGGTTCGGGTTGGTCGGCGGGTCGGGCGCGGTCGATGTCGGCGGCCCGGCGGTGCCCGACGGCCTGGCCGTCAAGCTGCATCCGTGTTGTTACGCGTTGCAGCGCCCGATCGGTGCGGTTCGGGAGCTGCGCGCCCGCGGTGTGCGGGCGGAGGACGTCGAGCGGCTGACCGTCGCGACGCCCGAGAGCGCGATGACACCGCTGATCCACCACGACCCGAGGACGGGCCTCGAGGGCAAGTTCAGCATGGAGTACGCCCTCGCCACCACGTTGCTCGACGGATTCCCCGGGATGGCGAGCTTCACCGACGACGCCGTGCGCCGGTCCGGCGCACGGCGTCTGGTGGAACGCACCGAGCTGGCCCTGACCCCGGGCGGGCAGGACATCCTCGCCGGTGACGTCGTCGTCACCGCGGCGCTCGCCGGCGGCGGTGAGGAAACGGCACGGTTGCGGATCCCGCCTGGACACCCGGCGGCCCCGGCGTCGGAGGACGAGCTGGCGGCGAAGGTCGCCGCGTGCGTCGGATCCGAGCGGGCGGCGGAGGTCACCCGGCTCGACTGGCCCGGTGCGGCGGGCCTGCTCCGGGCCCGGTTCCCGTAACCGGCCTCAGACGTCGAGCTGGCCGAGATGTGCCAGCTGCTGGTCGAAGGGGACGACGTCGGTGAACGGGTCGGCCGCGCGGCTGTTGTTCGGCGTCCCCGTCATGAGTGCGGCGAGCTCGCCCGCCGCACGCTCGATCCGGCCGTGCAGTTCACCGGCGTCGGTACCGCCCCAGTCCTGCGACGCCGCGTACACCGCGGTCGGCGTCACGGCCGCGCGCAGATAACTCATGAGTGGGCGCAGGGCGTGCTCGAGCGCCAGTGAGTGCCGCGGCGTACCGCCCGTGGCTCCCATCAGTACCGGCACGCCGCTCAGCGCCCCGTTGTCGATCACGTCGAAGAACGACTTGAACAGCCCGCTGTAGGAGGCGCTGTAGATCGGGGTCACGGCGATGACACCGTCGGCGCCGGTCACCGCGTCGATCTCGGCCTGCAGAGCGGGGCTGGCGAATCCGGTGACCATGTTCTTGGCGATGTCGACGGCCACGTCGCGCAGTTCGACGACGTGTACCTCGAGCGTCTCGCCGGCCTCGCCCAGCTGCTTGGTGACCGACTCAGTGAGGCGGTCGGCCAGCAGCCGGGTCGAGGACGGCGACGTGGTGCCCGCGGAGACGACGGTCAGCTTCATGACTGCTCACCCACGGATGCGGTTTCGCTGGACTCAGTGTTCTTGCCCGGCTCGGTGTTCTCAGTGGACCCTGCGTTCTTGGCGGCCAGCAGCGAGGTGTGCGTCGGTGCGTCCGGGACGTGCGCAGGACGGTTCTTGGCGAACTCCTCCCGCAGCACCGGCACGACCTCCTCCCCGAGCATGTCGAGCTGTTCGAGCACGGTCTTCAGCGGCAGGCCCGCGTGGTCGAGCAGGAACAGCTGGCGCTGGTAGTCGCCGACGTTCTCCCGGAAGGTGAGCGTGCGGTCGATGACCTGCTGCGGGCTGCCGACCGTCAGCGGGGTCTGCTCGGTGAACTCTTCCAGCGTCGGGCCACCGCCGTACACGGGCGCGTGGTCGAAGTACGGCCGGAACTCGCGCACCGCGTCCTGCGAGTTCTTCCGCATGAACACCTGTCCGCCGAGTCCCACGATCGCGCGGTCGGCAGGGCCGTGCCCGTAGTGCTCCCAGCGCTGCCGGTAGAACTCGACCATGCGGCGCGTGTGCTCGAACGGCCAGAAGATGTGGTTGTGGAAGAAGCCGTCGCCGTAGTAGGCGGCCTGCTCGGCGATCTCCGGGCTGCGGATCGAGCCGTGCCACACGAACGGCGGCACGTCGTCGAGCGGGCGGGGAGTGGCGGTGAAGCTCTGCAGCGGGGTGCGGAACTTGCCTTCCCAGTCCACGACATCCTCGCGCCACAGCTTGTGCAGCAGGGCGTAGTTCTCAATGGCGAGCGGGATGCCCTGGCGGATGTCCTTGCCGAACCACGGGTAGACCGGCCCGGTGTTGCCGCGGCCCATGATCAGGTCGACGCGCCCGTCGGCGAGGTGCTGCAGGTAGGCGTAGTCCTCGGCGAGGCGCACCGGGTCGTTGGTGGTGATCAGCGTGGTCGCCGTGGACAGGATGATCCGCTCGGTCTGCGCGGCGATGTTGGCCAGCAGCACGGGCGGGTTCGGGGGAGCGGCGAAGGGCGGGTTGTGGTGCTCGCCCGTGGCGAAGACGTCAAGTCCGACCTCCTCGGCCTTGAGTGCGATGCGCACCATCGCCTTGATCCGCTCGTTCTCGGTCGGAGTCGTGCCGTTGGTCGGGTCGGTGGTGACGTCCCCGACGGTGAAGATCCCGAACTGCATCGCTGTCACCCTGCCTGAGGTAGTTGTGTGTTCAACTACCCACTCTAACGGCATGCCCTCGGCCGCTATTCCCGGCCCCGCGGGCGGGCCGTTTCCCCAGTGCAGAAGTTCCCCCGGGGCCCTTTGGTTGCGTTGAGTGCAACCAAAGGGCCCCCGGGGGCATCACGGGAGTGCCGCCACGGTCAGACGTGGGCGGGCTGAGTGGTGTCCTGCGGGGTGACGATGAAGTCGGCCTCACGGCGCTTACCCGGCATGGCCACCAGGGCGCCGATCGCCGCCACGGCCGCCAGCGCCGACGCGGCGAGCATCGCCCAGTTCAGGCCGGTCATCCAGGCGTCGGTCGCCAGGTCGACGAACCGGCCGGTCACCTCCGGTCCGGCCTGCTGCTCCAACGCGGGAGCCACGCCTTGCATCGCGGCGGGGAAACTGCTCTCGGCCGCGGCCGCCGCCTCGGGCGGGAGTCCGCGGGTCGCCTCGCCGATACCGCTGCTGTAGCCCCTGGCGATCAGTGAGCCGAGAACCGCGATACCGATCGACACGCCCAGCTCCCGCACGGTGTCGTTCATCGCCGAGCCCATGCCCGATCGGTTCTTCGGCACCGACGCGATGATGAGGTTCGTGGCCGGCGGCATCACGAACACCATGCCGAACACGACGACGAACAGCGGCAGCAGAATGCCCCAGTATCCGGTGTCGCCGTCCCAGGTCGAGCACAGCAGGAATCCGCCGGCGATGATCGCCAGTCCGAGGCCGACGGCGAACCGGGAGCCGATGGCCGCGGCGATCTTTGGCACCAGAGGCGAGAGCAGGAGCATCGGCACCATGATCGGCAGGGTCGCCAACGCCGATTCCAGTTCGCTGTACTCCAGCACCAGCTGGAACAGCTGGGCCAACAGGTAGAACGCACCGCCGAGGGCGAAGAAGGCGATCGTGACGGCCGCGGACGACGTCGAGAACAGCGGATTGCGGAACAGCTTCATGTCCAGCATCGGGTGCGGGGTCTTCTGCTCCCACCAGATGAACAGGCCGAGCCCGACCACGGCGGCCGCGATCGCGACGAGCACATCGGTCTGGGTCCAGCCGTCGTGCGGGCCCTCGATGATCGCGTAGACCAGGCCGAGGATGCCGACGGTCGACAGCACGCCGCCGAGCCAGTCGATCGGCGTCTGCTTCTCGTCCTTGGACTCGTGCGACAGGATCTGGTTGGCCACGAACGCGACGACCCCGAACCCGACGCTCATCAGGAACGCCGCACGCCAGCTCCAGAACTCCAGCAGTACCCCGGAGAACACGGTGCCCAGACCTGCGCCCGCGCCCGCGACACCGGTCCACACGGCGATCGCGCCCGCGCGCTGTCCACGGGGGAACGTCGTGTTGATGATCGACAGTGTGGAGGGCATGACCATCGCGGCGCCGACGCCCATCACGGCACGCGCGACGATGAGCTCGGTCCCGCTGTCGGCGATGAGACCCGCGTACAGCGACGGCACGGTGAACAGCACCATGCCGATCTGCAGGACGAGTTTGCGGCCGTAGCGGTCGCCGACCGCGCCCGCGGTGAACAACAGTGCCGCGAACACGAGCGAGAACAGGTCGACGATCCAGGTCTGCTCGGACTGGGTGATACGCAGATCGCTCGTCATGCCGGGCAGTGCGAGGTTCATGCTCGAGTTGGCGAGCATCACGGCCAGCAGACTGGTGCACATCGCGGCGACGATGATCCAGCGCCTGCGGAACACCTCGAGCGGAATGCCCTCGGCGACGGCTTCGTCGAGCTGGCGCCGCGCGCGGTCGGCCTTCGTCTCGGCCGGCTCGGTGGTGCCGGTCATGCGGTCTCCTCCGGAAAAATCGGTCGTGGTCAGTGGGACGGCCGGATGCCGTCGCGGAGCATGTCGACCACGGTGTCGACGTGGGTCCGGGGATCGCCGCCCGTCGCGCTCCACGCGCGGGCGGCGACGCGGAGGGCCAGTCCTGTGGCCTCGAGTGTCAGCTGCGCGTAGATGTCCCGGTCGGGGTCGCTGCCGGTCAGCCGGGCGATCGAGTCCTTGGCCATCCCGTGCAGTTCGAGGGCGCTGGGTTCGCCGTCGGTGTGGGCCTCGGTGGTGAGCACGATCGCCGGCAAGGTCGTCAGGAACGCCTCGATGTCCGCGATGAGGCCGGGGTCGGCCTCCGGAGTGGACAGTGCCGAGAGCAGGGCCGCGCGGATGGCCTCCCACACCGGTTCGTCGTCGGCCCGGGCCGCGAGCGCGGTGGCGAAGTGTGCCCCCACGTCGTAGAGCGGCCGGACGAACGCGGCTTCCTTGCTGGGGAAGTAGTTGAAGAACGTGCGGCGCGAGGTGCCCGCGCGTTCGGCGATGGCGTCGACGGTGACGGCCTCCGGCGCGCCCGCCTCGGTGGCGAGTTCGATCGCCGCGCGGCACAGCGCGAGGCGCGTCTGCACCCTCTTGGTCTCCCGCACGCCCGTCCCCACGTCGTCCACCGTAGGCCGGAATTCTGCACTCGGGTGCAAAGTTTCGGTGTCGTGTAAGCGACGACACAGGGGTGTGGCGCCGAAGGGGGTGCGGAATGCGCGAGCCTGCACCGTGTGTTGCGCGAGACATGAAGGCGATCGTTCTGAATCAGTACGGCGGACCCGACGAGCTGACCGTCACCGACCACCCCGATCCGAAGGTGGCACCCGGTGAGGTGCTGATCCGGGTCAAGGCGGCAGGCATCAACCCGGTCGACTGGAAGCTCGCGAGCGGCGGTCTCGACGCGCTCATGGAGACCCACTTCCCGATCATTCCCGGCTGGGACGTCGCGGGTGTCGTGGAGGCCGTCGGCCTCGACGTCGAGGAGTACTCGGTCGGCGACGAGGTGATCGGCTACGCCCGTAAAGACACCGTGGAGCTGGGCACCTACGCCGAGCTGGTGGCGGCCAACGTGCGGCTGGTCGCGCCGAAGCCGGCTTCGCTGGACTGGGCGCAGGCGGCGGGACTGCCGCTGGCCGGGCTCACCGCCTACCAGGCGCTGCGCAGGCTGAACGTCACCTCCGGCGAGACCGTGCTGGTCCACGCCGCCGCGGGTGGCGTGGGTTCGCTTGGGGTGCAGATCGCGAAGGCGTTCGGCGCGCGCGTCATCGGCACGGCGAGCGAACGCAACCACGCGTTCCTGACCGAGCTGGGCGCCGAGCCCGTCAGCTACGGCGACGGGCTGGCCGAGCGCGTGCGGGAGCTCGCGCCGGAGGGTGTGGACGCCGCGGTGGACTTCGTCGGCGGTCAGGAGGCCGTGGAGGTGTCCAGGCAGGTGACGAAGGACTCCACGCGCGTCGGGTCGATCGCCGACGACGCGGTGACCGAGTTCGGCGGCCGGTACATGTGGGTGCGCCCGAGCTCCGAGGATCTGACCGAGTTGGGCAGGCTCGCCGACGCGGGCAAGCTCACGGTCCACGTCGACCGCACGTATCCGCTGGCCGACGCCGCGCTGGCCTGGCGGGTCAGCCAGGCGGGCAGCGTGCGCGGCAAGCTCGTGCTCACTGTGGACTGACCCCGTCCGGCTGATCCCGCCTCGCGGCCATCGACGCCGCGGGTCCCTCGTTCGTTCCCCGAGAGCAACGCCGTGGTCCCGGACTCGTGACGCGGCGTAATGCCGGGCCCGGCGTAGGCTTTCGCGTCGAGCAGCGAGGAGGCCGACATGCCCGAGACACCGACCGCCGCCGAGGTTCTGGCCGAGGTGGCTGCGCTCGACGATCCGAAGATCCGTGCGGTCAACGCCCGCCACGGTGACGAGCACGGGGTCAACCTCGGTGCGTTGCGTGCGATCGCCAAGCGCCTGAAGACCCAGCACGATCTGGCCGGTGAGCTGTGGAGGACGGGCCAGGTCGACGCGCGCCTGTTGGCGCTGCTGATCTGCAGGCCGAAGGCGTTCGAGATCGCCGAGCTGGACGCCATGCTGCGCCAGGCGCGGACACCGAAGGTGCGGGACTGGTTCGTCAGCTATGTCGTGAAGAAGAGCGCGCACGCGGAGGCCCTGCGGGCGGCGTGGATCTCCGACGACGACCCGCTGGTGGCCAGCGCGGGGTGGGGGCTGACGGCCGACCGGGTGCAGAAGGGCAAGGCCGAAGGGCTCGACCTCGCCGCGCTGCTGGACGTGATCGAAGCCGAGATGGTCGGCGCACCGGCGAGTCTGCAGTGGGCGATGAACACGTGCCTGGCGCAGATCGGCATCGCCCACCCCGCGTACCGGGATCGGGCGCTGGACATCGGGCAGCGCCTGGAGGTGTTGAAGGACTACCCGACCTCGCCGGGTTGTACCTCCCCGTACGCCCCGATCTGGATCACGGAGATGGTGCGCCGCCAGGAGGCCGCCACCACCGCCCGGACGCGGGCGTGACCCGCAGCCGGGCGGTGGCGAGACCGTGGGCTGTTACTTCAGTTCCGCGGAGCTCTTGCCGAGCAGGCGGCGGGCCACGATGAGCTGCTGGATCTGTTGGGTTCCTTCGAAGATGTCGAGGATCTTCGAGTCGCGGCTCCACTTCTCCAGCAGCGAGTCCTCGGTGTAGCCGTAGGCGCCGGCCAGTTCGACACAGCGCAGCGTGATGTCCACAACGGACCGACCGGCCTTCGCCTTCGCCATCGAGGCCTGCAGCGAGTTCGGCTTGCGGTTGTCGGCCATCCACGCCGATTCGAGCGTCAGCAGGTAGGAGGCCTCGTAGTCGGCCTCCAGCTCCAGGAACGTGGCGGCCGCCGCGCTCTGGGAGTTCGCCGGCTTGTCGTAGTCGATCTCGACCCCGGCCTGCTCGAGAATGCGGCGCGTCTCCTCGAGCGCCGCCCGCGCGAGCCCGACCGCCATGGCGGCCACCAAGGGGCGCGTGTTGTCGAAGGTCTGCATGACCCCCGCGAAGCCCTTCTTGGTGTCGATTTCCGGGCTGCCGAGCAGGTTCTCCTTCGGCACGCGGCAGTTGTCGAACCGCAGCACCGCCGTGTCGGAGGCGCGGATGCCGAGCTTGTGCTCGAGGCGCACCACCTCGAAGCCCGGCGTGCCCTTCTCCACCACGAACGACTTGATCGCCGCGCGGCCCTTCGACTTGTCGAGCGTGGCCCACACGACCACGCAGTCGGCGCGGTCGCCCGCCGTGACGAAGATCTTCTCCCCGTTGAGCACGTACTCGTCGCCGTCGAGCTCGGCCGTGGCGCTCACGGCCGCCGAGTCCGAACCGAAGCCGGGCTCGGTGATCGCCATCGCGGCCCACTTGCCCTTGAACCGCTCCAACTGCTCGTCGTTGGCGACCGAGGCGATGGCCGCGTTGCCGAGGCCCTGACGCGGCATCGACAGCAGCAGGGCGACGTCGCCCCAGCACATCTCGATGGCACCGAGCACAGTGGACAGGTTGCCGCCGTTGCGGTTGCCCTTGTCCTTGTCGTCCTCGGACTTGCGGACCCCGGCCGCACCCGCGCCGCCCTCACCCGACGAGTTCAGCCCGTCGAGGAGGGAGGCGAGCATGTCCAGTTCGGACGGGTAGGCGTGCTCGGCCCTGTCGTACTTGCGGGAGATCGGCCGGAACACCTCGGTCGCGGCCTGGTGCGCCTGGTTGACCAGGGTCTTGGCCTTCTTGGGGATCTCGAGATTGATCACAATGAGCCCTTTCCGCGGTGCTCTTGAAGACGAACGCGCTACAGGAGAACGGCTACAGCAGAACGATGCCGTCGAGGACGCCGACGGCGCGCAGATCGCGGTACCAGCGCTCGACCGGGTGCTCCTTGATGAAGCCGTGCCCGCCGAGCAGCTGCACACCCGCGCTGCCGATCTGCATTCCCTTGTCCGTGGCCAACTTCCGCGCCAGCGCGACCTCACGGGCGTACGGGCGGCCCTGCTCGGCCCTGGAGGCGGCCTTCAGCATCGTGAGCCGCATGCTCTCGAGTTCGATGGCGATGTCCGAGACCTGGAACGCCACGCCCTGCCGGTGGCTGATCGGCTCGCCGAACGCCTCGCGCTCGTTGACGTACGGGATCACGTAGTCGAGCACGGCCTTACCGGTGCCGCACGCGAGCGCGGCCCACCCGATGCGGGACAGGCGCACGACCTCGGCGAACGTCTCGCGGTCGCCGCCACCCAGCAGTGCGCCGGCGGGCAGCTTCACGCCGTCCAGCTTCAGCGTCGTGGTGGCCGCGCCGCGCAGGCCCATCGGGGGTTCGGCCTCCACGGACACGCCCGACGTGCCCGACTCGACGATGAACAGCGCGGGGCCGCGCCCTTCGAGGTCGGCCGAGACGATGAACAGCTCGGCGTCCGCACCACGGGGTACGAGCGACTTCACCCCGTCCAGGCGGTAGCCGTTCGGGGTGCGCTTCGCGCGGGTCTTCGGTGCGAACGGGTCGAACAACGGCGTGCACTCCTGCAGCACCAGCGCCGCCGCGGGGACGTGCTCGCCCGCGAAGGCGGGCACATAGGTGGCCTGCTGGTCGGCATCGCCCCACTGCACGAGCGCGGTGCTCACCGCCGACGGGGCGAGCACGGCGACCGCCAGGCCGAGGTCGCCGTGCGCCAGCGCCTCGGCGACCAGCGCGTTCGTGACGACCGACCGTTCGGAGCCGACGCCGTCGAGCTGTTCGGGGATGCCGATCTGCGTGACGCCGAGTTCGGCGGCGCGGGTCAGCAGGCCGTCCGGGGGAGCGAGCTTGTCGTCGGCCTCCGCGGCGGCGGGACGCAGCTGCTCGGCCGCGAACTCGCCGACCGTCTCGACGATCATCTGCTGCTCGTCGGTCGGCTCGAGGTCGAACAGCGTCGCCTCCGGCGCCCTGTCCAGGCGTGCGGGCTTGCCAAGGCGCGTTGTCGCCTTGAACGTGCGATTCGCCGTGCCAACCGCCTGGAATCCGGCTCGCGTCGTCGACGCGACGATGTTCTCCACCGGTTTGCGCAGTCCCGTGCGGTCGAGGAGCGTGCTGCCTGCCAGCCGGTTCAGCGCGGCGAGGCCGAGCCCCATGGCGTCGCGCCCCTGCTGCGGATTCTGTCGAGCCACAGTTGTCCCCTTCGGTTACCTACTCGC
>Ga0079224_100008913_pt1 | contig 13632 bp, 18 predicted proteins | sample Stecom2015_FD_80414 | JGI IMG/M metagenome (GOLD analysis project Ga0079224, IMG submission 80414) | Agricultural soil microbial communities from Utah to study Nitrogen management - Steer compost 2015 | ecosystem: Environmental > Terrestrial > Soil > Agricultural land | place: USA: Utah... | reverse complement strand
GCTCCCGGAGAGCCACGCGGCGGTTCCTCGCGATCCGTCGATAGGCACTCATGGCCTGCTCGAGCGTGGGATCGTACGGCGTGAAGAGCACCCCATCCGAGGTCTCCACGGCGAAGAGCCGGTCACCCTGCTCGATGTTGAGCCGCTCAGCCATCTCCTTCGGGATGGTGGCGGACACCGAGGTTCCGGTCTGCCGGACTGTGACAGTCTTGATCATCGTGCCCTCGGGGTTCGTTGTCTCAAGTACGGGGCAGGAACGCCCCAGGTGGTGGTCGGTGCTTCACTCGAGGGAATGAACAAAATAAGCACAGTTGTGCTTATTGTCAAGTCCTGCGGTTCACTTGAATCCTGGAAGCGAGGCGGAGCGTCCTGCCGGCGCGACAGCGGATGCCACATATGCCTAGGCCTGCTCACGTAGGAACGCTCGAGAGCGTCATACCGAACCTTGAATAGGCGAGAGTACTCAGAGGATGCTCTTCACCACCATGCGGGGAGCCCGCGCGGCTGTGTGGCCCGTCCATCACGAGCGTCGAGAGGAGGCACGCCGATCTCGATCAGGCGGCAGGTGTTCACGCCAGTTTGAATCTCTCCTGTGTCAAATACCTCTGTCAAATACCTCTGCGGCGCTGACCCCTGCCTCCGCAGACTGCCCCGGAATCGCTGACAAACTGCCACGGCCCGTAATCAACCTCTTGTTAGCACCGACGTAAAATTGGTTCATCCGCACTTCTGGTGATGCGATTTGCCTGAGGCCGGCAGTCTTCAGTCTCATTGATACGGTGATGGTCTCATGTCTGATGCTGAGGTCGTTGCGCTCGTCCCCGCGCCGGACGAGCTGAGGCTGGAGTGCCTGTGCCCGGAGCCGGGACGGCTGGTCGTCGTCGCCGTGGCCCGGCGCGGGGAGGTGCCGTGCCCCGCCTGCGGCGCCGTCAGCCGGCGCGCGCATGGTCGATACGAGCGCCGCCTCGCCGGCCTGCCCTGGCACGGGCTCGCCGTCGCTCTCATCGTGCAGGTGCGGCGCTTCGTCTGCACGGTCCCCCGCTGTCCGCGACGCGCATCTTTGCGAGCGGCTTCCGGCTCACCACCGCGCTCGAGTTGATCAGCCTCGCCCTCGGCGGCGAGGCGGGGGCACGGCTCGCCCGCGAGCTCGGAATGACGGCCGGGACGAGCGCCGACGCGCTATTGTGCCTGCTGAAGGCGCCGTCAGGGGCGCCGTCGTCGGACGCGACCTCCGTGCGCGTGCTCGGCGTGGACGATTGGGCCTGGCGAAAGGGGCACACCTACGGAACGATCCTCGTCGATCTCGAGCGCCACCGCGTACCCGACGCCACAGCGTCACGGACGGCGCACCCATACCCGCGGCGTGCCGCGTGGTTGCTGACAAAAGGCGCCGACACGCTGACCGAGGCGGAGCGCTCGTATGCCGAGGTGGTGTGCGCGGCGTGTCCCGCACTCGAGACCGTCCGCACGCTCGCCGCGGACTTCCGCCGCATGCTCGTCGAGCACGATGTGAATGCCCTGACCTCGTGGCTCGCGGCGGCCGAGCGGAGCGAGCTCCGCACGCTCGCCGTCGGGCTCCGGCGGGATCAGGATGCGGTGCTCGCCGCCGTGTGCTTCCGCTGGAGCAACGGCCAGGTCGAGGGCCAGGTCAATCGGCTCAAGCTGATCAAACGCACCATGTACGGGCGGGCTAGCTACCCATTGCTGCGTCGTCGTGTCCTCGCCGCCTGACGCGGCCCGCGCGCCGCCGCAAGCGATACATCGCTATCACCAAAACCGCGAGAGAACCAATTTCAAACCGGTGTTGACAATCCCGATGAACATCGGTCCCCTCCGCGTACGCCTGACCTTTGGAACGCATCCCAGCGAGGGGGTGCCGGGTGCCGCTCGCCTCACGCGCCCGGTCTTGCAATAATCCGGGGTCCTGTGGCCCCTCGCAACCGTTCGGGCTCAGAAGGCCAGAGGGAGCGCCGCTCAGGCTAACGCACGGTGTTCTCCACCGAGACCACATCGAGCTGGCGCCCCTCCGAAAGTGCCTGCATTATCAGGTAATCACTAGATACAAGGCCCCACAGGTGGCATACGGGCGTGGGACCGGCGGAACCTCCGCTTCATGGACATCGGGCCGGACGGACAGCTGGTTCGCGAGTGGCCCGGCCGACTCAGCGTTATGGTGTCGCACGTTTGCGCGCTCGGCGATGGCACGACACTCGTGGCGGCTGACGGACACGAGCCGCCGGGCGTGCTTCAGCTCGGCCCCACGGGTGACACTCTGCAGCATCTTCCGCTGCCGTGGCCGGACATCCATACCGTCAGCGACCTGGCGCGTCAGGCTCGGATGGCGCCCCTCGATGACGGGAGCGGGTGCATCTTCGCCTTTGCACTGGGGCGCGGCTTCGCCCGCATCGGGCCCGAGGGCGCGGCGTACGGAGTGCCGTATGTCGAGGACTTCGACTTCTCGCCGACAGTGACGGTTCCCTATGGGCAGGGCACCCGGACGAGCTTCACGAACGCCGTGGTCTACGCCACCTTCAATCCATCGGTGGATCGCGACACGCTGGTCGTGCTCTTCATCGGTCCCCGTGGCGAGCACCACAAGCGCTTCCTCGACCACTACGACACGAGCACGGGCGCCTACCTGTACTCCCGGCTTCTCGATGCTCCAGCTTCGAGCGCGGTGCGGGTGAACGGCACCTACTTCGTCACAAAGCTCGACGGCGACTTCCCCTCGCTCACAGCAATGCGGCCGCGACGGTAAGCTCCTCTGGCTCTATCTACTCTATCCGCAACAACTCGTGTGGCGACATGCGCTGCAGTCGTCGTAGCGGGACAAGGAGCGAAGTCAGCGCTACCAGGCCCACCAGCAGCGCCACTCCTCCGAGCACCAGCGGGTCGTAGGCCGACGTCTCGAACGCGAAGCGTTCCACGAAGCGCTGCACGAACGTGAGCAGCAGCACCGCCACGCCCACGCCGATCGCCACCGAGCGCAGCGTGCGACGCGCCACGAGCCAGGCTGCCGCACGCGGCTGCGCACCCCACGTGAGGCGGAGCGCCAATTCCGGCAGACGAGCGGTCGTGTAGTAGGTGACGAGCCCGAAGACGCCCATCATCGCCAGGAGCACCGTGGTCACAGCGCCACTGCCGATGATGATCGCGAGCCACTGCCGCTCGAGGCGCGGCTGGGCAAACTGCTCTGCCAGGGTGCGCACGCGCCCGATCGCCTGCGCAGGGTCCACCTGCTCTATAGCCGACCGCACTGCATGGATCGCCTCAGGCGTCACGTGCCGTAGCCTGACGTGGAAGGTCATGCCCTGTGCCTCGACCTGCCTGTCGGAGTAGTAGATGCGCTGGTTAGGCTCGGCACTCGTCCCCCATCTCTCGGCATAAATGCCAATATCATCCTCGGCAATTCCGATCACACGCGTCCATTCGCCCGTCGTCCCGCGTCGGAATTGCCTGCCGAGCGGCGATTCGTCAGGCCAGAGGCGCCGTGCCACCTCGGCACTCACGACTGCCTGCCGCTCCTGGTCAGGGGTCAGCGCCACAGTAAATCCGGCGCCGGCCACGAGGTCCAGCCCCACCACGTCCAGATAGTTGTCGGACACCACGTCATTGCTGAACGCGCGGGTATGCAGCCAGGGGAGCGGATCGGGACCGGCGTCGGTGTAGATCGAATCCATCATGCCGGCCGAGAACTGGCCCATGGCGGGAGAGCCGATGCGCGAGATGCCCTCGACCCGAGGATCGGTCGCGAGCCGCTCCATCACCTGCCGCGCATAGTCGGCGCGTGCAGCCGCGCTGTCGTAGTGCGCTCCGGCAAGGGACACATTCACCTCGAGCACTTGCTCGTCGTCGCGCTCGCTCCGGACGTCGGCCAGTTTGTAGGCAGAGAGGGCGATCGGGAAGGTCGAGGCGGCAAGTACAGCCGCCACGGCGACCTGCGTGGCAATGAGCGCTGATGCCCCTCGGCCATGCTTCGGCGCTCCGCCCAGGACTCCCTTGTGCGTGAGGAGCGCGGCGAGGTCGAGCCGCCGCGTCAGGCGGAAGGGCGGCAGAGCCACCAGGAGGAGCGCGGCGAGGAGCGATGCGAGGGCGACCGCGAAGCCGCGTGCGTCCAGACGGATGTCGACCCAGAGCGGCAGGACGTCGGCCATGGCATCGCGAATCACAGCGAGCACCCAGACACTCGCAAGCATCCCAAGCAGACCGCCTGCGGCGACGATGAGCACCACCTCATCCACCACGCGCCGGAGCACCCCGGAGCGGCCCGCCCCGAGCGCGGCGAGCGTCGCATAGTCCTGCGTGCGGGCCCGCGTGCGGGCGAGGAAGAGCGTCGCCAGGTTGACGAATGCGCCGACGAGAACCAGCGACATCGTGCCGAGGACCAGCATCGCCAGCTGCGGCGCAACGAGCCCGAAGCCGAAGGGGCCCTCGGTGTATCTCGTCACACGCGTTGAATCGGGGGGATTTCGGGCCGCGAATGCCGCATACACATACGGGCCAGCTTGCGTGGCTATATCGCGCCAGGCGGCACCTTCTACCATCTTCACCAGGAGCAGCACATCGCGTGAGGGCTCCGCCAGTAGATCATCCTCTGGCCAAGCGACCCAGACCTCCGAAACGCGATGGAACTGGAACCGCGCCGGCATAACGCCCACGATCACGGCCTGCTCGCCGTCGAAGATGACCTGACGACCGATCACAGCCGAGTCTCTCACGAAGCGGCGGTTCCAGAGCGCCTCGCCGATGGCGATCTCACGTGCGGCGCGTGAGGCGCCGTCCGGATCTGCCGGCAAACGTCCGAGAATGGGTGCAGTCTCGAGGTGCCGCATCGTGCGCGGAACGAGCCAGGTGGCCGTCTCCTCACTCCCGACGCCGTCCACAACGAGACTCGCCGCCCGCTCCTCGAGCGGAATGATCGCCTCGACCAATGGGAGCTTACCCTCCTGCCTTGCCCGCTCGACGACGGCATAGACGTCGACCCGCGCCCTGGGCACCGGCGCGAACCCGGCGCCCCGTTCTGTCTCACCCATGAGCATATAGCGCGAGTGCTCGCCGAACACGAGCGGCCGCCAGAGCATCGCGTCCAGGACGCTGAAGGCCGTCGTGACGAAGGTGATGCTGGTACCCACGACAAGGACCAGCAGCACCGGGACGAGTGGGCGGCGTAGCAGCTGCCGGGCGGTACGCAGTAGCTCAAATACGAGAGGCAATGGCGATCCGTCAGCTACATAGCGTCGACGTGAGAGAAGAGGACCGAATATGCTCGGTCCTCTCGGTACGAGATCCAGATCCATCATACCGCTCGCTTCACCGACAAGGAACAGCGGGACCTAATCAGCTGACGCCGACGCTAGTCCCGCCCGCCCGTTGAGCAATGCCTTAGTCCGTCGGACGTGGTCCGCCACAGGTACCATCACATGCGTCCAGCCAGAGCGTCCCGCATCGTCCCCCTGCATCGCAACCACCCTTGTTGCACCACGAGTTGAAACAGTAGTTGTCACCGTACTCGCACTCGCAACCGCCCGCCAGCCCGGTGGCCGAAACTCCGGTGGTCATCACCTCCTCCGGGCCGAGCGTTGCGAAGATCGGCCTCGCCTCGTTCACGGTGAAGGATTCCAGCACACGCGTACGAAGACTATCGACGGCGGCCTTGTTCGCCGGATCCATGTAAAAATCCAGATCGGCGATCACCCCCTCGATCAACGCGCGCTGAGGCTCGGTGAAAGTCGTGGGAGACTCCAGAGACGTCGTGAGGTGCTCGCGCCACAGCTCCACCTGCACCTCGTGCGGCAGCGCCGCCACAATCGCCTGCCGGTACGGCATCGAATGCGAAGACAGCTCCACCAGCGTGGTTGGCAGGCTGCTTCGGTTCACCTCGACCCACTCGGCGGCGAGTTCGCACGCCTGCTTCGGTTCAGCCTCTGCCGTGGTGGTAGCGAGTCCTACGCCAGCCACTGCCACCACCGCGACCGCAGCCATTGCTCCGATGATTCTCATGATCCACTCCGGTTGACGGTATTAGATCTTCATCTCGCGAACGCATCGACACTGCAGTCAAGACAGGCGGTCCACGACAGCGCAGGACCTGACGTTGGGTGTGCACGAGAAGCTGGGTCCGAGGAATCACACGGACGGTAGCGCTGCCTCCATCGGCAACCCCTCACCGTCCGTTCTATTACTCACTCAGCGCCATGTGCGCCGGTTGTGCATCAGGGAGCTGCCGCTGGCCGAGTGAACGCGTACATCGTCAGGTGCGGTTCGCCGTCATCGGCCACATAAAACCCGAGCACGTAGTCGTGACCGATCTCGAAGACGGTGAGCGAGCGCGGGAGCTCGAGCGTTCCCAGTTCCCGTCCCGAGCGGTCATGTATGGAGAATCGCGTGTACGGCTCAATCGATGGGGACGTGCGCACCCAGAGCGCACCGGTTGGATCGAGATGGAGACCGTGATACGCGGCCGTCTGCTCAGGTATTGGCTGCGCGAGAAGGAGCTCGCTCACCTGCCCCCGCACCTAGTGCGGGATCGCGCTCGTGACCTCCTCGACGGCCGCATCGTACTCCGCTTTCGTGACCGGGCGCGGGGCGTACGGCGTACGAATACCCCCCATGAGCCTTCCCTCCAGCGTGTAGACGCTCACATGCGCGGAATCGGCGGTACCGACAAAGACATGTCGGTCGTCCAGCGCCACATGCGTCTGACGGCCGAGCGGGCGCGGCGAACCGCCCCCGCGCATGATCACGAACTCGCTGCTGGTCACCGACGCTGGGAACGGGCGCTCGCCTGCCTCCGCGTCGTAGAGCGTGAGGGTCGCTGGCCCGCGCACGATCGCTCCCTGCGGCGTGACCTCCGGAAGCGAGAGGAGCGCGAAGGTGCCGGTGCGCGAGCATGCGGTGGAAGCCGTGCGCCCCGCGACCGGAGGACTGAAGGGCACCGGCACCTGGCCGAGTAGCTTCCCCTCCCCATCCACGTACACCAGACGACCACCGCGACGGTCCCAGACGGCGACGGAATCGCTGCCGCAGTGACCGCTCCACGAGATCCCACGGAACTCGCCCGGGCCACCCCCCTCACGACCGAGCCGATGCACGAATCGGCCGGCGCGGTCCAGGACGAGGAGGTGATTCTCCAGGGCATCGATCACGATCAGATGACCAGAGCTCGTCAGGGTGGCCGCAATGGGCATAGCCAGAACGGCACCATCGGGAGAGAGCTCACCGAAGATGTCGAGCGTCGGCCGAGTGGCGACGGGCCAGCGCTCCTGCGCCTGAACAAGGAATGGCGCGAGCGTGAGGCAGGCCGGGAGCACGACGCGAGAGAAGCTACAAAGCAGGGCGCGCATGAGGGCTCGAACAGAGGGGAGTGCGTGCTGAGGCCGACGAGAGCGTCAGACTATTCGGCTCGATTCAAGATGTGTCTAAATCTCCACCCCCACTACCAACGAAACGCGCAAATTCCCAACGCCATGCGCAATAGCGCGTACCCAGCGCCCCGACTACGTCGGCGATCCCCATGACCGAGCGAAGTCCGTTCCCTCCCCACGCTGCCAGCGTTCCACGCAGGCGTGCAGCAGCCGCTCGAAGCCGCCGGCCGCCATCACCGCTCGCGGCCTGCAGCCCGTCTGTCGCGCGACGAACGCCGACATTGCCTCGACAGACCGAAAGTCGCTCGCAGCTGCAGCCTGCTTTGGCGTCCAACGGAGTATGTCGAGCCGCCACAGCACGTGCAATGACAGAATCCAGCCCAACATGCGCCGTGCCTCCGGCGCGCCGCACGCACGCAGGCGCCACTCGAGTGTTCTGACGGGGAGCGCTCAGAGTCGCGCAAGCGTGCTTACAGTGATGCGCCGACGCCCACTGAGGATGGCGATCGTCATGATGTCCGAGACTGTCGCCGGCACGCTCGATACGAGTGGCCCCATCATCTGCTGACAGGCCTGACGTTCCCGCACACCATCGACCCCCCGATGGACGGCTTGCAGAACATCGTCGAACCCGTCCAGCAGCACCTCCGCATCTGGCAGGCGACTCACCAGCATTACTACCTGTCGCGCTTTCACCGCACCGATTGGCAATAGCACCAGCAGTGCCGCTCGACGGAGAGACGCACCTCCCCTGTCCATCGCGGCGACGATCTCGTCGGTGGTGTTCCCGTCAATCTCCCAAAGGAACACCGTCGCCCCGTTGCTTGCCTCGCTCAGATGCAGCTGATCTGCCAGCTCGCGAACCGTAATGGCACGCGTCACATATCGCCCACGTCCGTAATCACGCAGGCGTACGTACAAGCTCCGTGATACGTCGCAAGCAACGAGTACAGGCGTTTTTGCCATTGCATTCGCAGGTTCCTGGAGAGGAGCACGGCACGTCGGTACGCCCACGGATCATCAGGTAGCTACCGCCTCACTGACGCACGAGGTCATGCAGTTGCATACTCCGCACGCTGTTACCTGATCTCGCGCGACTCGTGAACGAGTGCCCGTAGATGCGAAGATCCCTTACAGGCCGCAAGAGCTCCCACCCGTCAGGCAGTCACGCACGTCTATCCTGCCTCTGAATGTGGCACTCGTCAAGCGGACCGTCACGAGCTGACCGCTCCTCGCGCCTGAATGCTGTCCCGCCTACGCTGGCCGGCCGGCGTCAATCGGGCTGCTGCGATCGAAAACAATCTCCCCGCGGACCGGCTTCGGCTGTGTTGTGAACGAGTTCCAGGTTCGGCTGCGGTCCACGCTCCTCCTGCGGAAGCACGCTCTTGGGGGTCGGGACGGCACCGGCGCACCGGCAAGTACGACCGACACCCGATCAGCGGCCATCTTCGGAGGGGTCTCCGAACATCCCCACGTGCGAGGCGCTACACCATGCACGTCCTAGACGAGACTGGGCAGCAAAGCTGCTCGGCAGCCTAGTCGATTGTGGACAGAGCGTCTGACAGAGCGTCCACACGTAGACCAGACGAGCACGTGGAACTCCGGCTGCGAGATAGGACCGAGGAAGGGTCAGTCGCAGCGTTCGCAGGCGCTCGCCCGGCAACGAAGGCCTCTGAGCGGAGGAAGGTGGTGCCGCTTACGTTGGCCAGCCACAGTGTGTCACCCTCGATCAGCCACAGTTGGCAATGTTGCTTGCCATGGTGCGGTGGGCGAGTCGAAAAGCAGAACGCCTCCGGCATGTGCGGCTGCTCGATGCTGCAGTGTGTGTGCTGGATGCCGAGGGCATCCAGGCCGGCGATGGAGCCACTCAGCGTGCGGTCCGCGTGCACCACGAGGGTGTCGGGCGCTCCTCGTGCCGGATACATCTGGAGCCAGCTGCCGGCGACGAGGAGTACCTCTTCACTCTTTGAATTCCCCTCGTGCGCCCTGCAGGCAAAGGCCACGCACGCGAGCACGAAAAAGGCGGCTTGACGTTTGGCCGACGGCTCCCGTAATGAAGCGAGCACTTTTACACCTCCGAGACAGGAGTCAGGCGCTGACCTGAGACAGCGGGTCCGACGCCCAGGGTGCGACTCTGGAGTACTGACGATTGCCTCTATCGACAGCTCACTCAGACACGCGTGCGGCAGCCATCGTGTCTTCAGTCGGAACCAGATTTTTAGCGAGCGTGCGTGCTGCTTGACCCGGTGGACCTACGAAACGTGATCGCCGACGTCACCGTGGAGATTAATTCGGAGATCATGGAGCAGGATGATGCTGTGCGGCTACTAGCAGGGCTACACGACGGCAGCAAGTTCGCGCGGGAAAGTCGTATGCTGATCGTCGGATCGTGCGGCGCTGGCAAGAACTCTCTCATGCCGGCCTTGCGCAACGCACTCAACGCCGGTCGATGGGATATGCCGATTTTCAGGACCCACGCTCTGAGCATCACCTTTCCCGGCTGGAGCGGAGCCCAACCCATCGACGATCTTCTCGACGCTGCTCCGGGTGACGCCGCCCCGGACGATCCGCGAACATGACACGCGGGCGCGGTGATCCATGGGATTCCCCGGGCAGGCGTGGTCGATGGGCTTCACGGCTACTTACTCGCGAAGCGGAGGGAGGTTTTAGGCTCACTCTTCTCCCCCGTCGGCTACGGCGCGCTCCGCCCGGGGGGAAGTCACCCTCTGGATTGCGTGAAGGCGCTCCCCCTGTCGCTGCCAGCAGCGCAGATCATGCTCCGGGGATAGGTTCACCGGCGCGTCTGGCTGCCGTGATACGTGCGAGGAGGCGCCTATTTGCGTTTTCCGCAGTAGCATTAAAACCGCGCATTCGCCGGCCCGCATAGGCGCCTCGCTCACGTAGCCGCTCGAGGAACGCTTCGCCGAAATCGCCGTCGAGCAGCACCTGATCCCAGACTGCCAGCGGGCCTGTTCGTCGTCAGTGGGATTCGTCGGGAACGGTGGGATCCTGCAGTCCTCTACTCACGACGTAATGCCATGATCGGCTTCCGCCGGAACAAGTGAATGTTCCGCCCAAATAAGTGAATGACTCCGAGCGAATCCCGTGCGAGTCGCGACGCAGCCTGCAGCATCCCCTCGAGAGCCCCATGTTCGAGGCCCCGCCGCGGCTCGCTCCGCGGATAGGCGACTGAGGGGGGGCATGAGTCACCAGCTGGCAGGGAACCCCCACCACCACGGGCCCTGCCTACGCGATCGCTCGTACCAGGTGGTCTTCGGCGGTAGCCCCTAACTGGCCGGTCGTTTGGCTCACGACACCTCGTGTTGCGACTGGTGTCGGCCACTCTGGCAGTTAACGACGACGTGAGTCAGCGCTCGCTTCCACCCATCCGGGAGATCCACGGAGGTCCGGTACTGTCGCGGTGCACCCAGCACCGGAGAGTCTCATGGACCGAACAACCCACCGCTCTGACCCCGCCGGAGCGCGCGCATCCGAGCCCATCGAACTGGCATCACCTCGGGCTCATCCCACCACAAGCCAGCGTCGCAGTGCCGACCCAGAGGGGTGTCAGGCCGGCGCGCTCACCTACTCTCGCAGGCGCTACGCGGAGGTCGCAGGCGAGTGCGCCCGACCCCACCTCGCACCGTCTAGAGCAGCAGGAATCCACCGCTGCGTGCCGATGCCCACGGCTGGCGATGGGTGGAAACAACAGCAGCCACAGAGAGCCACCGAGACCATGCCGGTGGAAATGCCAGGATCGGGTATGGTGGCCCGTCCGACCGGTGAATCCGGAGCGCACGAGTGAGACGGCGCCCTGCTACTGGCCAGGACTACTCCACCCGAATTCAGGTCTCCTACGCTGTCATCATGAGCTACCCACGACCGAACTCCAACGAACTGGCAATGCCGCGTCGCATCTCAAGCCTGAAGCTCGAGAAGCCGTCCGGCACCAATCGACTGACCACGGGCCTCATAGCCTCCGCGCCACTCGAGGCGCTGCTCGCCACGTTTTCCACGGATATCGCGACCCATCAAGAGAATGCTACCGAACTCGAGCGACCTCGCAACGCTCGAGCGGCTGCGTGATGGCCTGGAGCGCGCCCTCAGCGAGGCGCGTCGCGCAGACGTCTGGCTCACCCCCAGTGAAGTCGCCGCACACACCGGGAAGGGACTCTCCACGGTAACCAGGGACTGCCGCGAACACGGAGAGACGGTGGGTGGGGTGCGCAACGGTAAGCGCGGATGGCTAATCCACTGGCCCGTGTACTCGGCCTGGATGAGCGCGTCTGATTCGGACCGGAAGGTCACGTGACGACACGTGCCGAATCCGACCAGACTTCCCGTGACGATCGCTCGGAGAATTTCGAGCGCGATGAGGCGAGCACGGAACTGTGGAGGTTCTCGTACGGGAGCCGCCCGTACACCGTAACTGCGGCGGAACGCTACCCCGGGAGTACGATGCTGATCCGTTACTGGGATCCCTCGAAGCCTGGGCGCGACAAGCGAGCTTCGATGACGCTCAAGATGTACGTACGGAAATCCGCATCTGCGGAGGTAGACGGCAAGCTGGAGAATCGTGTCAAGCGTGCGGTCATCGACATTCATAAGCGGCGGTCTGCGGGACTCCCAGCGACCGAGCATGAAAGGTCTTTGCCTCCCCCGCCGCTCGACGCAGCAGGTAGCTCGAAGGAGACTCTCACCATCGAAGAAGGATTCGAGCTGGCACTGCACCCCGAAACAGGAAAGTATCCGAGCACCGATACGCGTCGCTACCAGGAGATGAAGTCCCTGCAGGATGTCCTGCTGACTCCAGGTATGCTCCCGAGGGGCCTCACGTGGGCGAATGTCGAGTATTCGCACATTGTCTCTCTCTGGCGTCGAATAGCTGCCATTCACAAGGATGACCCGACGCGATTCGGTCCGCGCCTCGCGGAGGTGATCGTCGACGCGCTGTATACGGTCGCGGAATGGCTGAGGACGAACGATCGAATCCCTTCCAGCGCTGCCGAGCGCAAATCGGGCTGGCGCTCACAGCTCCAATCTGAGTGGCACCAGATCACCAAGAGAGCTGTCCAGATTGCACGGCCGCGGCACACTCTGCAGGAATCCATTGCCATCCATGCTGCTCTCGATAACCCCGAGCGCAACCGTTATCGGGAGCTCCTGCGCGTGAGCACCGGCGGGAGCCACTCGGCGCTGGCAACTGCGACACGCAAGAACATCGTACGTGACAAAACCGGGCAGCCCATCGGGCTCCGTCTATCGGTACAGCGTGCGCGGCGCGATGGAACGACTGTGCAGGTTAGCGTCCGCGTGCATCTTGATGACCGTTCACGCGCTGCCCTCGCGGCTGTCGACGCGCCAGATGCCGCTCTCGACGCGCCGCTGTTCTCGGTCGAGCCGCACATCCTCGAGGTGGATCCTCGCATCGAACTCGCCGTGAAGCTCGGCGCGGAACTGCGACTCGGCCAGGTCGGCGAATCCATGCGTTCGCAGCTCGACCTGACGCCTCAGGAGCTCGCCCCGTTCGGCACATTCACCGTGGTCTCCAAGGGCAAGAAGACCGGCGGGAAGACCGCTCTTACAGAAGACGAACGGAAAGTCCTGGACGATGCATTCACGTCCATACTGTCCGAGGCGGAGGCAGCCTACAAGGAGGGCGATCTCTCAACGGACTACTATCTCTTTCCGCACGGGAGGCTGGTGCGGGGTATTGCCCCGCTCGAGCGCGCACGTAAGGCGCCATTAACCCGAGATGCGCTTCGGACATTCTTCCGTGAGCTAGAGCGTGCGGCGGGAGTTGAGTCCGTACCGGGGCGGGGCTGGTACGGTCTCCGACGGAGAGCTGCAGACCAGACGGCGCAGAATACTGCGGACGCTGATATCCGTGCTTTGGGAGGCGGATGGGCACCCGGCAGCACGATGCCGGCCAAGATCTACCGTGAACAGCAAACCCTGGAGAAGCTCGCCGAGACGGCTGTCGTGCGTAGTGCCGCTCGAGCGGGAAATACGGCGCGGTCGCTCGACGCGCTCCTCCTCGGGAGCAAGCTGTCCGATGAATCGGTGGCGCAAAGCTCCACCGCACTCCTGGCCGCGCTCCCGTCACATCTCGCGAAGCAGGTGCTAGAGCACCTGGGAACCGCTGCCGGCGAGAGTGTCGACGGTGCTTCCGTAGGGCCGGCCGACGACTCCCGGATCACGACATCCGACGTGTCGATCGAGTCCAGTGTGGGTACAAGTGTGGGTACAAGTGTGGGTACAAGTGTGG
>Ga0079224_100008912_pt1 | contig 13632 bp, 11 predicted proteins | sample Stecom2015_FD_80414 | JGI IMG/M metagenome (GOLD analysis project Ga0079224, IMG submission 80414) | Agricultural soil microbial communities from Utah to study Nitrogen management - Steer compost 2015 | ecosystem: Environmental > Terrestrial > Soil > Agricultural land | place: USA: Utah... | reverse complement strand
TTTTGGCTTCGTTTCCGCTGCGCTCCGGTGCTCAAGTACCCACGTACGTTCCGCTCCGGTGCTCGCGAAAGCCTCGCCAAAACCCGAGCTTGACGGGCGGCGCCCGCGCCTAAGGTTTCGGGGGTGGATCGATGAGTCGTATCCGCCGCGTCGTGGTTGGTGCTTGCGATCGCGAAGCGGCCGGGCAGCCGCGGCGCCCCTGCGTGATGTCTGGTGTGTCGTATTCGGCGCGCCGTATCCACTGTCTGGTGTGCGGGGGACGACCGTCATGGAACGAAAGACCCCGCACCTTTCGATGCGGGGTCTCCCGCGGAGCGAGCTCGCTCCTTGGTTTGTCGGCTGTTCGCGAGGGCCGCGCCTTCGACGCGTCAGCGGTTGAAGGGCGCGCTCCCCGAGTAGACCTGCGCGTCCTCGAGCTCGTCGGCGATGCGGAGCAGCTGGTTGTACTTCGCGATGCGATCCGTGCGGCTCAGGCTGCCCGTCTTGATCTGCCCGGCGTTCGTCGCGACGGCCAGGTCGGCGATGAACGCGTCCTCGGTCTCGCCGGAGCGGTGAGAGATCACGGAGGTGTACCCGGCGCCGTTCGCGAGGCGGATCGTGTCGAGCGTCTCCGTCAGCGAGCCGATCTGGTTGAGCTTGATCAGGATCGAGTTGGCGACGCCGCGCTCGATGCCGTCCGCCAGGCGGGCCCTGTTGGTGACGAACAGGTCGTCGCCCACCAGCTGGATCTTCTTGCCGAGCTTCTCGGTCATGAGCTTCCAGCCGTCCCAGTCGTTCTGATCGAAGCCATCCTCGATGCTGACGATCGGGTACTTGCTGCAGAGGTCCGCGTACACGTCGACGAGCTCCGCGCTCGTGAGGGGCTTCTTGTCGAAGGTGTACTTGCCGTCCGCGTAGAACTCGCTCGAGGCGCAGTCGAGGGCCAGGCCCACCTGCTTGCCGGGCTGGTAACCCGCCGCCTCGATGGCGCCGAGGATGCGCTTGAGGGCGTCCTCGTTCGTGCCGAGGCGCGGCGCGAAGCCACCTTCGTCACCGACGGCGGTGGTCAGGCCGTCCTTCTTCAGGCTGGCCTTGAGGGCGTGGAAGATCTCCGTGCCGCAGCGGAGCGCGTCCGTGAAGCGCTCGAAGCCGTGGGGGACGATCATGAACTCCTGGATCTCGAGGCCGTTGTCCGCGTGGGCGCCGCCGTTGATGATGTTCATCAGGGGCGTGGGCAGCACGCGCGCCTGCACGCCACCGAGGTAGCGCCACAGGGGCAGATCCACGCTGTCCGCCGCGGCGCGGGCGACGGCCATCGACACCGCGAGGATGGCGTTGGCGCCCATCTTGCCCTTGTTGGCCGTGCCATCGAGCTCGAGCAGGCGAGCGTCGACCGCCGACTGATCGAGCGCGCTGAGGCCGATCACCGCGGGGCCGAGCTTCTCGTTGATGTTTTCGACGGCTTGCTGCACGCCCTTGCCGAGGTAACGGCCCTTGTCGCCGTCACGCAGCTCGATGGCTTCGTACTCACCGGTGGAGGCCCCACTGGGGACCGCCGCGCGGCCCCAGCCGCTGTCCGTGAGCACTTCCGCTTCAACCGTGGGATTACCGCGGGAGTCCAGGATCTCCCGGGCGATGACTTGAACGATCTCCGACATGGGCGGGGCGATTAACACGAAACCCGACCCCGTGCGAGATGGGGCTAGCGTGACCGCATCAGTTCCCGAGGAACCCGGGAGCGGGGCCCCGGGGCGCTCCAGGTGTTCAGGGGCGGTCCGCGTCGGGCGGGGTCTCGTCCGGCGGAGTCGACGCTGGCGGGGGAGCGTCGGGGGCACGCTCCGCGGGGGTCTCGCTCGACTCGCCGGCGGCCTCCCGGCGGCGCGCCTCCCGGATCCGGCGCTGAGCGGCCTCGTGACGGTCGTAGGCGACCACGATCTTCTGGACGAGGGGGTGCCGAACCACGTCGCCGTCGGCGAACTCGCAGAAGGCGATGCCGTCCACCTCGTGGAGCAGCTCCCAGGCCTCGCGCAGGCCGCTGCGCGCGCCCCGGGGGAGATCGGACTGAGTGACGTCCCCCGTGACCACCGCCTTCGAGGCGTACCCCAGGCGCGTGAGGAACATCTTCATCTGGTCGGTGGTGGCGTTCTGCGCCTCGTCCAGGATGACGAAGGACTCGTTCAGGGTGCGCCCGCGCATGAAGGCGAGGGGGGCGACCTCGATCTGCCCCCGGCTGCGCAGCTGCTGGATGCGCTCGTAATCGAGCATGTCGTGCAGCGCGTCGTAGAGCGGGCGCAGGTACGGGTTCACCTTCTCCGCCAGGTCACCCGGGAGAAATCCCAGGCGCTCCCCTGCCTCGACGGCGGGGCGCGTCAGGATGATGCGCTTCACCTGCTTCTTCATGAGGGCCGCCGCCGCCATGGCCATGGCGAGGTAGGTCTTGCCGGTGCCGGCGGGGCCGATGCCGAAGGTGAGATCGTGGCTGCGGATGGCCGCGATGTACTCGCGCTGGGTGGCGGTCTTCGGCGCGACGGGGCGGCTGCGCGAGGTGACGATGATCACCTGATCGAGCAGCTCGACCAAAGAGCGCTCGGGATCCCGTCGCAGGGTGCGCACCGAGTGCCCCACGTCGCCGAGGTTCACGTCCACCCCCTGATGAATGAGCTGCGCCGCGTCCTCGAGGAAGCGCTGGGCGACCCGCGTGTCCTCGGGGGCGCCGGAGATGCGGATGACGTTACCGCGCTGGCTCACGTCCGCGCCGCTGTGGCGCGCCAGCTCCGCCAACAAGGCCGAGCGCGGTCCGCACAGCTGCTGGAGCACCTGTGTGTCGGCCACCTCGAGGCTCGCGACCACGGTCTGCTCGGCGCTGGTGACCGGGGACTCGGAAGTCTCTGCGATCGCAGGCGTCCCCACGTCGTCCGGCGTCGCGTCGTTCGGCGCCGCGGGGGAGAGGGACGCGTCGGGGTGGGGGTGCTCGGGAGAGCGGGGGGAGGGTTCGTGGCCTGATGGACTCGATGGCGTAGACAAGCGGCGGGGCGACTCCCTTCTCTCCTGGGAAGCATAGTCCGAAGCGAGGTGGGCGGCACGGGCCATCGCCCGGCGCTTTTTTTGGCCATCCGGGCGTCGCTGCGTATGGGTCGAACATGCTTCGAACCCGCCACGGAGGTGACCCATGGCCCTGAGCCGTTGGATCGGCATCGGCGCGGCGCTGGGGATCATCGCTGCGCTGGTGCCGGTGGTGCGCGGCAGCGTCGATCTCTCCGATCCGCTCGGGAAGCGCGCGGCGCGCGAGGAGCGGGAGCGCGGCCCCGACCTCTCGGGGCTCGACCTGACCCGGCTCGATCTGCGGCCCCGCCGCGTGACGGCGCCCCTCAGCGGGGGCCGCACCGCGGAGCTGACGCTCGATCCCGTCGTGCAGCGGGCGGCGGCGTCGGTGATGAAGAAGTACCGCGTGCCGGAGGCGGGGGTCGTCGCCATCGACGTCCGCAGCGGCGACGTGCTCGCCTACGCCAGCTACGTGAACGAGGGGGAGCCCTTCGACGTCAACGTGCGCGCGGAAGCGCCCGCGGCCAGCGTCTTCAAGGTGGTGACGGGCGCCGCGCTCGTGGAGAAGGGCGGGCTCGATCACCGCACGGAGCAGTGTTACCACGGCGGGCGGAGCCGCATCGACGCGAGCGAGCTCGTGGACGATCCCGCTCGCGACAAGTGGTGCGCGACTCTCGGCATCGCCATGGGGCGCAGCCTCAACGTCGTCTTCGGGCGCCTGGCTCAGAAGCACCTGACCCCCGAAGACCTCATCGAGATGGGAGGAGCCCTCGGCTTCGGCGCTCCCGTCCCCTTCCCGGTCCCCAACGAGGCGCCGCGCATCGAGATCCCGAGTGACCCGCTGGAGTTCGCCCGGACCGCGGCGGGCTTCTGGAACACGCACCTGTCGCCCCTGGCCGCCGCCGTGATGACCCAGGCGGTGGCGAACGGCGGCGTCGCCCTCAAGCCGCGCATCGTGCGCAGCGTGGAGCGCGGGAAGGAGACCCTCTGGAGCGACACCTCAGGCCCCGTGGTGCTCCGGCGGGCGATGAAGAAGTCGACGGCGACGGAGCTCAAGGAGATGATGGTGCAGACCATCACCAACGGCTCGGCGCGCTCGACGTTCTTCGACAAGAAGGGCAACGCGTTCCTCCCGAACATCTCCGTCGCAGGGAAGACGGGCACGCTCACGGATCACAAAGCGAACCGCCACTACACCTGGCTCGTGGCCTTCGCCCCCGCCGACGAACCCCAGGTGGCCGTCGCCGCCCTCGTCGTCAACACGCCCGTCTGGCACATCAAGGCGCCTCACCTGGCTCTGGAGACCTTGCGGGCGTACTTCGCCTCGCGCGGCTTCGCCGGGGTCACCGCGCCCTGAGCACCACAGGGCGAGCCCACCACAGGGCGCCCATCGCACGGCGCCCACCCGAACGGCGCTCACCCGCGGGGGGGCGCCCGAGGCTTTCCCGCCCGTCGGCGCCACCGAGAGCCCACGGACGTCCGCGAGCCCGCCGCGCCGCGGAGGCTCCGCCACGCTGCTTGCGAGCCGCCACACCGCCGAGAGGGCCCCCGCCACACAGCAGAGCTCGCCGCCGCACGCCCCCCAACCGCCGCGTCGCAGAGCCCGTGGCATCGCAGCCGCGCTGCGTCGTAGAGCTCGCCGCGTCGCAGGGCCCGCCGCGTCGCAGGGCCCGCCGCGTCGCAGAGCGGGCCGCATCGCAGAGCTCCGCAGAGCCCGCCGCGTCGCAGAGCGGGCCGCATCGCAGAGCTCCGCAGAGCCCGCCGCTCCGCAGGGCCCTCGCCACACCCCACGCCGCGGTGCGGCGTCGCGGGCCGCAGTCGCTACCGGCCTCCGGAGGGCTCCGAGGTCAGCCCCTGTGGGGGGCTCGGCGGCGGGCCTCGTGGGGGAGGGCGGCTGCTCCCCGAGGTCCGGTTTCAGATCGGGAAAGCCCCAGGATTTGCCCGAGAATTCCCCGAGATCGCCGGTGGAGGGCGCGGGCGGCGGGGGACGTCGCGTGGGCGCCGTGGCCCGTCCGCGGGGGCTCGCCCAGGGGTCACCTTTTCCGCAGAGGACGAAAGGTTGGGAATCGGTTGGACGGTTTCTAGGGGGTTGCTACAGTTTATCTCGTGCAGGTGGTTCTCCGAAAGCTCGGGCGTGGGTCGAGAGCCGTCAGTGGCAGGCTGGTTCGTGCGCCACGGAAGGGCTCGGTCGTCGTGATCGAGTTCTCGGACGGCATGCACGAGTACGTGACCACGCCAGTGAAGCGTGTTCTGCGGCTCGCGTCCCGTGACGTCTTCTACATCGAGACGGTGAATAGCCGTTATCGGCTCGAGGTGCGCGACCGCGAGAGCGCCCTCGAGGACGCCTCCAGCGGCTGAGCGCCTCCAGCGCTCGCCCACCGGGCTCGCGACGTCGGGCTCACCAAGGGATCGGTCGAGCGGGCCGTCTCTTCGTGAGCTCGACGGCCGTCGACGACGGCGATCGGCGTGTCACGATCGACCGCGCTTCGTCGATCGCGAGGTGCGGATCCAGGCGTGCCGAGCCCGGGTTGCGTCCGCTGGGCGTGCTGCGCCGGCCCTTCAAGGGTCCCGCCGCCCCGGCCCCAGCCACCCCGACCAGCCTCACCTCACTGACCGCGCCTCCCGAAGCCCCGCGTAGTTGAGTTGATCGCGGCTTCGGGGTAAACGCTCCGTCCCTTTCGACGGAGACGAATCATGGGTGCATTCGACAGCCGAGCCAGCAAGAAGATGCGGCAGCGCCGCGCACAGCAGAAAAAGAAGGAGCGGCTCGCGCGCCGCGCCGAGGCCGTGCGCCAGGAGCGCCAGGGCTCCAGCAAGAAGAAGTGAGCCCGGGACGAGGTCGCCGCCCGTCGGCGTCAGCGAATGACGGTCGTGGGGAAGCGAGCGGGCGGGCCCGGCTTCCCTCCGCGGTCGACCTCTTCCCCGAACAGACCGAGGTCACCCCCCTGGCGCTGCTCCTCGACCATGCGCCAGCCGCCGGAGCGCGCCGTCCACTTCTGCTCCAGGCGCGTCACCCGTAGCGTCGTCTCGTCGAGGCGGACCCAGCTCACGTCGACGTAGACGGTCGCGCTCGTGGCGTCTTCGAGCTGGATGCCCGCGAGCTCCGTGTCGATGATGCGCACGGGGCCTCCCCACGCAGCGCGCCGCATCAGGAACTCCTGCCTGGCGTCGTCGGCGGCGAACCCCGCGGCGACGTCCACCTGGCCCCAGCGCGCGGCCATGTTCAGTTCCCGCGCTGCGTCTCCCGCGCGCTCCGCCGGCGAAGGCGGCGTCGGGCATCCGGACAGCAAGAGCGAGAGCCCGAGCAGGGCCAGGCTTCGACGGGGCAGCATCGCCTCCCGTTATCAGGCGGGGGCGCTTTCGGGAAAGAAATCAGAAGGCGCTCGCCGCGACGAAATAGGTCTGCGGGGGCGGCGCCCAGGGGCTCACGCCCCGCGCCCAGCCCAGCCGAAAGGTCGTGCGGGCGAAGTAGCCGAGGCTGAGCTGGAACCAGAGCTCCGCGCCCACCCCCAGGTGGAGCAGATCCGAGGCCGCGCCGGGCTCGAAGCGGTCGAAGGCGCCGCCGTAGTCCGCGAAGACGGCGCCGCTCACGTTGCGCAGATACACCGGCAAGGTGCTGACCCCGCGATCCGCGTACCAGAGGGGGAGGCGATACTCCGCGTTGAGCAGGGCGAACTGACGACCTCGGAACTGGCGCGGCTCGTAGCCCCTGAGGACGAAGGCGCTCTGGAGGGTGTTGCTCAGGAACGTGTCGAACACGCTCTCCTCCGTGAACCCGCCCGTGAAGAACATACCGCGCCGCGGGTAGGTGCCCCCGGAGGTCCCGGCGGAGAGCCCCAGCGCGAGCACGTGGTGGCGCGCCCAGGGCAGGAGGACGTACGCGGTCGAGCGCAGCAACAGTGAGTAGAGTGTGTGTTCGCTCGCCGTGGCGGAGGACGCGTAGTCGGCGCCCAGGCCCAGGGTGAAGCCCTTCTCGGGGCCGACGCCGTAGAGCGTCGTCTCCGCGTTGCCGTAGGAGTAGCCCAGGTGGGCGACGCCGAGCAGGCCCTGGTGCGGGCGCACGGGCAAGCGGGCGTAGGGGTCCGGGAGGCGGAAGGGGACGTCGTGGGAGAAGTTCTGCGCCGCGTAGCTGAGGGACAGCACGTGGGTGTCGAAGTTGCCCGGCGCCTCGTAGCTCAGCCCCGAGCTGGCGCCGGTGATCCTCTCCACGGACGGGAGCAGCTGCTCGTTCACCTCGACGGCGCGCGGGACCACCCGATGGTAGGCGTTCATGCGCAACACGAAGGGCAGGCGCGCGTAGCGGTAGCCGATGCCTCCCTGGGGGATGCCGCGGCTGAAGTCGATGGAGCCGTCCGCCGCGAAGGCGTGGAAGCCCGCCACGTCGGCGCCGGAGGTGCGCAGCGCGAGGGTCGTCCCGAAGGTGCCGGTGGCGGGCTCGGCGGAGTAGGAGCGCGGACCGAGGGTCTCGAGGGGCGTGTAGGGGCGCACGGGCCAGCGGCGCGCGTCGTCGTGTTGGGCGGCGGGGGGGCGGTCGTCGGGCGGCGGCGGCGCGGGGAGCCAACGCGACTCGTCGAGCTCGAGGACGAACAGGTCGAAGCCGTCCGCGGTGTAGCCCGTGTAATAGAGCAGGCGCCCGTCGGCGGAGAGCTCCGGCGTGTAGGCCCCGGTCCGCACGTTGGTGACCTGGTAGAGCTCACCCGTCGCGCGCACCAGCGCGTAGATGTTCGCGATGCCCGTGCGATCGGAGGTGAAGAAGAGGAAGCGCCCGTCGGGGGAGAACGTGGGCTGCTGATCGAGCGCGCGATCGTGGGTCACTTGCTCGACCGCGCCGGTGGCCACGTCGACGATGCGGATGTCCCGGTAGCCCCCGCGGGTCCACACGGAGTAGGCCACGTGCTTGCCGTCGGGGGAGAAGCGAGGCGTGTAGGCCTGCTCGTAGCGGGCGCTGGGCACGAGGCGTCGGCTCCGCACCGGGCGGCTGTGAGCATCGAGCGCCGCCAGGCGCAGGGTGCTGGTGCCCGCGTGATGCGTGACGTAGACGACGGAGCCGCCGTCGGGGCTCACGTCGGGTTCGCGGGCGCGGGCGCCGGTGGTCAGCCGCTCGCGGTCGGCGGAGAAGCCGCGCACGGAGGTCGTGCCCCGGAGCTGACGGAACAAGTCGAAGAGGCGGTAGCGCCGACGGCTGATGCCCACCGCGTCGAAGAGCACCGCGCAGTCCCGATCGAAGGACAGCGTGTTGCCGTGGGCGCGGCTCACCATGCGCGGCGGCGCGCTCGCGCGCTGCCCATCCGCCGTGAGGGGCAGCTGGTAGATGCCGGGGGTGAGCTGTCCGTCGTCCTGGAAGTAGAGCAGGCTCGGCGTGTCCGAGTAGCAGCGCGGGGCGACGCGGGGCCGCAGCGTGTTGCGCCCGGTGAACGTGAGCCGGCGCCCCTCCCGGAGACCGCGGGCCAGGACGGGGGCGAGCTGCGCGGCGTAGTGCTCCCGCAGGTGGAGCTTCCAGGCGTCGTAGAGCTCGTCGTAGGTGCGGCCGGTGGCGCGGCGCACCGAGCGGTTGATCCCGTAGGGGATGACGCGGTGGGCGTAGTCGTCGGCGATCGCCGCGGCCACGTCGCTGCCGTAGACGTCGAAGACCCAACCGAGGAACCGCGAGCCGTAGAGGTACCAGAGGTTCGCGCTCGGCCAGCGCAGCGCGTCGTGGCTCATCTGGTCGAGCCCGGCGACGCGCCCTTCGAGCACGTCCGCGCGGAGGAACATGTCGAACTGGGTCGAACGCATCCGCCCGCCGGTGCTGTGGGCGCTCTCCTTCACCACCGCGAGCCCCTCGGTGATCCAGCGAGGCTGGGCCGTGTTCGGGGTGAGCGTCTTGCCGAAGATGCCGTTGACCGCCGCCGCGAACCCGCGGACGGTGTCGAGGTGCAGGATGTGCGTGTGTTCGTGGGTGACGAGCAGATCGAGCCAGTCGTCGTAGTCCCCGAGCACGGACATGTCGCCCGGCGCCGTCGCGAAGAGCCGGATGGTGTTGTAGGGCAGGGGCGTCGCGGAGCCGTTCGCGAACTCGCTGGTGTCCGTGAGGGCGATGTGCACGACCCCGTCCGGGGCCCAGCCGAGCTCGGGGGCGAGGCGCCGGTGGGCGTCCTCCGCGAGGGTGCCGACCCGCTGGGCCACCTCGTGCAGCCCGCCGTGGTAGTGGACGCGGAAGTGCGGCGTCTCGAGGGTGTGCCACTCGAGGTACGGATCCCAGGCGCGCGCCGCGCGCGGCCACAGCAGGAGGGCGCCGAGGAGGGCCGCCCCGAGCCCGGCGACGGACGCGAGGCGTCGGAGGGCGTGCTTCCACGAGCTCCTCCGACCCCGCGCCCCACGCGGCGGGCCCGGTGGGCTCCTCCAAGCACGAGTTCTGCTCACGGATCGGTGCTCTCGTCCTTCTTCGGGTCGCGACGGGCGGCCTGCTCCCGGCAAGTCGCTCGTCGTGCTGGTCGTTCTTCTGGTCGCGCGGGGCGTCCCGTCTGGGGCGGGGTGCCCTTCGCTCGAGGGAAGCCCTCGTAGGGGGGTCAGAGATCGTCGTGGAACAGGGGCTCGCGGTTCCGGACGTAGCGATACACCAGCTGCCTCGCCTCGGAGGAGATCTCCTGGAACTGGGCGCCGAAGCCTGGAGGCGCGTCGCCGCTGCCGGACTCCCGGGTCCAGCGGACCACCGCGACCGCCTGGAACTCGTAGCCGCCCGGGAGCGACACGGTGACCCAGAGCTTCCGTCCGATGGGAGGGATCTTGTAGGTCGCGACGAAGAGGCCGCCGTCCTTGAGCACGTCGTTGCCGCTCAGCCCCTTGTAGAAATTGGTGGGGCTGTGGGCGCCGAGGGCGGCGTCCACGTGGAGAGCGTCCGGGGGAGCCTCGGGAGGCACCGAGGGGACGCGCCGGGGCGGCGGCTCGGAGACGGAGGGGCTGGTGCCCGCCAGCTGGGTCTGGGCGAGCGGATCGGGGCGCCGCGCCGCGGCGTCCTCCGCGGGGGCGGCGGCACCGGCGAAGGCGGGCTGCGCGGCAGCAGGGTGCGGCGCCGGCTCGGCGAGGGCGACGGGCGCGGTCCGCTGGGGGACGTGCGCGGCGGGCGCGTGGGGCCCTGGTTCGGCGAGGGCGACCTGCTGGGCGTGCTGCGGGGCCGGCTCGGCGACGGGTGCGGGGGCCTGCTGCGCGAGTGGTGCCTGCGCGAGGGGAGCCTGGGCCAGCGCGGGTTCCGCGACGGGGATCGGTGCCTGGGCGGGGACCACGGGCTGGGGCGCGGCGTGCATGGCCGCGGGGGGATCCGTCGTCGCCGCGGAGGCCTGGCTCGCGCTCTGGGCCAGCTGGAAGACGAGCCCGAGGGATCCGGCGACGTTCGCGGTCGCCTCGCCGACGACGGGGTTGTCCACCGGCACCGTCTGCAGGGCCTCCAGGGCGCGCCGCACACCCGCCAGCGCTTCGGGGCCCGCGCTCGCCAGCGCCGCGCCGTCGCTGGTCTCGATCCGATGGAGCGCGCTCATGGCGGCCGCCACGGGCTCGGCGACGGTATCGATCAGGTTGCCGGCTTCAGGGGACTGGAGCGCGGCCAAGGCCGAGGACAACTTTTCGCGGGCCGTGCGTGCCGCGGTGACGGTCTCATTCATCCAACGAATCTCCAGCCCGATTGCCCGGAACCCACTTCTCCGCGAGTCTACACCTGACCCTCAGCGTCTGGCGACCCGCGCCGCCAGCTCTTGACCGGTGACTATCGCGCCCGTCTCGTCCGGGGACGTCTCCGGGGAGCCCGCCCCTCCGGAGGCCGCCTCCCCACAAACGAGCGCCGCGCCGTCGTCGAAAGCCTCCGTGGCGTCGGAGGGGGACTCTCCGGGGCTGGCGAGCTGGGCCAGGAGCACCCGGACGGCGCCGTCCCCCGTGCGCAGGACCACGTCGGGTGGGGTACCGAACACGGCGCCCTCCCCGGGGCGAAGTGCGCGGGGGTAGTCCTCCGCCGGCTCCGCGGCGAGCACGAAGAAGCGCTCGCCCGAGAGCTCCAGGGCCAGGCCCGGCACCGGCGCCAACGCGCGGATCCGCCGCAGGATCCGCTCCGTCGACCACGTCCAGTCGACCCGCAGGAGCGCGCCCGGTCTCGCGGTGGTTCCGGGTTCTCCGGCGGTCCCGGAGGGCTCACGCTGGGGATCGGGCGCCCAGGTGGCGGCGGCCTCGTCCTGGGGTGTCTCGACGAGCGGCTCGCCGCGGGCCATGCGCGCCACCGTCGCCCGGAGCTGGCGCAGGCTGGGACGATCGAGCCGCCGCGCCAGCTGCCAGGAGTCGCTCTCCCCCACGAGCAGGGACTCCTGCGCCAGGATCGCGCCCTCGTCGTAGCGCTCCGTGAGGCGGTGGATCGTGACCCCCGTGACCCTGTCGCCGGCGTCGATGGCGGCGAAATAGGGGTTGGGCCCCCGGTGCCGGGGGAGGAGGGAGGGGTGGGCGCCGATGCCCCCGAGTCGCGCCTGCCCGAGCTGGCCCGCGGTGAAACGCCGCGTCCAGAACCAGCTCACGATCAAATCGGGGCGGACCCGGGCGAGCAGCGCCTCGAGGTCCGGAGCCGGATCGCCGCTCAGCAGATCCACGAGGGGGCTCGTGGGGGCGAGCCGGGCGCGCAGGCGTCGTCGACCGGGTCCCTCCACGGGCGGGAGGACGGCCGCGACGAGGTCGTGCCCATCCTGGAGCAGGAGGCAGGCGGCCAGGGGCAGGCCGAAGAAGGCGATGCGGAGGGCGGTCACGGTGGTGCTCGGAGCGTAGGGGATCGGAGCGCGGGGGGGATCGGTGAGGGGTCGAGCCTGGAGAGGGATGGCGTGAGCCGGGTGGGGGCGCCGAAAAGTTGCTCGTTTCCTGGGCCCGGTTGTAACCCGACTTCATGAACAGTGGCCTGCCCGACGGTTCCTGCGGCCCGGACGGGGGACATCCTGCGCAGGAGAGCCCCCCGGGTGGTTTTCGGCCGCTGCTGCGGGGAAGTCAGCGTTTCGACCCGAGCGCGGCGCACCGGGACATCCTGGTCTTCGACGACGTCCACAAGGCCTACCGGGAGGACGTCCCGGTCCTGAAGGGGCTCAGCCTCGAGATCGCCCGCGGGGAGTTCGTGTTCATCACGGGCTCCTCCGGCGCCGGCAAGAGCACGCTGCTCCGGCTCATCTACGCCGCCGAGCGCGCGGACCAGGGACGCATCCTGTTTTTGGGCAGGGACGTGAGCCGCCTCGCGCCGAGCTCCGTGCCGTTCCTGCGCCGGAACATCGGCGTGGTGTTCCAGGACTTCAAGCTCGTCCCGAACTGGACCGTGTCCCAGAACGTGGCGGTGTCCCTCGAGGTGCTCGGGGTGGCCCCGAAGGTGGTGCGGCAGCGGGTCGGTGAGGCCCTGGACCGGGTGGGGCTCGCCGGGCGTGGGCGGGACCGCGCCGCGAACCTCTCGGGTGGTGAGCGGCAGCGCATCGCCATCGCCCGCGCCATCGTGGCGGAGCCGGCGCTGCTCCTCGCGGACGAACCCACGGGCAACCTCGATCCCCAGCTCGCCGTCGACATCCTCGGCTTGTTCGAGGACATCCACGAGACCGGCGTGACGGTCCTCTTCGCGACCCACGATCGCTCTCTCCTGGACGTCCGCCCCCGGCGCGTCGTCGTGCTCGACGAAGGGCGCGCGACGGACATTCGCCACGGGCTCAACGACGACGCGGCCGTGGAAAGGTTGAAGGTGGCATGAAGGTGCTCGAGCGCGCGTGGCGCGCGACCAAGGCGGATCTGCGGCTGCACGTCCTCAGCGTCTTCAGCGTCGCGGTGGCCTTCGTGTGCCTCGCGGCGGCCCTGCTGGTCGTGGTGAACATCGACGCGGTGCGCCAGCGCTGGGAGCAGAGCGGGCGCGCCTCCGTGTACCTGCGCTCCGACGCCACCTCCGAGCAGGTGGAGAAGGTGCGCGCCGCGTTGAGCGCCACGCCGGGCGTGGGCGGGGTGCGGTTCGTGTCCTCGGAGGAGGCGCGCCGGGAGGTGCTCGGCGCGTCGAACGACGACGTCCTCACGGCCTTGCCCCCGGAGGCGTTCCCCGCGTCGCTGGAGTTCGAGCTCCAGGACGACGCCGCGTCCGAGCGCATCGCCCAGCTCTCCGAGCAGCTCCGTGCGCTCCCCTACGTGGAGGCGGTGGAGACCTACGAGGCCTGGGGAGAGCGCCTGAAGAGCCTCCTCTCCGGGGGCGTGAGCGCGGCGCTGCTCCTGCTCGGCGTGGTGCTGCTCGCGGTGATCAGCGTCGTGTCCTCGACCATGCGCATGGCCTTGCAGCGGCGCAGCGCGGAGGTGGAGGTGCTCAAGATGGTCGGCGCGACGGACGGCTACGTGCGCGGTCCCTTCGTCGTCGAGGGCGCCATGCAGGGGGCGGTCGGCGCTGCCGCTGCGGTGGGCATCCTGGGCTGCATCCACGTGATCATCCGCAGCAGCTTCGACGGGGCCCTCGGCACGCTCCTGGGCGCGTCGCCCTCGTTCCTGCCCTGGACGGCCTGCGTGGCGCTCGTCCTGCTGGGCGCGATCATCGGGGCCGCCACCGCCGCCGTCAGCCTGCGGCAGCCGCTCGTGGGTGAAACGTGCAGCTGAAGCGCC
>Ga0079224_100008911_pt1 | contig 13632 bp, 12 predicted proteins | sample Stecom2015_FD_80414 | JGI IMG/M metagenome (GOLD analysis project Ga0079224, IMG submission 80414) | Agricultural soil microbial communities from Utah to study Nitrogen management - Steer compost 2015 | ecosystem: Environmental > Terrestrial > Soil > Agricultural land | place: USA: Utah... | reverse complement strand
GTCGTGTGGTCCATGCTCGGCTTCGGCACGGTCGGCTTCATCGACGACTACATGAAGGTCAAGGTGCAGCACTACGCCGGCCTCAGCTGCTGGCGCAAGATCGTGGGGCAGATCCTCGTCATGGTGCCGTTCGGTGTCGTGGCCCTCAACTTCCCCAACAAGTACGACCTCACGCCGAGCAGCGGGTACATCTCGTTCATCCGCGACATCGACGTGCTCTCGTTCATGGCGCTCGGCCCCGTGCTCGGCTGGCTGCTGTACCTCGCCTGGATCTCGCTGCTCGGCACGGGGTTCAGCAACTCCGTCAACCTCACAGACGGCCTCGACGGCCTCGCGGCGGGCGCGGGCATCTTCGTCGTCGGCGCGTACAGCATCATCGCGTTCTGGCAGTTCAACCAGGCGTGCGTCGGGGCGGGCACCTCGCCCGACAACCTCGCCGCGTGCTACCAGGTGCGCGACCCGCTCGACCTCGCGATCGTGTCGGCCGCCTTCGTCGGCGCCCTCGCGGGCTTCCTCTGGTGGAACGCGCCCAAGGCGAAGATCTTCATGGGCGACGTGGGATCCATGGCGATCGGCGGCGTCATCACGGCGATGGCGATCCTGACGCGCACGGAGCTCCTGGGCGTGCTCATCGCCGGCCTGTTCGTCATGTCGAGCGGATCCGTCATCCTGCAGCGCCTGTACTTCAAGATCACGCGCGGCAAGCGGCTGTTCCTCATGAGCCCCATCCACCACCACTTCGAACTGCGCGGCTGGCACGAGTCGACGATCGTCGTGCGGTTCTGGATCATCGCAGGCCTGTTCGCCATCACGGGCGTGGGCATGCTCTACATCGAATGGCTCGCACGCGTATGACCGAAGCCTCCTCCCGCATCGCCTCGCTCACGAGCTGGCACGCCGACTGGAAGGGGCTGCGCGTCGCGGTCCTGGGGCTCGGCGCGACCGGCTTCTCCGTCGCCGACACGCTCGCAGAGCTCGGCGCCGACGTCCTCGTCGTGACCGAGAAGGCGCCGGAGGAGTACGCGCGGCTGCTGCCCGTGATCGGGGCGCGCCTGGCCGAGACGCCGCTCGGCGTCGCGCCCGCCGAGCTCGTCGACTTCGACCCCGAGGTCGTCGTCGCCTCGCCGGGCTTCCCTCCGTCGCATCCCGTCATCGAGTGGGTCCGGCAGCAGCGCATCCCGCTGTGGGGCGACATCGAGGTCGCGTGGCGCGTGCGGGACAAGGTCGTGCGCGACGACGGTTCGCCCGCCGACTGGATCTTCATCACGGGCACGAACGGCAAGACGACGACCACCCGGCTGGCGGCCTCGATGCTCGTCGCGGGCGGGCTGCGCGCCGCCCCGTGCGGGAACATCGGCGTGCCGATCCTCGACGCGGTGCGCGACCCCGCGGGCTTCGACGTGCTCGTCGTCGAGCTCTCGAGCCACCAGCTCTGGTACATCGGCCTCGCGGACGGCGAGGGCGCGCCCATCCCGCACTCGAGCGTGTGCCTCAACCTCGCCGACGACCACCTCGAGTGGCACGGCTCGGCCCGCGCGTACCGAGACGCGAAGGCCGCTGTCTACCGCCACACGCGTGTCGCGTGCGTCTACAACAAGGCCGACGAGCAGACCACGCGCATGGTCGAGGAGGCCGACGTGACGGAGGGCGCGCGCGCGATCGGGTTCGACCTGGGCGTGCCGGGCCCGAGCGACGTCGGCGTCGTCGACGGGGTCCTCGCCGACCGCGCCTTCGTCGAGAACCGCCGCACCTCCGCGGCCGAGCTCACGACGCTCGAGCATCTCGCATCGCGGGGGCTCGCGGTCCCGCACGTCGTCGAGAACATCCTCGCCGCCGCCGCGCTCTCCCGCGCCGTTGGGATCCCTGCGTCGTCCGTGCGCGATGCGCTCGACGTCTTCGAGCTCGATCCCCACCGCATGCAGCTCGTCGCGCAGGTCGGCGGGGTGCGATGGATCGACGACTCGAAGGCGACGAACGCGCACGCCGCGACGGCGTCACTGCGCGCCTTCCCGAAGGCCGTGTGGATCGTCGGCGGCCTGTTCAAGGGCATCGACATCTCCGAGCTCGTCCGCGAGTACGGATCCGGCGTCACGGCCGCGATCGCGATCGGCGTGGATCGGGAGCCCGTGCGCGAGGCGTTCGCGCGACACGCGCCAGACGTGCCCTTCTTCGAGGTCGATCACACTCAAACTGAGGACGTCATGGCACGAGCGGTGGAGCTCGCGGCAGGTGTCGCGGGTGACGGCGATGTCGTGCTCCTCGCGCCCGCCGCGGCGTCGTTCGACCAGTTCTCGACCTACGGCGATCGGGGGGACAGGTTCCAACAGGCCGTGCGGGAGAGAATCGAGAAGGGGAGCTCCGATGACGTCGACGGCCCGGCCTCGCAAGAGTCCTGAGTCGCGCTCGCGCTCCGTTCGCATCTCCCTCGGACGGTCGTTGCGGCCCGTCTCGGTCGAGTTCCTGCTGATCGCCTCGACCGCGATCCTCCTCACGGCGTTCGGCGTCGTCATGGTGTTCTCGGCCACGACGGTCGAGTCGCTCGCCGCGAGCGGCAATCCGTTCAACGACGGCCTGAGCCACCTCCTCTTCGCGGCGATCGGCATCCCGCTCATGTTCATCGTGAGCAGGTTCCCCGTCACGTGGCTGCGCAAGCTCGCGTGGCCGGCGCTCGTGGCCGGCGTCGTGCTGCAGCTGCTCGTCTTCACGCCCCTCGGGCACGAGTTCGGCGGCAACCGCAACTGGATCTTCATCGGGTCGGTCACGATCCAGCCCTCCGAGTTCCTCAAGGTCGCCCTCGCGCTCTGGATCGGCTTCATCCTGTTCCGCAAGCGCGAACGCCTCACGCGGTTCTGGGAGTTCGCGATCCCGATCCTGCCGGTCTCGGCCCTCGCGATCGGCACGGTGCTCGCGGGCAAGGACCTCGGCACCGTGCTCATCATCGCGATGGCGGTCTTCGGCGCGCTCTTCTTCGCGGGCGTGCGCCTGCGGTTCCTCGTGCCGCTGCTGCTCGCGGCGGTCGCGGGGATCGCGGTCATGGCGATCACGAGCTCGAACCGCCTCGCCCGCATCATGGCGGTCTTCGACCCCGACTGCGACTACCTCACGCAGTGCTATCAGCCATACCACGGACTCTGGGGGCTCGCTGGCGGCGGCCTGCTGGGCCGCGGGCTCGGCAACTCGCGCGAGAAGTACAACTGGCTGCCCGCGGCCGCCGACGACTACATCTTCGCAATCGTGGGGGAGGAACTGGGGCTCATCGGCTGCGTCGTCGTGCTCGCGCTCTTCGCGGTCCTCGCGGTCGGTATCTTCCGCATCGTGCGCCGCAGCGACGACATCTTCACGCGCGCCGTCGCGGGCGGGATCGGCGTGTGGATCGTCGGCCAGGCGCTCGTGAACATCGGCGTCGTCCTGCGCGTCTTCCCCGCGCTCGGCGTGCCGCTGCCGTTCCTGTCCGCCGGCGGATCCTCGCTGTGGGCGATCCTCATCGCGTGCGGTCTGCTCCTGGCACTCGCCCGCACGCTGCCCGAGGGGCGCGCGCCCGTCGGCGCGACTCCCGCAGGTCGCAGGTCGTAAGATCGTCCGGTGACGACGTACCTGCTCGCCGGCGGAGGCACCGCCGGACACGTGAACCCGATGCTCGCGGTCGCCGACGGCCTCCGGGCACGCCGTTCCGAAGACGAGGTCCTCATCCTCGGCACCGCGGAGGGGCTCGAGTCGCGGCTCGTCCCCGAGCGCGGCTACGAGCTGCTCGTCGTGCCGAAGGTGCCGTTCCCGCGGCGCCCCAACGCCGACGCTGCGCGCTTCCCCGCGCGCTTCGCGAAGGCCGTGAAGACCGTCCGCCGCTACATCGCCGAGCGCGGCGTCGACGTCGTCCTGGGCGTCGGCGGCTACGCGGCCGCGCCCGCCTATGTCGCGGCGAGGCGCGAGCGGATCCCCGCCGTCGTCCACGAGGCCAACGCGCGCCCCGGCCTCGCCAACGTGCTCGGCGCGCGCTCCGCCGCGGCCGTCGGCGTCGCCTTCGAGGGCACGCCGCTCAAGCGCGGCGAGGTCGTGGGCATGCCGCTGCGCCCCGAGATCGTGGGGCTCGACCGCGAGGCGACGCGCGCCGCCGCGGCCGCGCACTTCGGCCTCGACCCCGACCGGCCCGTCCTGCTCGTCTTCGGCGGATCCCTCGGCGCGCGCCGCATCAACCAGACGCTCGCGGAGGCGTGGCCCGATGTGCTCGCTGCCGGCTGGCAGCTCCTGCACGTCACGGGCGAGCGCAACGAGGTCGAGGATCCGCACGCCGACGGCTACGTGATCCTGCCGTACATCGACCGCATGGACCTGGCGTTCGCGATCGCCGACCTCATCGTCGCGCGCTCGGGCGCTTCGACCGTGTCGGAGGTCTCCGCGCTCGGCATCCCCGCCGTCTACGTGCCGTACGCCGTGGGCAACGGCGAGCAGCGCCTCAACGCGGCCTCGGCCGTCGAGCGCGGGGCCGCGCGCCTGATCGACGACGCCGACTTCACCCCCGATCGGTTCCGCCGCGACATCGTGCCGCTGCTGGCCGACCGCGACCGGCTGGATCGCATGCGCGAGGCGGCGGCCGACGCGGGCACCCGCTACGGCACCGAGAACGTCATCGCCCACCTCGACCGCGCGCTGAAGGAGACCCGATCATGATCGCTCCCGACCTCACGGTCCCCATTCCCGACGAGATCCGCGCCGTGCACTTCATCGGCATCGGCGGATCCGGCGTCTCGGGCCTCGCCCGCATGTTCCTGCAGGCGGGGATCCCCGTGTCGGGCTCCGACCGCGCCGAGAGCCAGAACACGCGCGACCTCGCCGAGCTCGGCGCGACCGTGTTCATCGGCCACGACGCCGCCAACCTCGGCGACGTCGACACGGTCGTCTACACGGGCGCCATCTGGCCCGAGAACCCCGAGTTCCTCGCGGCGAAGGAGCGCGGGCTCAGCGTGCTGCACCGCTCGCAGGCGCTCAAGTACCTCATCGACGGGCGCCGCCTCGTCTCGGTCGCCGGCGCGCACGGTAAGACGACGTCGACGGGCATGATCGTGACGGCCCTCGCAGGGCTCGGGACCGACCCGAGCTTCGTCAACGGCGGCGTGATCCAGCAGTTCGGCGCGTCGAGCCGCGCCGGATCCGACGACCTCTTCGTGGTCGAGGCCGACGAGTCGGACGGCACGTTCCTCATCTACGACACCTCGGTCGCGCTCATCACGAACGTCGACGCAGACCACCTCGACCACTACGGCACGCACGAGGCGTTCGACGACGCGTTCGTGACGTTCGCCGACGCGGCGCGCGAGGCCGTCGTGATCTCGGCCGATGACGAGGGCGCCCGCCGCGTCGGCGCACGCCTGCGGCACGAGCGCGTCATCACGTTCGGCGAGTCGGCCGACGCCGACCTGCGCATCGAGTTCGACGCCGAGGGCGCGGCCGATCTCGTGTGGCAGGGCGAGCGCGTCGCGCTGCGCCTCGCCGTGCCGGGCCGGCACAACGTCGTGAACGCCGCGGGCGCCGTCGCGGTGCTCGTCTCGCTCGGCCACGAGTTCGCGGGCGCCGTCCGGGCGCTCGAGGGATTCGCGGGCACCGTGCGCCGCTTCGAGCTGCACGGCGTGCGCCGCGGCGTCAGCGTGTACGACGACTACGCCCATCACCCGACCGAGGTGCGGGCCGCGCTCGAGGCGGCGCGCACGGTCGTCGGCGGCGGGCGCGTCATCGCGCTGCACCAGCCCCACACGTACTCCCGCACGAAGCTCATGGCCGAAGAGTTCGCGCACGTGCTCGAGGAGTTCGCCGATCACTCGGTCGTGCTCGACGTGTACGGCGCGCGCGAGGATCCGATTCCGGGCGTGACGGGCGAGCTCGTCGAGCGCGGCTTCGAGGATCCCGCGCACGTCTCGTACGTGCCCGACTGGCAGGCCGCCGCCGAGCGCGCGGCCGAGGTCGCGCAGGACGGCGACTTCATCGTCACGCTCGGCTGCGGCAACGTGTACCAGATCATCCCGCAGGTGCTCGACGCGCTCCAGCGCGAGGAGTGACATCGTGAAGCGGCCCGGCCCCCTCCCTCCGCAGACCCCGCAGCAGGAGGACCTCCCGAACGATGAGACGTTCGAGGAGCCCGAAGCACCCGAGCGCCAGCGCGCGCGGCTCGCCTCGGTCCTGCCGTTCGCGCGTCGCCGCCGTGGCGAGCGCGCGGAGGATCCGGCAGACGACGCGATCGACGCGGACGCCGATGAGGCGGACGAGCCCGAGGAACGGGCGGGCGCGCTCGCGGTCTGGCGGGCGTCGCGGCGGAGGCGCCGAGCCGAGCGCGCCGAGGTCAAGCGGTTCACGGCGCGCGCGCGTCGCCGCAGGCGCATCTGGGGCGTCTCGGTCGGCGCCGTCGCACTGCTCGCGGTCGGCACGGTTGCGACCGCCTACAGCCCGATCTTCGCGGTCGAGGACATCGAGGTCGTCGGCGCCGAGGCGCTGGATCCGGACGCCATCAACGATGCGCTCAGCAGCCAGATGGGCACGCCGCTCGCGCTCGTGGATCACCGCGCGATCCGCGGCGCCATGACCTCCTTCCCGCTCGTCGAGACCTACGCGGTCGAGTCGCGCCCGCCGCACGGCCTCGTCGTGCGCATCACGGAGCGCACGCCGGTCGCGGTCATCCAGTCCGACGCGGGGTTCACGACGGTCGACGCGGCGGGCGTCGCACTCGAGACGTCCGACGCCGCGCCCGAGGGGCTGCCGATCGCCGAGGTCGAGGGCGGGCCGAGCTCCGACGCGTTCGCGGCGGCCGGGCAGGTGCTGCGCGCGCTGCCGGACGACATCGCATCGCGCGTCACGGTCGTCCGGGCGACGACGCCCGAGGACGTGTCGTTCGAGCTGTCGGACGGCGGCGGCGTCACGGTCGTGTGGGGGAGCGAGAGCGACGGCGCCGCGAAGGCGCAGGCGCTCGCGGCGGGGCTGTCGGCTCGGCCGGCCGACACCGTCTCGACCTACGACGTGTCGTCGGAGGGCGTGCTCGTCGTCGAGTGACGGGTTTTCTTCGGACACGCCCCGCGTGTTTGCGCCCCTGTCGCGCGCTCGCCCCGTACCGTCGAGGACGAGCAACTTACATGCCGGTGAATACTTTAACCCTCCAGTTGAACGTGAAGGTTGAGGATCCCGGTCGCAGCCCGGTTCCGTCTATGGAGGCAGCATGAGCCAGAACCAGAACTACCTCGCCGTCATCAAGGTCGTCGGCGTCGGTGGTGGCGGCGTGAACGCCGTGAACCGCATGATCGAGCTCGGGCTGCGCGGCGTCGAGTTCATCGCGATCAACACCGACGCGCAGGCGCTGCTCATGAGCGACGCCGACATCAAGCTCGACGTGGGGCGCGACCTCACGCGCGGCCTCGGCGCCGGCGCCGACCCCGAGGTCGGCCGCCGCGCGGCGGAGGACCACCAGGAGGAGATCGAGCAGGCCCTCGCGGGTGCCGACATGGTCTTCGTGACTGCAGGCGAGGGCGGCGGCACGGGCACGGGCGGGGCGCCCGTCGTGGCCCGCATCGCCAAGTCGATCGGCGCGCTGACGATCGGCGTCGTGACGAAGCCGTTCTCGTTCGAGGGTCGCCGCCGCCAGCAGCAGGCCGAGCAGGGCGTCGCGACGCTCAAGGAGGAGGTCGACACGCTCATCGTCGTGCCGAATGACCGCCTCCTCGAGATCAGCGACCGCGGCATCTCGATGGTCGAGGCGTTCGCGACGGCCGACCAGGTGCTCCTCGCCGGTGTGCAGGGCATCACCGACCTCATCACCACGCCGGGTCTCATCAACCTCGACTTCGCCGACGTCAAGAGCGTCATGCAGGGCGCCGGCTCGGCGCTCATGGGCATCGGATCCGCGCGCGGTGCCGATCGCGCCATCAAGGCCGCTGAGCTCGCGGTCGAATCGCCGCTGCTCGAGGCGTCGATCGAGGGCGCGCACGGCGTGCTGCTGTCGATCCAGGGCGGGTCGAACCTCGGCATCTTCGAGATCAACGACGCGGCCCGCCTCGTGCAGGAGGCCGCGCACCCCGAGGCGAACATCATCTTCGGAACGGTCATCGACGACACGCTCGGCGACGAGGTGCGCGTGACGGTCGTCGCGGCCGGGTTCGACGGCGGCGAGCCGCAGCCCCGCGTCGACGTGCCCGCGTTCGGGGGCCGCGAGGAGCCGCACCGGCCCTCGCTGCCCGGCGACACGCGGCCGGCCGAGCAGGGCGAGCAGGCAGCGCCCGCGGCTCCCGAGAAGAAGGAGCAGCAGGCCGAGCCCGCCGCTCCGTCAATCCCCGCGACGCCCGCGCTCAGCGAGTCGAGCGGCTTCGACGACGACGACATCGACATCCCCGAATTCCTGAAGTGACGTCCCTCGCGTCGCGCCTCGCCGAGGTCGACGGATCGATCGCCGATGCGGCTCGATCCGCCGGCCGCGACGCGAGCGATATCACGCGGATCGTCGTGACGAAGTTCCATCCCGCGAGCCTCGTCCGCGACCTGCATGATCTCGGCGTGCGCGACGTCGCCGAGAACCGCCAGCAGGAGCTCACAGCCAAGCGCGCCGAGCTGGGCGAGCTCGACGGGATGCGCTGGCACTTCGTCGGGCAGCTGCAGTCGAAGAAGGCGCGTGCCGTGCGCGACGCAGCCGACGTCGTCCACTCGCTCGACCGTGACAAGCTCGTGAGCGCGCTCGCGGATCCGGGCGCCGGCGCACTCGACGTCCTCGTGCAGGTCAACCTGACGGACGATCCGGGCCGAGGAGGCGTCGCGCCCGCCGAGGCCGAGCGGCTCGCCGAGCGCATCGAAGAGGCCGACGGGCTGCACCTGCGCGGCGTCATGGCGGTCGCGCCGCTGGGGGAGGAGCCCGCACCCGCGTTCGAGCGCCTTGCCCGCGTCGCCGAGCGGATCCGCGCCGTCGCGCCGGACGCCAGCTGGATCTCGGCGGGCATGTCCCAGGACTTTCCGGACGCGATCGCGTTCGGCGCGACACACCTGCGAATCGGAACCGCAATCACGGGTCCGAGGCCCCCGCAGGACTAGCCTTCAGACAAGACGAGCACCCAACCGGAGGACGCCATGGCGAACCCGCTCAAGAAGACGATGGTCTACCTCGGCCTCGCCGACGAAGAGGAATACGTCGAGGACGATGTCGTCGAGACCCCGGCACGTTCCTCACACACGACGCGCGAGGAGACTCACGATGACGAGAAGCCAGCTCCCGTGACGCCCCTGCGTCGCCCGACGGTCGTGCGCCAGCCTGCCGCTGACGCCGTCAACGAGATCGTGACCGTCCACCCCAAGCAGTACCGCGACGCGCAGGCGATCGCGGAGCAGTTCCGCGACGGCCTCCCGGTCATCATCAACGTCTCGCAGATGTCCGACGCCGACGCGCGTCGCCTCATCGACTTCGCGAGCGGCCTGTCGATGGGCCTCTACGGCCGCATCGAGCGCGTGACGAGCAAGGTCTTCCTGCTGAGCCCCGAGAACATCGCCGTGTCGGGCGACGGCGGCATCGCGCCCGCCGACGACACGTCCTTCGGCAGCTGAGGGACCGCGGGGAACGCTCGTCGGGCCCGGTGCGCCGTTTCGGCGTCGCCGGGCCTTCTCGCGTAGTGTGAGTTCTCGTGGCTGTCATCGGTTTCGTCGCAGGGATCCTGCATCTTCTGCTCTCCCTGTACGTGCTGGTGCTCTTCGTTCGCCTCGTGCTCGAGTACATCCCGATGTTCAACCGCGATTGGCGACCCCGGGGGGCGATGCTCGTCGTCGCCGAGGTCGTCTACACGATCACCGATCCGCCGATCCGCTTTCTTCGGCGCCACATCCCGCCGCTGCGCATCGGTCCTGTCGCGATCGATCTCGGCTTCGCCATCACGATGATCCTGTGCTTCGTCGCCATGTCGATCCTTCAGGTCATCGCGATCTCGTTCTGACGAACTAAGATGATTCCCACCATCGAAAGAGGGGCTAACCATGTCACTGACGCCGGAAGACGTCGTCACTAAGCAGTTCCAGCACGTCCGCTTCAAGGAGGGCTTCGACCCCGACGAGGTCGACGACTTCCTGGATGAGATCGTCGTCGAGTGGCGGAAGACGATCGAGGAGAACGAGCAGCTGAAGGCGCGCATCGCCGAGCTCGAGGCGGACGGCGCCGCTGCCCCTGCTGCCGAGAAGGCGCCGGCTCCTCAGCCCGAGCCGACCCCCGAGCCCGCCGAGGGCGAGGGATCCGACGTGACCTCGACGGCGTCGAGCGCGGCCGGCATCATCGCCCGCGCCGAGCGCCTGCACGACGAGCACGTCGCGGAGGGCAAGGCCACCGCGAAGAAGCTCGTCGACGACGCTGAGGCCAAGGCGGCCTCGATCGTGTCGGCGGCCGAGGCCAAGCAGCGCGAGATCTCCCAGAAGCTCGACACCGAGCGCAAGAGCCTCGAGGGTCGCATCACGGAGCTGCGCCAGTTCGAGCGCGACTACCGTCAGCAGCTGCGCAGCTACTTCGAGCAGAAGCTCGCCGACCTCGATGCTCCGGAGTCCGGCTCGGGCAACCAGCCCGTGTCGACTGTCGGGCTCTGAGCTCGCACGACGTGAAGGGAAGACGCCCTCTTCCTGCCCCGGCGGCCGGCATCACGATCGCGGTTCTCGCGATCCTGGTGCTGGCCGCCGATCAGTTGAGCAAACAGCACATGCTCGCGACCCTCACCGAGGGGCAGCCAGTCGAGGTGGTGGGCGAGGGCCTGCAGTGGCTCCTCGTGTTCAACCCTGGCGCCGCCTTCTCGCTGGGTGAGGACGTAACCTGGATCTTCACGATCGCCCTCGCGCTCGTCGCCTGCGGCATCGTCGTGCTCGCGATCCTGCGCGTGCGCTCGCGGCTCTGGGCCATCGTGCTCGGCCTGCTGCTGGGCGGCGTGCTCGGCAACCTCACCGACCGGCTCGTGCGCGACCCGGGCTTCGGCGTCGGACACGTCGTCGACTTCATCCTCACGCCGTGGATGTGGTTCTGGACGAATCCCGCGATCTACAATGTCGCCGACATCTTCATCGTCGGCGGCATGATCTCGGTCGCGCTGCTCGTGCTCATCGGCATCAGCTTCGACGGATCCCGCGGCGAGAAGAAGCCCGAGGAGGCCGAGAGCACGGAGGCCGCCGATGCCTGAGTCGCGACGCCTGCCCGTTCCCGACGGGCTCGAGGGAGCGCGCATCGACGCCGCCCTCGCGAAGATGCTCGGCTTCTCGCGCACCTTCGCGGCCGAGGTGGTGGCCGAGGGCGGCGTGCGGGTCGACGGCGCGTCCGTCGGCAAGTCCGATCGCGTCGCGGCCGGATCCTGGGTCGACGTCGAGTGGACGCCGAAGCAGGATCCGCAGGTCGTGCCCGTCGAGGTGCCCGAACTGCAGATCGTCTTCCAGGACGACGACATCGTCGTGATCGACAAGCCCGCGGGCGTCGCCGCGCACCCGTCGCTCGGCTGGGAGGGACCGACGGTCCTCGGCGCGCTGCTCGCCGCCGGCGTGCCCGTCGCGACGTCCGGATCCGCCGAGCGGCAGGGCATCGTGCACCGGCTCGACGTCGGCACGAGCGGCCTCATGGTCGTCGCGAAGTCCGAGCGCGCCTACACGCTGCTGAAGCGCGCGTTCAAGGACCGCACGGTCGACAAGATCTACCACGCGGTCGTGCAGGGCCACCCCGATCCGTTCGTGGGCACGATCGACGCGCCCATCGGGCGCCATCCCGGTCACCCGTGGAAGTTCGCCGTGCGACCCGATGGCAAGGACTCGGTGACGCACTACGAGACGCTCGAGGCGTTCCCGCGCGCCACGCTCCTCGAAGTGCACCTCGAGACGGGCCGCACGCACCAGATCCGCGTCCACATGGCCGCGCACCGGCATCCGTGCGTCGGCGACCCGCTGTACGGATCCGACCCGACGCTCGCGGAGCGGCTCGGCCTCACGCGCCAGTGGCTGCACGCGCACGAGCTCGGCTTCGAGCACCCCGCGACGGGCGAGCGCGTGACGTTCACGTCGCCCTACCCGGCCGACCTCCAGCACGCCGTCGACCTTCTGCGCGACGGCCTCTTCTGATCCGCCGCTCGCCGAGCACCTGTGATTTCGTCGAGGGGCTGACGGATCCGCGGGATCCGTCAGCCCCTCGGCGAAGGATCCGATCGTCGGCGAACGCGGGGCGACACGCGCTCTCCCGTCAGACGTCGAATCTAGACTGGAGCGCATGGCATCCGACTCCTTCGTGCACCTCCACGTCCACAGCGAGTACTCGATGCTGGACGGGGCCGCGAAACTCGCCGACATGACGAAGGCCGCCGCCGAGATGGAGATGCCGGCGATCGCGGTGACCGACCACGGCAACAACTACGCCTCGTTCGAGTTCTACAAGGCCGCGAAGGCGCAGGGCATCAAGCCGATCATCGGCCTCGAGGCGTACGTCACGCCGGGCACGCACCGCTCCGACAAGACCCGTATCGCGTGGGGTACGGCCGAGCAGAAGCGCGACGACGTGTCGGGATCCGGCGCGTACACCCACATGACGATGTGGGCCGAGAACACCCCGGGCATGCACAACCTCTTCCGGCTGAGCTCGCGCGCCTCGATCGAGGGCTACTACTTCAAGCCGCGCATGGACCGCGAGCTGCTGCAGACCTATTCGAAGGGCATCATCGCGACGACGGGCTGCCCGTCGGGCGAGATCCAGACGCGCCTGCGCCTCGGGCAGTACAAGGAAGCGCGCGAGGCGGCGGCCGAGTTCCAGGACATCTTCGGCAAGGAGAACTACTTCGCCGAGATCATGGACCACGGCCTCGACATCGAGCGCCGCGTGCAGTCCGACCTCCTGAAGATCGCGAAGGACCTCGGCATCCCGGTCGTCGCGACGAACGACGCGCACTATACCCACCAGCACGACGCGAACGCGCACGAGGCGCTGCTGTGCGTGCAGTCGGGATCGACCCTCGACGACCCCAACCGCTTCAAGTTCGACGGCGATGGCTACTACATCAAGTCGGCTGCCGAGATGCGCCAGCTCTTCAGCGAGATGCCCGACGCGTGCGACAACACGCTGCTGATCGCAGAGCGCTGCGACGTCGAGTTCGACACCTCCGCCAACTACATGCCGCGGTTCCCCGTCCCCGAGGGCGAGACCGAGGAGAGCTGGTTTATCAAGGAGGTCGAGAAGGGCCTGCACTATCGCTACCCGAACGGCGTGCCCGACGAGGTGCGCAAGCGCGCCGAGTACGAGATCGGCATCATCACGCAGATGCGGTTCCCCGGCTACTTCCTCGTCGTCGCCGACTTCATCAACTGGGCGAAGGACCACGGGATCCGCGTGGGCCCGGGCCGCGGCTCGGGCGCGGGATCCATGGTCGCGTACGCCATGCGCATCACCGACCTCGACCCGCTCGAGCACGGCCTCATCTTCGAGCGCTTCCTCAACCCCGACCGCGTCTCGATGCCCGACTTCGACGTCGACTTCGACGACCGTCGCCGCGGCGAGGTCATCGAGTACGTGACCGAGAAGTACGGCGACGAGCGCGTCGCGCAGATCGTCACGTACGGCACGATCAAGTCGAAGCAGGCGCTCAAGGACGCGGGCCGCGTGCTCGGCTTCCCGTTCAGCATGGG
>Ga0079224_100008909_pt1 | contig 13635 bp, 12 predicted proteins | sample Stecom2015_FD_80414 | JGI IMG/M metagenome (GOLD analysis project Ga0079224, IMG submission 80414) | Agricultural soil microbial communities from Utah to study Nitrogen management - Steer compost 2015 | ecosystem: Environmental > Terrestrial > Soil > Agricultural land | place: USA: Utah... | reverse complement strand
GTATTCGGAAGAGGACTATCAGGCGCGGCCGGAGTACACCGAGCCGGAGATCCAGCGCACCAACCTGGCCGCGGTCATCCTGCAGATGAAGGCGCTGCGCCTGGGCGAGATCGAAGACTTTCCGTTCATCGACCCGCCCGAGCGGCGTTTCATCAACGACGGCTACAAGCTGCTGCACGAGCTGGGCGCGGTCGACGACCGTCGCCAGCTCACAGACCTGGGCCGGCAGCTGGCGCGGCTGCCGGTCGACCCCCGCATCGCCCGCATCCTGCTGCAGGGCGGTCGCGAGGGCTGCGTGACGGAAATGCTGGTGCTGGCTTCCGTGCTCAGCATCCAGGACCCGCGCGAGCGGCCGCTGGAGGCGCAGCAGGCGGCGGATCAGGCGCAGGCGGCCTTCCGCGACGAGAAGTCGGATTTCCTCGGCTACCTCAAGCTCTGGCAGGCCTACCGCGAGCAGGCGCAGCGGCTCAGCCGCCGCAAGCTCGCCGACTGGTGTCGGGAGCATTTCCTGTCGCCGAGCCGCATGCGGGAGTGGGTTGACATCCACGGCCAGCTGAAGGAGCTGGTCGGCGCGCTCGATCTGCGGCCCAACGACCAGCCGGCCGAATACCCGCAGATCCATCGGGCGCTGCTGAGCGGCTTCCTGAGCAATATCGCCCTGCGCGGCGAAGGTAGCGAGTACACCGGCGCCCGCGGCATCAAGCTGCACATCTTCCCCGGCTCCGGGGTCTTCAAGGCCCGCCCGAAGTGGATCATGGCCGCCGAGCTGGTGGAAACAGCGCGGCTGTATGCGCGTGACGTCGCCGAGGTTCGCCCGGAGTGGGTGGAGGCGCTGGCCGGACATCTGGTCAGCCGCAGCTATCTGGAGCCGCACTGGCAGGCGCGGGCGGGGCAGGTGGGCGCCTACGAGAATGTCTCGCTGTACGGGTTGCTGCTGGTTGCCCGTCGCCGGGTCAATTTCGGACCGGTCGATCCGGTGCTGGCGCGCGAGATTTTCATCCGCGACGGGCTGGTACGGCAGACCATACGCACGCGCGGCGGCTTCCTGCAGCATAACCGGCGTCTGATCGAGGAAATCGAGGGCCTGGAAGCCAAGACCCGACGCCGCGACGTGCTGGTCGACGAGGAGGCGCTGTACGCTTTCTACGACCGTCGCATCCCGGAAGGCGTCTACAGCACTGCAAGCTTCGAGCGCTGGCGGGAGAAGGCCGAGCGCAAGCAGCCGCGGCTGCTGTACATGAGCCGCGGCGACCTCATGCAGCGCGCCGCCGATGAAGTCACCGCTGAGGATTTTCCGGCGCGCTTCGAGGTTGCCGGCATGGCGCTGCCGCTGGAATACCATTTCGAGCCGGGGCATCCGCTGGACGGGGTTACCGCGGTGGTGCCGCTGGCGGCCCTCAACCAGCTGGAGCCGGCTCCCTTCGATTGGCTGGTGCCGGGGCTGCGCCAGGAGAAGGCGGCAGCCCTCATCCGGGCCCTGCCCAAGGCGCTGCGCCGGCATTTCGTGCCGGCGCCGGATTTCGCCCAGGCCGTGCTGCAGGCCGCCACGCCGGGCGAAGGCTCGCTGCAGGAGGCGCTGCGCCGAGAGCTCAAGCGCATGACCGGCGTGGAGATCCCCATCGACGCCTGGGACTCGGTCGAGCTGCCGGCGCACCTGACCATGCACTTCCGCGTCATCGACGAGCGGGGCCGGACGCTGGCCAGCGGCAGCGATCTCGCAGCGCTGCAGCGGGACCTTGGCGACCGTGCTGCTGAACAGCTTGGCCAGGCCTCGACCGGCGGCTGGGAGCGCGCCGATGTGCGGCGCTGGGATTTCGGCGAGCTGCCGGAGACGGTCGAGCTCAAGGTGCGCGGCGTTGCCATCCGCGCCTACCCGGCACTGGTGGATGCCCGCGATCACGTCCAGCTCAAGCTGCTGGACGCGCCGGCGGAGGCGCAGGCAGCAACGCGGAGCGGGGTCCGCCGCCTGTTCCTGCTGGAGCTGGCGCAGCAGGTGAAATACCTGCGCCGCAACCTGCCGCACCTGGACGCCATCTGCCTGCACCTGCGGGAGCTCGGCAGCTGCGAGGAGGTGCGCGAGGATCTGCTGGCAGCTGCCATCGACCGCACCTTCCTGGCCGACGGCAGGCTGCCGCGCACCGAGCAGGACTTCCGCGAGCGCCTGGCGGCCGGCCGCAGCGAGCTGGTCGAAACCGCCAGCCGCCTGTGCGGCAGAGTGCACGAGATCGCGGCGCTCTATCACCAGATCCGCAAGCGCCTGAAAGGGGGCAAGGTACTGTCCCAGGCCGAGAGTCTCAGGGACATCCACGAGCAGCTGGAGCAGCTGATCTATCCGGGCTTCATCAGCGGCACGCCCGCCGAGCGCTTCGAGCACCTGCCTCGCTATCTGCAGGCCTTGCTGCGGCGGCTCGACAAGCTGGATGCCGACCCCGGCCGCGACCGCGCGCTGCTGCGCGACATCCGCCCGCACTGGGAACGCTGGCTGGAGCGGGCCGAACAGCATCGCCGCAAGCATATCGACGACCCTGCGCTCAGCGACTTCCGCTGGCTGCTGGAGGAGTATCGGGTGTCGCTGTTCGCGCAGGAGCTGAAGACCGCGGTACCGGTTTCAGACAAGCGCCTGCGGCAATTGTGGGAGCGGGTGGTATGACGTCCGGTTCGGCAGGAAGGGCTGCGGGTTGCCGCTGCCCGGCGGTCAGCCGCTTCCCCGTGGTGAACCGACCCGGCCCGCTGTAGTACCATGCGCGCCTCCCAGGGGCGCAAGTGTTCGAAAGGTAAAGATGGAAATTACCGGACTTACGCAACAGATCCACGACCTCCGCGACCGTTACGAGTCGCTACGGAGGTATCTTTGACTACGACGAGAAGGCAGGGCGACTCGAAGAAGTAACCCGCGAGCTGGAGCAGCCCAACGTCTGGGACGACCCGGACCGGGCGCAGGCGCTCGGCAAGGAGCGCTCGGCGCTGGAGGACGTGGTCGGCACTCTGTCGCGACTCGGCAGCGGCCTTGCCGATGCCGAGGAACTGCTCGAACTCGCCAAGGCCGAGGGCGACGACGATACCATTGCGGCAGTCGCCGCCGATCTTGAGCAGTACGACAAGGAGCTCGGCCGGCTCGAATTCCGCCGCATGTTCTCGCGCGAGGCCGACCGCAACAATGCCTTCCTGGATATCCAGGCCGGCCAGGGCGGCACCGAGGCGCAGGACTGGGCCAACATCCTGCTGCGCATGTACCTGCGCTGGGGCGAGCGGCACGGCTTCAAGACCGAGCTGATCGAGGTCTCGCCTGGCGAAGTGGCCGGCATCAAGAGCGCCACCGTCAAGTTCGACGGCGAGTACGCTTTCGGCTGGCTGCGTACCGAGATCGGCGTGCACCGGCTGGTGCGCAAGTCGCCGTTCGACTCCGGCAATCGCCGCCACACATCGTTCGCGGCGGTGTTCGTCTCGCCCGAGATCGACGACGACATCGAGATCGAGATCAACCCGGCCGATCTGAAGGTGGATGTGTATCGCGCCTCCGGCGCCGGCGGCCAGCACGTCAACCGGACCGAGTCGGCGGTGCGCATCACCCACGTGCCGACCGGCATCGTGGTGGCCTGCCAGAACGACCGCTCGCAGCACAAGAACCGCGCCACCGCCATGAAGCAGCTCAAGGCCAAGCTGTACGAGCTGGAAATGCAGAAGCGGCGGGCCGAGCAGGAAAAGCTCGAGGACAGCAAGGCCGACATCGGCTGGGGCAGCCAGATCCGCTCCTACGTGCTGGACCAGTCCCGCATCAAGGATCTGCGCACCGGCGTCGAGGTCGGCAACACCCAGGCGGTGCTTGACGGCGAGCTCGACCAGTTCATCGAGGCGAGCCTCAAGGCCGGCCTGTAGACGTAAGAGACCATGACCGACGAACAACAGCAGCACGACGAGAACAAGCTGATCGCGCAGCGGCGCGAGAAGCTCGCCGCCCTTCGCAAGACCGGCAACGCCTTCCCGAACGACTTCCGGCGCGACGCGCTGGCCGGCGAGCTGCAGGCGCGCTACGCCGACTGGAGCGCCGAGCAGCTGGAGGCCGAGCCGATCCGGGTCAAGCTTGCCGGCCGCATGATGGCCAAGCGCGTGATGGGCAAGGCGAGCTTCACGCACATCCAGGACATGTCCGGCCGCATCCAGCTGTTCCTGCGCAAGGACGACCTGGATGACGAGGTCTACGACGACTTCAAGACCTGGGACATCGGCGACATCGTCGGCGCCGAGGGCGTGCTGATGCGCACCAAGACCGGCGAGCTGTCGGTCAAGGTCGACACGCTGCGGCTGCTCACCAAGTCGCTGCGGCCGCTGCCGGAGAAATGGCACGGCATCAGCGACCAGGAGATGCGCTATCGGCAGCGCTATGTCGACCTCATTGTCACCGAGGAAACCCGGCGCACCTTCGTGCTCAGAAGCCGCATCGTCCAGTACATCCGGGAGTTCTTCAACCGCAGAGGATTCCTGGAGGTCGAGACGCCGATGATGCATCCCATCCCGGGCGGCGCCACGGCACGGCCGTTCATCACCCACCACAATGCGCTGGACATGCCTCTGTATCTGCGGGTGGCGCCGGAGCTGTACCTGAAGCGACTGGTGGTGGGCGGTTTCGAGAAGGTCTACGAGATCAACCGTAACTTCCGCAACGAGGGGGTGTCGACCAGGCACAACCCCGAGTTCACCATGCTGGAGTTCTACCAGGCCTACGCCGACTACCACATGCTGATGGACCTCACCGAGGAGCTACTGCAGGGGCTGGCGCGGGAAGTGGTCGGCAGCGAGAAGATCGTCTATCAGGGCGAGGCCTTCGATTTCGGCAAGCCGTTCCAGCGGGTGAGCGTGTTCGACGCCATCCTGCAGCACAATCCGGACATCCGGCGCGACGACCTCTCCACGCTCGAGGCGGCGCGGGCGCTATGCGAGCGCCTCAACATCCCGTTCAAGGAGAGCGACGGGCTTGGCAAGCTGCAGCTGGAGGTGTTCGAGAAGACCACCGAGCACAAGCTGCGCGAACCGACCTTCGTGATCGACTATCCCAAGGAAGTCTCGCCGCTCGCGCGTGAGAAGGACAGCGATCCGTTCCTCACGGACCGCTTTGAGCTCATCGTCGGCGGCCGGGAGATCGCCAACGGCTTCTCCGAGCTCAACGACCCGGAGGATCAGGCCGAGCGCTTCCGCCAGCAGGCCGCCGAGAAGGCCGCCGGCGACGAGGAGGCCATGCACTACGACGCCGACTACATCCGCGCTCTGGAATACGGCCTGCCGCCAACGGCGGGCGAGGGCATCGGCATCGATCGGCTGGTGATGCTGCTCACCGACTCGGCCTCCATCCGCGATGTGCTGCTGTTCCCGGCCATGCGGCCGGAAGGGTAGGAGCCAAGGCTTGCGCTGCGGAACGTCCGCAGCGCAGCTGTCTACGCTTCCTGCAGGTAGGGTACGGGTTGTGCCTGCACCGACCGGCCATCCACCTGCAGACCGGTAGTACCGGCACGGTTCATCTGCAGTACTGCCAGTGCCTCGCTCCGGCCGTCCGGGCCCGGCGCGGCCATCACCACTTCGCCGGCCAGCGCGCCATTGGCGTCGCGCACTTCCGCGCCCGGTGCCGGCGCGTCGCCATCAATCAGCAGGCGGTACATGCGGCGCTTGAGATTGCCGAGGTAGTGCATGCGGGCGACGATCTCCTGGCCCGGGTAGCAGCCCTTGGTGAAGCTGATGCCGCCGATCAGGTCCAGGTTGGCCATCTGCGGGATGATGCTCTCCTGCGCGCCGGGCAGGATCTCGGGTACGCCGGCGCGGATATCGAGCAGCCGCCAGACCGGCTCCCCGACCCGCGGCAGGCTCGCCAGGGCCGTCCAGAGCTGCGCCATCCGTTCGGCCGGCGCCAGCACCAGCGCCCGCGGCCGCTCGCCGCGCAGCCGCCAGATGCCGGCGTCATCCTGCCAGCGGCCGGCGTCCGGCGCGTCCGGCAGTTCCAGTCCCTGTGCGGCGAGCAGCGCTGCCGCCTGTTCGCCGCTGACGCCAAGCGCGGCCCAACGGTCGCTGACATCGGCGAGCGTGACCTTGGCGCGCAGCACGTACATGCGCAGGCGCTTGAGCACGTTCGCCAGCAACGCCCGCGGCAGCAACAGCAGATAGCCGTCCTGGCGGCGGATCACCCGGAACAGCGCCAGCATCCGCCCTTTCGGGTTGCAGTAGGCGGCCAGCTGGCTTGCGCCGGCGTCCAGCGCCAGGATGTCGTTGCTGAGCTGGCCTTGCAGGAAGGCGCCGGCCTCGGCGCCTGTGGCTTCGATGATGCCGATGCCGGGCAGCGGGCAGGCGAAGTCGCCGGTACTGTGGGCGATTTCGGCGGCAGGCTCGGCGAAGCCGAGCAGGGTGCCGTCCTGCCAGCGGGCGGAGGTATCCGTCAGTAGGTGTTGCCAGACAAGAGACATGTGTAAGCTCCGATCAATCGGTGCGCGATGTGCGATAATGCTCGGCCTGACCGAGCTGAGGTAGGAGCAATGGACGAACAGCGTAAGACAGCCGAGCCAGAGGTGCCAGCCGAGCAGGGTACGGAGGCGCGGCCTCCCGAGCAGCAGCCCAACCTGCCCAAGGAGATCGGCGGTCGCGGCGGCCTGGAACCGACCCGTTACGGCGATTGGGAAAAAAACGGCCGTTGCATCGATTTTTAGTTGGAAAAACCGGCTGCCGGGAACGATTCCTGCTGCCGTCCGGTACCTGAGGCCGCCCGGCCTGGCTGCTGTGGCTTGCGTCAACGGCTTCTAGGGTTTAGCTTATCGCCCCGTTCTTAAACGGGTGCCAGTGCGGAGCGCGTCTATAATGCAAAGCGACAATCGGCCGCTTTCTCCTCATCTGCAGATCTACAAGCCACAGTGGACGTGGGTTCCTTCGATCATGTTCCGGTTCTCGGGCGGCGCCATCACGGTCGGCAGCCTGCTGCTGATCTATTGGCTGATCGCCCTGGCCAGCGGGCCGGAAGCCTACGCCACGGCGCAGAGCGTGTTCGGCAGCATCATCGGCCGAATCATTCTGTTCGGCTTTACCTGGGCGCTGATGTACCACCTGCTCGGTGGCATCCGCCACCTGGTCTGGGATGCCGGTAAAGGCTTCGTCGTGCCGACCGCCGAGTTTTGGGCGAAGGTGGTCGTTTTTGGTTCCATCGTCCTGACCGTACTGGTCTGGATCGCCGCATATGCACTGAGGGGGGCGGCATGAATCTGCGTACGCCACTTGCCCGGGCCCGCGGCCTGGGTTCCGCGAAGGATGGGGTCGGCCACTGGCTGGCCGAGCGCGTCAGCGCCGCTGCGCTGGTGCCGCTGGTCATCTGGTTCGTGATCGGGCTGATCATGCACGCCGGTGCCGACTACGAGGCCGTAAAGGCCTGGATCGGCCACCCGGTCAACGCCGTCCTGATGATCCTGTTGCTGGGCGCGATGTTCCATCACGCGCAGCTGGGCATGCAGGTCATCTACGAAGACTACATTCACACCGAATGGCTGAAGGTCGGCAGCATCTACGCGACCAGGTTCGCCGCTTATCTCCTGGCAGTGGCCGGCAGCTTCGCGGTCCTCAAGGTCGCGTTCGGGGGATAGCAAGCAATGAGCAATAGTTACAAGATTATCGACCACACCTATGACGTGGTCGTGGTCGGTGCCGGTGGTGCCGGCCTGCGCGCCACCTTCGGCATGGCGCTGGAAGGCCTGAAGACGGCCTGCATCACCAAGGTGTTCCCGACCCGCTCACACACCGTGGCGGCCCAGGGCGGCATCTCCGCAGCGCTCGGCAACATGGGCGAGGACGACTGGCGCTGGCATATGTACGACACCGTCAAGGGGTCGGACTGGCTGGGCGACCAGGATGCCATCGAATACATGTGCCGCGAGGCGGTGCCGGCCATCCTGGAGCTCGAGCACTACGGCGTGCCGTTCTCCCGCACCGAGGAAGGCAAGATCTACCAGCGGCCGTTCGGCGGCATGACCACCCATTTCGGCAAGGGCACCGCACAGCGCACCTGCGCCGCCGCCGACCGGACCGGCCACGCCATTCTGCACACGCTTTACCAGCAGTCGCTGGCGCACCAGGCGGAATTCTTCATCGAATACTTCGCCATCGACCTGATCATGGATCAGGACGGCGCCTGCCGCGGCGTGGTGGCGATCAACATGGCGGACGGCACCATCCACCGCTTCCGCGCCCATATCGTCTGCCTGGCAACGGGCGGCTACGGCCGTGCCTACTTCTCCTGCACCTCGGCCCACACCTGCACCGGCGACGGCAACGGCATGGTGCTGCGCGCCGGCCTGGCGCTGCAGGACATGGAGTTCGTGCAGTTCCACCCGACCGGCATCTACGGCGCCGGCTGCCTGATCACCGAAGGCGTGCGCGGCGAGGGCGGCTACCTGACCAATGCCAACGGCGAGCGTTTCATGGAGCGCTATGCGCCCAACGCCAAGGATCTCGCCTCCCGCGACGTCGTCTCGCGGTCGATGACCATCGAGATCCGTGAAGGCCGGGGTGTCGGCCCGCTCAAGGACCACATCCACCTGCACCTGGAGCATCTGGGCGCCGACGTCATCAACGAGCGCCTGCCGGGCATCGCCGAGAGCGCCCGCATCTTCGCCGGCGTCGACGTCACCAAGGAGCCGATCCCGGTCATCCCGACCGTCCACTACAACATGGGCGGCATCCCGACCAACTACCACGGCGAAGTCGTCACCCTCAAGGACGGCAATCCCGACCATGTGGTGCCGGGCCTGATGGCGATCGGCGAGGCCGGCTGCGTGTCGGTGCACGGCGCCAACCGGCTGGGCTCCAACTCGCTGCTGGACCTGGTGGTGTTCGGTCGCGCCGCGGCCAAGCGGGCGGCAGCCATCCTCAAGTCCGAAGGCCGCACGCACAAGCCGCTGCCGCCGGATGGCGCCGACCTGGCGCTGTCGCGCCTGGACCGGCTGCGCCACGCCAAGGGTGATCTGCCGACCGCCCAGATCCGGCTCGAAATGCAGCGGACCATGCAGAACTACGCCGCCGTGTTCCGCACCGGCGAGTCGCTGGCGGAAGGCTGCGAGAAGATGGATCAGGTGTTTGCGTCGTTCGCCCACGTCGGCATCAAGGACCGCAGCCTGATCTGGAACTCCGACCTGATCGAGACGCTCGAGCTGGAGAACCTGCTGGGGTCGGCGGTGACCACCATCCAGGGCGCGCTCAACCGCAAGGAGAGCCGTGGCGCCCATGCCCGGGAGGACTACCCCGAGCGGAACGACAAGGAGTGGATGAAGCACACCTTGGCCTGGATGGACGAGAAGGGCAAGGTCAAGCTCGACTATCGGCCGGTGCATACCTACACCCTGACCGACGAAGTCCAGTACATCGAGCCGCAGGCGCGCGTCTACTAAGGCGCGCAACTAACGAGACGAGGCTAGGCGGATGGCTCTGATTTCCCTTCCCGCAAATTCCCGCGTCACCGAGGGCAGCACCTACGCTGCCCCGGCTGGCGCCAAGAATATCAAGCGCTTCAAGGTCTACCGCTGGGATCCTGACAGCGGCAAGAACCCGCGCCTGGACACCTACGAGGTGGACATGGACAACTGCGGGCCGATGGTTCTCGACGCGCTGATCAAGATCAAGAACGAGATCGACCCGACCCTGACCTTCCGGCGCTCCTGCCGCGAAGGCATCTGCGGCTCCTGCGCGATGAACATCGACGGCAGCAACACGCTGGCCTGCACCAAGGCCATCGACGATGTTGCCGGGGACGTGCGCGTCTACCCGCTGCCGCACATGCCGGTGATCAAGGACCTGGTGCCGGACCTCACCCACTTCTACGCCCAGTACGCGTCGATCCGGCCCTGGATCCGTACCCAGACGCCGCCGCCGCCGGACAAGGAGCGGCTGCAGTCGAAGGAAGACCGGGCCAAGCTCGACGGGCTGTACGAGTGCATCCTCTGCGCCTGTTGCTCGACCTCCTGCCCGAGCTACTGGTGGAACAGCGATCGCTATCTTGGCCCCGCTATTTTGCTGCAGGCCTATCGCTGGATCGTGGATTCTCGCGACGAGGATACCGGCACGCGCCTGGATGAGCTGGAGGATCCCTTCAAGCTCTACCGCTGCCACACGATCATGAACTGCGCCAAGACCTGCCCGAAGGGCCTGAACCCGGCAAAGGCGATCGCCGAGATCAAGAAGCTGCTGGTCGCGCGGCGCTAGGGGGCGCCGCAGGCATGGGACGCGATCGCTCGCGGCTGGTCTGGCGCTGCCGGCGCGGCACGCTGGAGCTCGACCTGCTACTGCGCAGGTTCCTGGATACCGGCTACGACGGACTCGACGCGCGCCAACGGCGCGCGTTCGAGCGTCTGCTCGATTGCGAGGACGATGTGCTGCAGGACTGGCTGCTAGGGACGGCAGAACCTGACGATGCCGAGCTCAAGGAGATCGTCGACCGCATCCGCCGGCCTGCTTGAGGTCCGGCTCGCGCCGTCGCGCGCCGCCCTGGCCTGTTTCATCGGTATCCATCTGGCCGGCGCTCTGCCGGCCTTGTTGCTTCCCCTGCCCTGGTATGCCGCCGCTGTCTGGCTGGCGGCGGTAGCGGTTTCCCTGGTGGTTGGCCTGCGCCGGCGGCCGGTACAGGCCTTGCGGCTGCTCGGCGATGGCCGCTGGCGGCTGTCGCTTGCCGGCCGCGACGAGGTCGATGCCAGTCTGATCGGCTGGTTCGCGCATCCCTGGCTGTGCGTGGCCCGCTTCCAGGCCGGGCGTCGTCGTCTGGCGGTGACGATTCCCTACTGGCAGCTGCCGGCCGAGCAGCATCGACGGCTGCGCGCGGCGTTGCGGGCGGCAGCCGTGGCACGGTAACCGGCTCGACCTTAGTCCAGATTGCCGTACGGCCGCACCGAAGGCGGTGTGAGGATGGTCGGCACGCCTTCGAGCGCGGGGTCGGGGTGCGGATAGTCGAGCGTGAAGTGCAGGCCGCGACTTTCCTGCCGTGACTGCGCGCAGCGGATGATCAGCTCCGCCACGGTAGCGAGATTGCGCAGCTCGAGCAGATCGCCGGTTACCCGGAAATTGCCGTAGTACTCGCGGATCTCCGTCTGCAAGAGCTCCACCCGCCGCCGCGCACGCTGCAGCCGCTTGTTCGTGCGAACGATCCCCACATAGTCCCACATGAAGCGGCGTAGCTCGTCCCAGTTATGACTGACCACCACCTGTTCGTCGGAATCGGTCACGCGGCTTTCGTCCCATGCCGGCAGCGCCGGCGGGGCGGGGAGATCGACGGCGCTGCTCTGGATGTGCTCGGCGGCGGCGGCGGCGAATACCAGGCATTCCAGCAGCGAATTGCTCGCCAGCCTGTTGGCGCCGTGCAGGCCCGTGTAGGCCACTTCGCCGATGGCATAGAGCCCGGGGAGATCGGTCCGGCCTTGCAGATCGGTCACCACGCCGCCGCAGGTGTAGTGGGCGGCCGGCACTACCGGCAGCGGCTCGCGGGTCATGTCGTAGCCGAACTCGAGGCAGCGCTGGTAGATGGTGGGGAAGTGGCTCTTGATGAACTCCGCCGGCCGATGGCTGATGTCCAGCAGGACATGATCGATCCCGAGTCGCTTCATTTCGTGGTCGATGGCGCGGGCCACGATGTCGCGCGGCGCCAGCTCGGCGCGCTTGTCGAAACGCGGCATGAAGCGGGTACCGTCCGGCAGCAGCAGCAGCCCGCCTTCGCCGCGCACCGCCTCGCTGATGAGGAAGGACTTGGCGCGCGGGTGGTAAAGGCAGGTCGGGTGGAACTGGTTGAACTCCATGTTGGCAACGCGGCAGCCGGCCCGCCAGGCCATGGCAATGCCGTCGCCGGTCGCCCCGTCGGGATTGCTGGTGTACAGGTAGACCTTGCTGGTGCCGCCAGTGGCGAGCACGACATTGCGGGCCGACAGCAGCCGCACCCGGTCGCCGGGGAGATCCAGCACATAGGCGCCGAGGCAGCGATCGGTGTCGTGCCCGAGGCGCGCCGCGGTGATCAGGTCGATGGCGGCATGATGTTCGAGGATGTCGACGTTGGCGCGCCGACGGACCAGATCGGCCAGGGTGGTCTCGACGGCGCGTCCGGTGGCGTCGGCAGCATGGACGATGCGGCGGTGGCTATGGCCGCCTTCGCGGGTCAGGTGCAGGGTTTCTTCCCCGCTCTGGCCGGCTGCCATGGAAAACGACACGCCCTGGTCGAGCAGCCAGCGGATGGTGGCCGGGGCGTGTTCGGCAACGAAGCGGGCAGTGGTCGGATCGGTCAGGCCGGCACCGGCGATCAGGGTGTCCTGGACATGGGCGTCGATGGAGTCGGCGCTGTCGAGAACGGCGGCGATGCCGCCCTGGGCATAGAGACTGGAGCCTTCCGTGATGGGCCCCTTGGACAGCAGCGCAATGCGCATGTGGGGAGGAAGCCGCAGCGCCAGGCTCAGGCCGGCAACGCCGCTGCCTATGATCAGGACATCGTAAGTCGTTGTGCGCTCGTGCATTCGGTTGCGCTCGTTGGGAGGGATCGGATAACCTCGATTGCCTTTGCCGGCGTCGGACCGATCTTCGGCAACGCGCCCGAGTCCAGGGATGAGGCCGACAGCGACGGACGTGAATCTCGAGTGACACCAGCTATAACCGCCGGCGTAATATACCTTCACCATTTCAGGATGTGCGAACCAAGCGTGAGCATCGATGTCTATCGGCGCGGTAGCGTCTGCGAGTCCGGTCGTCATGGCTGATCGGATGAACGCAACGACGGTCGACCAGGAACTGGTCAGGCGCGTGCAGGCGGGCGACAAGCGGGCCTTTGACGTGCTGGTGCTCAAGTACCAGAACAAGCTGGTCAAGCTGATCACCCGCTATATCCATGATCCCGTGGAAGCCCTCGATGTGGCGCAGGAGGCCTTCATCAAGGCGTACCGGGCTTTGCCGAATTTCCGCGGCGATAGCAGTTTCTATACCTGGCTGTATCGGATCGGTATCAATACGGCCAAGAATCATCTGGTGGCGACAGGTCGCCGGCCGCCGGAAAGCGATATCGATGCGCAGGACGCGGAACAATATGACTTCGAGTCAAGACTAAAGGATCAGGAGACCCCGGAGGGGATCGCTGAGCGGGATGAGGTCGAGCGGACCATCTTCGACGCCATCGACGCCTTGCCGGAGGATCTTCGTACCGCGATTACCCTGCGTGAGTTCGAAGGGTTGAGCTACGAGGAAATCGCACAGGCAATGGACTGCCCTGTAGGTACCGTCCGTTCCCGGATCTTCCGGGCGCGCGACGCTATCGACAAGAAACTTCGGCCGCTGATTGGGCCGACCGGAAGGTGAGTCGTATGAGCAACGAGGCATTCAACGCGCAGCTGTCAGCGCTGATCGACAATGAGCTGCGTAAGGACGAGGCGCTGTTCCTGACACGCCGGCTGGTGAACGACCCGGACGCAGCCATGCAGCTGGGGCGCTATGTGATGATCGGCGATGCCATCCGCCGCCAGCTGCCGGAAGTGATGGACACCCGGCTGGTGGAGCGGGTGCGGGCCGCGCTGGAGGCCGAACCTGCCCTGGAGGCGGCCCCTGCCTCTTCCGCGGCCACCATGCGTCGCATCCTGCGGCCGCTGGCAGGACTGGGAG
>Ga0079224_100008908_pt1 | contig 13635 bp, 9 predicted proteins | sample Stecom2015_FD_80414 | JGI IMG/M metagenome (GOLD analysis project Ga0079224, IMG submission 80414) | Agricultural soil microbial communities from Utah to study Nitrogen management - Steer compost 2015 | ecosystem: Environmental > Terrestrial > Soil > Agricultural land | place: USA: Utah... | reverse complement strand
TTTTCATTAACATCAAAAATGTTGGTGTCGCCCCCTAATGTTAAACTAATATCGGTTATCAACTCTTCACGTATCCCGTCTAATGGCGGATTGGTAACTTGAGCAAATAATTGTTTGAAATAGTTATATATTAATTGAGGTTTTTCAGAAAGTACGGCAATGGGCGTATCTGTGCCCATAGATCCAATAGGCTCGTAAGCACTTTTGGCCATTGGTAAAATAATGGTATTGATGTCCTCTTCAGTATAACCAAAAATGACTTGTCTTTTAGTTAAATTTTCTTCGTTGAAGAATACAGGACAATCATTATAAGGTATGTTTTTTAAGTGAACTAAATTGTTTTCGAGCCACTGTTTGTATGGGTGTTTGGAGGCTATGTTTTCTTTAATTTCTTCATCGTTAATGATGCGGCCTTCATTCATATTAACCAAGAACATCTTTCCTGGTTCCAGTCTTCCGTGGTGTTGCACGTTTTTTGGTTCTACTTCAATAACACCAGTTTCAGAAGACATGATGACATAACCATCCTTGGTTACGGTATATCTAGAAGGGCGAAGGCCATTTCTATCTAATACGGCTCCAATATAGTTTCCGTCTGTAAATGGAATGGAGGCTGGGCCATCCCAAGGTTCCATAATACAAGAATTGAACTCGTAAAATGCTTTTTTAGCCTCAGACATATCTGGGTTTTTTTCCCAAGCTTCAGGTACAAGCATCATCATTACTTCTGGTAAAGAACGGCCTGTCATTATCAATAATTCAACCACCATATCCATAGAGGCTGAGTCTGATTTTCCAGGAAGTACAATAGGTAAAATAGTTTTTATTTCACTACCAAACCATTTGCTTTCCATTAATTCCTGACGAGAAAACATTCTGGCGACATTCCCTCTTAAAGTGTTTATTTCACCATTATGGCACATGTATCTAAACGGCTGGGCCAAATCCCAAGTCGGGAAGGTGTTTGTAGAGAAACGTTGATGCACCAAAGCCAATCTAGTAACAAACAATGGGTCGTTTAGATCTTTGTAGAAAAGCTTAATATCTTCAGGAACTAATAGTCCTTTATATATAATGATTTTAGTAGATAAACTAGGTAAGTAGAAAAAAGAGCTTTCAGAAAGTTTAGAACTATATATTTCATGTTCTGCTTTTTTTCTGGCAATAAATATTTTTAAATTAAATTGGAAATCGTCTTGCTCGTCATTTTCCTTTCCAACAAATATCTGTTTAACGGCAGGTTGTGTTTTAGCGGCAATTTCACCTAATACAGATTCGTCAAGAGGCACATCTCTCCAGCCGATCACTTTTAGGCCTTGTTCCTTAATATGCTTTTCAAGAATGCCAATAGAATATACTTGTTGATTTATTTTTTTAGGTAAGAACACATTGCTAACCGCATAATTGCCAGCTTCAGGAAGTTGGAATTTGCAATTAGCCACAAAGAAATCATGCGGAATATCAATTAAAATACCAGCACCATCTCCCGTTCGTCCATCAGCGCTTACCGCACCTCGGTGTTCTAATTTTTCAAGAATTTCTAATGCCTTATGTATAATGTCATTAGATTTAATTCCTTTCAGACTACAAATAAAACCTGCTCCACAATTATCGTGTTCGAATTCAGGTAAATACATTCCTTGTTTCTTCAGCATAACCAACTAAATATTTTGATTTAACAACTTGACTCACAAGCGAAGATATATACTAGGGCTTAATTAATAACAATGGCTATTTCATTATTCCGATATTAGAAATTATCGCTTAAAAAAAACAATATTATAATAATTATAGGGGCAATATTTTAATAAATGCTCAAACATTATTAGGAGTAAAATTACAAAAACCTGCATTAATATCAACGAAATGGCTTAATAACAAGAAAAAATCAATTAAAGACACTAAAACACTAATAATAATTCAAATTGTTGATTTATCAAAAAATCATAAAAAACACAAAATAAAATTACACCCATAAAAAAATAGGGTCAAAATCTTAATAATGATAAAAATTTACACCTTGCCCATGTTTTTTTCAGGGTATAAATCTTTTTTATATAGTTTTACCTTGTAACAGCGTAAATATAACTCAAACCAGTAAACATTTTTAATAACCAAAATTTAATCATTATGAAAAAACTAATTACCCTTTCCGTGTTTTTTGTTGCAATGGGATTATTTGCTCAAGAAGAAAAACCGTCTATTACAATTAGCGGTAGTGTGGATGCTTATTATCAAACTTATTTGTCGGCTCCTGATAATGAAGGGGTGTCTTTCGGTTCCGCTTTTGCTGAGCAATCAGGTTTTGCTCTTGGAATGGGAAATTTAATATTTAGTTACGAGGGCGAAAAGGTGGGTGCCGTTTTAGATCTTGTTGCAGGGCCCAGAGGCGCCAGTGCCACTTTTAACACGGATATTCTTGACGGAATCGTGAATCAAGCTTATATATACTACAAAGTATCTGAACGCACGACGTTAACATTGGGTAGATGGAATACATTTATAGGTTATGAGGTTATTGCTCCTGCGGCTAACTTCAATTACAGTACGTCTTATCTGTTTTCCAGTGGCCCTTTCTCGCATTTGGGTTTAAAAGCAGATTTTGCTTTGTCTGATGATTGGAGTTTAATGTTGGCTTTAACAAATCCATGGGATGTAAACAACGCTTCCACAACTGGCGAATATGCTCTTGGAGCCCAAGTAGGTGCTTACGGTCAATATCTTAATCTATATTATGATAGCAGTAATCACGACGGTTTAGGTTTTGAAATCGACTATACCGGTGGTTTTGATGTATCGGACTCATTCTTCTTAGGGATTAATGCTGCTTACAATGATAACGATGGTTCTGGATTTTATGGCGCTGCTTTGTACCCACAGTTCGCCGCTTCCGATTCTTTTAGTATAGGGTTGAGAGGGGAATACTTTTCAGAACATGCCGATGGCGTGGATGATTTGCCAAATGTGTTTGCCGCTACATTGACTGGTAGCTATACTATTGAAAACTTAATAATCAAGCCAGAGATTAGATTGGATTCTTGGAGCAATGACCTGCGCTACATTGATAATGATGGCGTGGCCACAGATAAATTAGCTGCCTTTACATTGGCTGCCATTTTCACATTCTGAGTATAAACATCAAGAGGATAAGGCGGTTCTTATGAGGTTGCTTTATTCTCTACTAACCTAAAAAATGATGTTAATTATACCTGTTAGGCGCCATGATTTGCAACATAATATTACTAAAAAACAGTGGGATTGATTAATATCCCTAAAATTATAAGGGTCTGTTTTAATAATTTGATATAAATACCATTCATGTCCATTAAAAAATAGGCGTCATTAATTTTATACTTTAAAACTTTAATTAACAAATAACCATATCATGAAAAAAATTGAAGCAATTATTAGAAAGTCCAAATATCGTGTCGTAAAGGATGCTTTACATGCGGTTGGGGTTAACTTTTTCTCTTATTGGGATGTTACCGGTTTAGGGAATGAGAAGGAAGGGCATGTGTACAGAGGGGTAGCATATAGTACGAGCGATATTCAACGTAGACATTTGTCCATTGTTGTAAACGATGATTTTGCTGAGGCAACAATCAAAGCCATTCTTAGTTCGGCGGGAACGGGCGAAGTTGGCGACGGTAAAATTTTTGTATCCGATATACAAGAATGTTACAGAATTAGAACAGCAGAAAAAGGGGGAGACACCTTAAAATAATAACCAATAAATAATAATATTATGGAATTACTAACAGTTAATAATGTATGGATGATGATCTGTACAGCGCTTGTGTTCTTTATGCATTTAGGGTTTTCATTCCTAGAAATTGGGTTAACAAGACAAAAAAATACAATAAACGTTTTATTTAAAAATGTTTTTATAATAACCGTAGGATTACTTCTTTACTGCTTTGTGGGCTTCAATTTAATGTATCCAGGAGAGTTTAATGGATTTTTTGGATTCGCAGGATTTGGTTTGGATACGCCATTAACCGCTGAAGGCGCTTTAGATTTAACCTATAATGAAGGCTATACCTACTGGACAGATTTCTTATTTCAAGGCATGTTTGCGGCTACTGCGGCAACTATTGTTTCGGGAGCTGTTGCAGAACGTGTAAAAATTGTACCGTTCATGATTTTTGCAGTAATATATGTGGGCATTGTTTACCCAATTGCTGGTTCATGGAAATGGGGAGGCGGGTTTTTAGATGCTATGGAAACGCCATTTTACGATTTCGCAGGTTCTACTTTAGTGCACTCTGTAGGTGGATGGGCTGCTGTTGTATTTGTTTGTCTATTGGGCCCTCGTATTGGTAAATTTAAAGAAGGAAAACCACAAGCAATTCCTGGACACAACATTCCTATTGCTACAGCGGGTGTTTTAATCTTATGGTTGGGATGGTTCGGATTTAATGGAGGTTCTATTTTATCAGCCGATCCAGGTTTAACATCGTTAACGCTTGTAACTACTTGTTTAGCTGCTGCTGCTGGTGGTGTTGTAGCGATGATAACATCTGCCATTAAAGATAAAAAACTTGATTTAACTATGTTTTTAAACGGTATTCTTGGAGGCTTGGTTGGAATTACAGCTGGCGCAGACCAAATGAATCCTACTGAGGCACTTATAATTGGCGCTATTTCTGGTGTGATTGTTGTTTTAGCGGTAACTTTTATTGATAGAGTTAAACTTGATGACCCTGTGGGTGCTATTGCGGTACACTTAGTTTGTGGTATTTGGGGAACCCTATCTGTTGGGATATTCGGTAATTTAGCTGGAATGGATCAATTTATTGGTCAATTAATCGGTGTTGCTTCTTATGCTGTTTACTGTATTATAACTTCATTTATTATTATTTACGCACTTAAGAAAACAGTTGGAATTAGAGTTTCTGAAATAGAAGAACTTGAAGGATTAGATGCTCATGAGCATGGTATGGGTGCATATCCAGATTTCAGGATGAATGACCATTAATACATGATTGTCAATAATATATAATATGAAAGGAAGGTTTTGTGATTTTTACAAAGCCTCTCTTTTTATATTTATGTTTAGTTAAAATTACTCCCGATTTTTATTTAATTTTGATAGAAACTATTAAAAAGTGTTATTATGAAAAAGATTGAAGCAATTATTAGAAAATCTAAATATAACGCTGTAAAAGAAGCATTGCACAATGTTGGAGTAAATTTTTTCTCTTATTGGGATGTTACAGGAATTGGTAATGAAAAAGAAGGGCAAGTGTATAGAGGGGTGTCTTACAGTACTAGTAGCATTCAGCGTAGACATTTATCCATTGTGGTAAACGATGATTTTGAAGAGGTAACGATAAATGCCATACTACAATCGGCTAAAACGGGCGATGTGGGAGATGGAAAGATATTCGTATCGAACATTGAAGAATCTTACAGAATACGCACAGGAGATAAAGGAGGAGATACTTTAAAATAACCATGAAGCTTCTTTTTTTTATGAAGATTTAGTGATAAGAAAAAGGCCGTCTAGATTTTAGACGGCCTTTATTTATAAGTGATTTTATGATGAATTATGCCGAATTTCTGCTGGCATTAATGTTGCCAAATAAAGAACGGGTTACAATCTTTTCATAAACTTCAATCAATTCGGTGTCTTTTACAGCTTCCTTCTCAAGTTCCTGAATTTTCTTCAATGCATATTGTTGGATGGTGATTAAAGGAAGTACAATAGACTCCCGCACCTCAATGGATGCCTTAACGCTAGGCTCGTTTTCCATTAAAACCTCATAACCTGTTAATTTTAACAACAAGGATTTGGTGTCAAGATATTCGTTGTAAATAATCGTCCAAAACGCGCCAAATTCAGGATCTTTTGCCATATACATGGTTAAATTGAAAAACGATTTAGTTAAGGACATCATACTGTTTTCCAATAATGTTTTAAAGAACTTAGAATTATTGTAAAGCTGTTCTACTTTATAAAACTCCCCTCGCTCTTCATAAGCCTTTAAAGCAGTTCCTACGCCATAAAAACCGGGTACGTTTTGTTTTAATTGGCTCCAAGAACCTACAAAAGGAATGGCTCTTAAATCTGAAAACACCAATTTATCTGAACTACCTCTTTTAGAAGGTCTACTACCAATATTGGTTTTGGCATAATATTTTAGAGTGCTCATACGTTCTAAATACGGAATGAACATGGAGTGATTTTTAAAATCCTTATAAGCTTGGTAGCTGGTCTCGGCCAAATCGGTCATAACAATTCTGTCGTCATCAGACATGGCGTGTTTTTCTTTGCCCATTCTATTAAAAATACCAGAACTAATTAGTTGCTCTAAATTAAATTGGGATGAATCTAAAGTTCCAAAATTAGAACTTATGGTTTGCCCCTGTATGGTAAGTTGTACTTCCTTATCTTCTATAGTTGGTCCTAAAGACGCATAAAATTGATGAGTTTTACCACCACCTCTAGCTGGCGGTCCACCACGGCCATCAAAGAATATGGCAGAAATGCCATGTTTTCTGGAAATTTCCGTTAGCTTTTCCTTGGCAGTGTAAATTCCCCAGTTGGCCATTAAATAACCACCGTCTTTTGTTCCGTCTGAAAATCCTAACATAATGGTTTGCTTATTTCCACGGCTTTTTAAATGTGCCATGTATGCAGGATTGTTATAGAGTTGTTCCATAACGGGTTGTGCGTTTTCCAAATCGGTAATGGTTTCGAAAAGCGGTACTACATCAACCGTTAAGTTGTCTTTAAACGCTACCATTTTCAGCATGGAAAATAGTTGAATAACATTTAGGGCGGTTTGGTTGTTACTTATAATATATCTGTTCGCACCCAATTCTCCATTAGATTCTTGAATCTGCTTGATGACCTGAATGGTTTTTAAAGTGTTGCTTACCATTTCATCCTCAAACACATCGATATTAATAAGGTTGGTCGTATCAACGTTTGATAATATCTTAATTTGATCATCTTCAGATAAATCATGATAATTTTTAGGAAACGATGGGTGTCCAGTTTTCAATAAATTATCAATAACTTTCGTAAACACATCGTGATGAATTCTACTGTCTTGTCTAATATCCAACGTTGCAAAATTATAGCCAAACAAATGAACTCTGTTTATTAAACTATTAATCTCGGTTACGTATAATGATTGATGTTCATTTATTACAACATCCCTAATTTCTATTAGTTCTTTTTTTAATTCATTTAACGGTAAGGCATGCTTATAATCTAAATCAATGCTATAATGATAAATGGATTCTTCAAGCTTATTAACACGTTCCCTAACATCCCTAAATGTTAATTTTCTGCTTAATAATTTTAAATCTTTATGGTAACTACTTAAAATGGCTCGTTTTAAGTGTTTGGCAACTTTTATGGTTGTTTTGGGTTTTACAAACGGATTTCCATCTCTATCGCCACCAGGCCAAAACCCAATGTTAATAATCTCGTTATGGGCGTCGTTATCTGCAAAAATATTTTGTTGTATGTAATTATAGATTTCACCAAAAGATTTATAAAACACATTTTCTAAATACCAAATAAGGCTCACTGCTTCATCATAAGGGGTTGGTTTTTTGTGTTTGAAAAAAGGTGTTTTTCCAAGCTGTCCAAATAGATTATTGATATCCTTTAAATTATTGGTTTTAATGGCCTCGGTTAAATCGGTGATAATGCCTAAAACAGATCCTGGGTAAAATTGGGTAGGATGTGCCGTTAGTACAATACGAACTTTAAATTCTTCCAAATACTCTTTTAATTCCTCTAACTTATTTACGGAAGCGGTAGAATCTTTAAGGTTTCTAAGCGTACCTATGCCTTCCATATTATTTACAATGGGGAAAGCAGCATCTTCTACGGCATCAAACAAAACAACTTGTCTTTCAATGTATTGAATAAATCTAAAAAGTAAATTAATCTGACTTTTTTGATCACGTCTTGCTTGGTATTTTTTAAAGAAAGTGTCAACAATGGTGGTTGGATCATCGCCATGCGCAAAGCCTTTTCTACATGTTTCATGAAATAAGGGAAGTAACACGCCGGTTTTGGTTATGGCGTCAAAAGGCAGTGTCATAAATATGCTGTTGTATATTTGATATTTAGACATGACGTTTTGGTTGAAACGATTTAATTTAGGCTCTACAGACATAATTCTTACAATTAAATTAATGATAAAAGTACTAAAGCTATGATTAACGGTAGCAAGCAATCAAAAGATTTATTGATTTTTATGGATTGCTGAATACAAATTGTGAATTATTAAATAAAAGAGCCACTATTGATGATTTTTTTTTATTTAGAAATGAGCTATAAAAATCTGGATTTTGTTTGAATTGAAGCAATACCGAAAAGTTTAAAAAAATCTATCCTCCCTTAACATGATAATTGTCATGTTCTGCAATATGTCATCTACCTACATTTACGATTTATTTTCAAATAAACAACCTATTATATGAATAGAATACACACATTCCATATACCCGTTATGGGAATTGGATATACAATAGATACGCCTTTAAAAGTCGCGCAATATGGTATTAACTCTGTAATTTCTTTAGTAGATGATATATTGCTGGAAAGTCTCAGAAAAATGTATAGCGACACTTTTGAGGTTCCCTACCAGGAAATAACAGATAAGATGGATGATTTTAGAGCAAAAAGAATTACATCTTATTTAGATTTAATGCACGATTTAGTTGAAAAAAAGTTTGAAGCATTAAAACAAGTGAGCAACGAAAAAATGGACGCTATCCATACGTACCTAAACATGCTTCCTGAAAATGCATCTCTTAAAGAAGATTTTAAAAAAATAACTTCAAAAGGGAATTTTACCGATATTAAAAATTGGGTCAATAAAAATTTGAAACTTGGAAGCATTGATGTTAACATCATGACAAAAGTGGATAAAGAGAATTATATAAAAGACGAAAAATTACCTGTGGAATATAATGATGCCCATGCAGCACTAAGAGGTTTTGCAAATAGCAAATTAAATTCGTCGGTGGTATTATCAGCTGGTTTAAATCCGAGACTTTACAGTTATGTGGCTCAGTTTGAAGATTTTTATCCTAACGAAAATGGAGCTTTTAAAAAGAGAATTATTTTAAAAGTAAGCGATTATAGATCGGCATTAATCCAAGGTAAATTTTTAGCTAAAAAAGGATTGTGGGTTTCAGAATTTAGAATTGAATCTGGTTTGAAATGTGGCGGACATGCTTTTGCAACAGATGGGTATTTGTTAGGGCCTGTGTTAGCTGAGTTTAAGGAAAAAAGAGAAGAACTAAAAATAACGCTTCAAGAATTGGTACAACAAGAATTTGTGAATCAGAATCGGGCATTTCCAGATAATTTATCAATAAAAATAACGGCGCAGGGAGGTGTTGGCACGAATGAAGAACATGAGTTTTTAATTAAGGAGTATAATCTGGATTCTGTGGGCTGGGGAACGCCTTTTTTATTAGTTCCGGAAGCAACCGTAGTAGACGATAAAACCATAAGTAAACTAATTGATGCTAAAGAAGAAGATTTATATTTAAGTAATATCTCTCCTTTAGGAGTGCCATTTAACAACCTGCGTAATAACACAAAAGATTTAGAAAGAGATGCCCTAATTAAGAAAGACAGGCCAGGTAGTTCGTGTCCAAAGAAATATGTAGAATTAAATAAGGAATTTAAGGATAAAGGCCTTTGTACCGCTTCTAGGGAATACCAGTATTTAAAAATAAAGGAATTGGATGCTAAAAATGTAGAGCCACAAGCGTATGCGTCTGAATTTAACCAAATAATTGAAAAATCCTGTGTTTGTGTGGGTTTAGGAACTTCTGCTATGTTAGCTTATAATTTAAATACTAAATCACTTGGAGATGGCGTGTCTATTTGTCCTGGTCCCAATATGGCGTATTATTCTAAAATTATGACCTTAAAAAATATTACAGATCATATTTATGGAAGAGACAATATGATAACTAGAATAGATCGACCCAATATGTTTATTAAGGAACTTTACATTTATATAGATTATTTAAAGAATAAATTGGAGAGTTTGAAAACTTCCATGACTAAAAAAGACGAGAAATATCTATTAACTTTTTCAGATAATCTTAACGAAGGTATTTTGTATTACAAACATTTATTCCAAGAAACGAAGTATGTTTTTCAAGACATTAAAGATGATCTTTTAAAGGAATTAGATAAAGGAACGACGATTTTAAGCGCCATTAATTCAGACATTCAAAATATGGCAGTCTTACAATGAAAATAACATGAACATATTATCACTTATTATACAGCGTGTTTTTGTTCTTTTTCTATATAAAACATGCTCGATTTAAGTAATATGGTAATTTTTATGAGAATCTTGTTTCAATAGAATTTTAATTAAGATATTTGTAATAAATAACAGATTTATGTTGGCATAGGTTTTGCTTATTTAATCGTAAATTATCTAGTTAAAATGGACTTAGTTAAAGAAATAAATAGATTAAAAAAGGAGAAAAATGCTGTTATTTTGGCACATTATTATCAAGTGCCCGAAATACAGGATATAGCAGATTATGTGGGAGATAGTTTAGGCTTATCTCAACAAGCTGCTGAAACGGATGCGGATATTATTGTATTCGCAGGGGTGCATTTTATGGCTGAAACTGCCAAAATTTTAAACCCCACAAAAACAGTAGTATTACCAGATTTAAAAGCAGGTTGCTCGTTGGCAGATTCCTGTCCGCCAGATTTATTTGAACAATTCACTAAGGCACACCCAGATCACGTGGTTATTACGTATGTTAATTGCTCTGCGGAAGTTAAAGCATTAACCGATATTGTATGTACGTCTTCGAATGCCGTTAAAATTGTAGAATCCATTCCTAATGATGTTCCAATTATTTTTGCCCCGGATAAAAATTTAGGAAGGTATGTTATGAAACAAACCGGTCGAGATATGTTATTGTGGGACGGAAGTTGTATCGTGCATGAAGCTTTTTCAATAGATAAACTTATAGAATTACATAAAAAATACCCAGATTATAAAATAATCGCACATCCAGAATCTGAAGAACATATTTTAAATACAGCAACGTATATTGGTTCTACTTCGGGTATGATAAATTATGTAAAAACACATCCTACAGATAAATTTATTGTGGCTACCGAAGCTGGTATTCTTCATAAAATGCAGCAAGAAATGCCAAATACGGAATTAATACCCGCACCTGCTGTTGAAGATAATACCTGTGCTTGTAGCGAATGTCATTTTATGAAAATGAACACACTTCAAAAACTTTACGATTGCTTACTTAATGAAAGTCCGCAAATTGAAGTGCCAGAACATATTCGAATAAAAGCATTAGTGCCTATTGAACGTATGCTAGAACTCTCTAAGTAATATGATTTCTACAAACTATTTGGTGATTGGTTCTGGTATTGCCGGGCTAACATTTGCGGTGAAAATTGCTGAAAAATTTCCTGACAGAAAGGTTATTATAATTACTAAGGCCAATGAAGATGAGTCTAACACAAAATACGCACAAGGAGGCGTTGCTGTGGTTTTAGACGGGAAGGATTCCTTTAAAAAACATGTTGAAGATACACTGATTGCTGGCGACGGGCTCTGTAATGAAGACGTGGTGAAAATGGTGGTAAAGGAAGGGCCAAAACGCTTGGAAGAATTATTGCTTTGGGGCGCCAATTTTGATACCGATGCCAGTGGCGAATTTAATTTAGGAAAAGAAGGAGGGCATTCTGAATATAGAATTGTGCACCATAAAGACATTACGGGTTACGAAATTGAACGCGCTTTACTTAAAAAAGTACATGAATTAAAAAATGTTACCTTATGGTCACATCATTTGGCCATCGATTTAATTACCAAACATCATATTGCCCATTCACAAGCTAAAGATAATACGTGTTATGGCGCGTATGTTTTCGACCAAAAGAAAGGAACTATATTTACCATTAAAGCAGATAGTACGCTCTTGGCATCTGGCGGTATAGGGCGCGTTTATGGGCATACTACCAACCCTGTTATTGCAACGGGCGATGGTATTGCCATGGCATATAGGGCTAAAGCAAAGGTTAGTGATATGGAATTTATACAATTCCACCCCACAGCATTATATGATGTTAGGGGTAATCAATCCTCTTTTTTAATTTCTGAAGCGGTGAGAGGTATGGGCGCTTACTTAAGAAATAGAAAAGGCGATAGGTTCATGCTTCATTATGATGAACGCGCAGAACTAGCTTCTAGGGATATTGTATCGCAAAGTATAGATAGTGAATTAAAGAAAACAGGTGACACCAATGTATTTTTAGATTGTACCCATTTAGATATGGAAGAGTTTAAAAATCATTTTCCGAATATTTATAAAAAGTGCAAACAAAACCATATTAATGTTGAAACCGACTGGATTCCTGTGGTTCCCGCATCCCATTATTTATGTGGAGGTATAGACGTAGATATGGATGGCAAAACATCCATTAATAATTTATTTGCTTGTGGTGAATGCACAAAAACAGGATTGCATGGCGCTAACAGGTTAGCATCAAATTCGCTGTTGGAAGCCTTAGTATATGCACATAATATTTTTAAATATCATTCCAATCACACGTATAAGACTTTGGATTTTGAAATTCCAGAATGGAATGATGAAGGAACCAGTGTGCCAAGGGAACATGTTATTATTCAATATAATTTGAAGCAATTGCAAGCTTTAATGCGCGATTATGTTGGGATTGTGAGAAGCAATAATCGATTAACAAAAGCGATTAAGCATTTAGATGTGATGTACGCAGAAGTTGAGGAATTTTACAAACAATCAAAAATATCTGCTTCTTTATGCGAATTAAGAAACATGATGAATGTGGCACATTTAATTATTAATCAATCCATTGCCAGAAAAGAAAATAAAGGCGGGTTTTATAAATTGGATAATATAAAACAAAATGAGACTGAAGCTTAATTTGGCTTCAATCTCATTTAAAATAGGTTAAGTGTTATTTTCCCAACATGAGTAGTTCATTGCAAACTACTTCGGTTATATAGCGTTTTTCGCCCTCTTTTGTTTCGTAGCTTCTAGAGGTTAGCTTTCCTTCAATAGCCACTTCTTTGCCTTTGGTTAGATATTTTTCAATGATTTCGGCCGTTTTTCCCCAGGCAATCACGTTGTGCCATTGCGTATCCGTTACCTTTTCACCTTTATTGTTTTTATAGCTTTCATTGGTTGCTATGGTGAATTTAGCAAGCCGTTTTCCTGATTCTAAATTGATGATTTCTGGATCATTACCTAAGTTACCAATCAACTGTACTTTGTTTTTAATTGCGCTCATAATTTTAAATTTTTATTGTTAAACAGTTAATACTATCGAGACTCCCTAACGTCAGTCAGGTTCCTATGTTTCGACAAGGCAAAGATGCCACTGCTTCCAAATGTTATTCGGTTAATAAATATTTAAAATCGTTTGTAAATGTTTGTAGTCGTTTGTAAATGGGTAATTTCCCCAAGAAATAGCATCTATATACAATGTACCACAAGAATTCGTGAAATCATAAAACTTAAAATAATAAAGAGACAATAAAGTGACTCCACCAAGATTCGAACTTGGATCTAAAGTTTAGGAAACTTTTGTTCTATCCCTTGAACTATGGA
>Ga0079224_100008907_pt1 | contig 13635 bp, 10 predicted proteins | sample Stecom2015_FD_80414 | JGI IMG/M metagenome (GOLD analysis project Ga0079224, IMG submission 80414) | Agricultural soil microbial communities from Utah to study Nitrogen management - Steer compost 2015 | ecosystem: Environmental > Terrestrial > Soil > Agricultural land | place: USA: Utah... | reverse complement strand
CAAGATACTTAGGCCATTTTTTCTTTTTCTTCGTACTATGACGATCTGTTCTACCCATAAACTCACTTCCTTTTAGTAGTAAACTAGCTGATTTATTATTGCATATGTATTAGACGTTTGAAAAGAAGAAAAGTTACAAGAATGTTGAAAAATGTCATAATTTGCATGATATACTCAAGAGTAATAACAAAAAGTAATAGTAAAACATGTATCATGTTTTTTATTGTTAACCTTTTTACTAGTAATATTCTACAGCAATGAGGTGTTTAGCCATGCACATTACGTCTGAATTTGCGCAATCAATCGTGGAAGAGATGGAAAAAATAATTCAGCGAAATATAAACTTTATGAATGAATCTGGTGTCATTATTGCGAGTATCGATAAATCTCGTATTGGTAGCGTGCATGAAGGAGCACTGGAAGCAGTACAAACGAAAAAAAGAGTAGTTATTACGAATACGGATATTGAGAAAGGTGTAAAGCCCGGGATCAATCTTCCTGTCTTTTTGAATCAACAAGTAGTGGGTGTTATCGGAATTACTGGGCCGGTTGAAGAGATTGACCCATTCGGAAAAGTAATAAAAAAGATGACGGAGATTTTGTTAAAGGAAGCATACCTGGATGAGCTGTCAGACCTTGAAGAAAGAGCAAAGGAATTTTTTATTGAGGAATGGATTTCGGAAAACTGGGATAATGATAAGTTATTTGCGGCAAGGGGCTGGATTTTGGGAATTAATGTTCACTTACCGAGGGTTGCTATTCTAATCAATTTGAACGATTTTAATGACTTTATTTATAGCAAACTGAAAAGTACCCAGGCGAATGTTGAAGGGGAGCTTGAAATTCAAAAGTACCGGAGAACCATACAGAAAACGATTGAAAGTCATTTTAAATATGAAAAGCAAGATATTATCATTCCTTCTGGAAGTTCACGGTATGTACTTTTACTAACAATTGACCCGAACCTTGATAGTAAGACCCAAAAGGAATCAATCGTTTCCAGATTAGAACAAATTCGAACTGCTATAAAATCGAAATATCGGATTGATACTTCAATTGGTATCGGAAGATTTCATGCTGAAATGACAGGTGTTCCGAAATCGCATAAAGAAGCGAAGCGTGCTGCGGCTATTGCGAGTAAGAACAACAGAATTGAATTTTATGACCAACTGGGGCTAGAGTCTTTTATTGAAGAAATCTCGGCAGAGTCAAGATATGATTTTATTGAACGAATCTTACGTATCAAAGAATATCCTGAAATGGAACAATTACTGGAGACAGCTGAAGCCTTCTTTCAATCAAATCAATCCATTAATGAAACTGCGGATAAGCTTTATGTTCACAAAAACACAGTGCAGTACCGTTTGAAAAAAATAAAAGAACTTACAGGCTATGACCCGAGAAAGTTCCAAGATGGAGTTCTTCTTAATGTTGCGCTCTCGTTTTACAATATTGAATAACGTAACAATACAAGCACTTGTTACGAGACACAAAAAACCTTATACCTAATAAGGTTTTTTTGTTTTGTGTAACATAGTAACCGCTTTTATATTTGTGTAAAATGAAGGAAATGCATGATAGGAAGACCAAACTAACTTTCCTAATAGAATGTACCAACAACAAATTCAGGTAGAAACATACCTCACAAAAGGATGGTTTTAATGAAGAATCACGATGAAATAGTTGAAAAGCTTACGTTTGTCTATGGAGAGCAAAAGGCACAAGGTATTTTAGACCAGATAGAACAATTAAAAAATAAATATGCAAAAGAAGGTACACCTGATAAAGCATGGGTTGATGAATCAGATATTATGTTGATCACATACGGGGATTCAATTAAAGAGGAAGGAAAAGCTCCACTTCAAACATTAGATGAATTCCTTGTTACTCATGCGAAAGAAGAAATTAGTGCTGTTCATATCTTACCATTTTATCCGTATTCATCTGATGACGGGTTCTCGGTTATTGATTACAAAGAAGTAAACCCTGAGCTGGGTAATTGGGATGATGTAAAGAACCTATCAAATCATTTTGATTTAATGTTTGATGGTGTTATTAACCATATTTCACAACATAGTGAATGGTTCCAAGAATATCTAAAAGGTAATCCGGATTACGAGAATTATTTCGTTGAGGCAGATCCAAATGCAGATTACAGTAAGGTTACGAGACCACGTGCATTACCTCTACTTACTAAATTTGAAACAAATAAAGGCACAAAGTATATTTGGACAACCTTTAGTGATGACCAAATCGACCTTAATTTTGAAAATGAAAAAGTGTTCCTGGAAATTTTAGAACTCCTTATGATGTATTCAAGAACAGGGGCGCGTTTTATACGTTTGGACGCAATCGGATTTATGTGGAAGAAGCTTGGAACTACTTGTATTCATTTAGAGGAAACTCACAATATCATTCAGATTTATCGTAAGGTACTTGATGAAGTTGTACCAGGCACGATTTTAATTACCGAAACGAACGTTCCGCATAAGGACAATATAAGCTATTTTGGAAACGGTTATAATGAAGCGCAAATGGTGTATCAGTTCCCGTTACCACCATTAACTCTTTATACATTCCATAATGCAAACTCAACAGAATTATCCAAATGGGCTGATTCGTTAGAACCAACGACAGAACAAACAGCATTCTTTAACTTTTTAGCATCACATGATGGTATTGGAGTTCGTCCTGTTGAAGGAATTTTAACGCCTGAAGAAGTACAAGCAATGGCTGATAAAGTAATCGAAAATGGTGGATTTGTTTCGTATAAGGATAATGGTGACGGAACAAAGAGCCCTTATGAATTGAATATTAATTACTTAGAGGCTCTATCTAATGTTAATGATTCACAACACACAAAAATCTCTAGGTTCATAGCTTCTCAATCAATTTTATTATCAATGATGGGTGTTCCAGGGATTTATGTTCATAGCTTATTAGGTTCAGGAAATGATGTTAAGGGTGTAGAAGCAACTGGACGCTACCGATCAATTAACCGTGAAAAATTGAATAGGGATGAACTTGAAGCTGAGTTGCAAAACCCTGAATCGAGACGATCACTTATTTTCAACCAGTATAAGAAAATGATTGCTATTCGAAAATCACAAAAGGCATTCCATCCAAATGCTACTCAAGAGGTATTATTCCTAAATGAAAAGCTATTTTCATTAAAGAGAACATCCCTTGATGAGAAAGAAGTTATTTATGTTCTCATTAATGTATCAAATGAAACAGTAAAACAAGAAATAAATATATCAGAAGGAACAAGTGTAACAGACCTTGTTTCAAACCAAACAATCGCCGTAAACAATGATATTGAACTAGCACCATATCAAGTTATGTGGTTAAAAGCATAGTCAACAGGGGGGGAACATAATGAAAATTGCATTGGCACATTTCCGAGTCGGTGAAACAGATGGTGTTTCATTAGAAATGGAAAAATGGAAGCTTGCCTTTGAAACGATGGGACATGAGGTTGTCTTTTTAGCTGGTAGTGAAGGGCAGACAGAAGCATACGTTATCGATGAACTGCATTACATGCACCCTTTAAATAACAAGTTTGTGTATAATGCCTATGAAAGATTAGTCGACTATGATGACGAACAAGCATTTGAATCTGATATGCTTCGTTTTGCTGAAAGCATTGAAAAGAAGCTTATTGCTTTTATTAAAAATGAAAAAATTGATGTTGTAATCCCGAATAATATCCTCTCACTTGGATGGGGACTTCCGGCAGCAGTTGCTTTTTCGAACGCGGCAAAAAAGACTAATATAAAATACCTCTGCCATCATCATGATTTTTACTGGGAGCGAGAAAAGTATAGCAAACCAACCTGTGCTTTTATATCAGAATGGTTAACGACATACTTCCCACCTCTCTTGGAGAATGTCAATCATGTGGTTATTAATAAAATCGCAAAGGGAGAACTTGAAAAGCGACGCGGCATTGCATCTACTGTAGTGCCGAATGTATTTGATTTTGATGCAGACACATGGCAAGTTGATGAATACAACAAAGATATGAGAGAATCACTCGGCCTTCAGGAAGATGATATAGTGATTCTTCAAGCAACACGCATTACAGAAAGAAAAGCGATCGAACTTGGGATAGATGTTGTTTCTGTGATTCAAATGCAATTGAAAGAGATGATTGGAAAATCACTATACAATGGGAAAACAATTTCTCCTGAAACAAATGTTGTATATGTATTAGCGGGGCTACCAGAATCGTCTCCAAGATATTTAGAGTTACTTAAAAAGAAAGCGGAAGATCTAGGTGTTGAGATTCGCTTTGTGAATGAAAGAGTTGACCACTCTAGACATTTGGAAAATCAGCAAAAAATTTATTCACTATGGGATGCGTATGTAATCGCAGACTTAATTACCTATCCTAGTATTCTAGAAGGCTGGGGAAATCAGCTGCTAGAAGGGGTATTCGCGAAAAAACCTGTGGTAATCTACGAATATCCTGTTTATCAAACGGATATTGCCGATAGAGGATTTACGTTTACAAGTCTTGGAGGAAGCCATACTGTCTCACAAGATGGATTAGTAGAGGTCTCAACAGATCTTGTAGAACAAGCTGGGATAGAAGCGGCGAAGGTATTAACAGATACCATGCTATACCAAACGATTACCGAGCATAATTTTAAGTTAGGTAAAAAGTATTATTCATATAACTCTTTACAACACTATTTAAGTGATGTTTTAAAGCCTCTTTACGTATAAGCGTAAGAGGTTTTTTCTATTACACAAAACAGTATCTTTGTTCTTTGTAACAAAAATACCTCGGTTAACTTTGTTATGAGTAACATAGAAAACGCTTTAGTAGTTTTATATGATAATAACAAGCCAGTCAATAAGACAATTTAATTATTTTGCTTTTTGTGTACACATAACAAAAGAGAAAAAGTTTAGTAGGATAGCGACATCTCAATCATCCATAAAAACGTTTTCTAGTAACGAGCTAGAAAGCCGCCCTCTACTATAGACAGAAGGAGAGAACAAAATGAAAATTGTTATTGCACCTGATTCCTTTAAAGGGTCGGTATCAAGTACGAGTGCAGCGGCCAAAATCGAAGATGGCATTAAACAAGAAAACAGAGACATCGAAACAATCAAAATACCAGTAGCGGATGGTGGAGAGGGAACAGTAGAAGCTTTCTTAACATTCATGGATGGTGAAAAGGTAACGGAAAGTGTTGAAGATCCAATCGGCCGGAGTATTCAGGCAGAGTATGGCTGGATTGAGAAATCAAAAACGGCTATTATTGAAACCGCTTCAGCATCAGGACTTCCATTACTTTCAGAAACTGAGAAAAATCCTTCTAAAGCCTCAACGTATGGGACTGGCCAGCTCGTAAAAAGCGCACTGAACCGTGGGGCCAAGAAGATCATCATTGGACTCGGTGGTAGTGCCACTGTAGATGCTGGGACAGGCTTTTTACAAGCACTAGGGGTGGAATTCCTGGACGAAAATCAGATGCCGCTTAAGGGATCAGGTGAATGTCTAGGGAAAGTTCAATCAATCAATATAAACCGATTAGACCAACGGCTTAATGAAGTAGAAATTACGATTGCATCTGATGTTACAAATCCGTTACTCGGAAAAAACGGTGCTGTCTATGTTTTTGGTCCGCAAAAGGGCATTCAAAGCAAAAATCTGGAAGAGTTTGAGAGTAAAATGAAGCACTTTGCTTCAATAGTTAATAAGACTGTATCGAAAAATGAAATTGATTCACCTGGTAGCGGTGCTGCAGGCGGGTTTGGATTTTCATTACTATCCTTCTTACAGGTAAAAATGAGAAGCGGCTTCGAGTTGATAGCAGAAACGAGTAATCTCGAAACACACATCAAGACGGCTGACCTTGTTATTACAGGTGAAGGGAAATTTGATACACAGTCTTTAAATGGTAAGGTACCAATTGGTATCGCCAGAATTGCACAAAAATACAATGTTCCGGTTGTTGTTTTTACAGGACAATTCGAAGGTGACTTAGCAGCACTTACACGAGAAGGAATTTATCTTGTAGTACCAATTGTTGACCGAGTCATGACACTCCCAGTTGCAATGAAAACAGGGGAAGAATTATTAGAAAAAACGGCAAGAAGATTAATAAGAACAATTGACTTGGGCAGATATACTACTAAAGAAACAATCTTAAAAAAGGTTTTGAAGTAATTACTAATTAAAACATATAAAAATTACTTAGGGGGAAATCCTTCATGAAAAAGTTCTTTTCAATCGTAATGATTGCAATGCTGTTTGTAGGAATTTTAGCAGGGTGTTCAAGCGGAGGTTCTGATTCAAACGCTTCAAAAGGATCAGGAAAAGAGTTTAAGACGGATGAAATTACATTATACATTCGTATGATGGAAGCACAAGATAAGTGGTTTAGAGAAAATATTATTAAATCGTTTGAAAAAGAATACGGAGTAAAAGTTAACGTTCGTACGTATGAGTCAGGCGTTGACCTTGAAAACGTAATGAAGCTTGATAAAGACAAGAACACAATTGGTCTTGTAAAAACATTACACTCAGACTTAGTACCATATGTAGAAAAAGGACTAGTAATGGACCTTGAAACTGCAGCAGGTGAAAAAGTACAGGAAGATTTAAAAGAGTATACTGATATCTCTGTAGAAATGGGAACGATTAATGGCAAGCCATATTACATCCCAAGAAAAGTTGAAACAAACACATTACTTTATGTAAAATCTAAAGTTCAAGATGCAGTAGATAACTGGACAAAGTTTGAAAGCGACATCCAAGAAATGTTTAAGGCTGAAAACGGTGAAGGTCTTCCAGCTGACTATGCACTAGAAGCAGATCCAAACGAGTGGGATTGGTACGACCTAGCTGTTGTAGGTTACTACTGGTCAAACACAGAGTATGACGGTTCAAAAGAGCCAAGAATTGCTCACCGTGCACAAAAGTATGAAGGAACAACAACTGAGTTAGTAACAAAAGTATATCAAGCTGGCGGTACTCCTGAAGACGTTCTTGATATGAATTCTCAACCTGTTCAAGATATGTTCAAGTGGGAAGTATTCTTCAAAGAAAACGGTATTTATAACCCAGGTATGTGGGAAGAAGGCTGGTCAGGTGGCGGAATCTGGCAAGCAATGGCAAACGGTAAAGTATATCTAGCATTCATGCACCAAATTGATGCATTCTTTATCCACGGTGGTTCTGACCCAAGTATGACTGGTTACTTAGCAGATCCCGATGATATGGGATTAGCAATTATGCCAAAAGGTGTATCAATGGATCTTGAAAATGGACAACCTGTTCGTAAAGGTACACACGGTTCACAATTAGCTGGATTCTGGTGGGGTATCCCAACTTCAACTCCAGATGCTGAATTATCTTACGAATTAGCTCGTTGGATTACTAATGCTGAAAACCATAAAGCAGAAGCTCAACAATTTGGTATGATGCCTGTTCGTAAGGATATCGTTGAAGACTTAGGTGGAACTTTCGCTGAAGAGTGGATGCAAGAAGTATTTGATGTAGCAAATCGTCAGGTAGAAGAAGGCGTTCAAAAAATGCCACAAGTACCAACATGGCCTGAATACGTACAAACATATTTAGATGCTTGGTATGACATTGTAGTTGATGGAAAATACACAGTGGAAGAAGGACTTTCTGAAGTGTACGGTCCTAAATCACAAGAATTAAACAAGTAATAGATTGATTAATTCGAAAGAGGGGTTGTTCCCCTCTTTCAGTTAGTCTTTTGAAATGGGGGATCGTTTATGGATCTATCAGTTAGAGAAGAAAAACGAAGCTTCGTAGAAACGATCAAAAAGAATTCCTTTTTGATATTCACGTTAATACCGGGCTTTCTCTATATACTAGCGTTTTTCCTAATTATCGTTTTCTTTATTGTACAAATGTCTTTAACAACTTATGTAGGCGGGATGGCAGAAGCAAGCCCAACTATTCAAAACTTTTTAGACTTAACAAATAGTGAAGAATTTAAGGATGCATTTTCAAGAACATTTATGTTTGTTATCATTTCTACCCCTCTTCAACTTATAACTGGTCTAGTGACAGCGATGATTGTCAACAAGAGTTTTAAAGGAAGAGGAATTGTACGAAGTATTTTTCTATTACCCCTTGCAATTCCAACTATTGTAACGACATCAACGCTATTATTACTATTCTCAAAAGGTGGACATATAACAAGCCTGTTAATGGGTGATTATAGCTGGTTTCCTGCAATTGTAGATCATGAAATCTCTTTCTTAAGCAATGAAACACTAGCGATGGGATTATCCATCCTTGGTAAAGTATGGCGTGACACGCCAATTTCAATGCTGATTTTATTAGCGGGTCTACAATCTATCGATGAATCACAATATGAAGCAGCTAAGACAATGGGTGCAAATAGTGTAAGACAATTTATGTATATTACGATTCCACTATTAATCCCGGCGATTTCTTCGGTATTAGTTCTACGTTCTATCGAAGCATGGAAAGAATTCATATTCCCGTATATCTTAGCACCGTCATATCCGATATTGGGCGTATTGATCGAGAAATATTTCGTACAATTGAACAATCCGGGAATGGCAGCAGCAATCGGTGTTATCTTAATTATCTTAATCGTTATCTTTACATTATTCTTGAATTGGCTCTTGAAAAAAGTAAACGACCTCTTAGTAAGAGTGTAAGGAGGGGACAAAATGAAGAAAAAATGGAGCATAGAAAAGATATTTTGGCTATTTTTAATGGTCTTCTCGATTTTAATCGTGTTGTTTCCTATATACATCATGTTTAAGTATTCGATCAGTGACCGTGCAAGCTGGATCACAGGTGGGAAATATCCAATCCCTTGGTGGCCGTTTGATCCAAACTTTGAAATGTACAACTACTACTTGTCCGATGGACGTTTCTGGTCAAGTGCTTGGTTTAGTGTGAAAATCGCATTTTTAACTATCATTATTTCAATGGGATTAGGTGCACCGGCAGCATATGCATTGGCACGTTTTAAATTCTGGGGAATTGGAATTGTATTATTCTTAATTTTATCTGTTCGTATGTTCCCTGATGTATCATCAGTACTACCAGTAGCACAATTCTTTAACCTAGATTTCGTCTATCATCTTCCAATCACATTGAAGGTAGCGATGGGACACACCTTACTTGGGCTTCCGTACATTATCCTAATCGCAATCGGGGTATTCCAAACGATTCCAATTGATTTAGAGGAACAAGCTCAAGTAATGGGAGCAACAAAATTTTACGCATTTACACGAATTATTTTACCGGTTGCACTACCTGGTTTAGCAGCAGGTGCAATCTATGTATTCTTACTATCTTGGAATGAATTTGTATTCTCGTACTTCATTACAGCAACATCTATAGCAGATGTCATTCCATTACCTGTATACTTGAAAACACTATTAGGTGCATTCTCACCAAACCCTGTATCAATTGCAACTTTATCGCTATTAGTATCAATGCCAGTTATCATCTTTACATTTATTGTGCAGAAATACATGATTGCAGGGGCTACAGCTGGTGCTGTTAAATAATTGCTTTTAGGAGGATGGAAAATGGCAGGGCTACGTCTTGAACATATTCAGAAGAAATACCCAAATGGCTTTGAAGCTGTTAAGGATTTAAGTATTGATATAAAAGATGGAGAATTCGTATCACTAGTTGGTCCATCTGGTTGTGGTAAATCTACAACGCTACGAATGATCGCAGGTCTTGAGGACATTTCTGGTGGTAAACTATTAATCGGAGATAAACTTGCAAACAATGTTGCTTCTAAAGACAGAGGCATTGCGATGGTATTCCAAAGTTATGCATTATTCCCACATATGTCTGTGGCTGCAAATATTGGTTTTGGGTTAAAAATCAATAAAGTGGACAAAAAGATTCGTAACGATAAAATCGAATGGGCATTAGACTTACTAGATTTAAATGGTTTAGGTGATCGTAAGCCATCTGAACTATCTGGTGGACAAAGACAACGTGTTGCATTAGGACGTGCATTAGTCCTTGACCCAGAGGTACTTCTATTGGATGAGCCACTAAGTAACCTTGATGCAAAGCTTCGTGTAAAAATGAGAACAGAGCTTAAGAGAATTCATAAGCAATTAAAATCAACTATTATCTATGTTACACATGACCAGGCAGAAGCAATGACATTAAGTGACCGCATTGCAATTATGAAAAACGGTGACCTTATGCAAATCGGCTCACCAACAGAAATCTATACTCGCCCGGCTAATCGCTTCGTAGCAGGCTTCATTGGAAGTCCTCCAATGAACTTCTTAGAAGGTGAATTGGCGCATGAAAATGGTAATAACGTATTTATTAATAAAGACGTTAAGTATGTTTTACCAGCAAGTATGAAATCTTATATCGAAACGAATATTTCGCAAAAAGAAGTAGTCCTAGGGATGCGTCCTGAAGATTTAGCAATCAGCCTAACACCTGCGACAAACGGAATCGAAGGCGTTTCAATTATTACTGAAACATTAGGCTCAGACGATTTCGTAGCAGTAGAGGTTGGCAAGAAGTTATTCAGTGTACGTACAGAGCCAGGAAGCAACTTCCCAACTGATAAAAAAGTGTATTTAACTCCTGCAGAGGATAAGCTACATCTATTTAATAATGACAATGCAACTGATGATGCAAAGGTTCGTTTTGCATAATTGAGCATTCGCCTATAGCTCGCCGATTGGCGGGCTATTCTTTTTACACCCACTATATGGAGGTTTACTAACATGAAGATATACGAACAAAAAGAAAGACTAGTTCCACTTCTCGATAGCCCTTTACAGAAACCAGTTGATCTGGGCATTGGTTCTCTTGCGGTAAGTATCAATCCAGACGGTCGTATTTGTACCATTAACCGTCCGCATCATAAGCATGGATATATTACATTCTCATCAGTCGAACAGTTTCCAAATGATAAATGGTATGATACACCTTTCGTGCGAAATTATCGTAGACAGCTAGCGGTAAATTCAACCGGTTTCGGTTTATTGCCATTAGGATTTACTACAACTCCTGAGGTGTTCTTAGGTGAAGGTAATCATCCAGTTTTCAAATGGGAAGAAAGTGGGTTAGAGATAAACTCCTCTTTTGTTGCTGAAAAAAGAAGTGATGTGAACGTCCTAGTACAACAAGTGGAGCTTATCAACCATACTTGTGAAAATGCAGCTGTTCCTCTGGAGTTTGGTGGACAGATCAGCTTAAACCGCAGTAGCTATGGGCAATTAACAGAAGGTGGACCAATTCCGATTCCTCAGGTAGAAAATGCGCTAACGGTAGTAGGTAATAAACTAGTTCTTCAAAATAAAAACTTAGGTGCTCGTGCAGAAATCGTTGTGTTTGAAGATAGCCAACCGTTACGTTTTGGAGATGTACAGAAAACAGCAGGAGAAGCAATTACACTAAATGAAACCTTTGAAGTCGAAGTGCAGGCAAATGGGAAGAAAACAATCACCCTGGTATACGCAGTTGGAGAGTACGAAGACAAAGTACTTTTAGAGCCAAACTGCACTTTACATGCCGTGTCCAGAGATAAGGAAGTAATAGCACCTGTGGATTGGAAGGAATTCGTTATTAACCGCAATATCGATTATATTGTCAACTGCTGTGCTGTTCCACTTGGTGAAGAATCAGTATGTATTATTACAGACCATCAGTTACTTCCGTTAGCATGGAACCGCGATGCATACTATATGGTTCAACTATTATTCGCATCCCTTTCGTACCGCGAAAACGAGGCTTGGAAGCAAAAAGTACAGAACATCATCAAGGGACATCTCCTTTGGATGTTTGAAGATGCAGGCCGCCCTGAAGGGTATTGGGGACGTGCGTATTTAACGAATGGATATAGTAAGGATCAAATTTTCCAGCTTGACCAACAATGTTATCCAATTTTAGAGCTTTGCGACTATTATCAAGAATTCAAAGACATAGAAACAGTTGAAAGAGTTCAACCAATTGTGAGGGAAGTCCTTGCGATGTTAATGGAACATAAATCCGAAACTCATTGGTTATTTAAAACAGCGGAAACTCCTGCTGACGATGAAGTAGAATATCCATACCATTTCTCAAGCCAGGTTCTGATGTGGAAAATGCTAATTGAACTAGATAAACTTAATCATGAAGTAAAGCTTTTTGAAGAAAATTTCGGTGAAATGGCAGAGAAAGTTAGACGGGACTGTGTTTCCAATTTCAAGTATAATAAAGACGGTAAAGAGCTGTTTGCATATTTAACTGACCTAAACGGAGGCTATCAGCTTTATCACGATGCGAACGACCTTCCTACTGTGTTTGCACCTATCTGGGGCTTCTGTGATGTGAATGATGGGGAATGGCGTGAAACAATGGAATTTGCTTTCTCACTAGACAACAAAGGTGGCTACTATGCTGGCCCATTTGAAGGGCTTGGGTCCGTTCATACACCACATAAATGGCCACTCGGTGATGGGCAAGAGTTGTTGTATGCAGAGCTGATAAACGACGATCAACGTAAAGAAAATGTGGAAACTAAGCTGCGAAAAACAGTACAATGGGATGGAATGTTCTCTGAGGCTGTGTATGAAGAAACGGGTGAGGTTGCATCAAGACACTGGTTCTCATGGCCAGGAGCATTTATTTCCTACGTCTTTATCATGTTAGAAAATAGCAAATAACATTTGAAAATTGAAGGGAGTGCCTCGTATGAGGGACTATACAATTGGCATTGATCTAGGTGGAACGAATCTTCGTGTAGCATTAGTCGATAAAAATGGAACAATTCTACAAGAACTCGAACGCAGCACCGAGCCTGAAAAAGGACCAGAGTTTGTGGTCAGGAATATGGTTGAGATGATTCAATCTGTAAAAGGGGACCATCAAGTGGATAGCGTTGGAATTGGTTCGCCAGGTCCATTGAATCCAAGAACAGGTGTCATTATTGAACCACCTAACCTAACTGGCTGGTCTAATGTCCCAATCGTTGAGATGCTTCAGAAAGCCATTAACATACCAGTAACTCTCGATAACGATGCAAATGCAGCAGCATTAGCTGAAGCAACAATTGGAGCAGGTGCTGGACATGAGAGTGTTTTTTACATCACGGTTAGTACGGGAATTGGCGGAGGCTATATTATAGAGAATAAGGTAGTCCAAGGAGCACAGGGATACGCAGGCGAGATTGGGAATATGATTGTTGTTCCAAATGGACGAAAGCATTCCAATCTAAACCCTGGAGCACTTGAAGCATTATCAAGCGGTACTGCAATTGCTCATATTGCTGAGGAAAAAGGAATCACTGGTGGGACTGCAGAGGTATTTCGACTTGCAGAGGAAGGAAACGATGTGGCTAGAGAAATCATCGATGAAGCACTTACCTATCTCGCAATTGGAATTGCAAACCTTACACATGCTGTTAATCCAGATGTATTTGTACTCGGTGGCGGTGTGATGAAATCCGAAAAACAGGTACTGGAACCTCTACGTGAAAAAGTGAAAAACCTTCTTTACCCGGGATTACGGGATTCTATCAAAATTGTCCCAGCGGGATTAGGTTCAAAGGCAGGAGTAGTAGGGGCTGCGCTCTTACCAAGATAATAAATTCAACAAGTGGACCAACGTATTGGTCCGCTTATTTGATT
>Ga0079224_100008906_pt1 | contig 13636 bp, 10 predicted proteins | sample Stecom2015_FD_80414 | JGI IMG/M metagenome (GOLD analysis project Ga0079224, IMG submission 80414) | Agricultural soil microbial communities from Utah to study Nitrogen management - Steer compost 2015 | ecosystem: Environmental > Terrestrial > Soil > Agricultural land | place: USA: Utah... | reverse complement strand
GAACCGATCTTGTTCGAGCGGCGCTGCGGTCCTGGAGACCCGAGTCAGGGCGACGCGGCGAGCGGCTGCCACGCGAGCGTGACGAGCTTTCGCCTGACCGAATACGCGCCGCTCGTCGCGGACTCGTGCGGGGGCGGCGTCAACCCGAGCGTGAGCATCCCCCCCGCGGCCGCGCAGAACTACCAGACGGCGCAGGCGCGCATGCGGCGCGACCCGGATCAGGCGCCGCTTCTGCTTTATCCGACGGGGCAGGCGCAGCACCCGCGCACGGTGATCGAGGCGAACAGCGCCGAGGCGGACGTCATCCGAGCATGGGCCACGCAGTATTCAACGCAGTAGTTTGCGCCCTGTCGCTCGTCGTCGGGGCCGCCGCGGCCCGCGCCGAAGAGCAAGAGGTGTTCGCGCGGGTCGTCGTCTCCGAAACGGAGCTGCGCAGCGGTCCGGGTGTCTCTCACCGCGTCATCGATCGCGCCAAGCGGGGCGACACCTTCCTCGTCGAGACCCGGGAAACCAAGGGCTTCTGGCTCGAGGTGACGCTCGCGGACGGGCGGACCGCGTACCTGCTCGGCGACACCGTGGAACGCATGGCGCTCTCCGACGAGCCGGAGCTCGCCGAGCACCGTCCCGGTGTGTTCGCGCCGCCGGCGCTCAAGACGGCCCGAGGGGGCTTCGCGCTGCTCGCCGGGATCCACGATGGCGACGGCTACGCGGAAGCGCGTCCCGCGTTCGTCATCGCGCCCTCGCTGTCGTTCGAGCCCTATGTCGGCATCGCGCTGCGCCCCGAGAGCCGACGCCTCGTCTACGGCGCGGCCACGGCCCTGAACTTCGCCCCCGACTGGGCGATTGCGCCGTTCGTCGCGCTCGGGCTCGGCGGGGTGCTGGAGCAGCCAAAGGACGAGTTCGTGATGGAGGAGCGCAAGTGGTTCCACGCGCGGGCGGGCGGAGGCCTGCTCGTCTCGCTCCGCTTGCGCTTGCTCTTTCGGCTCGAGGCCTCGCACCTCGTGCTGTTTACGGAAGACGACTACCAGAGCACCCAGGCGTACCTGGCCGGGCTCGGGACTTACTTCTAGGTGGCTCATCGCAGGGAGCTTTCTGGGCAGATGAGGAGATATCGAATGCGTTCCGCTGGTTCGTTCGCCCCGTTCGGGAGAGGGTGCGCCGCCGCTGCGCGATGCCTGCTCGCCGTGGTGCTCGCGGCTCCGTTCTTCGCCTGTGCGACGGTGCGCCCCGAGCAGCGGGCCATCCTCGCCGATCCCGTGATGCAGTTTCCGGCGGACGAGCGCGATGAGCGCGCTCGCGCGCACGTGCTCGAATACCGAGAGGGAGCCACGGGAGGTGGAGCGATTCGGGGCGGCGGCTGCGGCTGCAACTGACCCCTCTCGAGCCCATGGACGCTTTCTTTTCGTCTCGCGCGCGCGCCGCGCGCCTCGCGGCCGCGCTCGCCGGCCTCGGGCTCTCGCATGCGCCCGGTGCCGGGGCGCAGGTCGTCGATATCGATCTCGGGGCGAGCGGGTACATCGAGCCGAGCGGGACGAGCGCGCTGCGCGTGATCAACCCGTCGGTTTCGGTCACCGGGCGTCCCACGGAGTCGGTCGGAGTGCACGCCCGCTACGAGGCGGACATCGTGTCTGGCGCGACGGAGACGGTGAAGGCCGGGAGCCTCTCGGGCGTCGATGTCGTCTCGTCTGCGACGTCGTTCGACGATACCCGTCACATCGCGAGCGGCGGTTTGACCGTCACGCGGGAGGACACCGAGCTCGCCGCGAGCTACGCGTACAGCACCGAGAACGACTACCGCTCGCACTCGCTCCTCGTCTCGGCCGGCACCACCTTTTTCCAGAAGAACACCGAGCTCGTTCTCTCGTACGCGCGGAGCTTCGACGACGTGTGTACGTCGCGCTACCCCGATACGCTCGCGCCGACGGCGCGGCTGCCCCTCGACAGCTCGCGCGGCTGCTTCACCAGCGAGCGCGCGACGCGTGACGTGAGCCTCGACGAGCTGCAGCTCGGGTGGACTCAGGCGTTCACTCCCGTGCTCGTGACGCAGCTCGCGCTGACCGGCGGCATCCAGCACGGGTTCTTGGCGAACCCCTACCGCTCGGTGGTGATCAGCCCTTCGGGCGATCGCGCCCTCGAGCACCACCCGAACGACCGCTTGCGCGGCGCGGTGGCCTTGCGCGCGCGCCTCTACGTGCGCGGGATCGAGACTGCCTTCGGCGCCGGTGTCCGCCTGTACCGCGATACGTGGGACGTGTTCGGCGCCAGCTACGAGGTCACGGCGGAGCGCTATCTCTTTCCCGCGTTGCGGATCGCCGTGCGCGGACGGTACTCGCACCAGACGGGCGCGCTGTTTTACAGCGACGACTACATCGGCGGAGAGCCGATCGACGGAGTGCGGGGACAATACTTCACCGGGGACCGCGAGCTCTCGCCGCTCTCGAACCTGCTCTTCGGGGGGCGCCTGCTGTTCGCTCACGAAGCGCCGCGAGGCGAGCGCATCCTCGGGATCTTGTCGCGCGCGTCGGCGTCGCTCGCCGTGGACGTCGTGAGCACCGATCTCGAGCGCTTCACCTGGGGCGGCGTGACCCCCGACGACACCCTGGGTCTGCTCGGCTCGCTCGGGATCAAGACCGAGTTCTGAGCCGGATTTCGGGCTCCTCGCCTCGACGGCTCGCGGCTCGTGCGCCGCGCTCCTCGCTCCTCGCGCGTCGGCGTGAGGGTCAGCTGCGCTCGCCGCGCAGCCCGTGGCGGCGCGCGAGGTCGTAGAGGTGCTTTCTGTCCATCTTGGCTTCGCGCGCGGCGGCGCTGATGTTGCCGGAGTGGCGGTCGAGCAGCCACGACACGTAGCGCCGTTCGAAATCCGACTCGAACTCCGTGCGGATCTCGCGGTAGCTCTTCTCGGGCACGAACGCGGGGTAGGGAGGCGGGAGCGCGCCGGCGGCGCCGGCGGACACGGGCATGTCGACGAGGCGCACCTCGCGGTCCCCGCCCGCGGCGGCGACGTAAATGGCGCGGTCGAGCACGTTTCGGAGCTCGCGCACGTTGCCCGGCCAGTCGTGCGCGCTCAGGGCGGCGATCGTCTCGCGACTGAGCGCGATCTCCTTCGCGGCGGGCACGCGCCGACGTGCTTGCTCGAGGAAGCGCTCCACGAGCGCGGGGATGTCCTCGCGCCGCTGGCGGAGCGGAGGCACCGTCACCGGCACCACCGACAGCCGGAAATACAAATCCTCGCGGAACTTGCCGCGCTCGACCTCCTCGCGGAGGTTGCGCTTCGTCGCGGCGATGATGCGCGCCTCGGTGCGCAGCATCTTGTTGCCGCCGACGCGCCGGAACTCGCCGGTCTCGAGCACGCGCAGGAGCTTGGGCTGCACGTCGAGGGGCAGCTCGCCGACCTCGTCGAGGAACACGGTGCCGCGCCCGGCGAGCTCGAAGGCGCCCTGACGCGTATTGACGGCGCCCGTGTACGCCCCGCGTTCGTGCCCGAAGAGCTCGCTCTCGATCAGGTTGTAGCTGATGGCCCCGCAGTCCACGACGAGGAACTCGTGCTCGTGGTGGAGGCTCTTGTCGTGGATGGCGCGGGCGAGCACGTCTTTGCCGGTGCCCGTTTCGCCCTCGATCAACACGCAAGCATCGGTCGGAGCGATGCGCTCGAGCAGTCCGAAGATGGTGCGCATCGCGAGGCTCGGCCCGACCACGTCGCCGAAGCGCGGCGCTTCGCTCGGCAGGATCTGCGCGCGGTTCGGCTCGGCCCGCAGCAAGAGCTCGACATTGCCGATCGTCAGCGTCGCGCCGGGCTCGAGGGTGGCCTGGCTCACCGCCGTTCTGCCGACGCGGGTGTGATTGGTGGAGCCGAGATCGCGCACCACGATGCCGTCGGCGCGGCGCTCGAGCACGCAGTGGTGGCGTGAGACGGTGTCGTCCGGGAGCACGAGGTCGTTGTCGCTCGCCTTACCGACGGTCAGGCGCTCTCCGAGCTTCACGCGTCGGCCGCGCGCGGCGCCCGTGATCACGAGCAACACGAGCTCGTCGGGGACTGGAGGCACGCTGCCGTGCGCGCGCGTACTGGGTTCTCTGGCCTCTGAGGGTTGCGTCACTCGGAGCTCTCGTCGACGAACACGAGCGTTTGCTCACCGTTCAGAGTAACCCGATGAGTCTGAATTGTCTCCGTCTTGCCGCCGCTGCCGCGCACGGAGTGTGTGGAGGTCAGCTCGATGGTGAGCAAGTAGTCGCCATTTCGGAGGCGCGGTTCGAGGCGAATCGGGGCGCGCTCGCTGCCGTCGAGGGCGAGCGTGACGCCGTGGACTGGCTCGCGCTCGCCGACGGGCGTGAAGCTCGCTTCGAGGGCCTCGGTCGTGCGGGCGAGCTCGGGGGAGAGGCGCACGACGATGGGCTGCTCCCGGGGTCGGGAGCGATCGAGATACGTCGCGCCGAGGGCGAGGCCCACGGCGAGTGTGACGAGCGCACCGAGGCGTCGCTCACGCGCGCTCATCGGGAGCGCTCCGACGTTCTTCGCGCATGGCGCACTCGGTGCTCAGGGGGTGCTCGTCGAGACGGCGGCGCTCGGCGCGGGAGCCGTGCTCGGGGCAGCGGCTTTCGGGGCGGTTGGCGGAGCCGCGGTCGGCGCGAGCGCGGCGCTCGATGCGGGAGCCGTGCTCGGGGCAGCGGCTTTCGGAGCGCTCGACGGAGCCGTGCTCGGCGGAGCGCTCGGCGCGGGAGCAGCGCTCGGCGCGGGTGCCGCTTGCGTGGCGCTGGCCGGGACGGTGCGGGCGCTGCGGCTCGCATCGAGCAGGCGCACCAAGCGCACGAGTCCCTGAACGGTGGAATCGGGCAGGTTGAAGCCCGGCATCGTTCCACGCCCGTCACGAATCGCGCGGGCGATCGCTTCGTCCGAGGTGGCGGCTTGCCAGACCGGGTCGGTCAGATTCCGAGCGCGCGTGAGCGGGCCCTGGGGGCCATCTCCGGCTCCGACCTGGCCGTGGCAGCTCGTGCAGTTCTGCGACCAGGCGACGAGCGTGACCTCGTCGATCCCGTGGGGAGCGAGCGGGCTCTCTGCACCCGGCTTGACCTCCACTTGGCCCGCCCCCGGGTTGCTCGTGTGGTCGTGATCGGCCGGCGTCCATTCGCGGAGGTCGCTCGACGCCCGATCGCAGCCGATGGCCGCGAGCACGACGCACACGATGCCGCCCCACGACGAGAGGCGCGCGGAAGAGCGATGAGTCCTCATGGCCGGGCCGTCCTAGCACAGACGTTCGTACCAGGATGGCCGCGCGCGTCAGAGCGACTCGAGATAGGCCACCAAATCGCCGAGCTGTTCCGGCGAGAGCGCGCTCGTGTCCCCGTGCGCGTCGCCGCCGCAATCGGGATCGAAGCGGTCCGCGAGCGTCCTCGCGCACCCGTCGTGGAGAAACGGCGCGCGGTGCGCGATGCCGACGAGCGAAGGCACCTGGAGCGCCTTGCCCGTGCCCACGGCGACGGATTGGTTGTTCGTGAGCCACTTTCCGGAATGGCAGGTCGCACAACCCGTTTCGGCCGATTCGAAGAGCGCTTTGCCGCGCTGCACGGCCGCGTCGTCCGCTGGGCGCACGGGAGCGGGAGCGGGGAGGGCGAACAGCCAGGACTCGAGGCTCGCGAGGCGCTCGGCGCTCTGGTGTACGCCGCCCATGCGCCCGACGAACACCGCGCTCATGATGGCGCCGAGGCCCTCGAGATCCCCGTCCCAGTGATACGGCGCGGTGTGCTCGATGGCGGCATTGAGCGGCTGCGTGCGGCGCGGGCCGATTCCGGAGAACTGCCAGACATGGCCGTCCTCACCGCCCTCGGGGTGACAGCTCGCGCACGCGATGCCGGCGCCCGAATCGCGATGGACCAGATCGAACCCCGTGTCGCGGGGGCCGCCGTTCCCGAGCGGGATGGTGCGGCTCGCCCCGTCGAATCCGTTGAGGTCGTCGACGACCAAGAGCGCTGCCGGGTCTCGGAGCTGAACGACGACCTGCGTCGGCGCCTTCGGGTTGCTGGCGACGGCCACGGCGGGCTGCACGGTCGCGAGGAACGTGCGTCCCACCGTGCAGCCCGGATCCGGCGCGGGGCTCTCGCCGTCGCTCGGGGCGCCGCTCGACGTCGACGGGAGCTGGAGCAGGCTGAGGTTCGAGCCGAGCGCGGGACCGGCGCCCGAAACGGGCGCGCCTGAGCTCGGTTCCATGACCACGAAGGGTCGCGGCGCGCCGGGGTCGGCCGTGCCCGCGTGGGCGACGACGAGGCGGCCCTCCGGGAGCAGCGCGGCGTCTACCGCCAACGGGGCACCGGCGAACGTCACGTCGGTCGTGGTGCCGTCCGGGCGAACCACCGTGACCGCATTTTGCACGATGGTGTTGCAGGGGCCCCCCGAGGGCCCGCCGTAGGCGTTGCCGCTCGTGCTCGGCTCGGAGAGCACCACCTCGGCCTCGAGCGCGCGCTGGTGCAGCGTGACGACGCTGCCGTCCGGCGCTACCAGCGTTTTCCACGCGATCCGCGGGGCGAAGGGCTCGTGCACCGTCCGGAGCACTTCCGGCTCGTCTTCGATGGGGAGGTGGCGCGCGCCGAGCACGGAGCGCGGCTGTGTCGTTCCGGTGACGGCGCCGTCGCGGCTCAGGTGGAGGAGCTCCACGGATTTGAAGCGACTGACCACGAGCTCGTCCCCGCGGACCACGACGTCGCGCAAATCGAGGGGCAGCTCGAGCACGCGCGTTGGCTCCCCGTCGGCCGCGGGCAGCGTAACGAGCTGACCGCTCGCGCAGGCCACCGTGAGCTCGCCAGGTGCCGTAACGGCAATGCCGCGTGGCTCGGCACACACAGCGCGCGTGCGGAGCAGCGCGCCCTGTCCCGGATCGATGCTCGCGACCGCACCGGCGCGCCGGAGCACGACGTGCACGACGCCCGTTTCGTCTTCGACGAGCCGTCCCGGCACTTCCGACGGCTCGAGCGGAATCGACCAGAGGACGCGCGAGTCCGAGAGGCTCACGCCCATCACGGCGTCGAGCTCTGGAACTGCCGTGACGGCGAGCGTTCCGGACTGGGTGACGAGCAGGGTGCCGCCGGTCACGGGAGGCAGCGGTTGGTCGGGCTGTTCAGCAGGGCGTGTGTCGGTCGGAATCACCAGCCGCGCCCCTTGCTCGTTCGGCGGCTCGAACGTGTTGCAGCCTGCGCCGAGTCCCACCACGAGGATCGCGCGATACGCCTTGCCGTCGAACCAACCCGGTCTCGCCATGCCGTGCTCCCGCAATACCCGCACACGTTACCACGCGCTCGGGTGCATGACGAGACCGTTGCGGTTGACGGCGGGCATTCCGGAGTGGTTGTTTGGCGACCGCGTGTCGGTGGTGGGCAATTCCACTCAATAGGAATCTCGCAGTATGAAACGATGTTTTCGAATGCGGGTGTGTGCGCTGATGAGCACGGGAGTGCTCGGCGTCTCGCCGGTCTTCGCGCAAGGGGCCCCGGTGGAACCCCTGACGGGGAGCGCCGGCTCCGCCGCTCCAGCGCCGGAGCTCGAGACCTGGCTCGCCGCGCGCCGCGATGGGCGCGGTCGAGCCTGCGAGCGGCACGCGGTGGAGACCCACGGGAGGACGATCTATGTCGCTTGCGGCGAGAGTGGGGTCTGGCTCGTGCGCCCCACACCGAGTGGATTCGAGTGGCTCGGGGCGGAGGACCTCGGCGGCGTGGTCACCGGGTTCTTCGTGCACGATGGGCGGGTTTGGGCCGAGATTCGAAAAACGGAGGCTCGACCGATCGCAGCGGTCGCGGAAACGGGGGGAGCTCCTCCCGGTTCCGCTGCGTCACCCGCTCCCCGATCGGACGCGCCCTCCGTCCCTGAGGTGCCATCGCCCTCGGGCACGCCCGAGCCGGTGCGCGCCCACGAAGGGCGCGTGACGGAAGTCGGCCTCGGCGAGGTCGTCGTCGATCTGGGCAGACAACACGGGGTTCGGGACGGGAACAGCGTCGAGCTCGTCGGCACGGTCGTCGAGGAGGTCGGCGGCGAGCGGGCGGAGCGGCACACGGTGCTCGCCGTCGGAGTCGTCACGGTCGTCGCCGAGCGCTTCAGCCGGGTGCGGCTCGGCATGAACGAGCGCGTGCCCGTCGGCGCGAGGGCGCGCGTCGTCGCGAGGGCACCGACGCGACGGCGCATCGCTCCGCCGCGGCTCGGCGGTCTCTGGGAGCTCGAGCTCCGGGCGCGGCCGTTTCTCGCGCTCGATACGCTCGGCGGCGGCGTGCTCGCCGACCTCTCCGTCGGCTACCGCTTCGACAGCAATCTGCACCTCGAGCTCGCGTTTCGCCCGCTCGGGTTCGGGGTCGGTGAGGGCGCTCCGGCGGTCGTGCCGGTCGTCGGCTATGCGGCGATCGGTTACGACGGGGACTTGTTCGGAGTCGGCCTCGGCCTCGGCGGGCAGACCGTCAATTCTCCCGACTTCGGGACGCCTTCGGGATCCGGCACGGTCTTCGTTCAGGCGGCGCGGCTCGGCGCGCGCGACGGGCTGAACCTCGATTGCCGCACGGGCATCGTGCTCTTCCACAGTCGCTTCGATTTCTCCTGGTTCGCGGCGACGGGGCAGATCCCCGTCGGCGACACGACCTGGCTCGTGCTCGGGGGCGGCGGCGGCTCGGCGGGCTACGGCTACGGGGAAATCGGACTGCGCGCGCTGCTTCGCGGGAACGGCGACCGTGGGTCGTTGTTCTTCACCGGGACCGTCGGCGGCGTCGGGCTGTTCGAAGACATCGAGCGCACCTGCGGCGGCCCGAATTTCTCGTTCTCATGCCCGGAGATCGTGGAGTACGGGGGGCCCATGGTGGGCGCCGGGGTCGAGCTCCGGCTCTGACCCGAGGGCTCGAGCGCTCGCGCTACTCGAAGACTTTGCCGCCGCCCGACGGATCCTGATCGAGGTAGCGACGACCACCGAGCTCGGCGAGCCGGAACTCGACGCGCTGGTTCTGTTTGCGACCCTCTTCGGTGCTGTTGTCCGCGACGGGCTTCGTTTGTCCGAACCCGACGGCGATCAACCGCTCTTTCTGGATCCCGCGGTCGACGAGCCACTTCTTCAGCGCGAGCGCCCGCTCACCCGAGAGCTTCTCGTTGTTCGCCGCGTCGCCGGTGTTGTCGGTGTGGCCCTCGATGCGGAGCTTGGTGACGCGCGGGTTCTCCACGAGGAACAGCCTGAGTTGCTCGAGCGGCGCCTCGCTGCCGGCGCGCAGCGTCGTCGTGCCGGGCTCGAACTCCACGGCCGCGGGCAGCATCACCACGTCGCCCCTCACCGTCGCCTTGGATTGGCGAGCGGGTGGGGTGTTCGCTTTCGCGGGAGGCGCCTCCGTGGCGGGCGTCGTCGCTGCCGGCGCCGGATCCTCGGGCGCGGGCGGGGGCGGCGGAGGGGGTGGGGGCGGCGCTTCGGGTTGCGCCGCGCCGCCTGCCTGGAAGGAAGCAGACGCCGTGCACCCGGCGATGGCAGGCAGGGCACACAGGGCGAGCACGACGAGGGGACGCGAAGGGAGAAGAGTCATGGGAGGTCTCGCTGAAGCAGCAATGCGGCCTTCGGCCATCGATCGAAGCGGTAGTCCAACTCTCGAGGATCGGGCAAGCCCGCCGGGACGCGCGAGCGGCGATCGGCGCTTCGAGGATTCGGGTGCTGCGGGCCTCCGAGGTTTGCGTACATCCGGTCTCGACTCTCCGAGCGCGCTCGATCCCATGGACGGGCGAGCCGGTCGGCTGCTTCAAACGCCGTGGCGCACCGCGCCTGCTGCGGTAGGGACCGGGTGACCGACCGACATGCCCGAGCGACGGGTCCAAGGACGCACGAGGACCAGACGGCTCGGCGAGAAGGCGGTACACCCGGGGTTCGCTCCGCATGACCGAGTTCGTCCACCTGCACGTCCACTCCCAGTACTCGTTCCTCACGAGCGCGGTGAAGCTGAGCGGGCTCGCCGCGCAGGTGAAAGCGCTCGGCATGCGCGCCGTCGCCCTGACCGATCACGCGAACATGTTCGGCGCCATTCGCCACTACAACGCGTGCCGGGCGGCGGGAGTGCAGCCCATCCTCGGCTGCGAGGTGAACGTCGCGCGCTCCACGGGGGCAATCGAACACCTCGTTTTGCTCGCGGCCACGAAGGAGGGGTACAAAAACCTCATCGGCCTCGTTTCGGACGGGCACCTCGCCCCGGCGAACCCGCATGCGCCGAGCATCACCCTCGACCATCTCGAGGGGCGGTGCCGCGGCCTGGTCGCGCTCACCGGGTGCCTCGGCGGGGTCGCGGCCCAGCGCGTGCTCGAGCTCGGCCCCGACCATGCCGACACGGTGCTTGGGGAGCTCAAGGAGCGCTTCGAGCCTGGGCACGTCTTCGTGGAGCTCCAAGATCACGGGTTCCCCGAGCAGCCGATCGTCAACGAGCTGCTCGTGCAGGCGGCGCGACGCCTCGAGCTGCCGCTCGTGGCGAGCAACGACGTGCACTTCTCGAGCAAGGACGACGGCCCGGCGCACCTCTATCTCGAGTGCGTGCGTCAAGGACGCACGTACGAGCAAGCCGAGCCGGTCCACCACAAGAGCTTCGAGATGTACCTGAAGAGCCCCGAGGAGATGGGGGCTCTGTTCCGCGCGCTGCCGGAGGCGCTCTCGAACACGCTCTTGGTCGCCGAGATGTGCTCGGGGCTCGAGCTCGAGCTCGGAAAGCCGATGTTGCCGCGCTTTCCGGTCCCCGAAGGCTACGACACCGCGACGTACTTCCGTCACGTCGCGCGGAACGGGCTCGAAGATCGCCTCCGCGAGTTCACGGAGGCCGGCAAGGAAGTGGACGTCGCCGCGTATCGCGAACGGCTCGAGCGCGAGCTCGACGTGATCGTGGGTATGCAGTACCCGGGCTACTTCCTCATCGTCTGGGACTTCATCCGCGAGGCGAAGCACCGGGGCATTCCAGTCGGGCCGGGCCGCGGCTCGGGCGCGGGCTCGTTGGTCGCCTACGCGCTCGGGATCACCGAGATCGATCCGCTCCCCTACAACCTCCTGTTCGAGCGCTTCCTGAACCCGGAGCGCGTCAGCATGCCCGACTTCGACGTCGATTTCTGCATGGCGCGGCGCGACGAGGTCATCCGCTACGTGGCCGAGAAGTACGGCAACGACAGCGTCGGGCAGATCGCGACGTTCCAGAACCTCAAGGCGCGCAGCGTGATCAAGGACGTGGCGCGCGCGATGGGGATTCCGGCTCAGGAAGCGCAGCGGTTCGCGAGCCTCGTCCCCGAAAAGGGGCAGGGCAAGATGTTCACCATCGAGGAGGCGCTCGAGGTCGAGCCCAAGCTCAAAGCTCTGGTCGAGACGGACGAGCGCGTCGCGGAGCTCATTCGTCAGAGCAAGAAGCTCGAGGGCCTCACGCGACACGCCGGCATGCACGCGGCCGGAGTCGTGATCAGCGACGGCAAGCTGTGGGATCACGTCCCGTGCTTCCGCAGCGACGCGACGATCGTCACGCAGTACGACAAGGAGGACGTCGAAGCCGCGGGTCTCGTCAAGTTCGACTTCCTCGGGCTGAAGACGCTCACGGTCATCGACATCGCCGAGCGCCTCGTCAACGCGCGGCCCGATCGCAAGGGCAACCCCCTCAAAGCCTCCAAGCTCCCGCTCGACGACCGCCCGACGTACCAGCTCATCGCCAGCGGTGAAACGACCGGTGTGTTCCAGCTCGAGTCGAGCGGGATGCAGCAGCTCCTCCGCCAGCTCAAGCCCGACTGCTTCGAAGACATCGTCGCCGTGGTGGCGCTCTATCGTCCCGGGCCGCTCGGCACCGGCATGATCGATGACTTCATCGGCGGAAAGCACGGGCGAAAGGCGATTCGAAAGCTCCATCCCCTCGTGGACGAGGTGCTCGCGCCGACCTACGGCGTGCCCGTCTACCAGGAGCAGGTGATGCAGATCGCGCAGCGGCTCGCCGGCTACACGCTCGGCGGCGCCGACCTGCTCCGGCGCGCCATGGGCAAGAAGAAGGCCGAGGAGATGGCGCGCCAGCAGAAGACGTTCGTGGAAGGCGCCCTGCAGAACGGAGTGCCGGCGGAGACCGCGACGTCCATCTTCAAGGAGATCGAAGGCTTCGCGTCCTACGGCTTCAACAAGAGCCACTCGGCGGCCTACGCGCTCGTCACCTATCAAACCGCGTATTTCAAGGCGCACTACCCGACCGAGTTTTTCGCCGCCGCGCTCACCGCGGACAAAGACAAGATCGAGAAGGTGGTGCGCACGATCGCCGAAGCGCGCGCCTGGGGCGTGAGCGTGTTGCCGCCCGACATCAACGCGAGCGAGACGGACTTCACGGTCGTGTACGCTCACCCGGATGGTCGGGGTCGGAGCACGGGGAAGTTTCGCGATCCCTACGGTCCGCAGATCCGCTTCGGGCTCGGAGCGGTGCGCGGCGTCGGGGGCGCGGCGCTCGAGACGATGTTCGAGGCGCGCCGCGCCTCGGGCCCGTTCCGCGACCTGTTCGACTTCGCCTCCCGCGTCGACGCGAAGCGGCTGAACAAGGGCGTGCTCGAGGCGCTGGTGCAATGCGGTGCGTTCGATTCCGTGCTCGAGCCGCGCGGGATCTCTCGCGCCCGGGCGTTCGCGGCGATCGATCGCGCCCTCGAGCGATCGCGCAGCGCGAGCCGGGATCGCGAGCGGGGGCAGACGAACCTGTTCGGGCTGTTCGAGCAAGCATCCGGAGGCAACGGCGCGGCCTCGTCGGGCGACGAATACCCCACCGCGGAAGAGTGGGACCGGATGGAGCTCTTGAAGCGCGAGAAGGCGGCGCTCGGTTGCTACGTCTCGGGCCACCCGCTCCTCCGCTATCAGGGGAAGCTCGGGCGCTTGGGCGTCGTTCCGAGCTCGAAGCTCGCCGAGCAGGATGCCTGGTCGGCGGCGTGCGTGGCCGGGATGATCGAAAACTACCAGGAGCGCCTGTTCAAAGGGGGCGCCGGCGGCCGCGCGGCGTTCTTCGAGATCGAGGACCTTTACGGGAGGGTGAAAGCCAAGCTCAAGGGCGAACGCATCGAGACGTTCGCGTTCTTGCTCACGAGCGGGGAACCGCTGCTCGTGAGCGGGAAGGTGAGCTTTCCCATGACCGCCGAGGAGAGCGACGAAGAGCGCGAGCCGACGCTCCTCGTCGACAACGTCGAGCGCCTCTCGGACGCGGCGCTCCGCGCGACGAGGTCGCTCTCCATCCGTCTCGAGGCGGAGCGCTTGGCGAAGAAGGACGTCGTCGCGCTGCGGGAGCTCCTGGTCGCCGCGCCAGGCCCGTGCCCCGTCGAGCTCGTGCTCGTGCTTCCGGAGGGCGGGGAGGCGGTGCTCGACCTGGAGGCCACGCGCGTCACGCCGTCGGATGCGCTGCTCGGGGGCCTCGAGCGGACCTTCGGCGGCGCCGTCGCGGAGCTTCGCTAGACCGCCGATCGGGCGATCCCGTTGACCTGGGCGGCTTCCTGTGAAAAGACGTCACCGCGTTTCGGGTCGATAGCTCAGTTGGTTAGAGCAGCGGATTTTTAATCCGTTGGTCCTGGGTTCGAGTCCCAGTCGACCCACCGCGCGTCGCTGCCGTGCTCGCAGCGTTCCGCCTGCGCTTGCTCCGTTGGAATTTTCTTTGGTTCCGAGACGTGCGCGCG
>Ga0079224_100008904_pt1 | contig 13637 bp, 11 predicted proteins | sample Stecom2015_FD_80414 | JGI IMG/M metagenome (GOLD analysis project Ga0079224, IMG submission 80414) | Agricultural soil microbial communities from Utah to study Nitrogen management - Steer compost 2015 | ecosystem: Environmental > Terrestrial > Soil > Agricultural land | place: USA: Utah... | reverse complement strand
TCGGCGCTTGCCAAGATGATCGAAGCCCTCTCGGAAGCAGGCATTCGCGTGTCGTTGTTCATCGATCCGGACGAGAAGCAGGTCGATGCGTCCGCGGATGTCGGCGCACCGGTCGTCGAGCTTCACACCGGCGCGTATGCCGACGCCCACGGCAGCGAGCAAGCGCGCGAGCTCGAGCGCGTCGCGCGCGCGGCGCGGTATGCGGCATCGAAGGGCCTCACGGTCCATGCAGGCCATGGCCTCAACTATCACAACGTTCAGCCGATCGCGCGCATCACGGAGATCGTCGAGCTCAACATCGGACACGCGATCGTCGCGCGAGCAGTGATCGATGGGATGGCCGCAGCCGTCGCGGACATGAAGCGTCTGATGCTCGAAGCGCGTGCTCAGGCTGCTGAGGGCACATGATCTTCGGCATCGGCACCGATGTCGTTCAAGTCGAACGCATCAAGCAGGTTTACGAGCGCCATGGCGACCGTTTCGTCGAACGGCTTCTCCTGCCGGCGGAGGAACAAGCTTTCCGTCGCGCGTCCCGCCCGGTTCGCTTTCTCGCGATGCGCTTCGCGGCCAAGGAAGCGATCGTCAAGGCGATGGGTACGGGCTTTGCGCACGGTATGTGGATCCGCGACTCGGGCTTCATGCCGAACGCTTGGGGCCGCCCTGAAATCATCTGGTCGGAGCGCGGGCAGGCCATGTGCGACAAACTCGGTGTCGGCGAGGGACACATCACCTTGACGGATGAAGCGGGTCTCGTCGTTGCAGTCGCCGTGCTCATGAGAAGGGGGTCGTGACTAGGGGGCAGGGGATAGTCAGAATCACGCTGTTCCTCTATGTCTTCTTGGGCCTCCTGAGTTCCTCACTATCCCCGATCCCCTAGTCGCGAACCCCTAGCCTAATGACCTTCTTCGTATTCGATATCGAAACCATTCCCGACGTGGAGTTTGGGCGGCGTCTGTACGGCCTCGATGATCTAAGCGACAAGCAAGTCGGCTATGTGATGCAGGCAAAGCGGCGCGAGGAGTCCGGGACGGAGTTCCTTTCCTACGAGCAGCATCGCGTCGTCGCGATCTCCGTTGCGCTGCGCTCGCGCGATACGTTCCGCGTGTGGTCGCTTGGAGATCCCCATGCACCCGAGGCCGAGATCATCCAACGCTTCTTCGACGGGATCGAGAAGTACACGCCCGATCTCGTATCCTGGAACGGCTGCGGCTTCGATTTGCCGGTCCTGCACTATCGGGCGATGCGGCACGGAATCGTCGCACCCCGCTACTGGGAATCGGGCGATGAAGATCAGGCGTTTCGCTACAACAATTACTTGAACCGCTATCACACGAGACACCTGGATCTCATGGACGTGCTGTCGAGCTATCACTCGCGCGCACGAGTCGGCTTGCAGGCAATGGCGACGTTGTTGGGCTTCCCTGGCAAGCTCGGGATGAGCGGCGACAAGGTGTGGGAGGCCTATCTCGATGGGCAGATCGAGCTCATTCGAAACTACTGCGAGACCGACGTGCTCAATACCTTTCTCGTCTTCTGCCGCTTCCAGTTGATCCGAGGACGGATGAATCGAGACGAGTACTTGCTGGAGCTCGCGCGCGTGCGCGAGGCGCTGCGCGCGCAACCGAAGCCGCACTTCCAGGAGTTCCTGGCGGCGTGGCGGGAGCCTGACTGTTGAGGACGCGAAGGAAGACACCGCAGCTCGTCACGGAAGCTGCGGAGGTCACGGATCTCGATCACGAGGGTAGGGGGGTCGCACACATCGACGGCAAGGCCGTCTTCATCGACGATGCCTTGCCCGGCGAGCGCGTGCACTGGCAGCGTTCGAGATCCACGCCGACGTTCGACGAGGGGCGGCTCGCGAGCCTGCTGCGTGCATCGCCGCACCGCGTTGAGCCGGAGTGCCCCCACTTCGGCGTCTGCGGCGGGTGTGTGTTGCAGCATCTCTCACCCGAGCAGCAGATCGCGTTCAAGCAGCGCCGATTGCTCGAGGCGCTCTCGCGTATCGGTCAGGTCGCGCCGAGCTCGATCCTGCCGCCGCTGCAGGGCCCCGCTTGGCACTATCGGCGTCGTGCCAGGCTCGGCGCGCGGTGGGTCGCGAAGAAGCAAAAGACCGTCGTCGGTTTTCGCGAGCGAAGCTCCTCGTTCATTGCGGATCTCAGGACATGTCCGATCCTGGCCGAGCCGGTTGCGCAGCTGATCGAGCCATTGTCGGTACTGCTGAGCAGTCTCAGTCTGCGTGCGCGCATCCCACAGATCGAAGTGGCGGTCGCAGATCGCGTGACCGCACTGGTGTTCCGAGTGCTCGACGAGCCGACGGCGCAGGATCGAGAATCGCTCGAGGCGTTTCAACGCGCGCATGGCATCGAGGTGTATCTACAGCCGGGCGGCTATGAGACGGTCGCCCCGGTCATGGGAACAGCAAGCCCACTGGAGTACCGATTGTCGGCATTCGACGTCACCATTCGGTTTCAGCCGACGGATTTCATCCAGGTCAACGGCGTGCTCAACGCGGTCATGGTCGAGCGAGCGGTCGAATGGCTTGCACCGACTGCCGAGGATCGGGTGCTGGACCTCTTTTGCGGCTTGGGAAACTTTTCGCTACCGATCGCGTGGAGCGGCGCAAGCGTCACCGCAGTGGAGGGCGAGGCTGCGCTCGTCGCGAGGGCTCGAGAGAACGCGACGCGCAATGGACTTGCCAATGTAGAGTTCCATACCGCGGATCTCTTCGCTGAGGATCTCGCACGGGCCGCTTGGGCTCAGCGTCCGTACGACAAAGTCTTGCTCGACCCGCCGCGTGCCGGTGCGCGTGAAGTGCTGCCGATGATCGCTTCCTCCGGGGCGACGCGCGTCGTCTATATCTCGTGTCATCCGGGCACCTTCGCCCGCGATGCGGGCCTGCTCGTGAACGAGCACAATTTCGAGCTCGAAGCCGCCGGGGTGATGGATATGTTCCCGCACACGGCCCACGTAGAATCGATGGGGGTCTTTACGAGGAGCGGCTAGCCGCCTGAGGCACGTTCATCTCGTCATGCCCGCTAAGCTGCGTACCTCTGACTCACCGCGAATCACTGACTGCCAACCGCTTCTGCTTCCATGACGCTCGGACCGCTGATGATCGATGTGCAGGGCACCGCGCTCACCGCGGAGGACCGCGAGCTTCTGGCACATCCGCTCGTCGGTGCCGTCATCTTGTTCACGCGCAACTTCGAAAGCGTCGAGCAGCTCGTGAGCCTCGCGGCGGATATTCGCGCGATTCGTACGCCCCCATTGCTCGTCACCGTCGATCACGAAGGCGGGCGCGTGCAACGCTTTCGCAAGGGTTTCACCGAGTTGCCGTCCATGCGCCTCATCGGGCGCGAATACGACCGCGACGCGACCGCGGGTCGACAGCTTGCTCGTCAGTGCGGCTGGCTGATGGCGGCCGAGCTGCGCGCGGTGGGGATCGACATGAGCTTCGCGCCGTGCGTCGACCTCGATTATGGGGTGAGCTCCGTCATCGGCGACCGGGCGTTCCACCGCGATCCGCGCGTCGTCGCCGACCTCGCGATTGCTTATATGGGCGGGATGCGCCAAGCGGGCATGGCGGCGACTGCCAAACATTTCCCAGGCCACGGCGCCGTGGTGCCCGATTCGCACGTCGCCATGCCTGTGGACCGCCGCCCCCTTGCTGACCTGGATGACGATATCTACCCCTATCGGCGGCTGATCGATAACGGTCTCGCTTCGGTCATGGCCGCCCACGTGATCTTCTCGGAGGTCGATGGGATGCCTGCCGGGTTCTCCCGGCATTGGATGCAGGTCGAGCTGCGGGACCGCCTGGGCTTCGACGGAGCCATCTTCACGGATGACCTCTCCATGGCGGGGGCGGCCGTCGTCGGCGGGCCGCTCGAGCGGGCTGAGGCGGCCCTGGAGGCCGGCTGCGACGTACTTTCGCTGTGCAACGATCGCAAAGGTGTGCTGCAAGTCATCGATTCTTTGCGAGGGAGCGGGGATCCTCTCAGTCAAGTACGCATGGCCCGACTTCGCGGCAAGCCGGGATGGACCCGAGAAGCCCTCTTCGCTTCGGCCGAGTGGCAGGCCTGCGACACGGCGATCAAGGCTTGTATGGAGCGCCCGCAGCTGCACTTGGATTCTTGATGAGCGTCGAACCCCTCAACATCAGAGCTGGCCTGAGCGGCAGCCCGGATCAGCGCCTGTTCGAAGCGCTCGTCGAGCAAGCGCCGGAGGGTGTCGTCCTGAGCGAGCGGGACGGCAAAGTCATCTACGTCAACGCCGCGATGGAGCGGCTCACGGGCTACAACCGTGCCCAGATCTGCGGACGCAATCTGCGATTCCTCCAAGCGGACGATCATGAGCAGGAAGGCGTGGCGAAGATTCGCGATGCCGTGCGCGAGGGCAGCGGCTGCCGGACGGTGCTCCGCAACTATCGGCAAGACGGCACGATGTTTTTGAACGAGGTTTCGATCGTTCCGCTGCACGATTCGAGCGGCGGGCTGACGCACTTCGCGAGCTTCCATCGCGACGTCACCGAGAAGCTGCAGGCCGAACCGCGAGCGGAGTCGCGAACCGAGGGGCGAGATCCCTCGATGAGCACGCAGACGATGCTCGCCTATTTGCGTGACGACAAGCTGACCGGATTGCTGCGCCGTCCCTATTTCGAGGAGCTCGTCAGGCGCGATTGGGCGCTCGCGCAGCGAGAGTCGCGGCGCTTGAGTTTCGTCATCTTCGATCTCGACTGCTTCGCGCTGTACCGCGACGTGTTCGGACGGCAAGGCGCGGAACAAGCCTTCCGCCGCATCGCTCGCGTGATCGGCGGCTGCTTTCGTCGTGCAAGCGATTTGTGCGGCCGATTCGACGACGACCAAATCGCGGCGCTGATGACGGGCATGGATCTCGAGCAAGCGTCCAAGCTGGCCGACGCCGTGCTCGGGCGCGTGCGCGACCTTGCGGTTCATCATCCACGCTCGATCGTTTCGCGCTATGTCACTGCAAGCGCGGGTGTCGTCTCCCTCGTACCGTCTCATGACCTTACGGTCGAGCGCGTCTACGAAGCGACGCTGAAGGCACTCAAAGATGCCAAGGAGCTAGGTCGCAATCGTGTCGTGAGCCGGGAGTGCGAATAAAGAATGTGTGAGGTGTGACGTGTAACGTGTAAGGTCAGAAGGGCACCCCCAATCTCACCTTACACCTGACACGGGCGCGCAATCAGCCAGAATTGGGTGTGATCACCGCGATCACCCCGAACTTCGGATGATCGATGTAGTGACGTTCGTTGCTGCGCATCCGACGCGAATGACGCAACACGTAGCGTTCGTCCGGCGAGTCCGGCGGCGCAAACGTCAGGTCGAGCGTGAGATGCAGATAGCGGCCACGCGACAGCGCGATCTGCCCCGTCACGCCCGATCCTGGGGGCACAAGCTCATCGACCGAGATCGACGGTGCCGTGTGCCTCGCATAACCCGGCTGTGTCCAACCGAAATGCGCGAGCGGACGGTAGTTGCGGCTGCGTCGTAACGAGTCCTCGATCGCGCTCAACTTCATCCGGCCGGCAGCGAGCGGAGGAAACGTCTGCATTGCACGCTCCACGGACGCCGAAGCGGGCGGGTCGAAAGGCGTCGCGTCCTCCTCCGGAATCTCGAGACCTCCCTTGCCCCGAGAGAGCTCGTAGCTCCAGACTTCTTCCGTCGCATCCGATGCGAGATGGCGGAAGATCACGATCTCGACATCGTACAGGGGGAGATTGTCGGTCGTTTGCTGTGCGCTCACGGGGCCTAGGAGCGTCACGGCGGCGAGAAAGGCGACGAGCGCTGTGCGTTTCAGGGGCGCTTTGAATCGAGCGTACATGGGCGTTCACGATCCTCGAGGAAGGCGAAGTTTGACACACTCGGCGGTCATGACGCTCGGTGTCAGCGCTTCTTACGGGCTTCCGCGATCGGCAGCGCCTTGCGACTCAACGCCTCGATCAGTTCCTGCACGGCTGCGAAGCGCTCTTCTTCCTTCTCCAAGCTCAACGAGAAGCGTAGCTTCGTGCCGCCATCGAGCCGATGCGTGCGCGAGTGTTGTTGGACGTACTTGATCAGCACCGCAGGCTCGACTTGCGTGTCGTGCTCGAATGTGACCGAGCCGCCGCCCGGCCCAACGTCGATCTTGCGCAAGCCGAGCGCGCGAGCCGCTTGCTTGATCTCGGCGATCCTGAAGAGGTTCTTCGCGGCGGGCGGCAGCAGCCCGAATCGATCGATCATTTCCACCTGGAGCTCGCGGAGCTCATCCGCGGTCGCAGCCGCTGCGATGCGCTTGTACAAGACCAGACGCAAGTGAATGTCGGGAAGATAGTCGTCCGGGAGCAGCGCCGGGACGTGCAGATCGACTTCGGGCCCTTGATGCATCGGCTCGTCGAGCTGCGGGATCTTCCCGGACTTGAGGGCATTGACGGCACGCTCGAGCATTTCCATGTAGAGCGCATAGCCGATCTCCTGAATTTGCCCGCTCTGCTCCTCGCCCAGGAGCTCGCCGGCGCCACGAATTTCGAGATCGTGCGTCGCGAGGGTGAAGCCCGCACCGAGGTCCTCGAGCGACTCGATCGCTTCGAGACGCTTCACGGCGTCCGCCGTCATGGCGTTGCGAGGCGGCGTCAAGAGATAAGCGTACGCCTGGTGGTGCGAGCGGCCGACCCGACCGCGCAGCTGATGGAGCTGCGCGAGACCGAGCTTGTCCGCGCGATCGATGATGATGGTGTTCGCGGACGGAATGTCGATACCGCTCTCGACGATCGTCGTGCAGACGAGCACGTTGCAGCGTTGATGATAGAAATCGAGCATCACTTGCTCGAGCTCTCGCTCGCGCATTTGGCCGTGAGCCACGGCAATGCGCGCTTCGGGCACGAGCTCCTGTAGTGCGCGTGCGGCTTTCTCGATCGTCTCGACACTGTTGTGGACGTAGTAGATCTGTCCGCCGCGGCGAATTTCGCGCAGGCACGCTTCGCGGATCGTCGCGCCGTCCCACTGGCTCACGAACGTCTTGATCGAGAGTCGCGCCGCGGGCGGCGTCGTGATCAGCGACAACTCGCGAAGGCCTCCCATCGCCATGTTCAACGTACGCGGAATCGGCGTCGCCGTGAGCGTCAGCACATCGACTTCCGCGCGCAGTTCCTTCAGTCGCTCCTTGTCTTTGACGCCGAAGCGATGCTCCTCGTCGATGATCAAGAGCCCCAGACGGTTGAACTTGACGCCGCTTTGAAGCAGGCGGTGTGTGCCGATGACGATGTCGACCTGCCCGGACTCGAGGCCCTGTACGACCTGGTTGAGCTCCTTGGAGGTGCGAAAACGCGAGAGCGATTCCACGCGCACCGGCCAGTCCGCGAACCGATCGGCGAACGTCTGATAGTGCTGCTGAGCGAGGAGCGTCGTCGGCACGAGCACGGCCACTTGCTTGCCTGCCTGGACCGCTACGAACGCGGCGCGCAGCGCGACCTCCGTCTTGCCGAAGCCGACATCTCCGCACACGACGCGATCCATGGGGCGGCCGCTCGCGAGATCGGCGAGCACTTGCTCGATCGCTTGCGACTGATCCGGGGTTTCTTCGAACGGAAACTGCGACTCGAAGGCACGCAAATCCAACTCGTTGGCTTGCAGTCGCTCGCCTTGGCGCGCGGCCCTTCGCGAATAGAGATCCAACAGCTCGGCTGCCGTATCGCGTATCTTCTGCGCGGCCTTTTTCTTCGCCTTCTGCCACGCATCCCCGCCGAGTTTATGTAGGGGCGCCGTTTCCGCCGGCGCACCCGTGTAGCGGCTCACGAGGTCGAGGGCATGCACGGGTACGTACAGCTTGTCGCCGTCCGCGTACTCGAGCACGAGAAACTCGCTCGTCAAGCCGCCGACGTCGAGCGTGCTGAGCCCGATGAAACGCCCGACGCCGTAGGTTTCGTGCACGACCGGCGAGCCGGGGCGCAGATCGGTCAGATCGCGAATGATCTTCTCGGGGTCGCGCTCCGGCCGGCGTCGTCGCCGCTCCTGGCGAGCGCGCTCGCCGAACAGTTGATCTTCTGCGATCAGCGCAACCGCAGGCTCGCGTAAGACGAGTCCGGTCGAGATCGGCGAGACCGTGATCGCCAGGGGCGCATCCGATGTCTGAAAGGCGATCCAGCTCTCGACGAGCTGCGGCTCGAGGTGCCGGCGCTTGAGGATGTCGAGCAGCATCTCGCGACGGCCAGCCGACTCTGCCGCAATCAGCACGCGGCCCTCGAACTCGGAGAAGAAGTTGGCGAGCTCGCGCGCCGGGTCCTCGCTGCGCGCGTCGATGCGCAGCGACGGCGGACGCCGCGTGTCGAAATTGTGGAACGGCAGGGTTTGCGTCAGCGGGTCGAGCTCGACGCGAGACAGCTCGATACGGCAAAAGACACCGAGGCGATCGAGGAGCTCTCGAGGCGGCATGAAGACTTCATGCGGCGCCAGAATCGGGCGCGTGGCGTCGTGGCTGCGTTGCTCGTAGCGGTGCTCGATATCGGCGAACGCCTGCTGCGCGATGCCTTCGATCTCGGTTTCCATCGCGATCGTCGTGTTTGCGGGCAGATAATCGAACAACGTCGCCGTCGCATCGAAGAAGAGCGGGAGGTAGTACTCGATGCCGGCAGGCGGCGCGCCTTCCGCGATGTCCTTGTAGATGGACATCTTTGTGAGGTCGCCTTCGAAGCGCGTGCGGAATCGCCGCTTGAAGTGCTGGATGCCTTCGGTCGTGAGGGGAAACTCGCGCGCCGGCAACAGCCGCAGCGCCTGCGTGCGTTCGCCGGAGCGCTGCGTCTCGGTATCGAAAAGCCGAATCGATTCCACCTCGTCATCGAAGAGATCGATGCGATAGGGCGCAGCGCTGCCCATCGGGAACAAGTCGATGAGCGAGCCGCGCACCGCGAACTCGCCCGGCGCCATGACCTGAGAGCTCGACACATAGCCCGCCCCCGTGAGCCGCTCGCGAAAGGCAGCGAGATCGAGGCGCTCGCCGACGGAAAGATCGAATGCATGCGCGTCGATATAGGTCTGCGGTGGGAGCCGCTGCAGCAAGGTTTCGAGGTCGATGACGATGATGCCCTTCGTGAGCCTCGGCAAGGTCGATAGCAATCGCAGCCGCTGCGACACGATATCGGGGTGCGGCGAGAACAAGTCGTAGGGCAGGGTCTCCCAGTCGGGAAACGTCTCGATGTAAGTTCCAGCCGCCGAAAAGAAGCGGAGCTCGTCCTCGATACGGACGGCCTGGCGCGCGTCAGCAGCGATGACGACCAACGGTCCGGATGCGCGTCGGGCCGCCTCCGCCAGCCAGAGCGAGGGTGCGGACCCGTAAAGCTGCCCCCAGCGCACATGCAGCTGCGCCTTGCTTGGGAGAAGAGGATGTTCGGCCATGGGAACCTGAGGAATAGAGAACACTCGGGTCGATGCGCAAATGGCATCCCCGAAGGGGCGCGCAGGTTAGCAGGGTGCGCGTTTAGGCTCCAGCGCGCTTGGCGCTGGAGCGTGTGGACGTGTGGAGAGGTGTAGACGTGTGGACGTCCAGCGGGTGGACGTGTAGGACGGTGTGGACGTCTGCGGACTGCGGACCGCCGTTGCAAAGAGCGGCGTGGCGAGGGGAGGCGGGAACCAGTCGAGCGCGTTCCGGCGTCTACACGTTCACACGTCCACGCGTCCGCACGCTCAGCTGACAGCGACAGCGTGAATGACGAGATTGTGCTCGAAATACACGACGAAGCCGGGATACTCCCAGCGGGTAATCGGCGGCTCGCCGACGGCGGGGATGCGGCGAGTGGGCGCGCCATAGGTCGCCTCGACCTTGTCCATCGACATGCCTCGCGCCGGGCGATCGCGGCTGGCCTCGGGGGCCGGTGTCATTTTCAGCTCGTCGGCAAGCGCCGGGCCAGCCAGCGCGACGGCCGCGAGGGCCGAGAAAATCCAACGAGTGCAGCGCATAGAAGACCTCCAATGAAGCTCGCTGGACTGTATAGCAGGGGTTACATAAGGACCAAGCGTCACGCCTCAATTTGTTGTCGTAGTTCACATTTTGCGGCTCGGCAGGTAGCCTTGCGCCGAGTGAATGGCGGACGGCGGACAGCGGACAGTGAGAAGAAGGTCTGATGCACTCTCGCAGGCGCCGTCGCGAACGAGCAGCCAGCGTTCACCGTATCCGTTGCGTCCATTCATTCACCGTCCGCCGTCCGCCGTCCGCTAGTCACTATCTTCCATGTTTCATCCGCTGCCGATCTACATCGGCCTACGGTACGTCCGCAGTCGCAGTCGCGGCTTCTTCGTGTCGTTCATCAGCTGGATTTCGATGCTCGGCATCTGTGTCGGCGTTGCCGCGCTCATCGTCGTCATTTCGGTCATGAACGGGCTCGAAGGAGAGTTACGCACCCGACTATTGAGCGCGGCTTCGCACGCAACGCTTTCGGCCGAGCCGGACACGATGCGCGAATGGGAACGCATCGCGGCCGACTTGCGGACCGAGCCGAACGTGGTCGGGGTCGCCCCGTACATGCAGCTTCAGGGCATGCTCGGCCGCGGAGACGAGCTGCGCGCCGCGACGATTCGTGGAATCGATCCCGAGCTCGAGCCTCAGGTATCGGAAATCTCGGACCACATGCTGCGCGGAAGGCTCGACGACTTGCAGCCGGGTACGCAGCACGTCGTGCTCGGCGTCGGTCTGGCCTATGCGATCGACGCGCGTATCGGCGATGAGATCACCGTGCTGGTACCCACCGCGGAACGAGGCGAGCAGACGATTGCCGGAATCGGCGTTCGCCCGCGGATCCAGAGCTTTCTCGTGAGCGGCATCTTCGAGGTCGGCGCGCAGGAGCATGACAACGTGCTCGCGCTCATCAATTTGCAGGACGCGACTTCGCTGGCGGGAACGGAGAACGTTCCCGGCGGTCTGCGACTCAAGTTCGACGATATCTTCATCGCGCCGGCGCGCGCTCGCGCGCTCGGCGCATCGTTGGGCGACCGTTTCACGGTCAGCGACTGGTCGATCGAGAACGCGAGCTACTTCAGAGCGATCAGGATCGAAAAGACGATGATGACCCTGATTCTGATGCTCATCGTCGCGGTGGCGGCGTTCAACATCATCGCCGCCCTCGTCATGGTCGTGAACGAGAAGAGAAACGACATCGCGATACTGCGGACGGTCGGCATCACGCCGCGTGCCGTCGTCGCGATCTTCATCACGCAAGGTCTCGTGATCGGATGGATCGGCGCCTTGCTCGGGTTGACGCTCGGACTCGCGCTCGCGTTGAACGTGGGCGTGATCGTGCCGTTTCTCGAGAACCTGTTCGGAATGCACGTGTTCGACCCGACCGTCTTCGTCATCTCCGAGGTGCCTTCCGACGTCCAGTGGCCGCAAGTCGTCGGCATTACCGCGACGGCACTGATCCTGACCGTGCTCGCGACGATTTACCCGGCGCTCCGCGGAGCTGCGACGGAACCGGCGGAGGCGCTGCGGTATGAGTGAACGGCGGACAGCGGACTGCGGACAGTGAAAGAAGACGAGCACGGCAAGCTTATGAGCAGTCACCGTCCGCTGTCCGCTGTCCGCCGTTCACTCGCGGAGCGTGCGGTATGACGCGCTCCTACGAGCTGTTCATCGGCCGGCGCTACTTGCGCTCGAGCCGCGGCAATCGCTTCATCTCGTTCATCTCGACGATTTCAATGGTGGGCGTTGCGATCGGCGTGGCCGTGCTGATCGTCGTACTGTCCGTCATGAACGGTTTCGAGAGCGAGCTGCGTCATCGCATCTTGAGCTTGACGTCTCATGCGACGATCAGCGCGTTCGGTTCTGGTTTGCCCAATTGGCGCGAAACGGCGGCACGGATCGACGAGAGTCCCGAAGTGGTCGCAAGCGCACCCTACATCGAGGATCAAGCACTTCTCACCGCGGGAAATGCGAGCAGCGGCGCAATGATCGTCGGGGTGTTGCCTGCCGAGGAGCGACAGGTTTCTTCGATCGCAGACAAGCTGAACGCCGGCTCGTTCGACGACCTGAAGCCCGGCGAGTTCGGCATCGTTCTCGGTGCGGAGCTCGCGAAGGCGCTCGAGGTATCGGTCGGTGAACGCGTCGTGGTCGTGACGTCGATGCGAAGCACGACGCCGGCGGGCGTGCTGCCGCGTCATCGCGTGTTCAAAGTCGTGGGCACGTTCAGCGCGGGGATGTACGAGTACGATCGCAACCTCGCGTACGTGCATCTCGACGATGCGGCACGCCTCTATCGCATGGGCGAACAAGTCACGGGCCTTCGCCTGCAGCTCGTCGACATGTTCAGCGCGCCGCGCGTGGTGCGCTCGCTCGCGTTGTCGCTCGGCGGGGAGGGATACTACATCTACGATTGGACGCGCAAACACGAGAACTTCTTCCGCTCGATTCAACTCACGAAGACCGTGATGTTCATCATTCTGCTGCTGGTTGTGGCGGTGGCGGCCTTCAACATCGTTTCGACGCTCGTCATGGTCGTCAAGGAGAAGCAGGCCGATATCGCGATTCTTCGCACGGTCGGCGCATCGCCCCGTAGTATCCTCGCGATCTTCGTCACGCAGGGCACCGCGATCGGATTGATCGGTACGGTCGTGGGGATCGCGCTCGGCGTGCTCATTTCCTTCAACCTCGAAAGCCTCGTACATGGGCTCGAGCGCCTGTTGGGTACGCAGTTCATGGACGCGCAGGTCTACTTCATGAGCGACCTCCCTGCGGTCGTGGAGTGGTCCGACGTCGCGAAGATCAGCTTTACGGCGTTCGGATTGTGTTGCTTGTCTACGCTGTATCCCGCGTGGCGCGCGGCTCGCACTCAGCCGGCACGCGCGTTGCGGCATGATTGATGGCGTCGACGAGCATCGATTCAATTGACGGGCCTTAAGCTCACGCGCAAGAACAACAGCGGATAGTCCATGCCTGCACACTCACCTGTTCTCGCCTGTACGGCGCTCACCAAGCACTTCATGCAGGGCGATACACGCGTCGACGTGCTGAACGGCGTGGACTTCGCGGTCCATCCGGGAGAGCGCGTGGCGATCGTCGGCGCATCGGGCTCGGGCAAGACGACGTTGTTGCAGCTCCTTGGCGGGCTCGATCTGCCGACTTCGGGCACGGTGATGATCGCGGGCCAAGCCATCAACGAGCTGTCCGACGCGGAGCGTGGTCACTTGCGCAACCGCGCGCTCGGGTTCGTTTATCAATTCCATCATCTGCTGCCCGAGTTCACGGCGCTCGAGAACGTTGCCATGCCCCTGCTCATCCGTCGGATGCCCGTCGAGGAAGCGCGCTCGCGTGCGCACGAGCTGCTCGAGCGGGTGGGGCTGGGCCAGCGGGTCGAGCACAGACCGGGCCAGCTTTCGGGCGGAGAGCGTCAGCGGGCCGCCGTCGCACGCGCGCTCGTCACGAAGCCGCCCGTCGTATTGGCCGACGAGCCGACCGGAAATCTCGATGGTGCCAACGCACGGCAGGTTTTCGATCTCATGCTCGAGCTCAATCGCGAGCTCGACACGGCGCTCGTCATCGTCACGCATGCGCCGGAGCTCGCTGCGAAGATGCAGCGGACGCTGACGCTCAGGGACGGCAGACTTTGGCCGGACGCGTGAATCGGCAGTGTGGGTGTAAGGTGTGAAGTGTAAGGT
>Ga0079224_100008903_pt1 | contig 13638 bp, 11 predicted proteins | sample Stecom2015_FD_80414 | JGI IMG/M metagenome (GOLD analysis project Ga0079224, IMG submission 80414) | Agricultural soil microbial communities from Utah to study Nitrogen management - Steer compost 2015 | ecosystem: Environmental > Terrestrial > Soil > Agricultural land | place: USA: Utah... | reverse complement strand
TATGGTGCCCTGGTGCCCATTACCGGGACATTGCTCACGTCATTCATTGCCCTGATCATTGCCGTACCGGTTTCTTTTGGCATCGCCATGTTCCTGACGGAGCTTTCGCCCGTGTGGCTGCGCCGCCCCCTGGGCACCGCCATCGAAATGCTGGCAGCCATTCCGTCCATCATCTATGGCATGTGGGGCCTTTTCGTTTTCGTTCCGCTTTTCCAGCAATACATTCAGCCTCATGTCATAGAATTTTTTGAGGGCGTACCGGTTCTGGAACAGATTTTCGGCGGCGCTCCATTTGGCATCGGCGTCTTCACAGCTGGTCTGATTCTTTCGATCATGATTATTCCGTTCATTGCGGCGGTGATGCGCGACGTCTTCGAACTGGTTCCACCCTTGTTGAAGGAATCGGCCTACGGCCTGGGAAGCACCACTTGGGAAGTCGTCTGGAAGGTCATCCTGCCATACACCAAGAGTGGGGTAATCGGCGGCATCATGTTGGGCCTGGGCCGTGCGCTGGGGGAAACTATGGCCGTCACGTTCGTGATTGGCAACTCCTTCAATCTGCCCGATTCAATCTTTGCGCCGTCCAATTCCATTGCTTCCGCCCTGGCCAACGAATTCAACGAGGCTGGCGGCATGCAGAAGGCGGCCTTGCTGGAACTCGGCCTGATTCTCTTCCTCATCACGACTATCGTGCTGGCTTTCTCCAAAATGCTCTTGCTGCGCCTGTCCAAATCTGAGGGGACCTCGCGCTAAGCGGGATTAACACCATGTTTGACACTGATTCCGTCATTGGCGTTTCCAACCGCGTCTATCGTCGCAGGCGTGTGGTCAACCGCATCATGCTGACGCTGTCCGGTGCCGCCGTGGCATTCGGCCTGTTCTGGCTGTTCTGGATTATCCTCACGCTGCTCACCAAAGGGGCGTCAGCGTTATCCTTCTCGCTGCTCACGCAGCCGACGCCCCCACCCGGCGGGGAAGGTGGCTTGCTCAATGCCATTGTGGGGAGTGTGCTGATGGCCGTAACGGCCACATTGGTCGGCACGCCAATTGGCGTGCTGGCGGGTACCTATCTGGCAGAGTATGGAAACCGGGGCTGGCTGGCGCCGGCGACGCGTTTTCTTAATGACGTGTTGCTGTCTGCCCCCTCCATTGTGATCGGTCTGTTCATCTACGCGGTATACGTCGCTCAGGTCGGACACTATTCGGGTTGGGCGGGTGCGTTGGCGCTGGCCATCATCGTGATTCCAGTGGTAGTTCGTGCCACCGACAACATGTTGCTGCTGGTACCCAATAGCCTGCGAGAGGCCGCAGCGGCTTTGGGGTGTCCCAAATGGCGTGTCATCACCATGGTGTGCTATCGCGCGGCTCGCTCGGGCATGATCACCGGGGTGCTGCTGGCCATTGCACGGATCTCCGGTGAAACTGCACCGCTGCTCTTCACTGCTCTCAACAATCAGTTCATGTCCATGAACATGAACGCCCCGCTGGCCAATCTGCCGGTGGTGATCTTCCAGTACGCCGCCAGCCCCTTCGAGGACTGGAATCGCCTCGCGTGGGCCGGCGCGGTTTTGATCACCATCCTGGTGCTGGGCATCAATATTCTGGCCCGTAGCCTTTTCCGCAATAAATAAGCTGACGGCGGCACGCCCGCCCGGATTATCAAATGACTACTTCTGCTTCCGCCGAACGCATCAAGCTCGACGTCAAGGATCTGAATTTCTACTATGGCGATTTCCACGCCATCAAGAACGTCAGCATGTCTATTTACGAGAATAAGGTGACGGCGTTCATCGGCCCGTCCGGCTGCGGGAAATCCACGCTACTGCGCACCTTCAATCGCATGTTCGAACTGTATCCGGGACAGCGCGCCGAAGGTCAGATCCTGCTGGATGGCGAAGACCTACTGCAGTCCAAACTCGATATTTCGCTTATTCGGGCGAAGGTCGGAATGGTTTTCCAAAAGCCGACGCCTTTTCCCATGAGCATTTACGACAACGTCGCATTTGGCGTAAGGCTGTTCGAGAGGTTGAGCAAAGCTGAGATGGACGAACGAGTCGAGTGGGCATTGACCAAAGCGGCCATCTGGAACGAAGTGAAAGACAAGCTTCACCAGAGTGGAAACAGCTTGTCTGGCGGGCAGCAGCAGCGTCTTTGCATTGCCCGTGGCGTAGCCATCAAACCTGAAATCCTGCTGCTGGATGAACCCTGCTCCGCCCTAGATCCCATCTCCACCGCCAAGATCGAGGAGCTCATTGCGGAGCTGAAGTCGGATTACACCGTTGTCATCGTTACGCATAACATGCAACAAGCGGCGCGGTGCTCTGACTACACAGCGTATATGTATCTCGGTGAGCTCATGGAATATGGCGAGACCGATCAAATCTTTGTGAAACCAGTTCGCAAGGAAACTGAAGACTATATTACCGGCCGTTTCGGTTGATAATTTGATGGCGCGTTCAGCGCACCATGTGACACCCGCCCCGCGAAAGCGGGGCTTTTTGTTGACGGAATCGCGTAATTTTTCAGTAATTTGACTACATTTTTCTGTGTGAAGGCAACAACTTCCCAGAATTTCGGTGCAGGTTAACCCTCGGATTTGCGTCGGAAGTCCGAATCGGAATACTTTGTGTCCGGTTCACGATAGTTACTCTCTTCGGCTTTTTGATAACCTGCCTTCGAGCTTGCGAAAACATAAATTGATACATGCATAGCTCGCGCCGACAAAATCGGCGTCCCGGTTTGACTGCAGCACCACATAGCTGAGTCCGTTTCCCTTTCCTCTAAGAAATTCCCTTCTGCTGGGAAGGCCTGTTCACGCAGGTTGGAAACGCTCAGCCTCAATCACTGGTGGATCAAGGGAGATATTCAAGTGAAGAAGATACACGTGGCATGTGAAGCATCGGATGGTCGCCGTCGTTTCATGAAAACCTCGGCAGGGGTGGCCGGTGGGTTATTGCTGCCGACCATGTCCGGCAATGTCTGGGCTCAAAAGAAGGATTATCCCTCCTTGGGCAACTTTCCTGCGGGGGTCTCCGGTGATACGGTCACCGCTGGGCTGACCCTGGACCTCACCGGGCCATATTCGGCAGAAGGCGCAGGGCAGAAGCGCGGCTTCGAACTGGCAGCGGAGCTCATCAACAAGGGCGACCCCCGGATCAAGAAGGTTTCCCCACTTACCAAAGAGGGCATCCTCGGCAAGAAGTTGGTATTGGCCATCGGCGATGCAGAGACCAAGCCCAACAGTGCTGTACAGGCCGCGACACGCTTCATCCGTCAGGATAAGGCCATGATGGTCTCGGGCAGCGTCAGCAGCTCGGTGGCCATTGCCTTGCAGAACACCTGCGACCGGGCCAAGACCCTGTATTTCTCGGTGATCAGCGGCTCCAGCGACACCACCGGCAAAGATTGCCGCCGCTACGGTTTCAGGCTCTGCCACCACGCCTATACGGCGTCCAAGGCCATTGCTCCGATTCTTGCCAAGGAATACGGCAAGAACATGAAGGCCATCCACTTGGTGCCCGACTACAACTACGGCCACTCCATCCACCACTACATGAAGCAGTTTACAGAGGAGCAGGGCTGGACCACGATCGACAACCCCCAAATCCACCCGCTCGGCGCGACAGACTTCAGCTCCTGGATGCTGAACATCGCAAACAGCGGTGCAGACATCCTCATCAACCACGACTATGGCGCTGACGCCGTGAACTCGGCCAAGCAGGCCTATGAATTCGGTGTACTCAAGAAGATGAAGATGTGCGTGCCCTACCTGCCGGCTTACATGCTTGAAGAGGTGGGTCCGGAGATTATGGAGGGTGTGCTTGGCACCATGGTGTTCTGGTGGACTGAAGGCATGAAGCACGAAGTCGGCCGTGATTTCGTCGAAGCCTATAAGGAAAAATACAACGCCATTCCGCGTGACCCGGAACATAACGCTTACATGACCATGCTGCTGTGGGCGGATGCCTGCGAACGGGCTGGCACCTTCTACCCGGCCGCCGTGGTAGAGGCCCTCGAGGACGGCATTAATCACAAGCGTCCGTACAGCATGGGCGGCGAAGTCTACTTCCGTGCGGAAGACCACGACGGGGTCGCCGACTTCGCCATCGTTCGCGGCAAGAAGCCCTCGGAAATCCAGAACAAGGATGATCTGGTTGACGTGGTTGCCGTTGCCAACGGTCTGGAGACCTTGCCGCCTGTGGACTACGCAGGTTGCAAGATGGGCCCGGCCGCCTGATGAGGTCCGCGCCCCGGAGACGAGCATCGTTTCCGGGGCGGGTATGGGCTGCATCCAGATCTGCATAACAAAGGCAAAAGAGGGGGGACGGGCATGAGCCTTTTCATGTCGCAAGTTTTTAACGGCCTGGCTTTGGGTGTGCTGCTGGCACTCATTGCGACAGGTCTCACCATCATTTACGGTACGTTGGGAGTCATCAACTTTGCCCACGGCGCCTTGTTTGTTGTCGGCGCTTACGCGGGCTTCTCCATATTCACCGCCACAGGTTCCTTCGTAGTTAGCCTGATCGGGGCGGCGGTAGTCGCCATGGCAGTGGGGCTCATCATGGAGCGGGGGTTGATCAAGCGCTTCTATCACCGACCCCATGAAGATCAGATACTGGTCACCTTCGGCATCAGCATCGTCATTGTTGAGGTCATCCGGGGCATTTATGGCGGGGTGGGGCAGCGCGTACCCTTGCCAACATGGGGTGAAGGCGCGGTCAACCTGGGCTTTCTCACCTACCCTTTGTATCGGCTCGAGATCATGGCCATTGCGGCCTCTGTCCTCTTTGCCTGCTGGTACGTGCTGTACCGCACGCGGCTGGGCCTGATCATTCGTTCCGGTATTGAAGACGCCATGATGGTCCGCCTGTTGGGCATCAATGTGCAGCGGTACTTCATGTTGGTGTTCGGCATCGGGGCCGCTGCGGCCGGATTCGCCGGAATGATCTACGGGCCCATGGTGTCCATCGTTCCCGACATGGGTTTCCGCGTGCTCATCCAGTCCTTCGTCGTAGTGGTGCTGGGTGGCGTCGGTTCATTCCCGGGGGCGATTCTGGGCGGTTTGATCGCGGGCCAGATTCTCAGTCTTACCTCATTGATCAATCCAGTTTATTCCGACGTCATGCTTTTCGCTGCCATGGCGCTGATCCTGATCATCAGGCCGCAAGGTCTCATGGGTGTGGAGGGTAGAGCATGAGCCAGTCCAACGAATCCGTCATTCAAAGCAGCCAGGCTGCAGCGCCGGCTGTCCATCTCGGTAACCCAACGCTAATGCAGCGCTACGGCGCATTGCTCGTAGCCGGGCTCATCCTGGTCGTCGCCCCTGCAGTGGCTCCCATTATCGGTGCAGGCCCCGACCTTCTCAGCCGGGTACTGATCTGGGGCATTTTTGGCCTCGGTTTTGACCTGCTGTTTGGTTATACCGGGCTACTCTCATTCGGGCAGGCAGCGTTCTACGGCACGGGCAGTTTCATCACTGCCTATCTGCTCACAGCCGGCATTCTCGACAACATGTTGTTGGCCCTGCTGTGCTCCATCATCGGCGCTTCCATACTGGGCATCATGATTGGTTATCTCACGCTGAGGCGCAGCGGTATCTACTTTGCGATGAGTACGCTGGCCTTTGCCGAGATGATCTATTTCCTGGAGTTCGGGCCCTTACGGGATTGGACAGGCGGTGAAAACGGCATTCCGGGCATACCGGAAGCAGTGGTCGACTTTGGCTTCGTCCAGTTCTTCGTGGGCTTTGGCTGGCCGATGTACGTCTTCCTCGCAGTACTGTTCTTCATCGGGTTTGCCGTTGCCCGCCGTATTTCCCTCTCGCCCTTCGGTGTCATCCTCACCGCTATCCGCGAGAATCCCGAACGCGCTATGGCAGTGGGCCATACCATTCAGCGTTACAAGCTGGCGGTATTTGTTATCGCCGCTGCCTATGGTGGGCTGGCGGGTGGTCTCTTGGGTATGTTCCAGGGCTACATGCCACCTGATGCCTTTAACCTGCACACCTCGGCCGAACTGGTCATTCAAACGGTAATGGGAGGCGCAGGCACCTTGTTTGGCCCCTTGTTGGGCGCGCTAATCTGGCTGTACCTGTACGAAGTCCTGCAGTTTGTTGATTCGGTCGGACCATACTGGCGGCTGATCCTCGGTGTCATCTTCGTCATACTGGTGACGCTGTTCCGCCGTGGAATCTGCGGGGAAATCCTTGCCTGGCGCGATCGACGCATGAGCAAGCGGATGGCAGCGGCTGTGCCCCCAACAGTGGGCCGAAGCGCAGGCAGTGATGTTCACGCCAAGCTTGTCATGCGTGATGCACCGCCCATGGAAAGCGGAAGGCCCGTTCTGCGCGCCGACAATATTGCCAAGCACTATGGCGGCCTTAAAGCGGTCAAGGGTGTCTCCATTGCCATCGAAGAAGGTGAGCTCCGCGGCCTAATCGGCCCCAACGGTGCCGGCAAGTCCACCTTCTTCCGCATGCTGGCCGGTGAGATTCAGCCCACCCACGGTCGTGTCTACCTGCGGGGGCAGGACATTACCGGCATCGGTGTGACGCAGGTGTGTCAAATGGGAATGAGCAAGAGCTATCAGGTCAATACGCTGTTTGATCAGCTCACGGTCAAGCAAAACGTCCTCATGTCCGTACTTGGCCATAAACGTGGTCCCTTCAAGCTTGATGCCCTGAAATCAGTGGAAGGGGTCCGCGGTGCCACGGAACAGGTCGCGGCGGTCTTGGCCATGGTGGAGCTTAGCCATCGTGCCGATACCCCCATTCATGAACTTTCCTATGGCGAGAAGCGCCGAGTGGAAATCGGCCTGGCGCTGGCTACAGGAGCCAACGTCCTCTTGCTTGACGAACCACTGGCCGGCATGAGCCCTGAAGAGCGTGTGCAGACAGTCGCCTTGCTGAAGAAGATTCGCAAGGGTCGTACGGTGCTGATTGTCGAACACGACATGGATGCCATGTTCGAGCTGGCTGACCGCATCACCGTACTGTACGACGGCAACTTCCTCGCTGAGGGCACGCCCGAGGAAATTCGCAACAGCAAGGCTGTACAGGATGCCTACCTGGGCGGCATGGAGGAAGACGAATGACGCTACTTGACGTATCGAAGGTCAATACCTTCTACGGCGATTCCCATATTCTGTTTGACGTATCTCTGCACGTGAACGAGAACGAGGTGGTCGCCCTGTTGGGACGAAATGGCGCAGGCAAGTCAACCCTGCTCAAGACGATTGCCGGCGCCCTGCAGCCCAAGTCGGGCACTATCACCTTCAACGGCAAGCCCATCCACACGATGGCGACCCATCTCATTGCCCGCGAAGGATTGCAGCTGGTGCCGGAGGAGCGACGCATCATCGGCGGCATTACTGTGCACGAGAACCTCGAGCTGGCTGCAATGACCGCGCCCAACCCAATGTCCTTCGAGCGCATATATCAGACCTTTCCTCGGTTGTATGAGCGCCGCACAAACAAAGGGCGGGAGCTTTCCGGCGGTGAGCAGCAAATGATCGCCATCGCGCGGGCGATGATCCGTGACGCCCGTCTGATCCTCCTGGACGAACCTTTTGAAGGGCTGGCGCCCATTATCGTGCGCGACCTCATGCAGGTATGCCGGCAGCTTGCGGAAGAAGGCCGCACGGTCATCGTCGTGGAGCAAAACGTTTCCGCGGCGCTGTCCATGGCCAGTCGTGTCTACATGCTGAATACCGGTCATATCGTGTTCGACGGTAGCAGCGATGAACTGCGCGCACGGCCCGACATCATGAGCCGCTATCTGGGAGCGGCGGCCTAAGGGGTTGACATGCCGTCGCTACAAGCGACGGCACATTCATTTAGAGGAGCAACAAATGTCGTCTACCATCAACACCATGCTGATCGAGAAAAGGGTACTCAACCCTTCCAAGGAGTTCGTTGCGAATGCGCGGATTTCGGGCATGGACCAGTACCGGGCGATGTACGAGGAAGCGGAACGCAATCCGGATACTTTCTGGCAGACGCTTGCGCAGGAGAACTTGCTATGGCGCAAGCCCTTCACCAAGGTCCTTGATGAATCCAATGCGCCCTTCTACACCTGGTTCGAGGACGGTGAGCTCAACGTCTCGGAAAACTGCCTTGACGTTCACATCGAGAATGGAAACGGCGACAAGACGGCCATCATCTTTGAGGCGGACGACGGTACGGTGCAATCCATCACCTACCGCGAACTCCTCGCCCGGGTCTGTCGCATAGCCAATGGCATCAAATCGTTGGGATACGGGAAGGGCGACCGCGCCATCATCTACTTGCCCATGTCGATCGAGGCCATCGCGATCATGCAGGCTTGCGCGCGGCTGGGCCTGACCCATTCGGTGGTATTTGGCGGGTTCTCCGCACGCAGTCTGCACCAGCGCATAGTCGACGTCGGCGCAAAACTGGTCCTGACGGCTGATGCGCAAATGCGTGGCGGGCGGCAGATTCCTCTGAAGGGGGCGGTCGACGAGGCACTGTCCTACGAGGGTGGCGACGTCGTCGAGAAAGTGGTGGTCTATGAACGTACCGGGGCCGACGTCGGCTGGGTGGAAGGGCGCGATATTCGACTGAGCGAAGTTGAGGCGGGCCAGCCGGAAAAGTGCGAGCCGGTTGCAGTTGGCGCTGAACATCCGCTTTTTGTTTTGTATACCTCCGGCTCGACCGGCAAGCCCAAGGGAGTGCAGCATTCCTCCGCGGGGTATTTGCTTTGGGCCAAGATGACTTCTCAGTGGGTGTTCGATGCCAAACCGGACGACATATTCTGGTGCACAGCAGACGTCGGTTGGGTCACCGGTCACTCTTACATCACCTATGGTTCGATGGCGGCGGGCCTGACGCAGATCGTTTTCGAGGGTATACCCACCTATCCGAACGCTGGCCGCTTCTGGGAAATGATCCAGCGACACAAGGTCAGCATCTTCTATACGGCGCCCACCGCTATCCGTTCCCTCATAAAAGCCTCGGAATTGAACCCTGAGCACCATCCGCGCCGATACGATCTTTCCAGCCTGCGGCTGCTGGGTTCTGTAGGAGAGCCTATCAACCCTGAAGCCTGGATGTGGTACTACGAGAATGTGGGGGGCTCACGTTGCCCAATTGTTGATACGTGGTGGCAGACTGAAACCGGCGGCCATATTCTGACGCCCTTACCCGGGGCCACACCATTGAAGCCCGGTTCCTGCACTCTGCCGCTGCCCGGCATTGACGCGGCGGTGGTGGACGAATCTGGCAAAGAACTTCCGGCGGGGGTCGGTGGCCTGCTGGTCATCCGTCGACCCTGGCCCGCCATGATACGTGCAGTTTGGGGAGACGAAAATCGTTTCCGCACGAGCTACTTCCCGAATGAACTCGGCGGCATGTACATGGCCGGTGATAATGCCCAGTGCGATGAAGACGGCTATTTCTGGATTCTGGGCCGCACAGACGACGTGCTCAGCGTCTCTGGGCACCGCTTGGGTGGAACGGAAATCGAATCGGCACTGGTGGCTCATGAGCTGGTAGCAGAAGCTGCGGTAGTTGGTCGGCCAGACGCCACCACCGGGGAAGCCATCGTCGCCTTCATCATGCTCAAGCAGTCGGCACCCGACGGCAGCGAGGCCCAGCAAATCGCTGAAACCCTGCGTGACTGGGTGGCGAGGGAAGTAGGCCCCATCGCCAAGCCCAAGGATATCCGCTTCGGCAATAGTCTGCCCAAGACGCGATCTGGCAAGATCATGCGCCGCTTGCTCAGGCTGGTGGCCGAAGGCAGAGATATCGACCAGGACACGTCCACGCTTGAAAACCCTGATGTACTCAAACAGTTTTCTGACGTGTACTAAGGCCTGAACGAGGGGGCCGCTGTGTGGCCCCCTCAAACGCATGCGTCGGGGGTCAACCCTGATGGAGTTGTCTTGCACTGTTATCACGCTGTTCCGAGGTCGGCCGCATGTTGCGGTCCGTCCAGCGCAAGGGGCAGAAGGAAGCATCCGCAATGGCATCAATCGGCAGTTTGAGAACTGATATACGAGATGTGATGTTGGGTGGGCTGTGTAGAGACTTTACTGACTCCACCCTCATTACGGGTAAAGGCCAGGACGACGTGGGGGTGTTGCAGCTTCCCCTGAGCGGCGCGCTGTTGGTTAGCAGCCCACATGGCAGCTGGGTCGTGGATACCGGCAGTGTTTTGTGGCTGGCGCCTAATACGCCCTATAAGTTACGCATGTTGGGCAAGGTGCGCTTGCGCTCTTTGCATTTGAATCTGCGTCAATACGATGATATTTGGCAACAGAGCCGCATTCTACACGCCACTCCGCTAATGCGGGAGCTCATTTCCGAGGTGGCAGACCTTTATAGCCCACAGGAAGACAAGCGTGTGGCCCTGTTGTTGGCCGCCCTCATCGAGGAAATGCGACATAACAACGTGGGCAAGCCTCAGCTGCCGGCACCGCGCGATCCGCGCCTTGTTCGTATCTGCACCCATATCCAACAACAACTGGACGACGCCAAAACCCTTCAGGAATGGGCGCTGGAATTGGGTTGCGACCCGCGCACGCTGCACCGCTTGTTTGTTCAGGAACTGGGAATGTCGTTTGTGCAGTGGCGACAGCATATACGCCTGCGGACGGCAATGGACTGGCTGGCGGCCGGTAAATCGGTGGTGGACGTTGCCTTTGACCTGGGTTACCAAAACCAGAGTGCGTTCACCACCATGTTCAGGCGCAACATGGGCATGGCACCCTCTGATTTTGTTAAGGCGAACCGTCGAAATCTTGCCGTTCCTGCCTGAAAATGCGGGCTAAAGCCTGCGGGTGCCAAGTTCCTGCAGGCTCGGCAGCATGAGCCGAGTGGCGAGCATGCCTTGTTCGATGGCCTGATCGGCTCGGTGAAAGTCGAGCAACCCCAGCGAGGCCAGCCGCGGTGCGATAACGACATCAGGCGGATCACCCGCCAGACGGCTGCGAGTAATGCGAACCTGCATGATATTGATGCTGCTCGCCAGCACGTCTATCAAAGATGGCATGGGTTCAGCATCAACCGTATTCGCCAGGGGAAAAAGGGCGGAAACGCTTTGTGGCAAACGAGTGAGCCAGGCGCTTCCTACCATGGACCGCAGCTTCGGCTCGGGCAGCGCTTCAAGATGACGGCCCAAAATATCTGCATTCAGGTCGACGGCCACGACGAAATCGGCCTCCATTGCCCGGGCAAGGGATACCGGCACAGGGTTCACAAGGCCACCGTCAACCAGCAGGCGTTCATTCACCCTGACAGGGGAGAACAGGCCGGGCAGGGCAATGGATGCACGCACAGCCTCGATGACGGAACCTTCCTTGAGCCAGACTTCCTGGCCCGTATGCAGGTCAGTGGCCACCGCTACGAAAGGCATTCTCAATGCTTCGATCGGGCAATCCATGAAATGCTTCTGGAAGAAGTTCATGAGGCGTTCGCCCTTGAGCATGCCCCCGTTCAGACGGAAGTCCATGAGCGACACAACATCGCGCAGGCTCAAAGAGCGAACCCAGCTCTCGAAACGTTCGAGTTCTCCTGCAGCATAGGCGGCCCCCACCAAAGCACCGATCGACGTGCCGCACACAATGTCGGGTTTGATTCCCGCTTCTTCCAGTGCCTTGATTACCCCGATATGCGCCCAACCTCGAGCTGAGCCGCTACCCAACACCAGAGCGAGGCGGGGATGCCGGGCCGGCGTGGACATGGATGGCAATCAGTTCCAGCGGCCGCCAAGCGCAAATCGCCCAGCGCCTTGCATGAGCACCGCAATACCGGCGGCCAGAAACATGCCCTGCAGTTCCAGGCGCCAGCCCCCACTGGAGGTGAAGTCTCCAAAGTGCCCGCTGTGCGCAAGAAACAGCGCAACTAGCATGTTCACCACGATGAGTGCAGCACCGATGCGAGTGAATATGCCGAGAATTAGCATGATTGGGGCGAGGACTTCCCCCAGATAGACACCCCAGGCCAGAAATGCGGGCAGACCGCGCATCGCCAGCATTGCTTCGATGCCGCCGACGCCGCCGCGCAGCTTGGCCCAGCCATGAAAAAGAATGAGGATGCCGAGCACCAGGCGCAGCAATAGTTTGGCGAGATCGTCCAGGGTAGTCTGTGACATGGGCGCAGGCAGAATGTAAGAGGGATGGTGGCGATTATAGGCGCAGCAAGGGGCGGCGGACACAGGCACCTTGGTCGGAGCCATATGCCCGTGGTCAGAGTCATATACGCGACATTGCTGCCCAAAGGCTGAAGGCGATGTTGGGTGCTCTGGCTATGCACGCCTGCAGCCCCAACTAGGGGGGACCTCAGGCTTGGTCGGCCTTTTCCGCAGCTTTTTCGAAGAAACTTTCGAAAGATTCCGGGGTGGGGAACTCGGCGTCGCGATAGGTGTACACCAGGCCGGGAAACTGCGAGAAGTGAATTTTGAAGTCTTCCTCGCAGGGAATGAGCGCACTGCCTTTTTCGTCAACAATAATGGTGCTGGGAAAGGCTGCGTTGATGACCTCAGCTAGTTCTTCCTGACTCGCGTGCGTACTCAGTGGCAACAGCTTCTTGTTCGCCGCCTGCGTGGCAAGCACGGCAACGAGATATTCATGACAGTATTCCGCGCAAATGGCCACGGTGCTGCCAGGCACCGGGTTCATATTGGCCAGGGCCACGCTCATGGCGTGCACGGCAACGGCCAGTTCTGAATAGGAAACCGCGATCTCGGAATCGTCCAGCGCGATGTGATCGCCAAACTTCTCTGCTATGGAATTCAGATACTGCACGGGTGACATGTCTCAACTTCCTTGTGTAGGCAGGCCGAACAAGTATAGAGAGTCGTATCGGTGATGTCGTGCTTCATTCCTAAGGACTTTCCCCATGGGTTAAGCTCGCAACCCTAAACAGGAGCGTAGGCGATGCAACGACTTGGAATCATGGCGGCAGTCCACGATGAGATTGCCCACTTGCTAGTTGACATGACGGAAGTTAGCACCCATCGCATTGGCATGCGAGATTATCACGTCGGTAATTTGTACGGCCAGCCTAGTGTGCTCGTTTTGGCTCGCATGGGAAAAGTGGCGGCCGCCGCAAGCACCGTCACGCTGTTGCGTGAGTTCAACGTGGATCGTCTGGTGTTTTCAGGGCTCGCCGGTGGCCTGGCCGCACAGGCGCGGGTTGGGGATGTGGTGGTAGGTACCGAACTGCTGCAGCATGATCTGGACTCCAGCCCATTATTTCCTCGCCACGAGGTGCCCTTATTGCAACGCAGCCGCTTTCCGACCGACGATGCACTTACCCGTATGTTGGCGGTGGCTGCAAATACATACCTTGCCGAGGACTGGCAGGAAGACATTCCACTTGCCGCGCGCGATTCCTTCGGTTTGTCCCAGCCCCGGGTACATGAAGGCCTGATCATAAGCGGCGACCAATTCGTCAGTTCTGCCGTCAGGGCGCAAGCTCTGGGTAGGGAATTGCCCGACGCGCTGTGCGTTGAGATGGAAGGCGCCGCTGTGGCCCAGATCTGCCTTGAATACGGTGCACGATTCGCGGTCCTTCGTACAGTTTCAGACCGTGCGGATGATGCTGCAAGCCATGATTTCAATCGCTTCTTGCGGGAAGTAGCCAGCCATTATTCAGCCGGCATTCTGAAGCGCATGCTG
>Ga0079224_100008902_pt1 | contig 13638 bp, 10 predicted proteins | sample Stecom2015_FD_80414 | JGI IMG/M metagenome (GOLD analysis project Ga0079224, IMG submission 80414) | Agricultural soil microbial communities from Utah to study Nitrogen management - Steer compost 2015 | ecosystem: Environmental > Terrestrial > Soil > Agricultural land | place: USA: Utah... | reverse complement strand
GCTGTGGGTGGTCCTGTGCTGCAACGTGACCGCGGGGATCGGGATCCTGGAGAAAGCCGCCCCGATGATCACCGACTTCTTCGCCGGCAGCAGCACGCCGGTGGCGGCCGGCACCGCCGCGGGGTTCGTCGCGCTGCTGTCGCTGACGAACATGGGTGGTCGCTTCGTGTGGTCGTCGGCGTCGGACGCGATCGGCCGGAAGAACGTCTACCGGCTCTACCTCGGCGGCGGTTTGCTGCTGTACCTGGTCATCGCGTTCCTCGGGGACACCGCGGTGCCGATCTTCGTCATCAGCGCGATGCTGCTGCTGTCGTTCTACGGCGGCGGATTCGCCACCATGCCGGCCTACCTGCGCGACCTGTTCGGCACGTACCAGGTCGGTGCGATCCACGGGCGGCTGCTCACCGCCTGGTCGGCGGCCGGGGTGCTGGGCCCGCTGATCGTGAACGCGGTGGCCGACGCCCAAGCGCTCCACGGCCTCACCGGATCCGATCTGTACACGACGTCGCTCTACCTGATGGCCGGGCTGCTGGCGGTTGGCTTCACTGCCAACGAGCTGATCCGCCCGGTGTCCTCGAAGTACCACGAGCAGTCAGCAGGTGTGGCATGAACAGTAGGGCGTTGCTGATCTTCTCCTGGGCCTGGGTGGGGCTCCCGTTCGCCTACGGGCTCTACGAACTGGTCCGCAAAGTGGTCGAGTTGTTCTAGACCGGAAAACGCGGCGGGGCTGCCGCTCGGTGCGGCAGCCCCGCTCGACGACGTGCTTTCCCGGTCAGCGCGCTTCCAGGCGGATCACCACCGACTTCGACGCCGGGGTGTTGGAGATCTCGCCCACCGAGTCCAGCGGCACCAGGGCGTTCGCCTCCGGGTAGTAGGCCGCCGCGCACCCCTTCGGAGTGGGGTAGCTGACCAGGCGGAACGACGGCGCCCGGCGCTCCTGCTGCTTTCCGTCCGATGTGGTCCACTCCGAGACCACGTCGACGACTTGGCCGTCCCGGAAGCCCAACTCCTCCAGGTCTTCCGAGTTCACCAGCACCACTCGGCGGCCGCCCTCGATGCCGCGGTAGCGGTCGGACAGGCCGTAGATCGTGGTGTTGTACTGGTCGTGGCTGCGCATGGTCTGCAGCAGCAGCCGGCCTTCGGGGATGTGCAGCTTCTCCGGAACGTTGACGGTGAAGTTCGCCTTGCCCGTGCTGGTCGGGAAGGTGCGGGAGTCCCGCGGCGGGTGCGGCAGCACGAACCCGTCCGGCTGGCGGACTTTGCGGTTGTAGTCGGCGCACCCGGGGACGACGTTGGCGATGTGCTCGCGGATCGTGTCGTAGTCGCGCTCGAACTCCTCCCACGGCACCGGGTGGTCCGAGCCGAGCAGGTGCCGGGCGAGCCGGCTGATGATGGCCACTTCCGACAGCAGGTGCTGGGAGGCCGGGGCCAGGCGCCCGCGCGAGGCGTGCACCACGGACATCGAGTCCTCGACCGTGACGAACTGCGGCCCGGAGGCCTGCACGTCCCGTTCGGTGCGGCCGAGGGTCGGCAGGATCAGCGCGGTCTTGCCGGGCGTGACGTGCGAGCGGTTGAGCTTGGTGGAGATCTGCACGGTCAGCTCGCAGCTGCGCAACGCCTCGGAGGTGGCGCCGGTGTCCGGGCTGGCGGCGACGAAGTTCCCGCCCAGGCCGATGAACGCCTTCACCTTGCCTTCGCGCATCGCCCGGATGGAATCCACAGTGTCCAGACCGTGGTGCCGGGGTGACTTGATGCCGAACTCCGCGTCGAGGGCGTCCAAGAAGGAGTCCGGCATCTTCTCCCAGATGCCCATCGTCCGGTCGCCCTGCACGTTGGAGTGCCCGCGCACCGGGCACAGCCCGGCCCCGGGCTTGCCGATCATGCCGCGCAGCAGCGCGAGGTTCACGATCTCCCGGATCGTCGGCACGCTCTTCTTGTGCTGGGTGAGGCCCATCGCCCAGCAGAACACGGTCCGCTCGGAACGCATCAGCATCCCGGCGATCCGCTCCACCTGCTGCTGGGGCAGGCCGGTCACCTGCTCGACCTCTTGCCAGTCGACGTCGCCGGCCTGGGCGGCGAACTCCTCGTAGCCGTGCGTGTGGTCGCGGATGAACTCGTGGTCGACCGCGTCGGCCTTGAGGATCAGCGAGTTCAACGCCTTGAACAGGACCAGGTCCCCGCCGACGCGGATCTGGGCGAACTCGTCGGCCAGCGCGGTCCCACTGCCGATGACGCCCCGCGCGGTCTGCGGGTTCTTGAACCTCATCAGACCGGTTTCGGGCAGCGGGTTGATGGCGATGATCTTGCCGCCGTTGCGCTTCACCTTCTCCAGCGAGGTGAGCATGCGCGGGTGGTTGGTGCCCGGGTTCTGGCCCACCACCACGACCAGGTCGGCCTGCTCGACGTCGGCGAGGGAGACGGAGCCCTTGCCGATGCCGATGGTTTCGGTCAGCGCCGCGCCGGAGGCCTCGTGGCACATGTTGGAGCAGTCCGGCAGGTTGTTGGTGCCGAAGCTGCGGACCATGAGCTGGTAGGCGAAGGCGGCTTCGTTGCTGGCCCGCCCCGAGGTGTAGAAGGTGGCCTGGTCCGGCGAGTCCAGCGCGTTGAGCTTGTCGGCGATGACCTGGAAGGCGTCCTCCCAGCTGATCGGCCGGTAGTGGGTGTCCCCTTCGCGGAGGATCACCGGTTGGGTGATCCGCCCCTGTTGGCCGAGCCAGTAGTCGGTCCGCTCGGCCAGTTCGGCCACCGGGTGGGCGGCGAAGAACTCCGGGCCGACGCGGCGGGTGGTGGCTTCCTCGGCCACCGCTTTGGCGCCGTTCTCGCAGAACTCGGCGATTTTGCGGTGCCCGCCCTCCTCCTGCCGCGGGTCGGGCCAGGCGCAGCCCGGGCAGTCGAAGCCGGACTGCTGGTTGAGCAGCGGGAGCGTCCGCACGGTGCGGGCCAGGCCCATCTGTTCCCAACTGCGCTGCAGGGAGACCAGAACGCCTTTGACCCCAGCCGCAGCTTCGGACCGACCGCCCACCTCGAGTTCTTCTTCGTTGATATCCCGTTCGGGAGCTTTGCGTGCCATGAACCTGCCTCCCCTACCGGAGACCACGCGGATCGGAGCGGCTGACCGAGCCACTTAATCCTGTTTGATCTTCTTGGTGTCCCCAACCACCATAAGTCGAGCTCATCAACCGGTACTACCGCGCTGGCCCGGTCGCCCGCAGACGGAGCAACGGGGGAGCCGATGCCCGCAGAAGGCGCTGAACAGCCGCTCGTAGAATTCGGAGTGTGACTGAGACCCATGCTGCGCAGCCCCGTGAACTTCCGTCGTCCTGGAATCCAGCCGACGTAGAGGCCGAGCTGTACCAGCGCTGGGTAGAAGCCGGTTATTTCACCGCCGACGCGAACAGCGACAAGCCTCCGTTCTCGATCGTCATCCCGCCGCCGAACGTCACCGGCAGCCTGCACATCGGGCACGCCTACGAGCACACCCTGATGGACCTGCTGATCCGGCGCCGCCGCATGCAGGGGTACGAGACGCTGTGGCTGCCCGGTATGGACCACGCCAGCATCGCCGTGCAGGCGCTGGTGGAGAAGCAGCTGCGGGACGAGGGCATCGACCACCGCGACCTCGGCCGGGAAGCCTTCGTCGAGCGCGTGTGGCAGTGGAAGGAGAAGCACGGCGGGGCCATCCTGTCCCAGATGCGCCGCATGGGTGACAGCGTCGACTGGACCCGCGAGCGCTTCACCATGGACGAGGGGCTCTCCCGCGCCGTCCAGACGATCTTCAAGAAGCTGTACGACGACGGGTTGATCTACCGGGCCGAGCGGCTGGTCAACTGGTCGCCGCAGATGCAGACCACCTTGTCCGACATCGAGGTCGAGTACAAGGAGGTCGAGGGCGAGCTCGTCTCCATGCGCTACGGGGACGGCGAGAACTCCATCGTGGTGGCCACCACCCGGGTGGAGACGATGCTCGGCGACACCGCGGTGGCGGTGCACCCGGACGACGACCGGTACAAGCACTTGGTCGGCACGGAGGTCGAGCTGCCGCTGACCGGCCGGAAGATCCCGATCATCGCCGACGAGCACGTCGACCCCGAGTTCGGCACCGGCGCGGTCAAGGTGACCCCGGCGCACGACCCGAACGACTTCGAGATCGGCAAGCGGCACGGCCTGCCGATGCTGACGATCATGGACGAAGCCGGCCGCATCGCCGGGACCGGCACCCAGTTCGACGGCATGGACCGGTTCGAGGCCCGGAAGGCGGTCCGCGAAGCGCTCCGCGCCGAGGGGCGCATCGTCGCTGAGAAGCGGCCGTACCTGCACAGCGTGGGGCACAGCTCGCGGTCGAAGGAGCCGATCGAGCCGCGGCTGTCGATGCAGTGGTTCGTCAAAGTGGGTCCGCTGGCCAAGGCGGCCGGGGACGCGGTGCGCGACGGTCGGGTGCAGATCCACCCGCCGGAAATGGCCAAGCGCTACTTCGACTGGGTCGACAGCATGCACGACTGGTGCATCTCGCGCCAGTTGTGGTGGGGGCACCGGATCCCGGTGTGGCACGGCCCCAACGGCGAGATGGTGTGCGTGGGCCCGGACGAGGAACCGCCCACCGGCGAGGGCTGGTACCAGGACGAGGACGTCCTCGACACCTGGTTCTCCTCCGGCCTGTGGCCGTTCTCCACGATGGGCTGGCCGGACGACACCGCCGACCTGCGGAAGTTCTACCCGACCAGCGTGCTGGTCACCGGCTACGACATCCTGTTCTTCTGGGTGGCCCGGATGATGATGTTCGGGCTGTACGCGATGGACGGGGTGGAGCCGTTCAAGGTGATCGCCCTGCACGGCATGGTCCGGGACGCCCACGGCAAGAAGATGTCCAAGTCGGCGGGCAACACCGTGGACCCGCTGGTGTGGATGGACGAGTACGGCACCGACGCCCTGCGGTTCACGCTGGCGCGCGGAGCCAACCCGGGCACGGACGTGCCGATCGGGGAGGAGTGGGTCGCCGGTTCCCGGAGCTTCTGCACGAAGCTGTTCAACGCCACCAAGTTCGCGTTGATGAACGGGGCGCGGGTGCCGGAGGCGCCGCTGCAGCGGGACGAGCTGACCGATGCGGACCGCTGGATCGTCGACCGGGTCGGCCAGTTGGCGTCTGATGTGGACAACCTGCTGGAGGACTTCCAGTTCGCCAAGGCCACCGAGCTGCTCTACCACTTCACGTGGGACGAGTTCTGCGACTGGTACCTCGAGCTGTCCAAGGTCCAGATGGACGAGGACGGCCCGCGGGCCGAGCGGACCAGGGAAGTCCTCGGCTACGTGCTGGACATCCTGCTGCGGCTGCTGCACCCGATCATCCCGTTCATCACGGAGAAGCTGTGGACCACGCTGACCGGCGGTGAGTCGTTGGTCATCGCGGAGTGGCCGAAGCCGGCGGCCGAACCGGTCGACGAGGCGGCGGCCGAACGGATCGCCGCGGTGCAGAAGCTGGTCACCGAAATCCGCCGGTTCCGCTCCGACCAGGGCCTCAAGCCCGGACAGCGGGTGGCCGCCCGGTTGGACGGCATCGAGGCGCAGGGATTGGCCGGGCACGTCAAGGCGGTTCGCGCGCTGGCCCGCATCACCGAGCCGGAGGACGGTTTCACGTCCAGCGCTTCGATCGAGGTCGGCTTGCCCGGTGGGGTGGTCACCGTTTCCCTCGACCTGTCCGGCGCGATCGACGTCGCGGCGGAGCGCAAGCGGCTGAACAAGGACTTGGCCGCGGCCGAGAAGGAACTGGCCAACACCGAGAAGAAGCTGCAGAACCCGGCGTTCTTGGAGAAGGCGCCGGCCGAAGTGGTGGACAAGATCAAGGTGCGCCGGGAGACGGCCCAGGCCGACATCGAGCGCATCAAGTCCCGCCTGGCGGCTCTCCCGCAGGGCTGAAAGATCGTTGGTGGCACCTGGCCGGTGGCCCGGTCAGGTGCCACTGCGCACCTCCCCGGGCTGGGCAGCAAGGTTTGTGTCGCGCACCGACACGTAGACTGACCTCGGCATTCAGTCGGGGCGCGAGGAGTGAGGGCACGTGTTCGGCATTGATCCTGCCGAGCTGCAGGAATTGCGAGCGGTCGAAGCGGAGCTCAACGAGCGCTGGCCGGAAACCAAGATCGAACCATCGCTGGACCGGATCGAGGCGTTGACCGAGCTGCTGGCCGAGCCCCAGCGCACCTACCCGGTCATCCACGTGGCGGGCACCAACGGCAAGACCTCCACCTCGCGCATGGTGGACGCGCTGCTGACCAAGCACGGGCTGCGCACCGGCCGGTACACCAGCCCGCACCTGCAGCTGGCCACCGAGCGCATCAGCATCGACAGCGCACCGATCAGTCCTCGCGCCTACGTGGAGGCCTACCGGGACATCGCGCCCTACGTCTCCATGGTGGATTCGCGCAGCGACATCCGGATGAGCAAGTTCGAGGTGCTCACCGGAATGGCCTTCGCCGCCTTCGCCGACGCTCCGGTGGAGGCCGCCGTCCTGGAGGTGGGGCTCGGGGGCAGCTGGGACGCCACCAACGTGGCCGACGCGAAGGTGTCGGTGATCTGCCCGGTCGCCATGGACCACGCCGACTACCTCGGTGACGACCTGGAGTCGATCGGTCGGGAGAAGGCCGGGGTCATCAAGCCCGGTTCGATCGCCGTCGTGGCGGAGCAGCGGCCGGAGGCAGCGCAAGCCATCTACCAGCGCATCGCCGAGGTGGACGCCACGGTGGCCCGGGAAGGGCAGGAGTTCGGGGTGCTGTCCCGCACGATCGCGGTCGGGGGGCAGATGCTCCAGCTGCAGGGGCTCGGTGGCGTCTACGACGAGATCTTCCTGCCGCTGCACGGGGCGCACCAGGCCCGCAACGCCGCCCTGGCCCTGGCCGCGGCGGAGGCGTTCCTGGGCGCGGGCGCGGAGCACAAGCTCACCGAGGACGTGGTGCGGGAAGCGTTCGCCAGCGTGATCACCCCGGGCCGGTTGGAGCGGGTGCGGTCGGCCCCGGCGGTGCTGGTGGACGCGGCGCACAACCCGCACGGTGCCCGGGCGCTGGCGGAGACGCTCAGCTCGGAGTTCTCCTTCCGCAAGCTGGTCGCGGTGGTGGGAGTGCTGGGCGACAAGGACGCGTCGGGCATCCTCGGTGCGCTGGAGCCGGTGGTGGACGAAGTGGTCATCACCCGCAACTCCTCGCCGCGGGCGGTGAACCCGGACGAGTTGGCCCGCATCGCCAAGGACGTCTTCGGGCCGGACCGGATCGTCGTCGAGCCCCGGTTGGACGACGCGGTGGACACCGCGGTCCAGCTGGCGGAGGAGACCTCCCAGCCCCAGGACCCGGTTTCCGGCGGCGGTGTGGTGATCACCGGTTCTGTCGTGACCGCTGGGGAAGCCCGTGCCCTGTTCGGTAAGGAGCCGGCATGAGCGAGAACGAGTTGCCGAAGGACGAAACCGGTCTGCCGGTGCCGCCCCCTGGCGTGCGGGACCCGTGGAAGGGGCTGCGCGGGGTGATGGCGGGCACCCTGGTTCTCGAGTTCATCGTCTTCTTGCTCGCGCTGCCGGTGGTGTGGCAGTTCGGCGGGGGCGTTTCCAGCGCCGGGTTCACCGTGGTGGCGGTGCTGTCCGGGCTGATGCTGGTGGCGGCGTTCGTGCAGCGGAAGACCTGGGGGCTGTGGGTGGCCCTCGCGCTGCAGGCCGCCATGGTCGTGTGCGCGGTGGTGCACCCCGCGATCGGGATCATGGGCGCCATCTTCGCCGCGATCTGGGGGTACATCCTGTACCTGCGCCGCGACGTGGCCCGCCGGATGCAGGCCGGGCAGCTCTACGACCAGCTGGGGCATCCGCCCGGGTACCCGCCGGAGGAGCAGGGCTGAGCCGCCCGGCTCACCGGATGTCGATCACGGAACGCCCGATGGTCTCGCCGCGGTCGAGCGCGGTGAAGGCCTCCTGCACCTGGCTGAACGGGTAGCGCCGGGTGATGGCGTCCTTCGGGCGGAGCTGTCCGCGGGCCACCAGGTCGAGCAGGATCGGCATGTCCCGCCGGGGTTTGGCCCCGTAGGAGCCTTTGATCTGCAGCTTCCGGCGGGCGATCGTGGCCAGGTCGAATTCGCCGGTGGTGCCCTTGGGGGCGATGCCCACCACCACGACCTGGCCTCCTTCGACCACGCAGTCGCGGGCGATGCCGAAGGTGGCGGTCGAACCGAGCGCTTCGAAGGCCACGTCCACGCCCCGGCCCCCGGTGATCTCGCGGATCGCTTCGGCGGCGTCGACCTGGGCGGAGTTCACGGTGTGGGTGGCGCCCAGTTTGCTGGCCGCGGTGAGCTTGTCGTCGCTGATGTCCACGGCGATGATCGTCGAGGCGCCGAACACGGAGGCCAGCTGCACCAGGGCGGAGCCCACTCCACCGGTGGCCACCACCGCGACCGAGTCCCCGACCTTGACGTCCGCGGCGTGCCGCAGGGCCCCGTAGGCGGTCATCGTGGAGCAGCCGACCGAGGCCACGTCGGCCAGTGCGACGCCGTCCGGCACGCGGAACACCGAGGTCGCCGGGGTGACGCAGCGTTCGGCGAGGCCGCCCATGGAGTACATCCACACCGGTTCGCCATCGGGGCGGTGCAGGCGGGTCCGGTCGTCGTAGAGACGTCCTTTGGCGCGGTTGAACGCGAAGAACTGCCGGCAGATCTCCTCGTTGCCGCGAGCGCACTGCTCGCACTGGCCGCACGGCATGATGAAGCTGGTGACCACTGGATCGCCGACGGACAGCCCGGTGACTCCGGGACCGACTTCGGAGATCACCCCGGCCACTTCGTGGCCGAGCACGGCGGGGGTGGGGAAAGCCAGTTCGCCTTTCATGACGTGCAGATCGCTGTGGCAGGCGCCGCAGGAGTGGACGTCGATCGCCACTTCGCCCACCCCGGGTTCCGGGTCGGCGAGCTCTTCGATCTGCAACGGGCGGTTCGGGGCAGTGTGCACAGCGGCGTGCATTCGGCCTCCCAGATCAAACCGGCCAGTCGGTCGGGGAGAAGCTACCTTGTGACTCACGCCGCATGCCATCGTCAATTCGGGGGACACCGGGTGCGGAGGTGACCTGTGCGCGCCGCGGACCGCCCAGCCCCGCTGCACTTCGTGCGCCAGCTGCATCGATACCCTGACTGGAGCAACGGGCGCTCGTCGAGCACCTGCGGCGCCCCGGTCTGCGAAGGAGAGGAACGTGAACGAGCGCACCCTGGTTCTGGTCAAGCCCGACGGGGTTCAGCGAGGACTGGTCGGCGAAGTCATCAGCCGCATCGAGCGCAAGGGCCTGAAGCTGGTCGCGCTGCAGCTGAAGAACGTGGACCGCAAGCTGGCGGAGCAGCACTACGCGGAGCACGACGGCAAGCCGTTCTTCAACGACCTGCTCGAGTTCATCACCTCCGGCCCGGTGGTGGCCGCGGTGGTCGAGGGCCCGCGGGCGGTTTCGGCGTTCCGGCAGATCGCCGGTGGCACCGACCCGGTGGAGAAGGCTGCGCCGGGCAGCATCCGCGGCGACTACGGCCTGGAAGTGCAGTACAACCTGGTGCACGGGTCGGACTCGCCGGAGTCCGCGCAGCGGGAGATCAAGCTGTGGTTCCCGGAGCTGGAGAACTAGATTGTCCGAGATCAGCGTTGACCCCGAAGGTTTCGTGACCGGTCCGCACCGGGTGGACACCCCGCATCCGGAACTGCCGGCGGCGCTGGCAGACCTCTGGGGGCGGGTGACCGTTGCGGGTGGTTGCGTGGGGTTCAAACCCACCGACGAGGTGGACCGGTTGCGGTCGGTAGCCGAGGAGCTCGTCGAGGACGTCCGCAACCGCCGGGCGAACCTGCTCACGATCGGCCAGCAGCACGTGCTGGTCGGCGCAGCGGTGCTGCGCGCTCGCCGGATGCCGGTGTACCAGCACACCGGTGAACTGGTGGCGATCGCGGTGGACCCGGTGCTCGACGGCAAGGGATGGGACAAGCAGCTGCACGACGCCGCCCTGGTGCAGGCGCAGGCGATGGGATTGCAGCAGCTGGACACCGCGGTGCCGGCGGGGCACGCCCTGGAGGACTTCTACCGGGAGCAGGGCTGGCGCGAGCGGGGCCGCTGGCCGGGCGCGGCGCAGCTGGCCGAGGACGACCGCCGGGACCTGGTCTGGTTCACCCGCGAAGTCTGATCGCGTTCTGAACGCGCCGTTCGGCGGGCGGTTCCGGCCGGTGAGAAGCGCCGGGATCGCCCGCTTGGCTGTGGCCGCGGGGCGGCCACTACCCTGGTCACGTGAGTGTGGAGTCCGTCTTCGGCAGACTGGAACCGCTGCTGGCGCGTGTTTCGAAACCCGTGCAGTACGTGGGCGGGGAACTCAACGCGTCGGTGAAGGACTGGGACGAGGTCACCGTCCGGTGGTGCTTGATGTACCCGGACGCGTACGAGGTCGGCCTGCCGAACCAGGGCATTCAGATCCTCTACGAGATCCTGAACGAGCAGGACGACGTGCTGGCCGAGCGCACCTACTCGGTGTGGCCGGACCTCGAGGAGCTGATGCGGGAGCACGGCATCCCGCAGTTCAGCGTGGACGGCCACCGCCCGGTCGGGGCGTTCGACGTGCTCGGTGTCAGCTTCGCCACCGAACTCGGCTACACCAACCTGCTCACCGGGCTCGACCTGGCCGGTATCCCGTTGCACGCGGTGGACCGCACCGATGAGCACCCGGTGGTGCTGGCCGGTGGCCACGCCGCGTTCAACCCCGAGCCGATCGCCGACTTCATCGACGCGGCGGTGCTCGGCGACGGTGAAGAGGCCGTCCTGGAGATCACCGACGCCATTCGGCAGTGGAAGAACGAGGGCCGGCCCGGCGGGCGGGACGAGCTCCTGCTGCGGCTCGCCGAGTCGGGCGGTGTCTACGTGCCGAAGCTCTACGACGTCAGCTACCACTCCGACGGCACCATCGCCGAGGTCGTGCCCAACCGCGACCGGGTTCCCTACCGGGTGTTCAAGCGGACCACCATGAACCTGGACGCCTGGCCGTACCCGAAGAAGCCGTTGGTGCCGCTCGCGGAGAGCGTGCACGAGCGGATGAGCGTGGAGATCTTCCGCGGGTGCACCCGTGGCTGCCGGTTCTGCCAGGCCGGAATGATCACCCGCCCGGTGCGGGAGCGTTCCATCGAGGGCATCGGCCAGATGGTGCAGCGGGGCCTGGAGGCGACCGGGTTCGAGGAGGTCGGGCTGCTCTCCCTGAGCTCCGCCGACCACTCCGAGATCAAGGAGATCACCAAGGGGCTGGCGGACCGCTACGAGGGCACCAACACGAGCCTGTCGTTGCCGTCGACCCGGGTGGACGCCTTCAACGTCGACCTGGCCAACGAGCTCTCCCGCAACGGGCGGCGGACCGGGTTGACCTTCGCCCCCGAGGGCGGCAGCGAGCGGATCCGCAAGGTCATCAACAAGATGGTCTCGGAGGAGGACCTGATCCGCACCGTCACCACCGCCTATGCGAACGGGTGGCGGCAGGTCAAGCTGTACTTCATGTGCGGTTTGCCCACCGAGACCGATGAAGACGTGCTGCAGATCGCGGAGATGGCCCGCAACGTCATCCGGGCCGGCCGGGCGGAGACCGGTCGCAAGGACATCCGGTGCACCATCTCGATCGGCGGTTTCGTCCCCAAACCGCACACGCCGTTCCAGTGGGCGGCGCAGGCCGACCCGGACACGATCAACGACCGGTTGCGCAAGCTGCGGGAAGCGGTCAACTCCGACCGCTCGCTGGGGCGCAACATCGGCATGCGCTACCACGACGGCAGGCCGTCGTTGATCGAAGGCCTGCTGTCCCGCGGCGACCGGCGGGTCGGCCGGGTCGTGGAACGGGTTTGGCGGGAAGGTGGCCGGTTCGACGGTTGGAACGAGCACTTCTCCTTCGAGCGCTGGGTCCGCTGCGCGGAAGAGGAGCTGGCCCCGTACGGGGTCGACCTCGACTGGTTCACCACCCGGGAGCGCACCCAGGACGAGGTCCTGCCCTGGGACCACCTCGACTCCGGTCTGGAGAAGGAGTGGTTGTGGGCCGACTGGCAGGACGCGCTGGACGAGCGCGAGCAGGACGACTGCCGCTGGACGCCGTGCTTCGACTGCGGTGTCTGCCCCACGATGGGCACGGACATCGAGGTCGGGCCGTCCGGGCGCAAGCTGCTGCCGATCAGCCCGGTGGGGCAGGGAGCTCCGGTGCGCAACCCGGCGTTCAGCCAGTCCCAATGAGTCCGGGCCGGCCCGTTGGCGGGGCTGCCACCAGCGCCCGCTCGCGGGCCGGTGCACCACCGTCATTTGCCGGGCAGGTGTTGCCACAGGGACGTGAAGCAAGCAAGCATCGTCGTCGACACGGCCAGCAGGCCAGGTTGACGAGCATGGTCGGGAGGGCATTCTGAGTCGACAGGATCAACCGAACCCTTCGGCGCCGCCGGTGCAGCGGTTGCGGCTGCGCTACGCCAAGCGCGGCCGGCTGCGGTTCACGTCGCACCGCGATGTGGCTCGGGCTTTCGAGCGGGCGCTGCGGCGGGCCGGGGTTCCGATGGCTTACTCCCAGGGGTACAGCCCCCACCCGAAGATCTCCTGGGCAGGGGCGGCGCCGACCGGGGTGGCCAGCGAAGCCGAGTACGTCGAGCTCCAGCTGGTCGAGCGAGTGGCTCCCGAGGTGCTGCGCGAGGAGTTGGACGCGGCGCTGCCGGCGGGCATCGACGTGCTGACGGCTGTGGAAGCCGATGCGCAACCGCTGGCTGACCAGCTGGAGGTCAGCCGCTGGCGGATCGATCTGCCCGGCACCGGTGTTGCGGAGCTGCGGGACGCGGTTTCGGCGGTGCTGGCGGCGGACAGCGTTCCGGTGGAGCGGATGACCAAGAACGGGCGTCGCACGATCGACGCTCGGGCCGCGCTGGTCAGCGCTGAAGTGCTCGGCAGCGACGAAGTGGTTGCGCTGGGTGAGCAAAGAGGTCCAATCAACGCCCGAGTGGACGATTGGCCTGACAGCGGCGAACCGTATGGGATACTTGTAGCGGTCGTACGGCACACAACACCGGTCGTGCGACCTGACGACGTACTGAGCGCCCTGCGTGTCGTCGCCGGTTTGGCACCGTCGGCCGCCGCGAGCGCGACCCGGCTGGAGCAGGGCCGGCTCGAGAGTGGCGGCAGGATTGCCGACCCGTTGACCCAGGACTCAGTTGGCGACCGATATCCGGCGGGGAGACCGTAGCCGGATCACGGGCGGCGTGAACGTTGTCGCCCTGTGGCTTCCCGGCCGGAGAACCGGGGCGTCGGAACTTGACAGAATTACCGCCGCTTGCGAGCGGCGGAGGCCGTGAAACGCACATGCCTCTGTGCGGCCGCGTCTGGGAGGACGCGCCCGGGGGCGGAGGAGCTGGATGTTGAACATGGACACGCCCGCTGGGAACGACAGCGGGCAACCGCCCACACCCGCAAGAGAGCAGGGCACGATCGAGATTCCTGCCAAGCTTCGGGTGCACGCACTCGCCAAGTTGCTTGGTTCGAGCAGCCGGGAAGTTATCAACACGCTGAAGTCGCTCGGCTCCGAGGTCCGCAGCGCTCAGTCGAACATTACCCGGGACGTTGCCCTGCAGGTCGTGAAGGCTCTCCATCCGGAGCTGCT
>Ga0079224_100008901_pt1 | contig 13639 bp, 12 predicted proteins | sample Stecom2015_FD_80414 | JGI IMG/M metagenome (GOLD analysis project Ga0079224, IMG submission 80414) | Agricultural soil microbial communities from Utah to study Nitrogen management - Steer compost 2015 | ecosystem: Environmental > Terrestrial > Soil > Agricultural land | place: USA: Utah... | reverse complement strand
GACGAGCTCCTTGCCTTGCTCGGCCAGGATCTCCGCGAGCTCGGCGAGCGAGATGCCCGGCTGCACCGTCACCGTATCCGCGTCGATCTTGAGCACGCGATTCATGTCGCTCAGATCGATCACGGTGCCGCCGTTGGCCGTCGTGCAGCGCGTCGTCGAGCTGCCCGAGCCGATCGGGCGGACCGGAGACGGGTAACGTTTCGCGTCCGTCAGGACTTGTGCAATCTCGGAGGGCGACGTCGGCCTGACGATTGCGGCCGGCCCTACGGCGGTGAAGGTACCGACGCGCTTGCGCGCAAGAGCCATGCTCATTCCGCTTTCGACTCCCGTGCTGAACCGACTGACTGCCGTCCTCGCTCGGAAAGGCGGGTTGGAGCCTCCGAGCGCGCGCAAGGGATCCTGGGAAAGCGGAATGCGCTTGCCTGCAACCCCGCTATCGTAGGACGGAAGTCCCTTAGACCGGAAGTTTTGTGTCGCTGGCTTTCGCCAGGTTTACCCTTAGCAGCCGGCCGACTATCGCTCGAAACCCTCTTATAAGCAAGGGATTCGAGCAGGGTTTTCAAAGCGCGTCGTCGAGGAAGTCGTAAATCTCGCGGCGCACGAAATTGAGGCCGAGCGGCGTCAGCGAATAGAAGCCGCTACGGTGGCGGGAGAGCAACGTCAAGCGCTTCGGCCGGCCGGTAGCGTTCCAGAGCGCCTCCCGGGACGAGCGGGGCATGCAGTCGTCGAAGGCCGCGTCGATCATGAAGATCGAGCTCGGGTCGTAACGTCCGGCGTAGAACATCGGATCCGCCGGTCCGAACAGATCCTCGAAGAAGTCGTGGTACTGCTCGAGCGTCCACCCGTAGTCGGTCAGGACGTGGCGGCGCACCTCGCCGGCACGGTTCCCGCACGTCGTGAAGATCTGGGCGAAATCCGCGGCGCCCATCATCAGCACGCCGGCCGCGACGCGCGGGTCGTTCGCCATCAGGGTGGCCGTCACGAGCGCGCTCATGCTGAAACCGACCATCGCGATGCGCGACGAGTCGATGTTCGGCTGCGTCTCGGCCCAGTCGAGCAGGAGACGCATATCGACGACCGCGGAGCGATAGCGCTCCGCGCTCGCCTTCGCCATCTCGATGAACTCTTCCTCGGTCGACGTCGAGCTCAGGCCGCTCCACGGGAAGAGCGGGTAGTCGCCGGCCACCCAGATGATGTTCGCGTCGCCGCGGGACTTCCGCGCGTAGCCCCGCGAGATCCGGCTCGGCGGGTACGTGCTCGTGCCCCAGATCGGCAGCACGATCACGAGCTTCTTCGCGCCCGGCGACTTGCTGCGAAAGTAGGTCGCCTCGACGAAGCCGTCCGGGGTGCCGTGGTTCCCGCTCGAGCGCATCCTGAGTTTCACGATCTCGTGAAAGCGCGTCTCGTCGACCGGCTCCGAGATCTCGACTTCCGGCGCGCCAGTTACCTCGAAGAGCGGGTGCGCTTCGACGGGCGGCGAATACCGGTAGCTGCCGAGCTCGCCCGGGCCGCGATGAATGTGGCCCACGCAGCCGCCGAGCGCGAGCAGCAGGACGAGAACGGCAAGTCGATGCATGAGGGATGCAGACAAGTTCCTGGCGGGCTGGGTGACATAAAACGCGCGGAATTCTACCGGCCGGGACTCGGGCGGTGAACCTCGTCGCGTGCACGCGACACGGCCGCGGCCGCAACGCGTTATTCGTAGCGCAAGGCTTCGATCGGGTCGAGACGCGCGGCGCGTCGCGCGGGCCAGATGCCGAAGAAGAGGCCGACGCCCACGCTGAACGCGGAGGCGAGTCCGACCGACTCGGGCGATACGAAGACTTCCCATCCGGCGAACCGCGACATGAGCCATGCAGCACCCGCTCCGACCCCGATGCCGAGTAGCCCGCCGATGAGGCACAACGTGACGGATTCGACCAGGAATTGCAGCAGGATGCTGCTGCGCGTGGCGCCGAGAGCCATGCGGATGCCGATCTCGCGCGTGCGCTCCGTCACGCTGACCAGCATGATGTTCATGATTCCGATGCCGCCGACGATCAGGCTGACGCCGGCGATGCTCGCGAGGAGCAGCGTGAAGGTCTGCTGCGCCTCCTGCTGAGTCTCGAGGAAATCGCGCCGGTCGACGATCGCGAAGTCGTTCGGTGCGCCAGGCTGGAGCCGGTGCTCCTTGCGCAGCACGCGCTCGATGTCGACCATCGCGCGCTCGAGCGGGACACCGTCCATTACGCGCACGCTGATGTTGTCGACCTGCTCGCGCCCGAATACGCGCTTCTCGGCCGTTCGAAGCGGAATGAACGCGCTCGAGTCGGGGCCCCGGTTGAAGCCGCCGCCGCCTTGGCTCGCGAGGATCCCGATCACCTGGAACGGCTGGTTGTTGAGCGCGATGGTCTTGCCGAGGAGCTCCTTCGGCTCGACCTCGAGCTCCTTCGGGATATCGGAGCCGAGGACGACGACGCGCTGCTTCGCCAGGTTCTCGTCCAGCCTGAAAAAGCGGCCGTACTGGACGTCGTAGTTGAAGACGTCGGCGTAGCGGTGCGTCGTGCCGATCGTCCGGCTATTCGTGTTGCGATTGAGATACTTGAGCTGGCCGCGCCCCTGGACCTCGGGCACGACGGCGTCGAGGTAGCGCGAGTCTTTCTCGAGCGCGTCGGCGTCGTCGACGGTCAGCGTCTGCTGGTCGCGGGCGACGCCCTGCGTGAGGAAACGGGCCGAATTGATCGTCAGGATGTTCGCGCCGAGGGCCGCGATCTGCTCGTCGATGCGCTTCTGCGCTCCGGCGCCCGCGGCGAGCATCGCGATGACCGCGCCCACGCCGATGATGATGCCGAGCATCGTCAGCATCGCGCGGAAAAAGTTCGCGTGTATCGACTGAAACGCGACGCGCAGAATCTCGCCGAAAAGCATCGTAATCCCTCGTGAACGTGGGCCAAAGTAGCAGGTGGAGGGCGGTGGTCAAGCAGCCGGTACTGAAGATTTCTCTATGTCATAACGCCCTATCGACAGGCCCGGACGAGCCGTCTAGCCTCTGTTTCGGCGCCGCGTCTCGCGGCAGGCGAACCGGCGCCGAGCCAGCGACGCGGAGGCCACGGTGACGCACGTCTCACGACCACGCTCGGGTGTCTTTGCGCGCATCGTCCGAGGCCTCGTGACGACGCTCTGCGGGCTCGCGCTCCTCGGCATGCCGCCCGACGGCACGTCGAAGAGCTCGGAGCTGAGGCTCGCGCCGTATCAGCCGCGCTCGGCCCATCATGCTTACGGCTATGCGCTGGCGCTCGAGGCATTTCGCCGTCCCGGTGCGCGGGACTGGGTGCTCGCGGCGCAGCGGGCGACGTCGGAGCCCGAGCGGGGCGAGCCGCCGGTCGACCTGACGGGCCGTTTCGATCCGGAGCGCATCGACGCGCTCGGCCTCGCCTTCGCAGTGCGCGGAGGCAGGAGGATCCATGTCGAGGTCGAGACCGAGCCGAGCGACGATCCGGCGGTCGGCGGGGTGCGCTCGCCATTCGTCGAGCTCTTCGTTACGGGCGAGCAGGGCCTCGCGCCCGTCGCGAGCCCGCTGCCGCTCCCCGTCGACGGGGCAGGTCCCGTCGTGCAGCGTGTCGACGTTGACGCATTCGACGCGGGCGAATACGTGCTGCGCGTGCAGCCCGAGATCGGCTATGCGGGCCGATATCGGGTCAGCGTGCGCACGGCACCGCTCCTGACGTTCCCGGTCGAAGGCAGGACGACGCGCGCGATTCAGAGCGGCTTCGGCGCCGAGCGCGACGGCGGCGCGAGATCGCATCGCGGGGTCGACATCTTCGCGGAGCGCGGCACGCCGGTGCTCGCGGCGATGGACGGGTTCGTTACGCGCGTCGAGACGACAGCACGAGGCGGGAATGTCGTATGGCTGCAGCCGCTCTTCGCCGACCTGCGCCTTTACTACGCGCACCTCGACACGCAGCTCGTGCGGCCGGGCGATTTCGTGCTTGCCGGCGAGATCATCGGTACCGTCGGGAATACCGGCAACGCGGTCACGACGCCGCCGCACTTGCATTTCGGCGTCTACGCTCGCCGCCGCGGTGGGCGCGGCGGCGCGCAGGATCCGTATCCGTTCCTCGATTGATCGACGCGTCGGCCGACGCCGCAAAAAATGCGAAGCAAGGCGTTTGCCACGCGGGGGCCGCTCCATTAGATTGGTCCGCCGGTCCCATCGGATGGCACGATGACGCTGCGTGAACGGGTCGAGCAGATTCTGCCGGGGTGGAGGCGCTGGTATCCGAGCCTGTTCGACGCGGCGAACGATCTCGGCTTGATCCGCGCCGAAGTATGCTCCCCGGGTTCGCTGCTGTTGAGCAGGCGGCACGCGAAGGTGCAACGCGCGGCCGAGGACGCGCATCGCGAGCAGTGGGGAGGCGGTCCTCCGGAAGATCCGCCCGAGCGCGAGCGCTGGAACGGCGTGCCGCCGGACGAGTCGACTTAGCACCCGCGTCGGCGTCATGATGCGCCTGTTGCGGGCGCCCGGCAGCGGCACGTCCTTGCGATCGGCTCGCTTCCATCGTCACGACTCTGCACCCTCGTCGATGCCCGGTCGGCTTTGCCGTGCGGACGCCTCGCTACGACGGACATCACTCGGACTGGCTGCTCGAGAGGAGTGTTGCGATGACGGAGCAGAGACCGCCGCTGCCGCCGTTCGACGAGGCTGCGGCCCGCGCGAAGGTCAAGGCTGCGGAAGACGCGTGGAATACCCGGGATCCCCGTAGGGTCGCGCTCGCGTATACGGAGGACTCGATCTGGCGGAACCGCGACGAGTTCATCCAAGGCAGGGCGGCGATCGAAGACTTCCTGCGGCGCAAGTGGGAGCGCGAGCTCGATTACCGGCTCCGCAAGAGCCTCTGGACGTTCGGCGAGCGGCGCATCGCCGTGCGTTTCCAGTACGAGTGGCACGATGCCGCCGGCCAGTGGTATCGGTCGTACGGCAACGAGCTCTGGGAGTTCGATGACAACGGGCTGATGCGCCGTCGCGAGGCGAGCATCAACGACGTGCCGATCGACGAATCGGAGCGGCGTTTCGTCGGCGATGGATGGCGGGACGGGGAAATTCCGCTTCGTTGAACCCTGCCGGCTCGCCGGTCGCCCGACGTCCAAGCGGCCGCTCGTTTGACGGTTTTTTGACCAACCTGACGAGCGGCCGTGAGAACCGGAACCGCCGCTCTGCTTTCAAGCCCTTTTCCACAACGTTATCCACAGAATTTGTGGATTGCGGCGCGCGGGGCTCGTGCGCGGCTCGTGCGCGGCTCGTGCCTTTCCCTCATATCCTAGTGCGGCTTTCTTATAACGAACCGCTCTATGCGCCCGGTTAGAATGAGCGCCTCGCGCAGCGCCCGTCGGCGCTGACGCGGCTGTGCAGCGAGACAAGTCGCGATGAAGCAAATGGTTATCGCCAACCATCTGGCGGGCGGGTTCGTCGTGTTCCTCGGCCCGGACGACCGCTGGTGCCGGTGGATCGGCGATGGGCGCGTGCTCGAGGACCCGGCCGAGGCCGAAGCGGCGCTCGCTACGGCGAAGCGTCAAGAGGCCGAGAACATCGTCGTCGAGCCGACGCTGATCGAGGTCACGATAGACGACACGGGCTTGCCGAGGCCGGTCGAGATTCGCGAGGCCATTCGCGCCTTCGGGCCGACCGTGGGCGGCGGCTCCGGCGCGAGCGCGTCTTCCGGCGTTGGCGGCCACCGCTAGGAGTGCCGAATGTACCGTTACGACGAATTCGATCATCGGCTCGTCGCGGAGCGCATTGCGCAGTTCCGTCGACAGGTCAAGCGGCGCCTCGCGGGCGAGATCACCGAGGATCAGTTCAAGCCGCTCAGGCTCAAGAACGGCGTCTACCTGCAGCTGCATGCGTACATGCTCCGCGTGAACGTGCCGTACGGCACGCTGTCGTCGCGGCAGCTGCGTAAGTTCGCGCATGTCGCGCGGACGTACGACCGCGGCTTCGGCCATTTCACGACGCGGCAGAACATTCAGTATCACTGGATCCGGCTCGAGCAGGTGCCGGACATTCTCGAGGAGCTTGCGAGCGTCGAGATCACGACGATCCAGTCGTCCGGCAACTGCGTGCGCAACATCACGTCCGACCAGTACGCCGGCGTCGCGCGCGACGAGCTTGCCGACCCGCGCGTTTACTGCGAGCTGCTGCGGCAGTATTCGGTGCTGCATCCCGAGTTCTCGTACCTGCCGCGCAAGTTCAAGATCGCGGTCACGGGCTCGCCGAACGACCGTGCCGCCGTCGCGGTCCACGACATCGGGCTCAGGATGCATCGCAACGCCGCGGGCGAGATCGGTTTCGAGGTGCTCGTCGGCGGCGGGCTCGGCCGCACGCCTTACATCGCGCACACGATCAGGGATTGGGTGGCGCCCGAGGATCTGCTCGCTTACGTCGAGTCGATCCTTCGCATCTACAACATTTACGGGCGGCGCGACAACATTCACAAGGCGCGCATCAAGATCATCGTCAATCAGCTCGGCATCGACCGTTACCGCGAGCTCGTCGAGGAGGATTTCGCGGCGTCGAAGATCACCTCTCGTCCCGAGCTGCCGCAGGAGGAGATCGACAGGATCGCGGCCTACTTCGCGCCGCCGCCGTACGAGCCGCTCGAGGACATCGAGGACGAGCTCGATGCGCTCGCGGCGAGCGATGCCCGCTTCGCGAGGTGGCTGCGGCACAACGTCGCTCCGCACAAGCAGCCCGGGTACGCGATCGTCAACGTGACGCTCAAGGCGCCCGGAGCCGTGCCGGGTGACATCACGGCCGAGCAGATGGATGCGCTCGCCGATATCGCGGACGAGTACAGCTTCGGCGAGCTCCGGGTGAATCATCGGCAGAATCTCGTGCTGCCGTACGTGCGGCAGCGCGACCTGCACACGGTCTGGAAGAAGCTCGACGCGCTCGTGCTCGCGACGCCGAATTTGAACCTCTTGTCCGACGTGATCTCGTGCCCCGGCCTCGACTACTGCGCGCTCGCGAACGCCCGCTCCATCCCGGTGGCGCAGGACATCAGCGCGCGCTTCGTCGACGTCGACCGTCTCGCCGCGATCGGCCCGTTGACGATCAACGTGTCGGGCTGCATGAACGCGTGCGGCCATCATCATGTCGGCAACATCGGCATTCTCGGCGTCGACAAGCGCGGCAAGGAGTTCTTCCAGCTCACGCTCGGCGGATCCTCCGACCAGAACGCATCGCTCGGCGACCGGTTGGGCCCGGGGCTTGCGCAGGAGGACGTACCGGACGCGATCGAGGCGATCGTGGATCGGTACCTCGAGCTGCGCGAGGAGGGCGAGCGTTTCCTCGACACCTATCGGCGGGTCGGCATCGAGCCGTTCAAGGAAGCGGTCTACGGGACGGGGGAAGAGAGGGCGATCGCGTGACGGGACTGGTCCGTAATGGCGAGCTCGTCGAGGATCCGTTCGTCGACGTGAGCGGAGCCGATACGCTGCCCGAACGCGGCGCGATCATCGTCAGTCTCGAGCAGTGGCAGGCGCACCGCGATGCGCTCGTCGCCCGCCGGGAGCCGCTCGGCGTGAAGCTTCGCAGCGACCAGATGCCGCAGGCGATCGCGGACGACCTCGAGCATTTCGACGTGATCGCGCTCGAGTTCCCGAAGTTCCGTGACGGCCGGGCGTACTCGTACGCGCGTCTGCTTCGCGAGCGCTACGGCTACAAGAAGGAGCTGCGCGCGGTCGGCGAGGTCCTGCTCGAGCAGCTCCATTTCATGCTGCGCTGCGGATTCGATGCGTTCGAGATCCGAGATCCCGATCCGCTCGGAGCGTTTCGTGCCGCGGCCGCCGACTACACGGTCTGGTATCAGCCGACTGGCGACGGGCGGCCGACCGCGATGCAGCTGCGCCGTCAACGGTTGCAGCAACAGCAGAGCTGATCATCGCCGGGACGGGGCCCGACACTGCGCCATCGCGCGCATGACGTGCGTTCTGCCTCGCAGGGACCGTGCCGCGTCCCTACCGCGGCCGGACGCTATCGCTCGAGCCGCGCCGTGATCCGTCGAGGGCTCAATCTTTCCCGGCGAACGCGTCGATCAACGCACTGACGAGCGGTTTCAGATGGAAACTGTCGTCCGGCACGACGTCGACGCGAACGCCGCGCGCGTCGAGCGCGTCCGCGACGATCGGACCGACCGCCGCAACGCGTGCCGCGGCAAGCCCGTGGCCGAGCTCCGTCTCGAGTCGGCGCGCGGCCGCAACCGCGAAGAGCCGGTCGACCTGCACCGCGCTCGTGAACGCGATCGCGTCGACCTCACGGCGCGCGAGGCGCTCGATCAACCGCGCGACCTCGTCCTCGTCGGCCTCGTCCGCGTAGCGGTACGGCGTGACGAAATCGGCGTCGATCCGGCGCGCCGCGCAGTGCTCGACGAGCGCCTTCGGCGGCTCGGCGGCATAGAGCTGCACACCGATTCGTCTGCCCTCGAGCGGGAGCGGTTCGAGCGCGCGGACGATGCCTGCCGTCGTCGGCTCCGGAGCCTCGATCGTCGCCGACAGACCGCGCGCACGCAGCGCGCGTTTCGGCTTCGGCCCGCGCGTCAGGGTCGACGTGCGCGCGAGCGCGGAGACGAAGCGTTCCTCGAGGCCGGCCCGTGCAGCGAACGCGACGAGCCGCTCGATGCCCTCGCCGGTGTAGAAGACGACGAGCTCGGGCGGCGCATCGATCAAACGCTCGAGCCACGCGACGACCCGAGGCTCGTCGTCGGCGTCGTGAATCGTCACCAACGGACAGCGCACGACGCGCGCGCCCCGCCGCTCGAGCAGCGACGCGAACACCTCGAGCTGCCGGCTTTCCGGCACGGCGATGACCTTGCCGTGCAGCGGTTCGCCGTCGTCGGTCATGTCCGCGCGGGCGAGCTCACTCGGCGAGCAGGCGGGCCTGATTGCGCTCGTGGGCTTCGGTCCACAGGCCGACCTCGCGGTAGTAGCGGATCGCGCCGTCGTGATAAGGATGATGGGTCTCGGCGGGCGCGATCGCGTCGGCGGACTGATCGGCGAGCTGCACGTACTCTCGACGCAGATCGTCCCAGCTCTCGTGCAGCGTCTTGATCACGCGGTAGACCAGGTCCTCGGGCACGTGCGTGCTCGAGTTCAGAAAATCCAACACGCCCGCGACGCGGGTAGGGCCGACGAGGCCGACGCTCGACGGCCCCGGCGTCGCGGTGACGGGCACCGCGCCGATCATGCCGGCGGAAAGCTTCGCTTCGTCTTCGCCCATCGTGAGGTAGCGGATGCCGCCTGGAATCGACGAATGGACCTGGATCGACAGTGCCGTGTCGAGCCCGGTCGGCACCGCGTCCGCACGGCCTTCGGTCAGCATTCTCATCGCGTCCGGAAGGCCCGCGACCACGATCGGCTGGACGTCCGCGGGCGTGAGCCCCCCGGTCGCGAGGATCGCGGTGTGAAGCTGCTCGAGCGCAACGTTCGAACGGAACGTGATGACGACGCGTTTGCCGCGCAGGTCCTCGATGCGTGTGAGCCCGGAGTCCGCGCGTACCATGTACATGATCGGCAGCGGAAACGCGACCCCGACGGCGCGCAGCCGGTCCATCCGCTCCGTGTACGGCGGCAGACCCTGGAAAGCGAGGTGCGAGTCGATGCCGGTGTTCAACCCGAACGAGATCTCTCCGCGCTGCAGCATCGGCAGGTAGACGGACGACCCGGTATACGGCCGCATCGTCGCGCGGATGCCGGCGCGCTCCTGGAGGACCTTTGCGAATCCGGCCGCGACGGCATACACGTGAGTGCCGGCGGGGTTCGAGCCGATCGTAATCGACTGCGCCGCGGCGGGCGCACCGTTCTCACCGGTTTGTTCGCACGCCGCGAGCAGCGAAAGAGACAGCGCGGCGAGCATCGCCGCAAGCATTCGTCGAGTCATCGCCCGCGAGCGTAACCCAACTGCTCGGCGCTGGAAACCTGCGGGTGCCTAGATCGAAAGCTGATCGTCGGCTTCGATCGGCCGCAGGCGCGGGAACTTCACGACGGTGCCGGGACGCACGCGGTCGAGATCGAGGTCCGGGTTGTACTGGCGAAGCAGCCAGACCGGCACGTTGTACGTGCGCTGCGCGAGCACCCACAGCGATTCGCCGCGGCGGATCACGTGGTCCTCGACGTCCTCGATCCGATGGCTCGAGAAGAACTGCTCCTGATGCTGCCGGTGGTACGCGATGCGGCGGCGCTCGAATTCTTCGGGGCTCACACGCGAGAAATCGAGCCGAAGCGTTTGTCCGATGACGACGTTCTGATTGAAGGCGAGGCCGTTCAGATCACGCAGCCGCTGCGTGCGGATCTCGAGCCAGTCCGCGTAGTGGCCGAGCGTCTCGAGAGCCTGCACGAAGATCCTGCCGTCCGAGACGGCGTAGTCGCTCGGATCGGCCGCGAGCTCCGCCTGGTGGCTCGCGAGCACGTTCGATTCGAGCGTTGCCTCCGTGTCCGGCGACTCCTCGACGATCGGTTCCTCGTCGGCAGCGAGATCGGCGAGCACGTCGGCGACGTCCGCATCGGCCGCGTCCGCGGCGGCTCCGATCGGCGCTGCGGCCAGCAGCGCGTCCGCCGCTTGTCTCGCCGCGCCGCCGTCCGACGGTTCGACGAGCACGGCTTCGCGCGCTTCCACGGTGATGTCGGGGGTCGCCGCCGCAAGCACGACCTCGGGCTCGGCGCCGCCGGTCGGCACGCGCAGGCGCTGGCCGGCGTAGATCAGGTTGCGATTGCGGATGCCGTTCGCGGCAAGCAACGCGTCGACGTCGACGTTGAACGTACGCGCGATGCGCTCGATCGTGTCGCCCCTCTTCACGACGTATTCGCCGTCGGCGAGCTCGGGCTCCGTGCTCGCGAGCACGACCGGCGCCTGGCCCGCCGGAACCGGAAGCTTCAAGACCTGGCCGGCGCGAATCATGTGGCTGTTGCGAAGACCGTTCAGCTCGACGAGCGACGCAACGCTGACGCGGTAACGCGCGGCGATCTGCGACAACGTCTCGCCGCGCACGACGCGGTGCTCGACATCCGGCAGCTGCGCCGCGAAGCGCTCGGTCGCCGGCACGGCAGCGAGCAGCACGTCGGGGTTGCGTGCGGCTGCCTCGCCGGGCAGCCGCAGCGGAAAGCCGCGGGGCACGTATTTCTCGCCGCTCCACACGATCTGCGTCAGCGCGGGATTCAGCTCGCGCAGCTGGCTGACCCCGATCCCGAGCGCACGCGACAGCGTCTGAACCGACATGTAGTCGGGCACCTTCGCCACGATCGTCGCGGAGGCAGGCGCGAAGTCGACCCTTCCGAAGTACTTCTCGGGGTTCTTGTCGATGTCCGATGCCGCAAGGAACGCGGCATAGAAGTTACGGGACGCGAAGCCGAAGGTTCGGCCCTTGTAGCGCTCCGCGATGACGCCCATGTCGGTCGTGCCGAGCTGGCTGACTGCGCGACGCATGCCGCCGACGCCGTGGTTGTACGCCGTGATCGCGAGCGGCCAATGGCCGAGGACCTCGTAGTTGTCGCGCAGGAGGCGGGCCGCCGCGTCGGTCGACAGGAACGGATCGCGGCGCTCGTCGACGATGTGATCGATCTGCATGTAGCGCAGCCCCGTAGAGCGCGTGAACTGCCACATGCCGGCCGCGCCGGCTTTCGAATAAGCCGTGGGGTCGAACGACGACTCGACGTGAGGCAGCGCGACGAGCTCCGCCGGCACGCCGTGCTGCTCGAGGACCTCGAGGATGTAGTCGCGCCAGATCCCGGAACGAATCAGGCCCGCCTTGAAGCGATCGGCCTGGCCGAGCTGGAAGCGGAGCCGCTGCGCGGCCGCTCGGAACTCGGCGTTGCTCGTGCCCTCCGGGAAGAGCGCGAGGACGCGGCGCTCCTCCGCGTTCAGCCCGTCGCGCACGCCGCGCCCGAGCTTCGTCAGGATATCCCGGTACCGGCGCACGGCCTGGTCGACCTGGCGCCGACGCTCCGCCTCCGATCTCGTATTGCGGACCGTTTCGTAAACGATGTCGAGCCGCTCGGAGTCGTGAATGAAGCCGCCGCGCGTATCGACCTCCGTATAGACGCGGGTCCAGAACTGGACCGCTGCCTCGAGCTGTTTCGGACGGGGGAACTTGTCGTCGGCCGCCGTGAGCGCCGGTGCGATCGTGATCACGACGGCCAGGAAGAGCCGCGCAAACGGATTTCTCGGCATGCGGATGTCCCCTGAGCAGCACGACGACCTCGAGACCGCCGGCATTGTGTCCCGACGGTGCGACGCAGGCGCTGACGTATATCACGCTGCGAGGGCCGGGCCGCGGTGCACGAAAGATCACGAGCGGCCCGCTCGGCGGCGTCGCTTTTCCTTATGTTTTATCGCGGGTTGAGTATAGCAGCTCGACCACTACGCGAAAGCTGCCCGGTACGGCTCAACGACGCGTCAGCGCCCGGATCAACGACGCGTGCTTCGGGAACCGCGCGAGCAGCTCGTCGGTGCGCGGCATCTCGAAGTCCTCGAAATCGAAACCGGGTGCGACCGTGCAGCCGCCGAACGCCCACGGGACGCCGGGCCCGAGTCGTGCAGCCTGCCACCAGCCCGCGGGGACGACCGCGGAGGGTTCGCCGTCGTCGAGCGCCGTGGTCAGCGTGACGACGCGGTAGCTGCCGACGTCGTCGAGCAGGTGCAGCTCGAGGGGGCCGCCCGCATACAGGTGCCAGATCTCGTCCGTCCACTGCACACGGTGAAAAGCCGAGATTTGTCCTTCTGCGAGCAGGTAATAGATGAACGTGCCTGCGGCGCGCGTCGCGGGCGGGTCCGACGGGATACCGCGGTGCTCGACGAGCAGGTCCGCCCGGTAGATTTCGCGGTAGAAGCCGCCTTCCGGATGCGGCTTCAGGCCGAAACGTCGTACGATGCGTTGTGCTGCCTCGTCCATCTGCGACATGGCTTACCTCTCGCGCTCGGCCCGACGGTATTTGACATATTAAACTACGGCGGCAGTCGGACAACGCAAAGAAGAGACAAGGGGGTTCAATGAGACCGAATACTGGAACCATCGTCGCGGCGGCGGTCGCCGCGGTGCTCGGCTGTGCGACGGCGGCCGCTCAGCAGGCGCACCCGAGCATGAGCTTCTTCATCACGAGCGAAGGTCCCGGGAACGGTGCGGATCTCGGCGGTCTCGCCGGCGCGGACGCGCACTGCGCGCGGCTTGCGGAGGCGGTCGGCGCCGGCAACAAGACCTGGCGGGCGTACCTCAGCACGACGGCCGAAGGTGACCAGCCCGCCGTGAATGCCCGCGATCGGATCGGGAGCGGGCCCTGGTACAACGCGAAGGGCGTCATGGTCGCCGAGAACGTCGAGCATCTGCACAGCGAAGACAACAACCTCGGCAAGGAGACGTCGCTCAGCGAGAAGGGCGAGCAGATCAACGGCCGCGGCGATACGCCGAACATGCACGACATCCTGACGGGCTCGCTGCCCGACGGCCGCGCATCCGAGAACACGTGCTCGAACTGGACGAGCAGCGCGTCGGACGGCAGCGCCATGGTCGGTCACCATGACCGGCAGGGCGGAGGCCAGAACCCGACGTCGTGGAACTCCGCGCATGCGTCGCGCGGCTGCGGTCAGGCGGATCTGCAGGCCACCGGGGGCAACGGG
>Ga0079224_100008899_pt1 | contig 13639 bp, 10 predicted proteins | sample Stecom2015_FD_80414 | JGI IMG/M metagenome (GOLD analysis project Ga0079224, IMG submission 80414) | Agricultural soil microbial communities from Utah to study Nitrogen management - Steer compost 2015 | ecosystem: Environmental > Terrestrial > Soil > Agricultural land | place: USA: Utah... | reverse complement strand
TATTTGGGTCCGTAGTAATCGAGCGCACCGGCATGCCCGTAGTTGCCACCCACCAGCACCACCTCCTCCCGTTTGGCCGTCGGTAGCCGCTGATACACGTTTGCCACAGACCTGACCATCTCCTCCCATCCCAACATATCCGAATAGTCCTGCGGAAGTTGGCTGACCTGCCTCGTTTCCGTCCTGTTTACCGTCTCTGCCATGCCGGACGCTTGCGTGTACGCCACCATAACCTTGGGAGGAAGAATCGGAAGCCCCATTGGGAGGGTCAATAGACCACCCAGTATGAGCAGTACGGCATACACCGGCATGACCCAGTGCACTTTCTTTTTTTCGAACAGATCCTCAACATAGCAGGCGCCTGCAGCCAGCAACATGGGATACGCCGGTGCAAGGTAGTAGGATTTGCCCTTTGCCCAAAGCAGTGTCACCAGTACGACGACGTACGTCCAGAAGAGCACACGGTATCGGCCGTCCCGCGCTTTGAACAGGAAAAACAGTCCGGCAAACCAGACCGGAAAAGTGAGCGGGTGCATGATGTGTGCCTGTTCGGTCAGAAACTCGATTCGGTCGACGTAGACGAGCTGGCTGCTGCTGAGCGCGGCCATGTGCTCAAGAATCGGCCACCCGTGAATCCACTGCCAGTAAAGATTTGGCAGCACAAAAATCAGCGCGAGGATGCCTGCGATCCACGGCCACTGCGAACGTAATTGCCTCCGTTCACGAGTGAGGAGCAAGCCTGCGAGCACACCGAATCCGAAAAAGAGCATGCTGTACTTATTCAACAGCCCTAACCCGGCCACAACGCCAAATACCACCCACAGCCGTCCACTTCCTCCATTCAGAATGCGGATGATGAGGTACGCACCCAACACCCAGAAAAACTGATCGAAAACGACCGGCTGAAATAAATTGCCTCCCCTGAGATAGACCGGCGCAATCAACACGCACAGGCCCGAAATCAATACGGCAAATCGTTTGCCCCCCATCTCGCGCGTCATCAAACCCGTCAGTAGCAGGATACCAGTGCCAAAAATGGCTGGCAAAAGTCTGAGCGAAAAGACGGAATCACCAAACACCGTCCGGGAGAATCGAGCCAGCAGGGCAATTAATGGCGGGACTTCCAGATAACCCCAATCGAGCCGGTAGGCCATCGCCATGTAGAGCAGCTCGTCCCGGTGATATTCATAATAGCCGAGACCATTGGTCACGAGATGGAGGAGCAGCTTGACGGCAATCAGGATGATCAGAATGACGAATCCGTTCTCGATCAATCGTCGCGGTTCCGCCAGGGTGGCTCTATTGGTAGACATATAAATAGGTAATAGCTCAGCTCGTGGAAGGGTGAAAATAAGGAGCGGAGCACAGGCTATTCAGGTTACCTTCCGGCAAAAAGATGAAAACATCCAGTACCGGTTAGAACCTTACAAGTTTGGGGTCTCCGGGCTTCGAACGATTGCCCCTTTGTGGACGACCCACAACAATTCGTTTAGAACAGCGAAGTTTTCGAGGGGGTTGCCGGCTACGACGATGAAATCTGCCTGCTTGCCCGGCTCCAGCGTTCCCACCGTGTCGAGAAGTCGACAGACCATTGCGCCGTTTCGTGTGCCGGCAACGATGATTTGCATGGGCGTCATCCCCGCTTCCTGCATGAGCTCCATTTCACGAATCGGCATCCCGATACTGTCGTGACTGGATGCCGCATCGTCACCAAGCGCGACGATCCCTCCCGCCTGAACGAACCGCCGAAGGTTACCGATCTGGATTTTCCTGATGTCCGGGTAATTACCACTCGTGGGATGCAGGGTGGGAACGAGAATCATCCCGGCATCGACCATTCGGACGATCACGGAGTCAGGAAGACGATCCTGAACCATGTGATTTGCATCGTCAACGCCTGCTTCGAGCGCCCTTTTTAGTAGGTCCGTTTTGGTGACGTGGGCGGAAACGGGTATGCCCCGGGCATGGGCAGTCTGTACAATGGCCTTCAATTCTTCCTTCGAGAGCGTTGGAATACCGCCCAAGTCTTCCAGTGCTACTTTGATGACGTCGGCGCCGAGGTCAAGCAACGCGTTGATCTGCATTTCCGCATCTTCAGGGGAGGTCACGGTTACTCCGGGATAATTCCGTATCGCGATCGGGTAACCATTCGGCACGGTCACGACGGGACCTGCTCCCACCAGGTTTGGCAGCGAGGGATCCCGGTTCACCAGGTCACGATAGTGAAAGTAGATATGGATTTCCCCGGGATACCCGAGATCCCGAAGCGTCGTGACACCCGCCCAAATCCAGTCTCTGAGGGATTTCGGGTCCAGCCCTGTGTGAACGTGTGCATTGACAAATCCCGGGAGAATGGCCGCACCTTCTACGTCAACAATCCTGGCATTCCGCGGTATCGAGATCTCTGCCGCGGATCCAACCGCTATGATTTCTCCATTCCGAAATACAATGCGGCCATTTTTGACGGGCGCACCACCAGTGCCGTCGATAAGGGTACCGTTAATGAAGGCGATCGGCCTTGCATTGCTATGCTGTGCGTGCCCGTGTGACGTGAATAGAAAATGGGGGCAAAGAAACAGGAAGAAAAAAGCGAGTCGGATGAAAACAGGGTATCGCATCGTTGTCCGAAGAGTTTACCCGTTCCAAGCCGCAACTCATAGTCACCATCTGTACGCAACTCGCGACCTGCAGCTTTTCGACGCCGGTCCGATTGGTTCGATATTTCAACCGAGCACTCTGCCGTTCAGGGCAGAAATATCCCTGATGAAATAGTATACTGTATCGAGGAAACTTGCATCACCGTCCGAAAATCTTCCCTGGAGCGCGATCATGAAGCTACGTATCCACGGCGATTCGCTTCGCCTACGCCTTTCACCCTCCGAAATCGACACTCTAATGGGAGCAGGCAGGATTGAAGAAACGATACACTTCGGGCTGGATCAGAAGCTCGTTTATGCACTCGTTCTGACGGATGAGGAAAATCGGATATCCGCATCGCTGATCGAGAACGCCATCACAGTGGTGATGCCACGCCAGTGGGCGGTTGAATGGGCTGAAACCGAAAAAGTGGGCTTCGAGACAACCCAATCGGTTGGAAAGGACGGGACGTTAAGGATACTCGTCGAAAAAGACTTTCACTTCATACGCAGGCGGCTAACCTGAGCCAATCCGTTTTCTATTTCACGACCTTAAGGCAATTTGTCAACTCGAAATTCGCGCCCGCCCTGGCGGTGGATACCGTGCGACACGTTGCCGTTCTGGTCGAGAACAAAAATGATCTGCGCGTCCACGACTCTCCATTCAAATTCGGTTCCCGCCCGCTGAAAGATCTCGTACTTCGCCTGCCCCGTAAGCTGGGCGAACAAGCGATCTCCTTCGCGTGTGACTTCGAGCACCGCACCTCCCGGATACTGGTACCTGCCGACGAGCTTATTAAGGTCAATGGTCTGAGCCGATGTGGAATACGACACTTGAGGCTCCATCACTTCCCACAAAGCGTATTCGGCAAGACGGCGAGCAAACGACGAAGGATCGACTTTGCCCTGAGGTAAGCAGTTCGTGATGATCGCTACGGTGAGATTGTGCTCCGGGTACCGAACGAGGTTGCCCTGAAATCCGTGCAGGCCTCCCCCGTGGCTGATCTCCTCCAATCCACGATATTTATTGATGGCCAGTCCGTACCCGTAACCACCGCCCAAGGCGGGAGCAGTTTCACCGGAGTTGAGCTTGACGGGGGTCAACATGGCCTCGAATAAAGCAGGATCGAGCACCGACCCTGTATACAGGGCTTCGTTCCACCGGTGCAGGTCACGCACCGTCGAGTACAGGGCGCCGGCTGCCCCGGCCCACGACATGTTCCAATCGAATGCGCGCCGGGCATTTTCACTCGAACAGTCGTATCCAAACGCCTCATTTTGAAGCTCGAGCCCCTTGCGATACAACCCGGTACTCGTCATCCCGATCGGCTCGAAGAAGGACTCCCGCAGGTAATCTTCGTAGGATTTGCCCGATGCCTTTTCGACGATCAATCCAAGAAGGTAATATCCAGAATTGTTATACCGCCACGACTCACCCGGGTCGAAGTCGTATGGCATCTCCTTGATCAGCTCGATCAGGCTTTCGGGCTCGACCTCCTCGGTCACGCGGGTAATGAAGTCAACCCGGTCCGTGTAGCTGTGAATGCCCGACGTGTGGGTGAGAAGGTGATGGATCGTCACCTCTCCTGCCCTGGGGAAATCCGGAAAGAATCTCGAAAGCCGGTCTTCGAGCGAAATCTTTCCCTCACTAATCAGCTTCAGGATGGCAGCGGCCGTGAACTGTTTCGTGATCGAACCGATTCTGAACTGCGTATCCGGAGTTATGGGTATGCCGTCCTCTTTATTCGCGAGCCCAAATCCACGTTCAAACAGAACCTGCCCGTCACTGGCAACCAGCACAGCCGCCCCCGGAGCATCCTTTGAGACGGCTTCTTCAAACAGTGAGGTCGCCAGGTCCTCGAATGGCGGCACCGGTATACTCTCGTCTGCACCATGCTCCAGGAGTATTCGGCCTACCTCCTCTCTCCCGTTGATTCTGGCCAAGTGCAAAGGCGTAAGACCCGTTGCGCTACGGGTGTCGACCGGCACTCCTTTTTCCATTGCAGCAATTACCGCATCGAGATCCCCTCTGGCAGCAGCCGATAGCAAGGCCTGCGAAAGACTATCCGGAGGAGTCTCGAAGGAGGTCGGAGCAGTCGAGTGAAGTCGCTCCGCCTCAACTATACCGGGCACCAGTGCGAAGCAAAAAACAACCACCAGTAACGAAAGCGTAGTAACCTGCCAGTGCATGACGATGTACCGGGTGTTATTCGGAATCCGTCCTGCCTCTACGTATGGCGGTTTTACTGGTTTCGATTTCCCCGGAGGCGCTACTCGAGCTCGAACTCCGGTGGAAAGTTCGCCTTCCACCAGAAGTCCGGTGTAGCATTCGGGGGAAACGCACCCTTGTAATCCTCTCCCGACGCAGGTGAATCCGCCTGTAAATAAAAATTGCCGTCTAGCGGATCAACAAATCGAGGATCACCTTCGATAAACGAATTTCCAGTAGTCTGATAGACGTTGGCGAAATATGCATTGTCCGGACCAAATCCAAAATAAATCGGGTAGGCTGTCTTCCTGGTCTCGTACAGGAGATTATCCTCGACAACGATATTTTTTTGCCTGAATACCTCGGTAATATCAGATCCTTCCTTCAAGTACAGGTCGCTGTACCCAATTTGAAAGCCGTTATTATCACTGAAGATATTGTTGCGGACAATCACGTCGTTCAAGTTTGGCGAGAAAAAGTAGAGTCCGCCGGTCATCCAGAAGTAATCCTGCCCTGAGGCGGGCGTACCGTGTCCGTTGTGGTGAACGGTATTGTTGTAAATCTGGATGTCGGTGCGTATGCCGTCGATACCCCAGCGTGAGAAGTAGATACCAGTACCCAGGTTATTGTAGACGAGGTTGTGATGGATCCGGATGTTGGAGGTCCCTGCACCCTCCTCGGTAGAGATGGCAATTCCTGCACCCTTGTTGTCGTGAACGACGTTCTCGTACATCTCCACGTCTGAGAGCGGCCCGAACCAGCTGTCGACGTACAATCCCTGCCGGTCGAGATCGTGTACGTAATTGTGATTGACGATCCCGTGGCGACTCGTCTCTTTTACGTCGATCCCCTCTTTCCAGCAGTGATGAACGTGGTTGTAGGCCACCTCAAAATTGGCGGTGCTGGCGATGCTGAGCGCCTCGTGTGGGGTTTCCCGATTGCGCGGGTAGTCAGCAGGACCTGTCTCGTACGTGTTGGCGTCGATGATCGTGTTGCCGAGAACCTTGATGTCGTAGCAATCCGCGCAAGTGCTCTCCTGATCGCCGCTGTGCCATGCGGCGATACCGGAAGAGAACGTGGTCTCCACCGTATTGTTGTACAGCTCGATGTGGTGGCTCCGCTGCGAAAGGATGCCAAACCAGCTTGAATTGCGGACCGTGAGCCCTTTTATGCGGTAGTAGCTGACCTCTTCGAGGTGAATTGCCCCTTCGCCTCTCAACCCTTTGACGTCTATCGCGTCTATAATGGGCGTCTCACCCGGATAAGCAGCGAGCGTAATCCAGGCTCCTTCCTGTCCCGACTGGGTGGGGCGTATCTGTTCCTTCAACCGATAGGTGCCTTCACGAAAGTACAGGGTGTGACCGGGAGGAATTTTCTGAACAGCCAGTTCAGGCGTTTTCCACGGCTGATCGATCGTTCCAGGGTTTCCGTCTTCTCCATCCGGTGAAACGAAGAAGGCGTTGGCTTGAATTCCATTGGGCGTCTCTTCCAATTGACCGCACCCGCCTGCTACAAAAAGGAACAGGGCAATCAAAAAAAATCGAAGTGTCATAAAGCACGAAATTCCTTTCAATGAATCAGTAAAGCCGAGTTTCGGAAGCACCCAATAAAGCGCCTACCCGATGTAATCGCACGTAAGCCGCCAATTTTCGAAAGACCTTCACGGCCGGCCCATCGGAAAGCACAAAACGTAACGGGCTGCCGGATCGATAGCCGACAGCCCGTTACGCATACGAAACTTGTTATTCGGCTTTTCGAGCGGGCATTTCCGCTCCACCCAGGTGGAACACCAGTCCAGTCGGTTCACCCTGCTCATTCGTCTGGAAAACCACCCGGCCTGCCGTCTCCGTGAGAACGAATTCATTCTCCGAGACGGGCACGAGCTCCAACACACCAGGGCGGTACAGGAAGTCTGCCACGAGGCGGTCGCCCTCACGCGTAATGGTGATCGGCGCCGCGTTCTCCCCTTCACCGCGGTGGTAGACCCCGGTAAACCGGTCCAGCTCGGCGGCCGACATCTCGATGCCCCGGTCGCGCTCGGCATAGGATGGATCCGGAGCAGGTCTCTCCGGGATTTCCCGCAGCCAGATGTTCCGGAATCTCACCGGGCTTCCGTGATCCTGGAGCTGTAAGGGACCGGCGTCAGGATGCGCCTCGTACGGTAATGTCTTCAGCCAGGCCGTTTGGCCTTCGAGCTCTTCGTTATTCTGCACCAGGATGCCATTGTGGACGACCGTCACACGTGCCGGTTCGGCCAGCGAACCGTCTTCATTGAACCGTGGGCGGCGGAAATAGATGTCGTACGACTGCCACTGACCCGGCGGCAATGAAGCATTAAAGAGGGGTGGATACTGGCCGTACAATGCAGCGGCTTGTCCGTCTGCATAGGTCTCGGCGTTGTACGAGTCGAGGACCTGAACTTCGTAGCGGCCTCCCATGAGCATGATGCCACTGTTGCCCCGATCCTGTCCGGTGCCGCGAGGCGTTGCAGGAGAAGCCCATTCCACGTGAAGCTGGACGTCGCCGAATTCACCCTTCGTCTGAATGGTCCCGGTGCCGGGGGCTACTTCGAAATATCCGTTCTCCACCTTCCAGGGCGCGGTACTACCATCCGGAGCCTCCCACTGGGATAGGTCAGTTCCATCGAAGAGTACTACGGCGTCCGGCGGAGCGGGAACCGGTAGACTGAGCGATGCGGGCGTAACGGCCTGCGGCCTCGGCCTATCCATTTCGTGTTGTTTCCAGCGCAAAACGTCAGGCATTTCTTCCTCTACTGCAGCCTCTCGCTCGCATCCGGCAAACAGGAGCAATACGAGGGCAAATAAAATGAAAGTGTGTCTTTTCATGTCCGAAGCCATTCCTTTGTGACGGGAAGTACCAGTAACCGGAATTCAAAATACGAACTGGCAATTTCAGTTCGACAAAAGTCTTTCAACGTATTCCGGGTGTTCGCCATTGAAAAAAGATTTGGCGGTAAGGTGATCTGATATTCTGCATGTCACACCACGGGTGTACCTTCTTTTATTCCTCCCTTCCTCACCACCACTTTATGAACTCATGCAACGTCACGTTGTCATGAGGAGGGACTCACCCAATGAACCGCAAGGACTTCTTGCAGGAAGCAATCGGCGCCGGTTGTTGTGTGTTCGCAGCCCTGCACGCGCTTGACTTACCTGCGGGCGTAAAACAGGCAACCGCCGGGCCGGTTTGGGATATCGCTGACGATCAGGAACAAGCTTTCGTTCAGAACTGGCTCACCGATTTGCTTAGCACCATTCAGACAGAGCTCGATCGAGAAACGCAGGTCAAACTGATCGAAGGATGCGGACGGGGTTGCTACCGGCGCCACGCCTTCAAACAGGAAATCGCCGCTGATGGCGCCGGCGACGTGGACCGATTGATCGAAGCACTCAAGCGAAATTTCGAGGTCTGGCGCGAGGGCGATACCGTCCACATCCGATATGGCGAACAATCGCCCGGTTGTTACTGCCCGGCTGCACGCTATCGTGAGCCGGAACCAAACGACCTTCACTGCGAGTGCTCACGCACCTCCCATCAAACGATCTGGGAGGTCGCCTTCGGGCATCCGTTCAAGGTGGACATCCTGGAGTCCGTCCGACGGGGAGGCAAGACCTGCCACTTCCTCGTTCACCTGAGTTGACGTAAAAGGAAGAGATCCTTCCGCGTTGTTCTGGCCATCTGGGTCGCAGCATGACAACGACCCTTGAATTGGTATGGCCTATTAATGCCTGGCAAGACGCGACCAGCCTCTCTTTCTGGCCGGATAAACGTCCATCCCTTTCGTGACGTCTCGAATGTTCTCGAGCGCCAGGGCGACGTACGGCGCCACGTACCCCTCTCTCCCTCTGTACATCCCCAGGAGATCGAGGGCGCGGAGCAGATGCCGCTCCGCTTCCTTCAATTCGGTGTAAGCCTTCTCCGCTTTATCCATTCCCCTGCACCTTAAATCATTAGTTTTGCAGGAAAAGATAAAGCAGCCTTATGTCATCCTGGTGTCACAAGACTTTATATAATAAAGGTATAACTCAGGGACGAATGAGCGTCCCGTCTCTCCGGCGGACCTGGGTCCAGTGGTAGTCGTTGACCTCCGGCAGCGGATATTTCAGGGCCAGCTTTTCATTCACGTCCACCCCGAGCCCCGGGCTTTCGTTGATGTACATGTAGCCGTTACGCATTTCGGGGCAACCGGGGAAGATCTCCTGAAGGAGTGGAGAGAACCGAACGGCCTCCTGAATGCCGAAATTCCATACAGCCAGATCGATGTGGGCATTGGCCGCGTGCCCGACGGGTGACACGTCGCCCGGACCGTGCCAGGCCGTCCGAACGTTGAACCACTCCCCTAACCGGGCCACTTTCATTGCCGGCGTGATTCCGCCGATCTGGGAAATGTGAATCCGAATGTAGTCGAACAACCGTTCGGACATCGGTTGCAACCACTCGTGAGGGTTGTTATACAGCTCTCCCATCGCGATGGGGACGCTGCTTTGCTGGCGAAGCAGCCTGAAGTAGCCGATGTTCTCCGGTGAGAACGGGTCCTCGATGAAGAAGGGACGATAGGGTTCGACAGCCTTGATGAGGTTGATGGCGTCGATCGGCTGGAGCCGTTCGTGGATGTCGTGCAGCAACTCGACGTCGTCCCCGCAGACTTTCCTGACCTCCTCGAAAAGGCGAGGGACCATTCTGGCGTAGGCCCGCTCGTCCATGAACGTATCGGTGGGCGCCCCGAACTCCACCTGCTTGAAATCAGCCGATTCCGCAAGGTGTGGAGCGCCGTAAGCGCCGAGCTGGATTCTCACGTGCCGGAACCCCTCCTCCATCAATCGCTGTGCACTCTCCGCAGCCTCTTCGGGTGACCTTCCACTGGCATGGCCGTAACAATCGACGGCAAAACGGCATTTGCCCCCGAGCAATTGATAGACGGGCATTCCGGCGCGTTTCCCCTTGATGTCCCACAACGCCTGATCCAGTCCACTGAGTGCATTGTTGAGCACCGGACCGTTGCGCCAGTATGAGCTCACGTAGGCACTCTGCCAGAGATCCTCGATGTTATCGACGTCTTTACCCCGGCAGAAATCGTCCAGGTACTTATCAACCGCAGCCACGACGGCATGCGCGCGCTGCCGGAAGGTGGCGCAGCCAACTCCGTACAACCCGGGCTCACTCGTCTCGACTTTAACGACGATCAGTTCGAGCCCGTGCGGACACGTCGGACTGGCTTTAACCTTTGTGATTTTCACAGGCGCCAGTCCACGAGCCGCGTTTTTGTAATTGGCGGTTGCCGTTTCTATCTGTCCGAAGGCGGCAGCAGCAGCCCCGATCCCCATACGTTTTATCCATTCACGTCTTTTCATGATCTTTCTCGGGTAATGCATCAATGAGGAGAGGTCATATCGCATTTCAGGGCGTTCTGGCCGGAATCGAGAGATCGCTCGGTGTGAGCTGGTAAGACGCGCGCACTTCACCACGATGGTCGACGAGCTTCAGCGTGACCATGCGGTTTTCGGCGCCACCCGTAAACTCGAGGAGACCAAAGTTGTAGTCGAGGATGTCGTTGATGATCGGTCCGTCGAACCTGCGGTTGTGGCCAGTATTCTGCCGGTTGTAGCGGTACTGGTGATCGTCCGCTTCGACCGAATGTACGCCGGCATTGGAGCTGATCAGCTCGACGAGCGGGTATCCTTCCCGCGAAAACTCGATTCGGCTGAGCGAGCCAACGTGCCAGTCTCCCGAAAGGAAGAACACTCCCTCGATCCCTTCGGAGAACATCCAGTCGAAAAACTCCTCATACTCCTCCCGGAAGTTCGCCCAGTACTCGCCGCGGTCGTGGCGATCGATAGTGGTCGTATGCCCGTTCACGACCACTTTGAAGGTGGCGGTGCTTGCCTTCAGACCTTCTTTGAGCCAGGCAAGCTGACCGGCGCCTAACATCGTCGCCCGGTCGGCCGCTTCGTTGGGATCGCGGTGGTATCGATCGTCGAGCATGAAGAACTCGACGTCGGCCACCCGGAAGGAATGGAAGACCCCCGGCGTCTCCTCCGTACCAGCTGCGGGGTTAGGCCAGTATTTTTTGAAGAGCTCAAGGGTCAGGTCTCGCCACCGAAACGTCCTATCCGAATTGTTCGGACCGAAGTCGTGATCGTCCCAGATGGCGTACGTCGGCGTCGACGATAGCAACGACCTGAGCCCCGGCATATCGCGCAAAAAACGATGATAACGCGCCATCATAAAGGCCACCGTCTCTTCCGGAGCTTCGTAGGCGCCGGGTTGCATCGGCATGTAGTTGTTGTCCCCGATCAACAAAAGGATGTCGGGGCGGTAAAGGGCGACTTGTGTCCAGATGGGCTGTATCGGCACCCGGATCGGATTCATACACGAAGTAAAGGCGACCTTAAAACTGGCGCTCGACTCGTCCGGCGGCATCATCAGGAAGGACTGGGGTGTCTCCGGGCGAATGAGCCGCCCATCGACCTCGAGCTCGTAATGGACGAGTCCACGTGCAGGTAAGCCTTCCAACCGAACGACACCGACGTGCGGTGAAGCCTCGTCCGTTCGGACGGAGGCGCTTCCGCGGACTACCGGCGTGGGGCCGGATTCAACCCAGTAATGTACCCGTACCTCTGCGGGCCGATCGGTTTCCACCCAGATACTTGCCGCCGACGACGTCGTGTGCCCGACCATCGGGCCACTGAGCAGCTGAGCCGGAGCCTGTGCCATTACCGGACAAACGAGAAGCCCGGCCGTAAGAAAACAAAAAGCCCCCAATACCAGGAGGCGAGCTAACCGTATCGATTGAATCATGGCCGTCGAGTGAATGTGTGTGAGCCCGGCCGAAAAAGGAACTGCCTTTCCAGCCGGATAATTCAGGTGAGATAAGACGTGATGCCGGCGTGATCAGCGTAAAGATGGATCGTGACGGTCAGAAATGCAAAAGGTAACTACCTAAATGGCGGGACGTCTTTCGGCAGCTCCAAACGTGATCACACCTACCTGGGTATTCGCAAGAGAAATGACCGGCAACCGGTTTAGCAAGAATACCTGTTGCCATCGATATCCGTACGAAAAAGAAGTGCTCTGCTGCATCAGGTTACCATTTCCGCTGCAGCAGAGCACTAACCAACACCTGAACCAGGTATACCCGAATTGAAAAAATCAACGCTTAAAAGTATACGGAGACTCCAAACAGCACGCCGTGTGAACTCAGACTAAGACCATTTCTGGAGCCGGCATCTTCGACATTTTCGCCCTCAATATCCGTACTTTCCCTCCGAAATCCAAGAACCGACCTGTAGGAGGCGCTCAGGCTAATACGTTCGTGGACGAACCATTCGGTACCGACAACGCCGGACACCCCTATACTCCAACGATTTTCCGAGACGTCCCGGTCATTTTGCTCTCGGTCGATAGACTCGGTTGAACGGTTCCAGGTGATCTCCGGACCCGCGCCGTAAAAGAAATGAATGGTCTCACCTGATCGTTCGGTAAGCAAGGGATACACCAGATAATGAGCGATGACTGCAAAGCTCTGTTGACTATAATTCCGATCGGCGTCGACGTATTCTCCACTACTAAAATCTGCGCGCACTCCGAGTCCAACCTGCCACGCATGCGAATCCGAAATGTGCTTTTTGAAGGAAATGGTTGAGCCGAGTAAAGACCCCAGATTGAAATTACTACCGACGCCATACTGCAGCGCGCACGATCCTTGCTGGAGAGAGTGCACTGCAGATGCTTCCTGAGCAAATAGTAGACGTTGAGGCAGGAAACCCGTGCAGAGAACAAACAGAACCGCGGCAAAAACGCATAGCGAACGAAGAACAAAATCGTGTTTCATGATGCGACCGGGATTTATGTGGGAGCACGTTGGTTAACATGCAGAGAAACCCGGTATTCTTCGGGTTCATTCTGCAAGACACACATCACCGACGAACACCCATCCCGTCGCGACGACAGCACTTCTGGGCGGTTACGCAAGCATACGCGTCAGGAAATGCCGCAATTTTCCACCTCCTCAATGGTTCTCATCCATGAGGTGTGTAATGGGAAACCTAATCTGTATAGTCAGGATTGTCAACGTATTTCCCCGAGTTGCCTATATGATGCGAAAGGCCGCGACTTCAAGCGGAGTCAGAATCCAAGAAATACTTTGTGGCTGCACGGTACAGACCCGAAATGACTTTGGGGGCATTTAGGGAGGTATCCAAAAAAGGTACAATCGGAAATGAAAAAGCTCCTTGCAAACTCAACGTTTACAAGGAGCTACATCTCAGTGCCCACGAGTGGACTCGAACCACCACGACCTTGCGGCCACATGACCCTGAATCATGCGCGTCTACCAATTCCGCCACGTGGGCAGGGCTTTCAAACGGAGATGCCATTATAAGTAATTCACCTACCCGGCGCAAGCACCCCGTTCAAGTCCATTTTTACTTCATTCGATCTTCCAGGATCCTGCTTCCCTGTTTTGGGTTTACTCGATTCGAACGCCCCTAAGTTAAAGTTTGCTCCTCACGCTCTCTTCATTTTTGAAGGAGGCAAAGCGACTTGACTTCACTCGAAACGTTGCCTTATTTTAGGGCTCCTTTCGACGACGAGGGGAAACAAGACATTCCTCGGTAGCTCAACGGTAGAGCATGCGGCTGTTAACCGCAGGGTTGTAGGATCGAATCCGTCCCGGGGAGCCACACAGGACGCCAGCTTCAGAAATGGGGCTTGCGTTTATTGTTTTATTCGTTTTTCAGCAAAAAGGGGCAAATATGTCACTCTACCGAGTGGT
>Ga0079224_100008898_pt1 | contig 13639 bp, 9 predicted proteins | sample Stecom2015_FD_80414 | JGI IMG/M metagenome (GOLD analysis project Ga0079224, IMG submission 80414) | Agricultural soil microbial communities from Utah to study Nitrogen management - Steer compost 2015 | ecosystem: Environmental > Terrestrial > Soil > Agricultural land | place: USA: Utah... | reverse complement strand
GACTTCAACTTGGGGCGGTGCCCCAAGTTGGGATGTACCAGGCTTACAGCCTGAGTACAAAGGAAATCCGAAGAGCACAACAAGATCGTGCCGACAGAAGCCTGAAGGGCTTTTACACCAAAACCTGAGGCAGCGCCTTGAGATCACAGCTGTGGGAATTGTCGCGGGATCACGGTACCTGTGGGAATAAGTCTGAAAGACTTCCACATCAAAACTTGGGGCATCGCCCCAAGACAACGGGCTGTGTGAAAGGTGACAGGCTTACGGTACCTGAAGGGGTTAAGCCTGAAAGGCTTATACATCACAACTTGGGGCATCGCCCCAAGACACGGGCTGTGTGGAAAGTAACAGGCACACGATACCTGAAGGGGTAAAGCCTGAAAGGCTTATACACCAGAACTTGGGGCAGCGCCCCAAGACAGACACGCATACGATAACCGCAGCCTGCAGGGCTGCAACATACTGGATATAATAGTCCTTAATGATCAAAACCCATGAAATACCTGATAATATTGCTTACCATTATGATCACCGGACAAGCCTATTCACAGTTTGACCCCCTCAACCTTCCATTATATTCCGGTCCCATTCCTTTTGCCAAGGCGTCGGACGAAAAGGAAGAAATCCGCGAGGGGGACATTGTTGGGGTCGCCAAAGTACAGGTACCCGCTGTCCAGGTCTTTTTACCTTCAAAAAGCAATGCAAACCGGCAGGCGGTGGTAATTTTTCCGGGAGGGGGATACGGCATTTTGGCCTACGACTGGGAAGGTACGGATATCGCCAAATGGCTCAACAGCCACGGAATCGCCGCGGTCATCGTGAAGTACCGGCTGCCATCCTCCCTCAGCCAGACCGAACCGCAGCAAGTGCCGTTAGCGGATGCCCAAAGAGCGATGAGGATGACCCGGTACCATGCCGAGGCCTGGAACATAGACCCGCAACAAGTGGGCATCATTGGATTTTCGGCGGGAGGACATCTGGCATCGACGTTGGGTACCCGTTTCGATGCAGGAGACGCCAGCGCCTCTGATCCGGTAGAAAAACAGAGCAGCCGTCCTGACTTTATGATCCTGGGATATCCGGTGATCTCAATGAAAGAACATGTGACCCATATGGGATCAAGAAACAATCTCCTGGGCAAATCTCCTTCGGAAAAACTGGTCAACTTCTATTCAAACGAACTGCAGGTCACCGCGGAAACCCCGCCGACCTTTATTTTTCATTCCCAGGATGACAAAGCGGTACCGGTACAGCATAGTTTACTGATGTACCAGGCATTAGTGGAAAACAAAGTGCCGGCTGAAATGCACCTTTATCCCGAAGGGGGCCACGGTTTTTCCCTGGGTGTCCACGGTAAGGGTACCTTCACCGATTGGACCGTATCCTGCATCAAGTGGCTGAAAGCGCTGCAAAAAAGCGCTGCAGCTTCCCAATAGATGCTAGATGATGCTTGGGCTTCCTCCGTCGGCGACCAGAGGCTGATATTCCTCATATTCATCCAGCCCGCAGGATTCCATAAATTCATTGTTAAACAACTGTTGGACCTCCCGGCTCATAATCCTGGAGCGCTGCTGCTTCCAGCTTCTGATGCTGGCTTCCCCATACATGTATTTCACCTTTTCCCTATCCAATATCCTGTTGATTTTTCCCCAATGAAGAGAAAAAGGAATCAGGTTTTCAATCAGCTTATCCGCCAGTATTTTGACAAACTTATGGTTTACACTGGCATCTACCCCGTCCATCTCCAGAACTACCGTTCTTTCCCATCGGGTGAAGCCCAAGGTGGCCTGGCTGCCTTTGACAAATCGAAAAGCCAAAACCCCCGCCAGCTTGTCTTTTTTGTTGATTTCCAAACACAGGTCAACCACTTTTCTAAAATCCTTGCATTCCAGGCCAAAAGCCGCACTGAACAGCTTTCCTCTGAATATGGTATTCCTAAACGTTTCCCCAATCGTCCCTATCGCCTCGTCCGGACGGGCATAGGCCATATCGAAAAGCGAATTGACCAGCTTTGGAATCAACAACCGGTTCAAAAACCCCACGGAAGACTGGATGCCGTCCAACACCGATTGCATAATGCCCAGGGTGTCATCCCCGTAGGTGAAACCGTCGCTTGACGGATCAATGGGTGTATAACCGTCCCTGTACGCGACCTTATACATGGTCCTTAGATAAATTCCCTTTTCTGCATTGTGGTATTCAAAATCATGGGGGTTTAGTGCCAGTTCAAAGTGGTAAATGGGGTGGTCCAGATCGTCAAGGGGGTACTTGAAATATTCAGCGATCTGTGAAAACTCCCCGTTACACACCGCGTTTTCCAGTCTCTCGTCAAAGGCAACCCTGCCTCTCTTTTGCTCCAGCAAAAATTTGTCCTCGATCTCCACCAGCACCCCGTGGATAATGCCAAAGCTTCCGAAGCTTACCAGCACCGCGTTGAAAAGCTCATCATCGATTATCGCTTCCGCGCCGAGTTTTCCATGAAACGTGCTTGAGGTAATGGGGTTGGAGGCACGTTCGATATAAAAATGCCGGTCGGGTCCGGTGACGACGTGAATCCCGTGAATCATTTCAGGAAGCGAACCGTAATTCATGGCAGCGCCATGCGTACCGGTGGAAAATGCCCCTACGATCGTTTGCCCGTTGCTGCCGCCGCTTGCGCGAAGGCTTTTGTTCGGAACGCATTCCTTTTCCAGGTATTCGTTGATCCCGATAATGGTGTTTCCGCACTGCAAAAAATGATAATTCCCGGGATCGACTCCCTGGGCCAGGAGCTGGGGCCGGAAATTTTCCTCCGCAAGCGCAAATTTAAGCCGCAGCCTTTTGGTGTTGATGATGGCATCATCACTGATCGCTACCTTGCTCAAAGACCAGCCGCTGCCCATCGCCCGGATATTAATTTGTTTCTCCATGGCTTTTTTAATGACCCACTGGAGATTTTCAGTACATTTTAGATACTGATCAAAGGGAGCAAGCGCCTTAAAGTCGTCCAACGTCAGGTCAAAGGACTGGTCTTCATCCAGAGGCTGAATAAAGTTATCGTGGGCGTTCTTGAACTCCCTGATCTTCCAGGGACGCACTCCTTGTGGATAAGTCATACCGAATAAGTTCAGATTTTTCCCGGATCAGGTTCATAAGGACAACATGCATATTCCATTTGTACCGGGATCACGATTCCCAAAGTAATGGCCGATACCAGCACGCTGGTAAAATTGGTTTTGGCGGTGACCATACAGATGGAAGCACAACTGCCCTCCGTCAAAATATCTTTGGGCTGTTGCAAGCCCCAAAAAAAAGCGGTCTTGCTTACCTTATGGGGTGTAGGGATATCGGAATCATACTTTGACACCACGCGTACATTTGCACAGGAAGCCAACAACAGCCCCGTGATCAGGATCAGGATGTGCTTTCTGATCCAGGTCTTTTGCGTATTCATATTTTCAAAGAAAGGGTATCTATAATCCTCTACAAAAAACAATGAATCCAAAAATCCGCCAATTTTCGAAAGAATGGCGCAACCAGCCCCAATGGCAACTAAAATAATGAATATATAGCAATAAAACAAATGAAAGTATAGGATTGCAGTATCAAGACAAAACTCGTCACCGGTACGGACGGTAAAAGTCTTATTCTTCCAACGGATGATCCCTTAACAGTTGCTCCGGCGAATAGAACCCTTCTTTATCCTGAATGGATGCCCGAATTTTTTCCACCCTTGCCGGAGTAATGCCGGGCGCTTCATTGCCGAACGCGTTCCTGATATAGGTCAGGACGGCAGCAATTTCCTCATCATTGAGCAATCCACCGAAAGGCGTCATGGGCACCTGGCCCGGATAGGACTTTCCAAGAACCTCCATCGGCCCCATCAACCCTTTTAATACCAATTTAATCAGCCTTTCCTCACTGCCGTTAACCCACTGGGTGCCGGCCAAGGGGGGAAAGCCCGCCGCTTCAAGACCTTTTCCGTCCGGCTGGTGACAGGTAATACAGTAACCATCCCGCGCGTAAATTTCCTGTCCTTTCAGGAACAGCTCCCTTTCATCCCCCTCCAGTTTGGTGGCCACCGTTAATTTTTCCTCACCCACGGCATGTCCACCGAGGTGTGCCAGAGCGGTCTCGTGCGCATGCACCATCCATTCATCAAGCGGCAATTTCCCCGCTTCATATACAATCGGCAATCCTATTGCCGGCGGTAGCCAGGAAGCAGCCACGATGGCCTCCAGCCTTACCCTTCCGTGCACATCCCGGGCAGCCCCCATCAATAAATCAGCCTGGTCTGTTACCTGATGCCCGGAATACCGCAAAACGCGGACAGCAGCTGCCCTGGCACGGGAGTCTTTTGCCTCAAGCATTTGCCGAAGCAGGGTTTCATCCACCCGGTTTAATCCCCAGCTTACCCAAAGGGCTTCCAGCACATGGTGTTCGTAATCCGCATCTGTACTATCCAAACCCGCAACCCAACCCTTTAAATGATTGAGCACTTCTATGGCATCCCGGCCCCGGAGCTCCCTTCTGCTGCGATAACGGGTTCTGAATTCGGGAAGTTTTAGATTGTCCAACAGTACCGGTATGGCTGCCCCGTCAACTTGAGCAGGCTCCACCAACGGCCGGGAAGGGTACGTTACACGGTAGATGCGGCCGTGCACATGATCGCGGAGCGGGTCCCGGGCGTTGTGCTGCATATGGCCGATGAGTACGTTGTGCCAGTCCACAATATATAAAGACCCATCCGGGGCAAACTCCATATCCACCGGCCGGAAATTTGGATCATCGCCCCACACCAGGTCCTGCCGGTGTTTGCTGGCATATCCGGTACCCTCATCCGTGAGGGTATGTTGCTTGGTGCCCAGGAAACCAATGGTATTGTTAATCAGAATATCTCCCTGAACCTCTTCCGGAAAATGCCGGCTCGAGATAAACTCCAGTCCGGAGGTGGGCCGGACCCGGTGTTCCTCTTCAATCAAATTAAACGATTTATGGGTAGCGACGCCATACCGCGGTTTTATGGACCCTGGCATCATCCAGCGCACGTCAGGGCCGGAAGTCTCCGCAAAAAAATTCTGACCCCAATCATCAAAGGCTATACCCCAGGGATTAGGAATGGACAACTGCGCGGTACGTTCCAGGTGATGTCTCTGTGGGTTGTACCGATAGAAGCCGCCATTGGTGCCCCGGACGGTACCGTAAGGCGTTTCCACATTGGTGTGGAGAAACACACCTTCCCCCATGTAAATCGCACCCGATGGATCCGCCGTGTAGGCGCTGTGTGCATGATGGGTGTCATGGTCGTCAAAGCCGCTCAAAAGAATCTTCCTGCCATCGGCCCGCCCATCCCCGTCATTGTCGGTCAGTAAAACCAGGTTGGTACCCTGGGAAACATATACCCCCTCCGGCGCCAGTTCAAAACCGACCGGAAGGTGCAGGCTGTCGGCAAAAACGGTTTGCCGGTCAGCCTTTCCATCAGCATCGCTGTCCTCAAATATGATCAGCTTATCATTGGGCTTGTCGTCCCCGGGTCTGTAGTGGGGATAGGTGGGCATTACCGCCACCCAAAGCCTTCCTTTATTGTCAAACGACATCTGCACGGGGTTGGCCAGGTCAGGAAATTCCTCCTCCGAGGCAAATAGTCCTATTTCATAACCGGGAGCTATGTGCAAAGCTGCCAGTGCTTCCTCTCCATATAAGTATCGTGGACTACCGTCTTTACCGGCGGTATAGTTGGTGGTCACCGGCGGAAGTGGGGTGGTATGGCGGTCCGCCTCGGCCAAATCCATTTTCTCCCCCTTAAGGGCTGTCCATATGGCCTCGTCCCGGATCGCTGTCATCTCCCGGATCTTTTTTATTTCAGCGGGATAATTGTCAGGCCCAAAAGGATCAAACCGGCGCCCAAAAACATGCACTCCGTTGGGCATCTTAAAATCATGGTGCCACATCCAGTTTTTTTCCATCACCGCGCCATGCACCAGATCACGGTGCCGGACGTCTCTTGGTTTTGTTTTACCAAAGATTTCATCCGCCAGCAGGTCAGCAAATTTCCGGTAGCCTTCCTCATTCAACTGAAAACCATCAATGGTCAGTGGAGTTTCGTTAACCGCATACCAATCTCCGGACGGGCCGAACGCGTCCACAAAAAGCACTTCATTCCTTTCGCATACCTCCTTCATGGCGGACGTGTAGAGCCGAATGTTTTCGTTCTCCGATTCCCCGTCGGGAAGATCATGTTCGTCGGAAAGATCCTCAAAAGCAATAGGAGAGATAACCGCCAATTGAACCGCGGCTGTATCACCGTTGTAGCGCTGGTCCAGAGTATGTTTAATGAAGTCTTCCAATTCGCCCTTAAAATCCTCCAAGCCCTCTTTTCCCTGAAAAGATTCACTATAGCCAAAAAATGCCAGAATAATATCCGCCGTCAAACGGCTGAGCCATTGGTACTCGGTTGCGAAATGGCCATCACTTCCAGATTCCATCGCGGGCTCGGTATGGAGATTTTCGGCACCGGGAAAGGCCCAGGGGGAATTCCTGCCTGAGTGTGGCCGGAAACCGGGGGTATTTCCTCCGTCACACATATTCCGGATGAACAGCAGGCTGTCTGGATACCTGAGTTGCATTTCCGTTTCAAAATGGCCGAAATTCATCATCCGCGATCCAAGGTTATTGCCGATCAACACGATGCGGGTGTCCTTTTTTATTTTTAAATGACGGGAATCCGGAGACACGCATTGAAAGTTACCCCAGGAGATGATTAGCAAACAAAAAATGGCAAATTTGGATGGCAGTGGTGGTTTTTTACGAAAGGTCATGACAATTGCCTGTTTTGGAAGCTGTTTTCACCGGAACAATTTACAAAAATAACACACTGACAAAATTATTTTGCAGACAATATTATTCCTTTACCCGGCCAGGAAATCTCCATTTCCTTTATATTTACAATTCCTTTTGAAAGGAACATGCTTAAGGCAATGACTCCGTAGCTCAGTTGGTAGAGCAACTGACTCTTAATCAGTGGGTCGAGAGTTCGAATCTCTCCGGGGTCACTGACATTGGCGTAATGTGCCAATGGCTCCGGATCATTTGAATAGCTCGTCGTGAAATACATGACAACCCTTTCTGACCAGGCATACACAGGAAGTACAAGGGCCACTTTGAACTTAATTATTTTTTGTCAGAAAAATATATCCAATCCATATTAAATAAATGTTGCCCCTGTCCTTTAGTATTGGTAAAGACAAAATACAGGTCATGAATTCCTTGGGTTTCATCCAAAGGTGCTGTGATTTCCTTCCAACTTCGATCGCCTTCAGGGTTGCCAGGAATGGAAACCGAACTGATCACGGATCCGTCAATTGAATCCAATCGAACATCTATTTTACCTTCTGCTATTGATTGGATTCGATATCTTAACTTCTCAACATGCTTTAAATCAACTTGATCAAATTGCATATGGCCATGATGTACGGCTCTTACATAGGCATAAAATTCGTTGGTGGTACTTGTCCCTATCCTCACATTTCCCTTATCAAAATCCTCGGCCTGGACATAGGGGTTTTTCAATACTATATAATCCCGGCTTTCCAACGGTTCAATACCATTAGCACCATTGTCAGTATAGCTGGCATTCAGCAGATAACTTCCCTCGATTCCCCGCCCTATATGCTCTTTCAAAACAATTGTATCCTCTAGCGGCAGCTTACCTGGTTCACCGATAGCAGCAAGGGAAAGGATATAATTCACCATTTTTCCTGCATCTTCGGTGGAGAGTTCGGGATGGGGCGACATAAAATGGGCACCCCAAACACCGCTTCCTCCTTCAATAATTTTGGCAGACAGCTTTCTCACCGCATCCTTGTCACCCGCGTAACGTTGTGCTACGGCAAGATAAGAAGGCCCAACTGAAACTTCATCCATGGAATGGCAGGCTTTGCAATCCATGGTCGCTACCATTTGCTGCCCCTCTATATATTGCAAATTGGCTGTGTTCTGGTCTCTGCTCAAAATCACTGCGACATCTTTCCCACGCGGTAAATAACCAAAAGAAATTATCATATTGTCCGGGTTGATTTCCGCATCTTCTTCATCCTCCACTGCTACACGGTAATCCAAATATGAATTATTCCAATAAAAGCTGCGGTTTGCCGAGCTTTGGATTCGTACCTCCGGGGGAGTATTACCCGCATATACCTGCGAGGTGGCGGTCCCTTTTCCACCCTTGTCATCGGTAACGGTTAGTGCTACCTGATGCACACCATGTTGTGTAAAGGTGTATGCTACGGTTTCTCCCTCTAATTCATTGCCTTCTATACTCCAGTTGTATTGCAACTTATCATTTTCATCATGGTCAAGAGATTTTCTTGCGGATAGCTTGATGGTAAAAGGAGTAGATCCATATTGGTTGTCCATGGATATTTCGGCCACAGGGTTTCTGTTCCCTTCCTGAAACGCTATCCGCACCAGTTGGGCATTGGTGTTTTTTGAAAACCAGTTTGTTCCGTATTCCAGCACATAAAACGCCCCGTCCTGATTTATTTGAACATCAATCGGTGCTGAAAAATCCAAATGGTCCAGAAACGGCTCCATGCGGAGAAAATTCCCATCCTCATCCAAAGTCACCGCCATCATCCATCCCCTGATCCATTCGTATATTATCAACTTCCCGTGATAATAATCAGAGAATTTAAATGGCGCATCGGGGTACAGGTCACTATAGTAAACAGGACCTACCATGGCAGAAGCCCCTCCGTTTCCGACCAAAGGGAATTCGTTGGAGTTTCCCTTTCCATACCAGATCATCGCTCCCTGGGCGGGTGGCAATATTCTTTCACCTGTATTATTTGGGGAGTCATTAATAGGCTTGGCAGGATCCTGTTTCGGTCCTTCCCGCTTGGTAGCATAATCATAATGAGGAAAAGCCTGGTTGTTGCCCAGGAAATAGGGCCATCCATAAAAGCCGGGCTTTTTTGCCTGGTTGACTTCGTCGAAACTCATGAACTCCCCGTTTTCAGCTTTTACCTTTGTATCCGGACCAACATCCCCCCAGTACACATAATTGTTTTTTTTATCCACCGTAAAGCGAAAAGGATTACGGTACCCCATAATAAATATCTCAGGGCAGCCTTTAGATCCATCTTTGGGAAACAAATTGCCGTCGGGAATGGTATAAGTTCCATCATCCCGGGGAGTAATACGCAATATCTTCCCTTTCAGGTTGTCGGTATTGGCTGCCGTGGCTTGGTCATCTGCCAATTCGTGTCCCGGACGCTCGTCAACAGGAGGGTAGCCTTCTACGAGAGGATCTTCGGCATTCGTGTTGTCTCCAGTGGAAAGGTACAGATTCCCTTGTGTATCAAAGACAAGATAACCTGCCGAATGACAGCAATAAATTCTCTGCATGGGAATTTCCATTAAAATCTTTTCCGATGCCATGGCTAAACTGTCTCCAATTAATTCAAAGCGGGATAATCGGTTCACCTCCTTGTCGCCAGCAACGGAATAATAAAAGTATAGCCAATTATTTTCTGAAAATTTCGGATCGGCCGCAACTCCCAGCAATCCATCTTCAATTCCGCTAAAAACATCAAAGTTTGCGATGGTTTTAAGGGCTTTGGTTTCATCGTCATAAACCTTTACCCCACCCTTGCGCTCAATAAACAACACATCATTGCCGGGAAGCAAGACCATTTGAAAAGGCTCATCAAGCCCCTGGGCCAATAGGGTACGGGTATAGCGGCTGCTGTCCGGAACATTTAAAGTTGTGGCTTCAGAATAATTGGGAAGATTATTTCCTCCTATTACATAGGACAATCCTTTTTCCAGATCTTCCCGGCTATAATTTTTATCTAATTTTGTCAACCTGCCCTGGTCCATTGTCCACTGCGAACCCACCTCTTCCTCATCCCAGGACTGTAGCCAAGGCCATCCTTGTAGTTTGGGTAAGGCATCAGAAATAATTACTATACCACCTCCCCCGGCTTCCATATACCGTTTTAAAGCGGGTATGGAACGATGACCTAACCAGTTCATTGAGGAATTAGGAATAATGACGGCACTAATTTGTGAAAGAGAATCATCGCTCAAATATTGCTCATCCCCTGTGACGACTAGTTCCAAGTTCCTTGAATTTGCTGTGTTTTCCAGCACTTCGGAAGAAATATCAAGATCATTCGGGGAAAAATAAAGGATTTTTGTAGATGGGCGCGTTTTCGAGCAGGACACTAAAAGCAGGCTGACGATCAGCAGTAGAAAGGAACAACCTTTAATCTTAATCATTCGCAACTTTATTTTAATGGAATGAAACTCCGTATTTTTCTTTCCCGGAGCCCTGATGTTAATTATCGCCGTAAAATCTGGTTGTCAAATGCATTCAGACCTGCCATACTGGTCCTATTTCCAGACGGTGATGAAAAACTATCTGGGAATGAGGTGAAGGCCAAAGGCACCGGCTTGGTTCGGCACCCGCAATATCTGAAGATTTAATTAAGAGACGCTGTTATATTGTTATAATCTCTATAAAACTTTAAGCAAATCATACAATCCAAATCCCTCAAGGGCCAATTCCCGCCTGCGTTCATTTTATACAAAATCGCAAACGGCGTATGTAATTTCCTCCCATTTTAGGGGAACCTGTCACTTGCATCACCAGTCCGGTCGCTAAAAATTGAGGGAAAGTTAATTTTTGAAATATTTATTTCATTCGACGCCATGGATTTTGCAAGATGAAGTTGTTCGTTCAAAAATTGATAGGCAAAAGCATTTCCTTCTATGGATATCTTAAGACCTTTTGACAGTATGAAAGGCTAGATGGCCGTTTCTTGGACAAATATACCACCAATTCGTCCCTTGCTGCGCGATATCAACAGGTTGAATCAAGGTAGTAAACAACATAAATCCATTGTCTTTTAGATGATTTGTTTAAATCAACTTCCCCAAAGTATACAGACTTGTCGCTGCAAACTTTGCACATGGCAACCTCTTCACGCATTGGATACTGATTTGACCTTGGCTTCTAGCTGAAACTCTTCAATTTTCCTCATCATTTTCCCGGGGTATTCCTTTGCGAATTACAAAAACCATCCGCATTTTGATTATTTGCTGCCTTTCGTCTATTAAACCGCCCCTTTTATGGCACGCTCCTTTTCTCCCTTTCTCAGCCGTAGGATAAAATCAGTGAGGGCGTTCATGTAGTTGATAAAGGCATCATACGGGCTCTCATAGGGGCTGAAATAGGTGTGGATGTCCCCGTCTGAAAAGAATTTGGTGCACATATAATAGAAATGGTCACTGGTCTGCAGGTATTGCCAATCGCGGTAAATAAGCGGATCCCCGGAGCGGTTTACCCTTTCCTCCAGCGCATAAAGCTTGTCAAAAGCTTCGTCCTGCAGGTCATTGCCCAACCAGGCCGTAAGGTCCCTCTCCTCGTCCGCCCAGGAAATGGGGGTGGGAACATGGATCTTCCCTACCGGATGTGCGTTTGCCAATACTTCCGACGGCGTAGAAAAAGTAAAACCGGAGTTTTTGAAAATCTTTTCCGGCAGCTCCTCCATAAACTGGAATATGCCGCTTTCCCGCCACTGGTGCTCACCAAAGGTCTCATAATCCATAAACAGGTTGAGGACCTCATCTTCCTGAGGGATTTGGTTCACCCAGTTTACGAATTTGTTCGGGGTCAGGGGCCAGCCCTCCCAGGACTTTTCCGAAAACCTAAAGGCGATATCATCACTTAAACGGAAATTCTTCAGCAGGACCTTGAGTTTGGGCTCAATGGCATTGACGTAGACAAAATTCGGGCTCTTCCAACCCAGAACATGCTTAGCGCCTTCGGTCAGCATACCCTCATAACCCAGTGCTGCCACCATTTCGCCAATCTTGTCAGAATAAATCAGCTCCGTATTCCGGAACACCTTTGGCGTATATCCGCCGAAAAGTTCCTTGATTTTCTCCTGGTGGTCTTTGACGGTGTCGTAAAATTCCTTTTTACTCTTCAGGGCGCAGAGTGAATGGGTATAGGTCTCGTTCATCAGTTCCACATGGCCGGTGGCCACCAGCCTCTGGAAACTCTCCAGAACATCCGGCGCATAAGCTTCAAACTGATCCAGGGCGGTACCCGAAATAGAGAAACTCACCTTAAACTTTCCTTTATACCTGTCTATCAGGCGAAGGAGTAAATCGTTCATGGGCAGGTAACATTTTTCGGCTACCTTTCTCATGATGCTCCTGTTGGAATAATCATCCCAATAATGATGGTCATCCCCTATGTCAAAAAAGCGGTAAGGTTTTATCCTAAATGGCTGATGGACCTGGAAATAAAAACATATGGTTCTCATAAAACTATTCTTTTAAAGTTTGTCGATAGAGGGCGATAACTTTTTCAGCTACATTTTCCCACTTTATCTTTTTGAGTTCTTCACTGCCCAGGTCCCTGCACATTTTGGAGATGCTATCATAATGAAGCAGGGCATAAATGGCGTCCGCCATGGCGTCGATATCCCATAAATCCACCTTGATGGCATTGTTCAATACTTCCGCCACGCCGGATTGCTTGGAGATGATCACAGGCGTATTGTGTCTTACTGCTTCCAGGGGTGAGATGCCAAAAGGCTCCGAGACGGAGGGCATAACGTATACGTCACTGATGGCAAACATTTTGTCCACATCATCTCCCTTCAGAAAACCTGTGAAGTGAAACTTGGTCGCGATCTTCAGTTCCGCCACCCGGGCGATCATCCGGTGCAGCAGGTCTCCCGATCCTGCCATCACAAACCGAACATTATCGTCCCTTTGAATTACTTTATGGGCTGCTTCTATAAAGTATTCCGGTCCTTTTTGAAAAGTAACCCTTCCCAAAAAGGTGACGATTTTTTCCGGAACCTTTTTTATGCTTGTCCTTTTGATGATGCTGGTGTCCAGTACCGCATTGTGTACCACAGTTACCTTTTCCTCCGGGATACCGTATTTTGAGGTAATGATGTTTTTGGTAAAACGGCTCACGGCAATAACGTGATCCGCCTCTTCCATCCCCGAACGTTCAATTTCATAAACCCGCTCATTAATGGATTCTCCGGAGCGGTCGTATTCCGTGGCATGCACGTGTACGATGAGCGGCTTGCCGCTGATCCGCTTCGCGGCAATTCCCGCAGGGAAGGCCAGCCAGTCGTGGGCATGTATCAGATCGTGCTCTTTGTCTTTGGCAATCTGTCCGGCGACCAGTGCGTACCGGGACACCTCCATATACAGGTCTTTGCCATAGGATCCACTAAATTGGAAGTTTTTTGAAAATATGCTGTCGTCCACATCGGTACGGTCATGCAGGCTCATGTCCGTGAATTTCCTGTATTTCTCCGGGCCCAGGTACGGGATTAAAAATGCACTGACTTCAAGATAGGACAGGTTTTTCCAAATCTCCTTAAACTTTCTTTCCCTATAATCTATCTCTACGTTACTTGCGTTCACAAACTCGGCCACTGGATCTTCGTCCCCCCAAAGTTTGGGAACCACAAATATGATATCCTGGTGATGGTGTTCCATCCCTTTCACCAAGCCATAACAAGCAGTACCCAATCCCCCTGAAATATGGGGTGGAAACTCCCAACCAAACATTAAGACCTTCATAAATTGCTTTTCAAATTTTGTTCACCAAATACATCATTCT
>Ga0079224_100008897_pt1 | contig 13640 bp, 14 predicted proteins | sample Stecom2015_FD_80414 | JGI IMG/M metagenome (GOLD analysis project Ga0079224, IMG submission 80414) | Agricultural soil microbial communities from Utah to study Nitrogen management - Steer compost 2015 | ecosystem: Environmental > Terrestrial > Soil > Agricultural land | place: USA: Utah... | reverse complement strand
CGGCCCCGGGCGCCGCCGCGATCGCGGTGCCGGCGTCGTCGCTGTAGCGCGGGCAGGCGGTGGCAATGATCGGGCGCACCGCGTCGGACTGTGACAGCGGCAGCCCGAGCAGCAGGCCGTGCCAGATCAGCGTGAACTCCAGGATATAGCTCGCACCGAGTGCCGGCTGCGACATCGGCAGATAGACCCGCCAGAAGATCCGCCACACGGTCGCGCCGTCCACCCGGGCCGCCTCGAAGATGCTGCTGGCGATGCCGGTGAAGAAGTTCCGCATCACGAACGCGGCGAACGGCACCAGGATCGCGGTGTAGATCAGGATCAGCCCGGTTCGGGTGTCATAGAGCCAGACCTCGCTGTAGCTGACGAACAGCGGGATCAACAGCATCTGGACCGGGAAGATGGTGCCGCCGAAGATGAACATGAACCACCAGAACCCGGCCCGCAGCCGCAGCACCACGATCGCGTACCCGGCGAGGGCGCCGAGCAACACGGCGAGCGCCGGGGACGCGGCACTGTAGAGGAGGGTGGCGGCGATGCTCGGTCCCAGCCCGACAGCGTCCCAGGCCGCCCGGACGTTGTCCACGAACGCGAGGTCGGGATCGGGGGCCCAGATCCGCTCGCCGTCGTACGCCGCCGGCGGCCGGAACGCGTTGACCATCAGCAGGTAGATCGGCGCCAGCCAGATCGCCCCGAGCGCGAGCAGGACCAGTCGCCGGATCACGCCGCACCTCGCTTTGCGGACAGTTGGCGGCGCAGGTACCCGAACGACACCGCACCGGCCACCACGGTCAGCGCCAGCGCGACTGCCGACCCGTACCCGTACTCGTGGGCCACGAACGCGTTGCGGTACATCGTGACCGCGAGCACCTCAGAGGAGCGGCCCGGACCGCCCTGGGTGGTCACCCACACGATGTCGAACGTCTTCAGGGTCGCCACCAGCGAGAGCCCGATCACGACGGTCGTCAGCGGGGCGAGCAGCGGCCAGGTGATGTGCCGGAACAGCCGCCAACCGCTGGCGCCGTCCAGCCTGGCCGCCTCGATCGGCTCCTGCGGGATCGACTGCAGGCCGACCATGAACAGCAGCGCGTTCACGCCGACCTGCTGCCACGTGAACGCCATGATCATCACTAACGTGTTCTGCGGGTCCTCGAGCAGGAACCGGGTGTCGGCGCCGGGCAGGCCGAGCGCGCCGAGCACGTCGTTGAACGCGCCGCCGGACTGCAGGATGAAGCCCCAGATCACCGCCAGGCCGGCGCCGGACAGCGCGTACGGCAGCAGGAACGGCAGCCGGTACCAGGTCCCGCCCCGGATCCCGTACGAGAGGACCGCGATCAGCAGCCCGAGCGCGACCGGGATCGCGGTGCCTCCGACCGCCCACATGAGCGTGTTGCGGACCGACGTGGCGAGCGCTGGGTCCTCGAGGAGCCGGGTGAAGTTGTCCAGCCCGATGAACTCGGCCGGCCGGAGACCGTCGTACTCGTGGAACCCTAAGTAGAGCGTCCACAGGAACGGCGCGTACAGCAGCGCCGCCACCAGCAGCACCGCTGGCGCCACGAAGCCAAACCCGCTCCGTGGCGCCAGCGTCCTGGACCTAGCCATCAGCCCCGGCCCAGTAGTCCTCGTTGGCCTGCTGGATCGTCTCCAGCAGGCTGTGGTACTCATCCGGGTTGACCACGAACGCGCCGAACGCGTCCAGGGCGGCGGTCAGCACCGGCGCCGGGGTCGCCTCGAAGTAGCGGTTGTAGAGCACGTAGTCGTCGGTGCCGGCCGCCTGGGTGATCTCGTTCAGCCCTGGGTCGGCGATCTCCACCTTCGGGTTCCCGGAGACGTCGCCACGGGAGTTGGACCACAGCTCCTGCGCGCTCGGCGTGACCCACCACTCCAGGTAGCGCATGCTCTCGTCGCGGTACGGCGCGTCCTCCAGCATGCACAGCGGGCCGCTCTCGAACAGCACCGCGGTCTGGTTGTTCTGCGGGACCCGGTTGGGGATGAAGAACATCCCGTAGTCCTCGCCGGGGGTCATCTCCTGCTGGGTCATGCTGGTGTTGAACCAGGTGCCCCAGGCGCCCATCGCCACCTTGCCGGACTTGAGCTGCGCGGCCGGGTCGGTCTCGTCACCGGGGTCGGAGAAGTAGCCCTTGTCGATCATCTGCTTCCACTCCTCCATCACCGCTACCACCCCGGGATCGGTGTAGCTGGCGGTCCCCTCGGAGAGCGCGTTGTACAACGCCGGGTCGCTGCCCACCATCAGCTGCTGGAACCAGACGAAGCTGAACAGCACCGCGGTGTGGTAGAACGGCGTGATACCGTTCTCCACCAGCGTGTCCGCGATCGAAATCAGATCTTCCCAGGTGGACGGTGGCTGGAGTCCAAGCTCGTCGAAGATCTGCTTGTTGTAGAACATCACCCAGTACGCGGTGTTCAGCGGGACGCAGTACTGCTTGCCGTCGATCGTGTAGTACGGCTTCAGGCTCTCGGTCAGGTCCCCGTTCGCGATCGCCTCGGTCCAGAGGTCAGTCGTCTCCGCGATGACCCCCTCCCGCACGATCTCGTTGAGGCGGTGGCCGGTGCTCCACGTAAAGAGATCGGGCTTCACATTCGTCCGGAACGACGCCATGATGAACGCCTCGTAGGTAGGCTCATCGGTGTACCCGACCGGTTCCATGCTGAGCCCGATCTCCTCCTGGGACAGCTCCCCGACCTCCCGGAAGAACTCCTCCCACGCGCCCTTGTCGTTGTAGAGCTTCAGGTTGTCGGTGGTACCACCGCCGCCCCCGCCGTCCTCACCGCACGCGGCGAGCACCAGCATGGTGGCGACCAACGCGACTCCCACCCTGCCGATCATGGACTTAGGAACATGATCCGCACTCTTCCCCGTACCCATTCTCATGATCGCTGTGCCCTCCTTTTCCCCTGTCGGGGGATATGTCATAGTTCGATGTAGATGTTGTCGTATGCCTGAGTCTTGGACTACTCGGAGAGCGGGTCGGCCGCGCCGGTGCCGGCCCGGCGCGCGATCACGCTCTTGACATCGGCCAGGTGCGCCCGCATGAGCTCGCTGGCCTGCTCCGGATCGCCGGCGACGATCGCGGCCAGCACGGTCCGGTGCTCGTCGTGGTCGCGCGCCCGGTCGTCGAAGAGCTGCAGGATCTCCAGTTGCTCGCTCGCGTGGACCCACAGCAGCGAGTCGATGACCTCGTAGAGCACGTCGTTGCCGCTCGCCGCGGCAACCGCCCGGTGGAAGGCCATGTTCGCGTCGTGCAGCGCCGGGTCATCGCCGGGCTGGCCGGACAGGTGCCGCTCGGCCGTGCCGAGGATGTCCTCGAGAGTGGCCAACCGCGCCGGCTCGCGGCGGGTGGCGGCGAGCCCAGCCAGGTACGGCTCAACCACCAGCCGGGCGTCGAGCAACTGCAGCAGCTGGTCGCAGTGCAGCGTCGCGAGGTTGGGGTTGGGCAGGACGACGCGACCCATCGTCGCTCCGACGTAGACACCCGAGCCGTGCCGGATCTCGACCGCTCCGGTGGCCTCGAGCCGGCGCAGCACCTCCCGCAGCGTGGGGGTCGCCACCGCGAACCGCTCGGCCAGCGCCCGCGCCGACGGAAGCCGGTCACCCGGGCGCAGCCCTTCGTCGCGGATCAGACCCAGCACCCGCTCGGTCAGGGCATCCGACAGGCTCTGCCGTACCACTTCGGTCATGGCGCGAGCTGCACCTCGATGAAGCGGGGGCGGTATTTGGTCACGTCGTCGAGCACACCCTGGAAGTCGAGGCTGTTCACGTTGTACGTGACGATCAGCCGGTCGCCCCGCCGGAGGTCCGGGTGCTCGTGCGAGTTGTACGTAATGACGTTGGGGTCGCCGTAGCTGCCGAACGCGCCGGTCTCGGGGGTACGGTACAGCAACGTCGGCGATGTGAACGGCCCGGTCGGCGAGTCCGAGACGTACGCCAGGATCTCGTTGCTGAACAGTACGTTCGTGTCGTGGGTGACCAGCAGGTAGCGGCCGTGCCAGCGGGTCACGCTGTACTCGTTGGCTACGCCCGCCATTACCCGGGCCGAGTCCTGCTCGGACGGCGACCAGCCGGACCCGTCGAAGAACTGCCACGGCGCCCGTAGGTCGTCGCCGACCACCCGCGCCACGTGCATGTACTTGGTGCCGCCGAGGTCCTCTGTGCCGTACACATAGGTGTATCCACCGTGGCGGGTGAGCCAGGACGACCAGGTGACCCCGGCGGCCGAAGGCATCGGGTGGGTGCTCAGCAGGCTCAGGTCACCGGGGTCGAACCGGGCGAGCAGGTTGTCCCGCCACACCCAGTCCCACATCCCCGGGCCGGTCCGCTCGAACCGGATGAACATGACGTTCACCGCGCCGGCGCCGAGGTAGCCGCCACCCAGCCAGTACCACTGGTTGGGGCCGGCCACCAGGATCGCCTCCGGCTGATCCGGCGTACCACCGTGGATGGTCGTCATCTTGGCGCCGCGCTGGACGATGAAGGTGTTGTTCACGATCGGTGCGTCCGCCGGCCGGGAACCGTCCGGGTTAACCGTGCCGAGGAAGGTGTCCGAGAACATCCACAGCCGACGGCCCGCTGGGAGCCGGAACGAGTAGGTGCTGTCCGCGCCGGTCCAGCCTTCACCGCTGTCCCCGTACGCGGTGAAGGCTGCCGTCAGCCCGGGGTGGGGCTGCGCGGACAGCACCCGGGGTGCGCTGGCCGGCCGCCCCGGCCGCCCGCCACCAGCGGCGGCCGGGTCGGCCAACGCTCCCGGGAGGATCAGTGCGGCCGGTGCCGCGGCGAGTGCAGCGAGGACCCGGCGTCGTAGCACGGTCTTGTCGGCAGCGAAGGGGTGGTTCCGCATGACCGCTCCTCACAGATCGGGGGATCGTGATCTCCAGGAATGGTCAAGTCATCTAATCACCTTGTCATCTGGCTGTCCAGCGCTCGTAACAAAACTGAGACGTTGACCTCTGCCGATGGCTGCTGAACCGGCGCGACCAGGGCGGCGGCTCACGGTTAATGATCGCCGCCGCACGCGGCAGCCACCGGCCCTACTGGTCGGCGGTAGCGGCGAGCGTGCCCAGTAGCGCGAGCGCGTCCGCGCTCGCGGAGCCGGGCTCGGCGTGGTAGACGACGAGCTGCTGCCCGGGCGCGGCTCGTACGTCGAACGTGTGCATGCGCAGGGTCAGCGCACCGACGTCGCGGTGGTAGAAGGTCTTCCGCTCGGCCTGTTTGCCGCGGGCCTCGTTCCTGCGCCACAGCTCGGCGAACTCCGGGCTGCGGTCCAGCATCGAGCTGAGCACCTCGCGTACCCGCCGATGGGACGGGTCTTGTCCGTACAGCAGCCGGAAGCCGGCGACGGTGTTGACCGCCGCGGATTCCCAGTCGTGGTAGAACGCGCGGGCGTCCGGGTCGAGGAACAGCTTGACCAGCAGGTTCGCTCCACCACGGAACTCCTCGAACAGCGCGTAGCCGAGCCGGTTGCCGGCGAGCACGTCGTAGGCGCGCCCGAGCACCAGCGCGGGGTTCTCCGGCCAGCCGTCCAGCAACTGCAGCAGCTCGGGATCCGCGCGCTCGGGACCGGGTGGGGCGGGTTGCGGGGTCAGCCCGGCGAGCCGGAACAGGTGGGCGCGGGCGTCGTCGTCGAGGTGCAGTACGGTCCCCAGCGCGTTCAGCACCTGCGGTGACGGGTGACGCTCCCGCCCCTGCTCCAGCCGCACGTAGTAGTCCACGCTCACGCCGGCCAGCAGCGCGACCTCCTCCCGCCGCAGCCCGGGCACCCGCCGCCGGGACCCGGCGGGCAGGCCGGCCTCCGCTGGGCGTACGCGCGCCCGCCTGCTACGCAGGAAGTCCCCCAGATGCCGGTCGGTCACGCTTCCACGGTAGGGCAGGCAGCCGCGCCGAGGGTGGGTGCGGTACTCCCATGCACACGGCGGCCTGCCAGGCCGGGGCCGCCTGCCCCAGTCTGGAAGCATGACAGCGACACCAGAACCGAAGGTGGTACTGGTGACCGGCGCGAGCAGCGGGATCGGCGCGGCCACCGCCCGCACGCTCGCGACCGCCGGGCACCACGTGATCCTCACCGCCCGCCGCACCGACCGGATCGCGGCGCTCGCCTCCGACCTGACCGCGGACCGGCACGTCGCCGAGGCCCGCCCGCTCGACGTCACCGACCAGGCAGCCTTCCATGAGGTGGTCGAGGACGTGGTGAGCGCGTACGGCCGCCTGGACGTGCTGGTCGGCAACGCCGGAGTCATGCTGCTGTCCCGGCTGGACGCGCTGTTGGTCGAGCAGTGGGACCGGATGTTCGACGTCAACGTCCGTGGCCTCCTCAACGGCATCGCCGCGACCCTGCCGGTCTTCCGCCGTCAGGGGAGCGGCCATGTCGTCACGGTCGCCTCGATCGGCGCCCACCAGGTGGTGGAGACCTCCGCGATCTACTCCGCGACCAAGTACGCCGCGTGGGCGCTCACTGAAGGGCTGCGGCTGGAGTCCGAGCCGGGTATCCGGGTGACCACGATCTCCCCAGGCGTGGTCGACACCGAGCTGGCCGACCACATCACCGACCCACTGGCCGCCGAGGCCATGCGTATCTACCGGGCCGCGTCGATCCGCCCCGAGGACATCGCCAACGCCATCGCGTACGCCCTCGCCCAGCCCACCAACGTGGACGTCAACGAGATCGTCCTCCGCCCGTCCGCCCAGCGTTGACAGAGCTACGCGGGGCGGCATCGCCGTCCATAATAGATTTCGGCGACGTCGCCCCGTACGGTCAACGGCGTGCTCGTTACGTCGTCGAGGGCACGGTGAAGGCCCATGTCAGCTCGATCCTGCTGAAGCTCGACGCACGCAACCGGGTCCAGGCCGCCATCCTCGCCTACGAGGCCGGCCTCGCCTGACCGGTCGTGGCCGGCGGGTAGCCTGGGTACGGCCAGCCCGGATCGTGAGGTTGCCGGTGAAGACCAAGGAGACTCCGACCGCCAGAGCCCGGCGGGTCTGGGACCGGGTGGCTCCCCACTACGACCGGGACATCGGGATCTTCGAGCGGTTCCCGTGCCGGGGCGGCCGGGAGTGGGTGTGCTCCCGCGTCTCCGGCCAGGTGCTGGAGGTCGCGGTCGGCACCGGCCGTAACTTCTCGTTCTATCCCGGCCGTGCCGCCGCCGCGGCGGTGTGGCCGCCGAACCCGACCAGCCACAGCACGACCGGGTACGCGATCCACCGTTCGATCCCGCCTTCGCCGAGTTCGGCGATTGGGCCCCAGCCGCCCGGAGGAGCAGGTACGCCGCGGCGATGATCGCCAGACCGGTCACCACCATGGTGGTGTTGAAGATGGCCGCCGAAGGCTGGAGGACGACGCCGTCCGGTGGCCGTGTGCCGCCGAGGTCGCTGATGGTGTTCTGGTCGGTACGGTAGGCCGCCGGGTCGAAGCGGCGCGGTCGGTCCAGTCGGCTGCGCCCGCGGGCTTCACCCGGACCACCAGCCCCAGCCGGAGCGCTTGATCACGGCGAGACGGCGGCTCGCTTCCCGCCGCCTCCGCCGCCGGCGGGCGACGAGGCGCCGTCGCTGCGGCCACCACCACCAGACCAGGAAGACACCGAGCCAGGCCGCCGACACGCATACCACGCCGGCCGATGCGATGGCCGACCCGGGCAGGTCGGGCACTGTCAACCGCACGAGCGGGACGAACGCGGTCATGATGATGAGGGTCTTCACCGCCTGGTACGCGAAGAAGACCGGCGCCACCAGCACCGGCAGGTAGGCCCAGTCCACGTCGTCCGTACGCCACGTGCTGCCCTCGCGGCGCGTCGCCGCCCGGCACCGCGCCACCTCCCGCCGCCGTGGCCACCACAGCCAACCGGCGAAGGCGCCGAACGCGGTAACCGTCCATACGAACCCGGGCAGGTCCGCCCAGCCGCCGCGGGCTGGCGCCCCCGCCGCGGCCAGCCCGCCGGCGAGTATGCCGGCCAGCGCGGCGAGGGACGCCGCGTTGCCCGTCGACAGGGAGGCCCAGAACCCGCGGGCGCCGTCCCGCGCGTCGCGCCGTACCCCGTCGGTCGGGAGGGGCGAGGTCTGGCCGCGCATGACGGGGCCGGCTACCGGTCCGGATCGAGCTGGTCGGCCCGCTCGTCCGCGTGCGAGTCGGGCACCAGCCCGTCACCGTCGCGGACCGCGTGATCTGAGTGGTCAAGTCCCGAGGCGCCCAGCTGTATGCCCATGTTGTAGTACGTGCGCCAGTTCGTCAGGGACCGGGTGACGGCCTCACGGGAGCCGATCCAGCCCGTGACGAATCTGCCCTTGTCGCGCAGTTGGAAACTGACCTGCACCCGCTTCATCCGGGTGCGGAACAGTCTGGTCAGGACCCCCCGGACCTTCCGGAGGATCATGATCACTCGCGTGAGGAAGTTCTTCAACCGCATCATGACCTGGCCGAACTTCCCCGCGGTCGCCGCCGACGCGGCCGCGGTCGAGCCACCGAAGGTGACGGGCGCGGACGCCAGGGCGGGCACCCAGGTGAAGACCAGCCACTCGACAAACGTCGCGATCAGGCCGATCACAAACGCCTGCGCGAGCGTCATCGTGGTCTGCGCGATCCGCAGGATGTAGATGACCTTCTCGATATCACCGCCGGTGCCCGCGATACCTTCGGCGAAGCTGCCGAACCGCTGCTTGGCGGCCTCGGCCACCAGGCCCTGCCAGGTCGCGAGCCCGTTCTCGCTGACCGCCAGTACCGCCTCGGCCAGCGGAGCCTGGGCCTGCCCGACCCGCTCCCACCGGAGGATCTCGCCTTCCATCCGCTCCGGGTTACCGGTGACCCAGCCCAGCGCGTCCTCAAGCGGCTGGATCAGGTCGATCAGGAACCCGAGCCCGTTGCTGATCAGGAAATGGAAGGGATCGGCCGCAGCCGCCGCGCCCGTGAGGCCCAGCGACACGGCCTCATCCATGATGCCTGTCAGCTCGGTCCAGTCACCGTCGCCGGCGACGAGGTTCTTGAGCCCTTGCCCGACCTGCCCGATCTGGCCCACCTGGCCCGCGAGCGGGAGGTCCTTCGCCGCGTCGAGACGGACCACATCCACCGGACCGACCCCGAGGCTGACGCCTGACGTCTCGATGTCGCCAATCAGCCCGTCGATCTCCGCGAGGGAGTCGCTGATCCCCCCATCGACCGCCTCGTACTCGTCGGCGGTGGCGGTCAGCCCGACCGCCTTGGTCCCGAGGCACTCCGTGATCAGGCCCAGATTCTCGTAAATGTCGTCGGCCGTGTTGTGGTACCAGATCGCGAACGGGACCCCGACCAGCCCCCAGGTGCCGGCGTCCGGGTTGGCATCGGAAGCCAGCGCCCGGATGTTGTCGGCTTCCTGCTCCAGGCTCTCCAGGATGCGCGCACCCTGACGCAGATCGTCGGGACTGACCTGCAGGTCCGGCGGACTCATCGTCCCTCCTCGAACGGCTGACCGACATCGCACCGAGGGACAGGCCGGCCAGGGCGCGCTCGAGCGTGGCGAGCTGGCCACCGCCGGACACCTCCGCCAGCCACTCGGCGCCCGGACCGGGGACGAACAGGGTGCAAAGGCGCGGCTTCCCGGTCACCTCCTGGTCGACCTCAGGATTGCGGAACCCGACGGCCTCCTCGTCCGGGGCCGGCCGGACCGCGTACTGGTAGTAGCACAGCCCAGGGTCCAGCGGACCCACCACCGCCACCCGGTCCCGCCGGTGGCGCCAAAGCCGGGATCGGCGTTCACCTCGGACCACATCCTCCCGGGGCCGAAGCACCCCTCACACGACGACCTGCCCGTCCTCGATGCCGGTCACATCCGCCATCACCTCGGGGGGCACGCTGAACCGGTAGACGTGCGAGACCGGGTTGCCCGGCATCTCCCCCACCCAGGGATCGCCGCACACCGCAACGGCGGCCGACGGCACCGCCAGGGATGCCCCGGCACCTGCTGTTGCCGCGGCCATGGCAGCGCGCACCATGCGCCCGGAGTGGTCAGGCCGGGCCGTCCGCCTTGCGGGAGACTCCATCACCTTGGGCTTCCTCTCTGGCAGTGCTCTCGGTGATGTTTTCGACGTCATGGTCGCGACGCCCAGACCTGCGCATCGCCCAGTACGGTATCAATTCTCGGTGACCCGCAGCGGGTCCTCCTCAGGTCCCGGAGGCCAACCGGGTCTGGGATGGATCGCCGGGTCGAGCACCGCTCGGACCGCGTCCCCGCCCCACCGGCTGGCGTAGGCGTCGACCAGGCGCCACCCGGCCCGGGTCAGCGCAAGGTGCCGGGAACGATGAGCGCCTATACCCTCGGGGTGCACCCGGGTGCTCAGTCCGACCGCGGACCCGCCCACGCCCACGCACAGGTCGACCCGGTGGCGGCCCACCGGATAGTCGCACCGCACCGGGAAACCGGCGCGACGCAACTCCGTGGCGAGGTCGGCAGTCCACCCGTGGTCCGGTTCTCCCTACTCGCCCTGCGATGATCCAGGCATGACCTCCTACGTGTCCCACACCAGCGTGGACTGTGCCGATGCCTACGCCTTGTCCGGTTGGTGGCAAACCGTCCTCGACTACCACGAGAATCCGCACGATCCGAACGAGCCCGGCGACGAGGAGTGCATGATCTACTCCCCTGACGGACGGCATCGTCTGCTGTTCATCGAGGTGCCGGAACCAAAGCAGGTCAAGAACAGGATCCATCTCGATCTGCGTCCGGTCGAAGGCACGCGCGACGCGGAGGTGGAACGGCTGATCGAGCTCGGCGCGACTGTCATAGCCGACCGCCGCAACCCCGGCGGAACCGGATGGGTGGTCTTCGCCGATCCGGAAGGTAACGAGTTCTGCATTCTTCGCAGCGACGCCGAGGTCGCTGCCGGGCGGTCCTGACGGGCATGTGCCCTGCCGAGCAGACGGTCGCTATGTCCGTTCGTCGATCACACCGCCTATCCGATGCGGCAGATTGGGAAGCGCGGTCGCGCACGATGCGCGGCCTGCCCGGCGATGCCGCGCACCGACCCGAGGCGGCAGACTGTCCCGGTGCCTGATCAGATAGGGCGATCGACGGCCAAGCCGCATTCCGCTTCGACGGCACGGACGCACCGCAGATCACCGTCGGTCAGCTCGCTGACGATGTGACGTCGTTGCGAGAACTCCTCGATGCGGACGACGACCGGCCCGTCGTGCTCTGGCACGACCTGGCTCACGTCGTAGGAATCCTCACCCGAATCGCGGTCATGGACAACCCGACGACGACTCAGTAGCACCGCGACCCGTTGCGACAGGATCTGACCAGCCGCGGCGTCGTCGGCGCGGCAGATATGGGATGCGGTCTGGTCTTGGCGGCGGGCAGGATGGGCGGCGTGCACTCTGCGGTCACTGTGACACCGGCCCAGTTGCCGGAGCTGCTACTTCATGTAGCGGTGGTCCGGCCGGTGTTCGTGTGGGGCGCACCCGGTATCGGCAAGAGTTCGCTGGTGCGCGAGTTCGCGGCCTCGCTCGGGTTGGACTGTGTCACCCTGGTCGGCACCCAGCTCGCCGCGGAGGATCTGATCGGGGTGCCGGAGTTGCGGGAGGGTCGGAGTCGGTTCGCTCCGCCGGAGGCGATCGCCCGCGACGAACCGTACTGCCTGTTCCTGGACGAGTTGAACGCGTCGACGCCGGAGGTGCAGAAGGCGTTCTACTCGTTGATTCTCGACCGCCGCATCGGAGCCTACGAGTTGCCGGCGGGGTCGATCGTGATCGGCGCGGGTAACCGGGCCACGGCCAACGCGCGGGCCCGGCCGCTGGGCTCCGCGGTGGTGAACCGGCTGGTTCACGTGCACCCGCGAGCCAGTGTGGACGACTGGCTGGCGTGGGCACGCGGTGCCGGCGTCCACCGCTGGGTGGTCGACTATCTGTGCGAGCGTCCCGACCAGCTGTGGGTGAACCCGCCGAAGGTGGAGGAGGTGTTCTCCACCCCGCGTAGCTGGCATATGCTTTCCGACGCGCTGCTGTCCTACGGCGACGACATCGACGAACACACGGTTCGGCTACTGGCTGCCGGCACGCTGAGCCCCACGCATGCGACCGGGTTCTGCGGCTACGTGAAGATCGTACGGCACCGGTACGGACTCGACGCCATCGTGCGCGGGGACGCGGGTTGGCCGGCCGCGGTCGCGGACCGGGACCTGTTGTACTTCCTGGCCGAGGCGTTCCGTGCCCGGCTGGTCAAGGAACTGCCGATCAGCAAGGAGCACGCGACGCCGGCGTTGCGGCAGTTCGCGCACCGCGCCAAGGGTCTGCTGGTGGAGTTGGCGGAGATCTCGCTGGAGTGCGCCCAGATGGTCATCGCGAACGGGGAGGCCGGCGCACCGGTGCTGCCGGCGTGGTTCCTGGTCGAGGTAAGCCGGGACCTGCCGCGGCTGGTCGCCGCCCGCACCTGAGCAGGCAGCAGCGGTGGCACGGAAGAAGTCGGCACCTGTCGACCCGAACCAGGTCGCGTTCGCCGCGGCGTGGCGGGCGTTGGCCACCCACCCGATGTTCTCTCCGCTGCTGGATGTCCAGGTCGGCCCGTGGCAGCGTGCCGGTGCCCGGGCGGTGCTGGTGGACGACGGGCGACTGGTGGCGGCCAAGGCGATCGCCGTTGTCGACGCGCACGGGCACATCCGGGCCAGCAAGGCCCACCGGCTTGATGAGGGGCAGTGGTCGTGGGTGCTGGCGCACTGCCTGCTGCACCTCGGTTTCGGTCACCTCGCCGAAGACCGCTACGCCACCGACCCGGCGTACACCCATGTGGCCTGCCTCGCCGTCGCGCGCTTCCAGCGGGCGGTCAAACTGGGTACCGAACCGCTGCTGCTGCCGGCCGACCTGCCCAAGGTGGACGAGGCGGTGCTGCTGCGCCAGTGGCGCCAGGCCGGCGTGCCGGCCGAGTACGCCGGCTGCGGCACCGGGGGCAACGGGTCAGACCTAATTCCTCCACCACCAACCAGCATCCCCCCACCGCCAACCGGCCAGCGGCCGGCCGGTGCCGGTATGCCGGACTGGCCGGCGCAGTTCGCCGTGGGCCTGTCCGCGGCGGCGACAGCGGCGGTGGACGTCGCTGGCGGGGCGCGCACCTCCCTGGCCGACTCGGCAGGCCGCCGGCAACCGTGGGATCTGGCGATGAGCTGGTTCCTGTCGTCCTACCCGCTGCTCGGTGCGCTGGCGTCACGGTTCACGCTGGTCGCGGACGCCGAGTTGGCGCGGGGCTGGGACATCAGCATCGCCGCCGTCTCCGCTACCGCCGGGGAGATCTACCTCAACCCGCGGCAGAACCTACCCGGCGCGCAATGGCGGTTCGTGCTGGCGCACGAGATGCTCCACGCCGCGCTACGCCACGGCGACCGCGTCGGTGGGCGCGACCCGTACCTGTGGAACGTCGCCGCCGACTACGTCATCAACGGCTGGCTGATCGAGATGGGCATCGGGGAACCACCCGACGGGTTGCTCTACGACCCCCATCTGGCGGGCATGTCCGCTGAAGCGGTCTACGACCGGATCGCCAAGGACCTGCGCCGCCTACGCAAGCTGGCCACCCTGCGCGGCACCGGCCTCGGTGACGTCCTCGGCGAACCCCTGCCCTGGCACGGCACAGCCGGGCACCGGGTCGACCTGGACGACTTCTACCGGCGGGCACTGCTG
>Ga0079224_100008896_pt1 | contig 13640 bp, 10 predicted proteins | sample Stecom2015_FD_80414 | JGI IMG/M metagenome (GOLD analysis project Ga0079224, IMG submission 80414) | Agricultural soil microbial communities from Utah to study Nitrogen management - Steer compost 2015 | ecosystem: Environmental > Terrestrial > Soil > Agricultural land | place: USA: Utah... | reverse complement strand
GGATCCGGTCTCAGACGGGCTCGTTCCCGCCCTCGCCCTCGCCGGCGCGGGGGTCGTGCGGGGTCGGCTCCACGTCGCTGGCGTACCGCTCCGGCACGCGCAGGTGGCCCACGTGACCGCCCGCGTAGGCGCCGGGCTCGACCTCCTCGGGAAGGAGCTCGTCGTCGTCCAGCAGCTCGAGGTCGTCGTCGAGCCCCTCCACGATCCGGTTCTCGTCGAGGGGCTCGTCATTGGGCTCGAACAACGGCTCGGTCATGAGAACCACCTCCTGTGAACCCGGCCCCCGGGGGTCCCGGGCGCCGTGCCTCCAGCGTGCCTCAGCACCCTGGACAACGCCAGCGTGGGGTGCGAAATGCCCGTTTTGGGAGACTGCCCGGGTGACCCGCCCACGCGATCCAGCCCAGCTGCCGGTCGTCGCCGTCGTCGGCGCCACCGCGACCGGGAAGTCGGACCTCGGGGTGGCCCTGGCGGAGACCCTCGGCGGTGAGGTGGTCAACGCCGACGCCTCCCAGCTCTACCGCGGAATGGACGTGGGGACGGCCAAGCTGACACCCGCGCAGCGCCGCGGCATACCGCACCACCAGCTCGACGTGCTCGAGGTGACCGAGGAGGCCAGTGTCGCCGCCTACCAGCGGCACGCCCGCGCCGACCTGGCCGCGGTCCGCGCCCGCGGGCGGGTGCCGGTCGTCGTGGGCGGGTCCGGGTTGTACGTCCGGGCGCTCCTGGACGACCTGCGCATCCCGCCCACGGACCCGGCCGTCCGGGCCGCGCTGGAGCGGCGCCTCGCCGAGGAGGGGGTCGACGCCCTGTATGCCGAGCTCGCGGCCCGGGACCCGGAGGCGGCGGAGCGGATCGAGCGTCGCAACGGCCGGCGCATCGTGCGGGCCCTGGAGGTCATCGGGCTGACGGGGCGACCGTTCGGCGCCTCGATGCCCGAGCGCCGGTTCGTCCTGCCGACCGTGCTGCTGGGGCTGCGCGCCGACCGCGAGGTGCTGGACCGGCGGGTCGCCGAGCGGGTGGACCGGATGTGGCGGGACGGTCTGGTCGAGGAGGTGCGTGCCCTGGAACGGGCGGGCCTGCGCCGGGGCCGCACCGCGTCCCGCGCGCTGGGGTACGCCCAGGTGCTCGACCTGCTCGACGGGCGGCTCACCGAGGACGAGGCGCGGGAGGCGACGGTCACCGCGACCCGGCGGCTGGTGCGGCGGCAGGAGTCCTGGTTCGGCGCCGACCCCCGGGTGCACTGGCTCGAGCACGACGCCCCGGACCTGCTCCGTCAGGCCGTCGACGTGGTCCTCGCCGCGGCGCGGGGTGGCCGGGCCTGACCCGACCCGGGATCAGGCCGGGGCCGCGACGCGGAGCACCCGGAAGCCCTGGTGGCTGGCCTCCCGGCTGATCTCGAACCGTTCCGGCATCTCCGCACGCAGCCACGCGTGCAGCGAGTCGGCGCCGAGGTTCTTCTGCACCACGAGCCAGGCCTCCCCACCGGGGGCCAGCCGCGGCAGCCAGGTGAGCAGCAGCTCGTGGAGCACCGCCTTCCCCACCCGCACCGGGGGGTTGGACCAGATGAGGTCGAACCGGCTCCCGGCGGGCACGTCCTCCGGCTCACCGACCACGACGTTGGTGCAGCCCAGCGCCGCGGCGTTACGCCGGGCCAGGTCCAGGGCGCGGCGGTTGACGTCGACGGCGTGGACCGTCGCGGCCGGCGAGCGCAGGGCCATCGTCAGGGCGAGCGGCCCCCAGCCGCAGCCGAGGTCGAGGAACACCCCCTCCGGCGGGGGGTCCGGGACCTCCCGCAGCAGCACGGCGGTGCCCTTGTCGAGGCCGCCGGGGGAGAAGACCCCGCCGGCGGTGAGGACGGTGACCTCCCGGCCGGCCAGCTCCACGGTGACCTCCCGGAGCGTGTCCGGCGACCCGGGCTCGGCCGTGAAGTAGTGGTCGTTCGCCATCGCGCGCAGTCTAGGGCCGCGGGGCCCGGCGGGCCGGTGGGCCGGGACGAAATGGATGGCGGCCGGCGTTACCCGGTGAGACGCTGAGGAGAACATGACGAACGAGAACGACGTGAACCACCGGATGACCGACGAGTCCGCGACCGAGACCCGTGCCACCCTGCTCGCGGGCCGGGCCCCCGCCCTGACCGAGGACACCGGCCACCGGCGGGACGTGGAGCCCGACTACGAGGGCGACCAGTTCGACCGGGAGGAGCGCGAGGCGCTGCGCCGCGTCGCCGGCCTGTCGACCGAGCTGGAGGACATCACCGAGGTCGAGTACCGCCAGCTGCGCCTGGAGCGCGTGGTACTGGCCGGGGTGTGGAGCGAGGGCACCGCCGAGGAGGCGGAGAACTCCCTCCGGGAGCTGGCCGCGCTGGCGGAGACCGCCGGGTCGCAGGTGCTCGACGGGGTGATCCAGCGGCGGCAGCGTCCCGACCCGGCCACCTTCCTCGGATCCGGCAAGGCCGAGGAGCTGCGCGACCTGGTCATCGCCCACGGCGCCGACACGGTCATCGTGGACGGCGAGCTGGCCCCGTCGCAGCGTCGCGCCCTGGAGGACGTCGTCAAGGTCAAGGTCATCGACCGGACCGCGCTGATCCTCGACATCTTCGCCCAGCACGCCAAGTCCAAGGAGGGCCGCGCGCAGGTCGAGCTGGCCCAGCTGCAGTACCTGCTGCCGCGCCTGCGCGGCTGGGGCGAGTCGATGTCCCGGCAGGCCGGTGGCCGGGTCGCCGGCGGTGAGGGGATCGGCTCCCGTGGCCCCGGCGAGACCAAGATCGAGCTGGACCGGCGGCGGATCAACCAGCGGATCGCCCGGCTGCGCAAGGAGATCCGGGCGATGAAGACCGTCCGGGAGACCAAGCGCCAGTCCCGCCGGCGCAGCCACGTGCCCTCGGTCGCCATCGTCGGCTACACCAACGCCGGCAAGTCCTCGCTGCTCAACCGGCTCACCAAGGCCGGTGTGCTCGTGCAGAACCAGCTGTTCGCGACCCTGGACCCGACGGTCCGCCGTGCCTACACCTCCGACGGCCGGGTCTACACGCTGACCGACACCGTCGGGTTCGTCCGCAACCTGCCGCACCAGCTGGTCGAGGCGTTCCGCTCGACGCTGGAGGAGGCGGCGGACGCCGACCTGCTGCTGCACGTCGTCGACGGCTCGCACCCGGACCCCGAGGGCCAGCTGCGGACCGTCCGCGAGGTGCTCGCCGACGTGGGCGCCGCCGACATCAAGGAGCTCATCGCGGTCAACAAGGCCGACATCGCCGACCCGGAGGTGCTCGACCGGCTGCGGCGCCACCACCAGCACCTCGTCGTGGTCAGCGCCCGCACCGGGGAGGGCATCGAGGAGCTCCGCCGGGCCATCGAGGAGGACCTGCCCCGCCCCGAGGTGCGCGTCGAGGTGCTCCTGCCCTACGAGCGGGGCGACCTGGTCAGCCGGATCCACGCCGAGGGCGAGGTTCTCGCCGAGGAGCACACCGGCGAGGGCACCCGCGTCGCGGCCCGGGTCTCACCCGAGCTGCACGGCGCCCTGGCGGAGTACGCCGTCTGAGGCCAGCACCGCCGAGCTGCGCGCCAGGTGGTGCCGCAGCAGCGCGCTGCGGGAGTCCGCGCCTGCGGGCCGGCCGTGCGTCCACGCGTGCAGCACCGAGGTGACCAGCTCCAGGCCCTGCCACAGCTGCGTCCGCACCAGCGTCGGCCGGTCCACCCGGCCGTAGCCGGCGAGGAACATCGAGCCCAGGTCGTCGAGCAGGCGCGCCCGGCTCGGCCAGGCCCGCGGCGTCCAGGTCGATCACGGTCACCCCGGACCCACCGACGAGCACCTGGGCCGGCCGGAACGAGCCGTGCGAGGGCACGGGCGCACCCGGGGGGTGGCGCAGGTCGACCTCGGCGAGGGCGTCCAGCACCGGCCCCAGCCCGGCAGCCAGCTCCGGCGCCGTCGCGGACGCCTCGGCCAGCTCGGCACGGACCCGGGCCAGCGCGGCGGCGTACGGGCGGGCGGGGGCGTAGGACGCGACGCCGCGGTGCAGGTGGGACAGCGCCCGGCCGGTGCGGACCAGGCCGGTCTCGGCGGCCACGGCGACCGTCGGGTCGCCGGCGGAGAGCGACCGCTGCAGGAGCTCCTTGAGCGTGGTGTCGCCGTCGACCCACCCCTGGAGGAGCACCCGCTCCTCGGGCAGGTACCCCAGCGGCTCGGCGAGGAAGCCGTGCCGCGCCACGGTCAGCGCGGTCATGGCGGCGTAGCACCTCTCCCCGGTGTCGTCGGCGTACGCCTTGGCCACCACCCGGTCGGGCACACCGTCGCAGACCGGTCCGATGCGGTAGCCCACGGTGCACCGGGAGCCGAGCTTCTGCCGCAGCACCCACGCCTCGAGGACCTCCAGGCGCGCCGGCGCCCGCGCCCCGAGCGCCCGGGCCAGCAGGACGGCAGCGCGCCCGTGGTCGAGGAGGTCGGGGACGACCGGCAGCTCGGGGTCGGGTGCCTCGGGCTCCACCACCGCGAGGTCGAGCCCCAGGTCGGGAAGCCGCAGCCGGGTCCCGGGGACCAGGCCCGGCCGAGCCGTGCCGGGCGGGTGGTCCGGCAGGACGCCGGCTGCGGCCGTCTCAGGAGCGGCGGCGGCCCCGCCGGGCGGGGACACCGTGCCGGTCAGGGCCACCGTGGCCAGCGCGTCGTCACCGCCGCCGAGGGTGGCCAGGCAGCGCACCGTCCAGCGGCCGCCCTTGACCCGGACCCGCTCGGTGCGGGCTCCCTCCACGGTGACCCCGACGGGAGCGAGCTGCCGCCGCAGGGCCTCCGTGACCCGCTCGGGGCTGGTGACCGCGTGCAGCCAGGCCGGTGGCCCGGCCAGGGCCGCCACGGCGGCCAGCGCCTCGGCATACGGGGTGGTGGACGCGGGTCCGGCCATGTCGGCCTCCGGGGGTGAGGGGCGGGGTTCGGGGTGGGCCGCGGGCCGGCCGCCGTCGAACCGGGCCGGGTCAGTCGGGGGTGGTCAGCAGGTGGTGGCGCAGGATGGCCAGGCGCGGATGCACCCGGTGCAGGCGCACCTTGGTCCAGGCGTGGAGCAGGGCGGTGAGCAGGTCGATGGTCTCCCACAGGTCGACCCGGCGGGGGGTGACCGGGGCGTGCGCGCGGTACTCCTCCAGGAAGACGTCACAGAAACCGTCGACGAGCTCGAGGCGCTGCTGCAGCAGGTCCGGGCGGTACCCGTCCGGACCCGAGGCCAGCGCGGTGACGGCGATGTCGCGCAGCTTGCCCCGGAACCGGCCGAGGTCCAGCCCCGGCTCGGCCAGGCACGCGCCGTCGAAGTCGATGAACCCGACCGGACCGGGGCCGAGGAGGACCTGCGCGGGCCGGAAGTCGTGGTGGGCGGCCACCGCGGGGTCGGCCGGGACCTCCCGTGCGGTGCGCTCCAGCTCGGCCACCAGCGGCGCCGCCCAGTCCCGCACGCCGGGCAGGGTCAGCGAGAGCCGGTCGAGCACCTCGACGGTCTCGTCCAGCCAGTCGCGCACCGTGACGGTCCGTTCGAACACCGCGCCGCTGGTGTGCAGTGCGGCCAGGGCCGCCGCGGTGCGGCGCAGCTCGGTGCGCAGCGCCTCCAGCAGCACCGGGTCGAGGGTCTCGAAGGCGTCGGTGGCGAGCACCTTGAGGGTCTGGTCCTCCGGCACCGGGCCCTGCAGCAGCACCCGGTCCCCGGGCCGGAAGCCGAGCGGCTCGGCCAGGACCACCCGGTCGCCCGCCGACAGGGGGGTCTCCCACAGGGCGGTCATCGCCTGGTGCGCGAAGGCGCCCTTCTCGCCGTAGTGGGTCTTGCCCACGACCGGGTTCGGCAGGTCGGGGGACGGCGGGTCGTACTCCACGTCGTAGACCACGGTGCACCGGCTGCCCGGCTTGTACCGCGCGACGTGCGGGGTCACCGAGGCGACGCGGGCGTGCGGGTAGGCGCCGGCGCGCAGCATGTCCTCGATGATCCGCGCCGCGCGCCCGGGGACCATGAGGTCCTCGAGGGCCGGAAGCCCGGGGTCGGCCTCCTCGGTCGCCAGCTCCAGACGCAGGTCCGGCAGCCAGAGGGTCGATCCCGGCGCACCGAACGCCCCGCGGGTGCCGTCCTGCGGCGCGGGGCGGCCCGGCGGGAGCAGCCGGCCGGCGAGGACCACCTCGGTCGGCTGCTCGTGTGCCGCCGCGCCGGCGGGTGCGACCCACACCCGGCAGCGCACCAGCCACTGGTCGTCCTTGGCGCGCAGCCGGTCCGCGCGGCAGTCGACGAGCTCCAGGCTGCGGGAGCTCAGCTCGGGCACGTGGGACCGGAGCGAGGACTCCAGGCGGCCGGGGCGCATCGGGGCGGCCAGCCAGTCGGGGATCCCCGCGAAGCGGTCCAGGCCGTCGAGCACCGCGTCACGGGCGGTCGTGGTCGTCATCGGAAGGCTCCTTCGGTGGGCCGGGCCTGCTCCAGCAGGGCCAGGGCGAGGGCGGTGCGCTCCTCCTTGAAGCGGCGGGCCGCGTTGAGGGCGACGTGGGCGAGGTTGAGCGAGCGGTACGCGAGCACCCGAGAGGACAGCTCCATCGGGGGGACGTCGGGCTGGCCGTAGCCGGCGAGGAAGTCGCCGCTGCCGACCCGCGGGCGGGCCGGTGGGCCGGCGGGGGGCGGGACGGCGCGCCGCTCCTCCCGGGCCGCGGCCAGCGCCCGGTAGGCCAGGAACCGGCCGAGGTCGGCGGCGGGCTCGGCCAGGCACAGGGTGTCCAGGTCCACGACGGCCAAGCCGTCGGGGCGGCGCAGCACCTGGCTGGGGGTGAAGTCGCCGTGGCTCAGGACCGGAGTGCTGTGACCGGGGTGCCCGAGGAGCCGGCGGACCGGCTCCAGGGCGGCGTCCACCCGGTTAGCCACCTCGGGCCAGGGCCCGCGGACCAGGGCCAACTCAGCCTCGAGGGCGGCCAGCCGGTCGGCGGCGGAGACCACGGGCAACGGGCCCGCCGGGCGGTGCCGGTGCAGGGCAGCCAGCGCCGCCCCCGCCTCCCCGGGGGTGGGGGAGCCGAGGCGGTGCGGCACCCGCACCGACTCCAGGACGACAGCCTGCCGGGAGGGCAGGTGCGCCAGCAGCCTGGGGAGCCGGACGGCGCTCCCGTCGGGCGCCGTGAGCAGGTGCGCGCCGAGCGAGGTGAGGCGCGCCGCGGCCGCGGCCGCGGCCTCCGCGGTCGGGTAGACCTTGAGGTACACCTCGCGGGCCCGGTCGGTCCCGTCGCTGCGGTCGGCGAACTCGTACCGCAGCACGCAGGCCCCGGTGCGCGGGTGGTGGACCACGCTGACCGTGCACCAGTGCGGGTGGGGGACCCCGAGGTGCTCCACGACGAGCGCCTCGGCGACCTCGGGCCGCAGCAACGGCGCCAGGGTGGGCAGGTCGGGGTCGCACGGGAACGGCTGCACGCGCTCGCCGGGGTGCCGCACCAGCAGGGTCACGTCGGTCCCGGCGTCGAGCTCGACGGAGACGCGGACGGACACCTCGCCGCGCCCGCGGTAGTACGCGGTGTGGGTCCGGGTGCCGACGACCTCCCGCTCCGGAAGGTGCTCGGCCGCCCAGCGTTCGGCCAGCCGGCGGCCCCGCTGCTGGTCCAGCACGGTGGCGGCGGTCGGGGGCCCGGCCGGGGCGGTGGCCGTGGGCCGGGTGCGAACCGGTGCCGGCCCGGGCGCGACCGGGTCGTGCAGCCGGCGCGTCGTGGCGGTCATGTCGTCACCTCCACGTCGGGGGACCGCGGTGGCTCGGCCCCGCCCTTGACGAACAGGTCGGCGTACGGCCCGTCCTGCCGGGCCAGCTCCGCCGGGGTGCCCTCCTGCACGATCCGTCCCCCGTCGAGGACGAGGAGCCGGTCGGCGCACCGGATGAGGTCCAGGTCGTGGGAGATGATCAGCGTCGACGTCCCGTGCATGAGGGTGCGCAGGGCCTCGATGACCTGGGCCGAGGACTGCGGGTCCAGCCCGGTCGTCGGCTCGTCGAGCACGAGCACCGGGGCGTGCCGGATGAACGCCCGGGCGATGGCGATGCGCTGGCGCTGCCCGCCGGACAGGGTCGACCCCTTCTCCCCGAGCACGGTGTCGTAGCCGTCCGGGAGCTCGGTGATGAAGTCGTGGGCGTTGGCCAGGCGCGCCGCCCGCTCGATCTCCTCGCGGGTCGGGTCGTCGATGCCGTAGGCGATGTTCTCCGCCACCGTGCCGCTGAGCAGCATGGTCTCCTGCAGCACCAGGCTCACCTGGCTGCGCAGCGAGGCGAGGGTGAGCTCGCGGACGTCGATGCCGTCGATGCGCACGGTGCCGGAGTCGGGGTCGTACAGGCGGGGCACCAGCTGGGCGATCGAGGACTTGCCGGCGCCGCTGGGCCCGATGAGGGCCACCACCTCGCCGGGGGCGGTCTCGAAGCTGATGTCGTGCAGCACCGTCTTCGCCTCGCCCTCGCCGGGGTTCTCGTACTCCGGGTGGTAGGCGAAGGTGACGTTCTCGAAGGAGAGCCTCCCGGACAGCCGGGGCGCGGGACGGGCGTCGGGGGCGTCCTTGACCGCGGGCTCCCGCTCGAGGAGCTCGGCGATCCGCTCGGTGCTCGCCAGCAGCTTGCCGACCTTGTACCACTCGCTGACGATCTTCCGGGACGGCTTGAACATGTTCTGGATCAGCAGGACGAACAGCACGAGCACGCCGGCGGTGAGGAGCTCCTGGGTGATGAGGTAGTAGCCCAGCCACACCACCGCGGCGATGGTCAGCCCCTCGAAGACCGCGATGACGAAGCTGAACTGGGCCTGGATCGTGGCGATCTTCAGCGAGGCCCGCATGCTCTGGTCGCTCTGCGCCGAGAACTTCTCCAGGTCGACGTGCCCGCGCCCGTAGCTCTGGACCAGGCGGATCGAGGCGAGCATCTCCTGGGCGGTCGACGCGAGGTCACCCTCCTTGGCGCGCTGCTCCTTGGACACCTTCTTCAGCCGGGGCGAGAAGTAGTTCGCCACCAGGGCCAGGGTCGGCACCACGACGATGGCGACGACCGCGACCTCCTTGGACTGGGAGAACAGCAGTGCGAACGACCCGGCGAGCAGCAGGGCGCTGGCGATGATGTTGCTCAGCGAGGCGACGATGAACTCCTCCACGACGAGGACGTCGCCGGTCACGCGGGTGAGCACGTCCCCGGTGCGCCGCTTGTCGTGGAAGGCCATCGACAGCTTCTGCAGCCGGTCGTACATGGTGACCCGGATGTTGTAGCCGAGCACCCGGCCACCCCGGGCCATGAAGACCTCGGCCAGGGAGTCGGCTCCCTTGTTGATCGCCGCGATGGCGATGATCCCGATGCCCAGGAAGAAGATCGTCTCGGCGGCCGCCGACTCCATGACCTGCGGGAGCGGCCACCAGGGCAGGTCGCGCAGGTCGCCCGCCTCGCCGGTGAGGAAGTCGACGACGTAGGCCACGGGGACCGGCTCGATCACCGCGGTGACGGCCTCCAGCACGAGGGCGAGGAACGCCAGGACGTATGGCACGTTGCTGCCGCGGTGCCGACGGAGCAGCTGCCAGGCGCGCCGCACGTCGGAGCGGCGGCGCCGCTTCCGGGACGACCGTCGGTCCTGCTTCCGGCCGTCCGGGCGATCCGGACGGGCCTTCCTGGTGGCCCGGGGCTTGTCCCCGGCGTGGCGTGGGTGGCCGGTCGTGGTCCCGGTGTCCGGGTCCGCGGACTCGGTGGCGACAGCCGGCTCGAGCGTCGTCATCGATGGTCTCCCCTCAGGGTGTCGAGGACCCGGGCGGCCTCGGCCGCCAGGTCGACGGGCAGGGACGAGAGCGGGTCGCGGGCAAAGGCCCGCAGTGCCTTGCGGGTGAGCGCGATGGAGGTGTAGTGCTCCACGCGCTCGACGAAGGCCTCCTCGGGCGCCGGTGCGGCGGCGTCGAGGTAGGCGCCGACGAAGGTCAGGGCCAGGTCCTCGGCCGCCGGGGCGGCGTGCGCGCCGGTACGGATCCCCAGCTGGCGCAGCGAGGCCGCCATGTTGCCCACGTCGTAGGCGGGGTCGGCCAGCCCGCAGTGGTCCAGGTCGAGCAGGGCCGCCGGCCCGCGCCGGACGAGGAACTGGGCGGGCTTGACGTCACCGTGGACGAGCGACACCGGGCCCTCCGGCGCGCCGAGGGCCAGCAGGCGGTGGGCCAGGTCGAGGAGCACCTGTCCGGGGCCCGGGGCCACGCTCGCGACGCCCTCCGCCCGGGACACGAAGCGGCGCAGCTCCTTGCCCGCCGGGCGCGGCCGCCCGGCGGGCACCGACAGCCGGTGGAAGGCGGCCAGGGCGCGGGCGGCGCGGGCCGTGGCGGTGCTGAGCTCCGGTGCCGGCGGGTATGCCGTGAGGTCCGGCTCGAGGACCCGTCCCGACAGGTGGGCCTGCAGGACGACCGCGGGACCCGGGAGGTGCGCCACGACGGGCGCGAGGGCCAGGTCCGGGCCGGACACCTGGCCGCCGAGGACGGCGCCCTCGGCGGCCACGGCCGCAGCCTTGGCCGGGTCGTGGTAGGCCTTGGCCACCAGCCGGCGGTGCCGCAGCAGCCCGCCCCGGCGCACCCGCAGGTCGAGCACGAACGTGGCACGGCGGCCGGGCCGGTACCGGACCAGGCGCGCGCCGACGTCCACGACCTGCGTCGCCGGGAGGGCGTCCTGCAGGGCGGGGGCCAGCACGGTCGGGTCCGCGAGCAGGGCCAGCCCGGGCAGCGCCGGGTCGTCGGGATAGCGGCTGACGCTCAGCCCGGCCCCGACGGGCACCCCTGGCGCCGCGGTGGTCTCGTCGGCCGCGAGCGTCGCGCGCAGCAGCTGGCCACCGAGCCGGTAGAGCAGGACCGCCGGGCGCCCGGGCTCGAACTTGGCGTCGAGGACCGTGCCGGCCAGGCGTGGGTCCAGGCCCAGGGCACGGGCCAGGCGGGGCGCGGTGACGACCGGGTCCAGGCACTCCAGGAACCGGTCGTACTGCGACCTCGCCACGGCCGGTGGCGCGGTGAGCGTGCTCATGCCGCACGCTCCAGCCCGAACACCCGCACCAGCTGGTGGGCGGCGCGGTCGACGTCGAAGCTCTGCTCGACGGTCCGCCGGGCTGCCGCACCGAGCCGGGCGCGCAGGCCCGGGTCGCCGATGAGCTCCTTGAGGTTGGCCGCGATGGCGGCGACGTCACGGGGTTCGGCGAGCAGCCCGTTGCGGCGGTGGGTGACCGCCTCGCCGACCCCGCCCACCTTGGTGGCCACGACGGGCAGCCCCGAGGCGAGGGCCTCCACGACGACGTTCGGCACGCCGTCCCGGTCGCCGTCGGGGGTGACGTAGGGGGTGAGCGCGAAGATGTCCGCTGCGCGCAACGCGGCGACGATCTGCGAGCTGTCGCACTCGCCGGCGAAGGTGACGAGCCCGTCGAGGCCGAGCTCGGCGCGCATCCGCTCCAGCTCCCCGCGCAGCGGGCCGTCGCCGTAGACAGTCAGGTGGAAGGAGCGGTCGGCGGCGATCTCGGCGCACGCCTCGAGCAGGTCCGGAAAGCCCTTCTTCTCCACGAGGCGTCCCACCGAGACGATCTGCACGGTGCGGGCGGGGCGGCGCCGGGTCGGCGCGAACTGCTGCAGGTCGACGCCGTGGTGGATCACCGTCACCTTGTCCCGTCCGGTCGCCAGCTCGACGTCGAGGTAGTGCTTGTTGGCCTGGCAGCAGGTGAGCACGCGGGTGGCGTCCGCCGCGCGCACCCGCAGGCTGCGCTGCGGGATCTGGTAGAGGTCGCGGGCGTGCGCCGTGACGCTGTAGGTCACCCCGGTGAGACGGCGCACCAGCAGGGCGATGAGGGCGGGGTCGTGGGCGAAGTGCGCGTGCAGGTGGGCCACGTCGGTGCCCCGTCGCCGCAGCCGCAGCACGCGGGCGGCGACGGTGACGGCGTACCGGAAGCACTCGGTGCTGGAGGCGGTGGCGTAGCCGGTCGCCAGGTCGGGGTTGCGCCGGGCGAACAGCGCCGCCCGCAGGTAGCGCACCGGGTGCCGGACCCCCACGGACAGGTGGTCCCGCAGGCCGCCGGAGCGGTCCAGGTAGGTGACCGGGGACCGCACCTGGTCCACCTGGGGCTGGCGCACCCGTTCTCCCGACGGCTCCATCGCGAAGATCTCGAGCTCGACGCCGAGGCGCTCCAGGGCCAGCACCTCGTTGACGATGAAGGTCTGCGACAGCCGTGGCCAGCTCCGCGTCAGGTAGATCACGCGGCGAGACATGACATCCCCCTCGACAGGCGGCGCAGGGCGGTCCGCACGGTCCCCTCGGACAGGGTCCCGCGGGCGTCCTGCTTGGTGATCTTGAGCAGCGTGTAGGCGTAGAAGAACACCCAGCGCCGGGCGGCGGCCGGCCCCGGCAGGGGTCCGTAGCCGGCCAGGAACGCCGCCCGGGCGGCGAGCGACACCGGGTCCCCGGCGTCGTCGGCGTACGCGCACAGGTGGGCGACGTCCAGCACCGGGTCGCCGAGGCGGACCTCGTCGAGGTCGATCACCGAGGTCGTCCCGTCCTCGGCGAGGACGACGTGACCCAGGTGCAGGTCCTTGTGGATGAGGCGGGCGTCCACCGCGGGGAGGTCGCCCGCGGCGCGGGCGAGGGCCTCGGCGAGGTCCCGGGCCGGGCCGGCCAGCCGCAGGTGGGACCGGCCGACCTCCGCCGCCCACTGCCTCGCGTTCCCGACCTCGCGGTCCACGTCGAGCAGCCGGGACGGGCCCGACCGGACCCGGTGGACCCCGGCCAGCCAGCGACCCACCCGGCGGGCGGTCGCGGCCACGGTGTCCTCGTCCTCGTGCTCGGTGAGGGGGCGGCCCGGCGCCGCCCCGCAGACGACGATGCCGCGGTCCGGCAGCACGCCGAGCGGCGGCTGGGTGCGCACCCCGGTGCCGTCCGGCGGCAGGGCGGCGAAGACGGTGAGGTTCTCGTGTGCCAGGACCGCCCGGGCGGGCTCGGCATACGCCTTGGCGACGACCGCGGGGTGCTCGGCCCCGTCGCCGCCCAGCTCGTACCTGACCACGACCCGCCGGCCGGGGGCCAGGCGCAGGATCTCCGCGGAGGCCAGGTCCACCTCGGCGGTGCCGCTGCCGAGGACGTCGCGGAGCAGCCGGGACATCCGGCGCGGGTCGGTGACCTCGGGCACGGGGGAGAGCGCCCCCCGGGAGGCGCCGCGCCGCCGGCCCTCGAGCAGGGTGCCCGCGCGCGACACCAGGCGCGGCACCGCCGGCCAGGTCGTGGTGTCCAGGCTGCGGTACCGGCGACCGGCGATCTTGAGGAGGGCGGCCGCGTGCCACCAGCCCAGCGCCTCGGGGTCGATCTGCCCGCCGTTCTCCCGGTACCCCTCGAGGAACGCCTCCGGCAGCTCGGCCGCGGCCTCGGGGTCGCGGCGCAGCCGCTGCCAGTCCAGGTAGGCCAGGGCGTTGCCGAGGTCCCGCTCCGCCGGCGCCAGGCCGGCGCTGTCCAGGTCGAGCAGGGCCAGCCGGGTGTCGTCCACGAGCACCTGACCGGTCCGGAACGAGCCGTGCCCGAGGACCGGTGCGGTGACCTCGGGGGTGCTGCGGCGCAGCGCCTCCAGGGCCCAGGTCATCGACAGCCCGGCGGTCGGGTCGGCGTGCCAGGCGACCGGCAGGTACCCGGCCAGCTCGGTCAGCT